>Ga0075467_10000166_pt1 | contig 47510 bp, 46 predicted proteins | sample DEB08_DNA_9_FD_75067 | JGI IMG/M metagenome (GOLD analysis project Ga0075467, IMG submission 75067) | Aqueous microbial communities from the Delaware River and Bay under freshwater to marine salinity gradient to study organic matter... | ecosystem: Environmental > Aquatic > Marine > Coastal ... | reverse complement strand
TGAGTCCAGTCGCGGCAGCAAGAACGGCAGCGTTTTCTTCGCTTACCGTGTTGACGTTAATTTCAAATAAATTATTATTGGGTAGCACACACGCTAATTCTAATAATTCTCTCAGCCAAGTCATTTCTACTCCGTTAATCAAACGCAATTCTGACTTATCAACCATATAGTTATTAGCTGCAATATAGGGGAATTGACGACTTTCGTATTCGCTGTCTTCGGCTCCAACATCCTGCGGGTTGTTGTCTGTGTCTAACCAATCAACAAGTGAGTCTCGCACTAAATCACGGTTATAACTAGGGATCTCTGGTTCAATATTATCTAATAAGTCCATAAAAGCCTCTTTCCGAGCAGCCAGCAAAGATGTACCGCCTTCCCCAGAAGTAGCAACCTTTAACGCATTCAGATTAAAACAGCTTTGCATATCAATTAGCTGTGCTTGAATGCCTCCACCTTCAATAGGGTAGATAAACTCTTGATTCCATGGCTGTTCAAGGTGAATAACCTCACCATCTTCTTCCATCAGTTTTTGAATGGATTTTCGCGCATATTGTTCAGCGCCCATGGCATACCAATAGGCCTGATTGTTGTCTTTTATGTTGGAGGCACGTTTAATTTGCAACTGTAAACGGCCACCCATTTCTGTCGCCAGTACACTTACAATAGCCACAATTAATAACACTATGATTAAGGCAACCCCTTGCTGCTTGGGTTTAATGTATCTCATATGCCATTGGCCAAGATAAATTCACGACGAATTTCACCAAAAGTTTTGCTGACAAAGGTAATAGAAATCGCAATAGGTATGTTTGCATTAGAGTAGCTTTCTTGCCATTTTTCAGGCTCTTCTAATTGCTCAACCTCAGTTAAAAAACTGACTCGAAAATCTTCAATATCTGACAACAGGATTTTTATTTTAGGCTCGTAGCCAATCACGTTGTCTACATAATTGCCGTACAAACGTTGCAGTTGTTTCTCTTGAATACGATAACTAACAGCTTGCAAGGTACTACGAGGTAACAACATCTGTGGGTTATGCCAGCCTGCTCGCACAAATCCAAGGCCGTCAGCATCACTGTTTAGTACATCTTCGCCACCGGATATTACTGCACTTACTGGCTCGCCATTAACACGTAAAGCACGAGGCACAATCTGCAATATATCTCGTTCAATTGTCAGCATGGCTCTTTGTAATTCTTCCAACTTAGCGAAGCGCTCAGAAGACAGTTGGTCGCTGTTAATTACCGAGTTAAGCACACCGGTACTCGCCAAGCCGATAAGTGTAAAAATCGCCATAGCCACCAGTATTTCTATTAGGGTAAACCCGCGTCTATGACTATTTGGCATACTAATCATTTTGTTGTTTGCTTAGCGATAAAAGTACTTGCCGAGGTCACAGTGCCTTGGTATTGCTCGTCCAAGCTAACAGACACAAGCACTTGCACCATGTCATTATCGTTGGTTTTAGTGACTCGCTGTTGCCAGTACCATTTTCGGCCACCCATTTCTTGCTCGCCTTTCTGATTGTTTTTGACCGGCCAAGTCGTATCTATGTGAAGTTGTGTAAGACGATTGTTGGCAACCCAAGTGGCAAAGGTAATATCTTCAATTTGCGCAACCCCTGTCAGATGATCGCTTGCTGCCTTCATGATAGCAGTGCCTGTTAGCGCAAAAATGAACAACGCTATCAAGACTTCAAGTAAGGTCATCCCAGATAGGTATTTGACTTTTTTTGTATGTAGAATGTTAGGGCGCATCCAATGGCCCTTCGCTTGTCACAGGGGTGCTATCTTGGCCATCAATACGATAATAGGCAGGTAGCTCATTACCAAACTCCGGCTCGTAGGCTAGTGTGATTGAAAACGGCGTGATTTCGCCACTAGAAAAAATAAATATTTGTGGCGGATCGAGTTTTTTTTCTTCTTCACTACCTATTTCTACCCCGTCATTAGATACAGACAGCCCCTCATCAAATATGTCGCTACTGAATAAACTGTCTTCGGTTTCCCAAGGTAGGCCTGTTAAAGATAACTCCAAGCTGAATAAGTCGGGTAATCTGTGCTCAGCAAAAGTGTCATCCTGTTCCAGCTTTTGCCATTCTTGCTCTTCATCTAGATACATAAAATAATAGCTGTTGTCATCATCTTCGACTCGCAAACCCAATTGCCTTTGGTTTAGCACCGCGTAGTCTGACGCCATGTTAAATACTACTTGCAAGCGTTGAGTTTGTTTTTTGAGCAATTCCTGTCCATTTTCGCCAGAATAACCTAGTACTATTGCTCCTGTTGCCAACCCCATGATAAGCAACACCAACATCACCTCTAGTAGTGTAAAACCAGCATGTTTTGCAAAAAGTGTAGGGCGAAATTTCATGTTAGCTGGTAGTCAATTTAATTAGTTCAAGTAGTCGTTTAGATTCCAGTTACCAATATCATCTTCGGTGCCGGGCTCGCCGTCTGGGCCGTTAGAAAATATGTCCATCTGGCCTAGTTCGCCTGGGCTAAGTAACTGGTAAGGATTGTTCCAAGGATCATTAGGTAGGCGCGTGATATAGCCGTTTGCTCGGTAGTTACGAGGGATTGGGTCGACAGTTGGTTCGCTGACTAAGGCTTCTAACCCCTGCTCTGATGTAGGGAACACATTGTTGCTCAATTTATATTGGGTCAACGCATTTTCTAAACTTTGGATATCAATAGCAGCGGTTTTAATTTGCGCTTCTTCTTGGTTGCCCAATATTTGCGGTGCAATCATGCCCGCCATAATACCGAGAATCAGCAATACCACCATGACTTCAATTAGGGTGAAGCCTTTGTTCTTTCGTTTGTTCTTGTTTAAAGAGTCAAGTTGTTTCATTAGATATTCACCATAGAGTTTAATGCCATAATAGGTTGTAGGATCGCCAGTACAATAAACAGGACTACTGTTGCCATAGTCACAATTAAAATAGGCTCGAATACTTTGAGTGATACACCTACCAAAGATTCAAATTGTCTGTCTTGATTATCTGCTGCACGTCCCAGCATTTGTTGTAATTCACCACTTCGTTCACCTGATGCGATCATATGCATCATCATAGGTGGAAACATTTTGGTTTGTTCTAGCGATGCTCGCAAGCTCGAGCCTTCTTTTACAAAACCTGCAGCCGTGTTGACCGCAGCCCTTATCTGTAAGTTCTCAAGTACCTCACTAGCAATGCGCATACTTTCTAATAGTGGCACCGCACTTGAAGTCAAAATACTTAATGTACGAGCAAACCTTGCGGTATTTAAGCCTTTTGATAATTTGCCAATAAAGGGCAAACCCAGAATAAATTTGTGATAGCGCTTTTTCATGACGGGTTGCTGTAACACTCTATTGACGATCACTATTAAAATCACCAGCACTATGCCCAGTGCTAAGCCATAAGCTTGTAAAAATTCACTTACATCAATCAATATTTGTGTAATGGTAGGCAAGTCTTGACCCATATTTTGAAACTGTCCAACAATTTTCGGAACCACTACCGTTAACAGCAATAAAACGATAGCAAAGGCAAAAAACATCATGATGCTTGGGTACACCATAGCCTGGGTAATTTGGCTTTTTGTTTGTTGACGCTTTTCGGTGTAATCGGCCAAACGATTAAGTACGGTATCGAGATGTCCTGATTTTTCACCTGCGGCAACCATCGCTCGAAATAAATCATCAAATACGTGGGGAAATTCTGCCATAGCATCAGCTAACGTATGGCCTTCAACGACTTTACTGCGCACAGCCATCATCATATTTTTTTGACGGGGTTTTTCACATTGCTCGGCAACGGCTAACAAGGCCTCTTCAATAGGTAAAGACGCCTCCACTAAGGTGGATAGTTGGCGGGTAAGTAGAGATAAATCAGCTGCAGATATAGTGTTTTTAAATAAGCTGAACCCTGCTTGTGACTTGCGTTCTTTTTCAGCCACTTGATCAACTTGCATGGGTATTAACCCTTTTTCACGCAATTGTTGACGTATTTGCCTTGGGTTATCCCCTTCTAAAACCCCATTTTTGGTTTTGCCACTTTTATCCATGGCTTGATATGCATAAGCAGCCATTTAATCTTCCCTTGTGACTCGCAGCACTTCTTCAAGTGAGGTAAAACCTAACAATACTTTGCCACAACCATCATCACGAATACTGGGTGTGTTTTGGCGAATATATTTTTCAATCGCTTGCTCACCATGTCCAGTATGAATCAGCTCTCGTATCCCTTCGTCTACCACTAACAACTCATGAATGCCTGTTCTGCCACGGTAACCAGTTTGATTACAAGCAGCGCAGCCCTTTGGTTTATGGATGGCATGATTAGAGGCATCCGTTAGTTTTATGCCTAAGATCGCACACTCTTGTTCGCTGGGTATATGAGAGGTTTTGCAATCTGGGCATAAAGTCCGTACCAATCGTTGCGACAATACTGCTAATAAACTAGAGGATAATAAGAAAGGTTCGATACCCATATCTTCTAACCGGGTTATGGCCCCTGCAGCGGTGTTGGTATGCAAAGTCGACATCACTAAGTGACCGGTCAAACTGGCTTGCACACTAATTTGCGAGGTTTCTAAGTCGCGAATTTCACCAACCATCACTACATCAGGATCTTGACGCAATATGGCTCTTAATCCGCGAGCAAAAGTCATATCGACCTTAGCATTAACCTGTGTTTGACCGATACCTTGTAAATCAAATTCTATGGGGTCTTCAACCGTCAGAATATTACGATCTTTGGAATTAATTTCACTTAAGCCCGCATACAAGGTCGTCGATTTACCCGAACCTGTAGGGCCTGTGACTAGTATAATACCGTGGGGTTTTCGCACTAAACCTGAAAAAACATCGCGGTTGGTCTTGGTCATACCTAAATCCTGCAGGTTTAGGCGCACATTGTTTTTATCGAGTAAACGTAATACTACACGTTCGCCATGACTAGACGGCATAGTGGATACACGCACGTCAACGGCTCTACCTGCAATACGCAAGGTGATACGACCATCCTGTGGAACACGTTTTTCGGCAATGTCCATTTTCGACATCACTTTGATACGGGATACCAACATCGAGGCCATTTTACGATTTGGACGTAAAATTTCTCGTAATACCCCATCTACTCTAAACCGCACTAAAAGCTGGGTTTCGAAGGTTTCAATATGAATATCTGACGCACCTTCCTTGATCGCTTCACCTAACATAGCGTTGATGAGTTTGATAATGGGGGCGTCATCTTCGCTCTCTAATAAATCTTCGGTGTTGGGTAAATCTTCAGCGAGACTAAACAAATCACTTTCATTGCCAATGTCTTCCATTAACTGTTTGGCCGCGGATGAATCACGTTGGAAAGCATTGGTTAAGAGAGACTCAAACTTATCAAGTTCAATTTCTTTAAGACGAAATTCAGCACCTAAAAAGCGTCTAACTTCGGCAAATACCTGAAATTCAGTATCTTGGGTATGATACAAAATTGCAGGCTTTTCACCTGTATCAAGCAATACTTGATGACGCTTAGCAAAACTAAACGCCAATTGTTTATGCTCGGGCTCGTCAACAGGCATATCGAGATCAGTGCCTGACTCTAGCAATGCCTGCTCTTCGGCATCAGTAGCGCTTAAGTGGCCGGCCGGCATGACTAGTTGTTATCCTTTTCTTTGTCTTTGTTCATAATATAATCTTCAAATGACGGCGGTAAACTGAGTTTGTCATTCCACTCTGGTAAGGTCGGGCCTTCAGTATTTGGCATCAATGGAATACCTTGTGATTGGCGTTTCAATTGCTCAGCACGAATATACTGGTATTTTTTATGACTAATTTCATTCATGGTGACGCCATCACGTATAATGGTTGGGCGAATAAATACCATCAAATTACGTTTGCTTACACTGGTAGATGTCGATTTAAACAAGTTGCCAAGGATGGGGATATCTCCTAATAATGGGACTTTAGAGACACTTTCTTGTACCGCATCATCGATTAATCCCCCCAGTACTATTGTACCGCCATCATCTACTATGACAGATGTTTTAATCTCACGCTTATTAATAATAACGTCAACTGACGTTGCACCGCTGACGCTAGACACTTCTTGCTCAATTAACAGTTGTACCGCGTCACCTTCGTTAATTTGTGGGGTCACTTTTAACTTGATACCCACTTCTTGACGGTCGACAGACTGAAATGGGTTGGCGTTATTTGAGCCTGTTGTCGAACCTGTAATGATAGGCACTTCTTGACCGACTATAAAAAATGCTTCTTCGTTATCCATAGTGGTAAGGTGGGGAGTAGCCAGAAGGTTCGAATTAGTATCAGTACTCACTGCTTGAAGAACCGCGCCCCATCCATCTTTTACGCCTCCGAGTAACAAGCCATTTACGCCGCCAAGTAAAGAGGCTAAACCGGATAAGTCTCCGAGTTGAGATTTTTCTGTAGGTACAACTACCGTATCGCCGTTAGAGGTTGTGGTAATGGAATCTACAAGTGTTTTGTCTTGTGCTTGATTAACGCCAACAGCGAGAGAACCTATGCCCACCACACCATTATTAAATTGTGTACCACCACCTTTTTCATTGGCCCATTGCACGCCTAACGTAGTGCCGTCACCTTCAAATACTTCGACAATAATAGCTTCCACTAGAACTTGCGCTCGGCGCACATCTAATTGACGTATTACGTCTTCCAATGAACGCATCATATCTGGTTCAGCAGTTATCACTAGTGCGTTTGAGTCTTCATGAGACTCAATGCTAACATCACGACTAGTGCTTTGGCGGCCCTTAGTTGAGCTTTTCTCTTCAGCTTGGATACTGGCGCTTACACCTTGTAATACTTTGACTAAATCTTCCGATTTAGCGTAATTCAAAAAGATGACACGGGTATTACCACTGGTTTCTAATTCAGAGTCCATTCGCTCAACTAAATTAATTAAACGTTTACGGGCTTTAACGTCACCACTGACAATAATACTGTTGGTTCTATCATCGGCTACGACTCTTGGATCAGATTTACCGCCTGAGTTCGACTTGCCTTGAGATTTATTGACGCTATCGATAATACGCACCAACTCAGTGGCAGACGCATATTTTAATTTGATGATTTCGACTTCTTCGTCACCTGCTTTGTCGACACGTTCAATTATTTCCACTAAGCGATTAACCACAGCAGCACGGCCAGTGAGCATCATCACGTTGGATGCATCGTGACTGACTACATTACCGCCACCAGCTGTATCGTTTAGTTGGCGCAATAGTGGTGCAAGTTCTCGAACAGGTACGTTATATACTGGCATAACTCGGGTGATCATTTCGTCACCATCAAAAGGACTGCCTTCCACTACCGGTATATTCGAGGATTTTGCATCTTTGGAGCGTATAACTTTGATTACACCACTGGACATTGTGACCGCTGAATAACCATAAACTTGCAGCACGTTTAAGAAAAACTGGTAATATTGATCCTCATTAAGTAAATCATAACTGCGCACGGTTATTTTCCCCCGCACATTAGGATCAACAATAATGGTTTTCTTGAGGTTTTTACCCACAATATTAATAAATTCACTGATTTCAGTGTTTTTAAAATTTGGAGAATAGTCCGCTGCGGCCACTAGGCTCGAAACAGCAAATAACGCACTGCCAACAACTAGGAGTAATCCTTTAAATAGTCTAGGGCGATTGCTAACAAGCAATCGATTGCGTAAGTTACACATCATATTTCTGGTTCCTCTTCCCCTTGGGGCAGATCAAGGTAAATAGTAATAAGTTCATCTTCGCGTTGTACAGAAATTTGCAAAGATTGTAGTTCTTTGAGCATATTCATCGCTTCTAAGGCTTGTTGCATATCAGTTAAATCTAAGCCATTTATGTCAGTAATGACATCACCTGATTTTAACCCGGCAGCTTTAAATAAAGCAGGCTTTTTACCGGGGCTAACGCGGTATCCCAAAAGCTCACCATTAGGTCGATGCGGCGATACAGCAATGTAGTCGATAAAGCTGGCTGGTTGGTCTTGTAATTCTTTACTAGCTTGAATGGCATCGTCAGATAATGTTCGGCGCCCTGGATCTTGAGTATTGGGTTGCGAAATTGTCACTGGCGCTTGAATAGGTTGATTAATCGATTGGTTGGAAATTTTATTATAATCCACACCATCTAACATCAGTGTTTCACTGCTAGAGCCATTTTTTATAATGACTCTGTCGGCATACACTTCCTTTAATGAAGCATTAGTGCCTTCAATTTTTTCACCAATACCATAGGTTTGTTGTTGGTTACGATTTTTTATTATTGCAGCGCCTTGATCTTTAACAGAGCTGGAAACTACACCAGTTAAAGTTAAATTAAGTCGAGTCACTGGTGCATCTGTCACTTCCTTTTCTTCGATTGGTTCGGCATTATAATCACCAAACAGGTTAAGCCGCTTGATATCAGCCAAGTTTAATCTGCTATTAGAATTTTTTAGGATAACGGGTTGACCACTCGATATGGTTTTTAACCTGCCATTATCAGCAGGTTGAGGCCACACACGCCAAGTTAATTCTGCTGCATAAGAAAGTAGAAAAATTGCCAATAGTGCAACGGCCAAAAAATTAATTTTTTGTTGGTTTTTGACTAGTTGGAGCCATAATTGATTAGCGGTATAATTAACGACAGTCATTGCCTCTTGGTGGGATAAATAATATTAACGTGTTGATGATAACCACTAGGAACAAAAGGAACAACTTTAATCCACCCTTCGTTACAAAAAAACTACAAAGCAAAATTAAAAGGGCCTTGCCGGTGCAAAATAATCTTAAAGAAGGTCAAAGTGTTCGTTTAGACAAGTGGCTTTGGGCTGCACGTTTTTATAAAACTCGCTCTATAGCCAGAGATGCGGTGCAATCTGGTAAGGTGCAGTACAACGGACAACGCAGTAAACCTGGAAAAATAGTAGAATTGGGGGCTAGCATAAAGATACCTCAAGGATTCGACTTAAAAGATGTTGTGGTACTGCAGATAAAAGAACAGCGCCTTGGCGCACCACTTGCGCAATTAATGTATCAAGAAACCCAACCAGCGAAACGTTACGCGCAAGTAATGCAGAAGCAAGAAGATTGAGCGCCTTTCACAGCCCAAAACCTGACAGCCGGCCAGACAAAAAACAACGCCGCCAAATTATTCAATTTAAACAACAGTAATACTTAAGGTAACAAGGTAAACAACATGGCTTTTGACCAACTTCATCGATATTTATTCAATCAAGGCAATGTAAGAGGAGAAATGGTGCGTTTAGAAAAAAGTTTTCAGGCCATTTTAGACTCTTACCCCTATCCACCTGTTATCCAACAACTTCTAGGTGAGCTGATGGCTGCTGCTAGTTTGTTGACCGCCACATTGAAGTTTGAAGGTGATATTGCCATCCAAATCCAAGGCGAAGGGCCACTCAGTTATGCCGTTATTAATGGCACTCACAATCAGCAGTTAAGAGGTGTCGCTAGGTGGGATGAAGCGTTGCAAACTTTGCCAACTGAATTTGGTCAGTTGGTACAAAAAGGTGTGTTGGTGATCACAATTACTCCTGAACAAGGTGAGCGTTATCAAGGCATGGTGGCGCTGGATAAACCTACTTTAGCAGAATGTATTGAAGGTTATTTTGAGCAATCAGAGCAATTGGCAACTAAAGTCATATTGCGCACTCAGCTTAGTGAACAACCCGCAAAAGCTTGTGGCATGTTTTTACAAGTTTTGCCCCTTAGCAGTGAATCTACCCAGAAAGCGGATACAGACTTTGAACACCTTAGTGCTATTACCGATACTATAAAAGACCAAGAGCTGTTTAACTTGCCGGCTGAAGATATTTTGCACCGTTTATACCATGGTGAAAATATTGAATTATATCCTGCCACTAAAGTGGTGTTTAAGTGCAGTTGCAGCAAAGAGCGAAGTGCCGCAGCTTTGGCTGCAGTAGGTAAAGAAGAGTTACTTGATATAGTAGCCAAAGACGGTGATATAAAAATGAACTGCCAATACTGCCACACAGAATATAGCTTCGATGCTATTGATGTGGAAAGTATTCATGCAGGCACTTTTAATCTTCCCGTTGGACAGGGCTAGTTGCATATTAACTTTTGATGATAACGTTTAGTTTGGGCTTGGACTGGCTCTGAGATGTAAAGGAAAGCGACTGATACTTTTAAGGATAGTAAAGTATCAGAGTGAAATCCGATGCCTAGTTTCTTGGCTAAACCTCATTTTATTTGATTAATTTAGACAAACACGTTCACCGCGCTTCGCGACTTTGAAACCTTTTTGTTGAACCGAACTGTATTGTTCGCTTGAAGAATATCTAATTTTATTACTGTGATTGATATGAAAAAATCGAACCTTTTTTTGTTCAGTCAAAGGCAAGTTTTTGAATCGAGTCATTGAATCTGCTACGCGAGGATGAGGGATCTTTGACATATCTCGCCCTGGCAATTCATTGTTATCGAAGAACGTAGCATCAAGGTATGCCACGTCAACTTGAGATATCATATCCTCAATACGGGTATTAAATTCCGTTTCCCAGCGATCCCAATCGTCAATGTCGGGCAAAAACAGTACACTTTTTGACGGGCCTTTAACAACATAGCCAGCTGTTTCAGAATATTCGTCGCGATGAGGCACCAAGTAAGCAGTAACCGATAAATCATCATTAAACACGACAGGTTTTTTGGGCATCATTGAGATCAGGTCAATGTTTTTATAGTTTACTAGTTGATCCCATGGGCCATTGTTTTCCAAATAATTTTTCATGCGTGGTAAAGAAAAAACGTTAAGTCCTTGGGTACCAATAGATTCATGTCCTGCGAACATCAAACCAGTATAATGACCAATATGTGCATGTGTTAAAAATACACCGGATAACCCAAGAGGAGCATTGCCTCCTTCACTCATGCTATCAAGCAAATTCATTTGTTCTCGTAAGTCAGGAGTGGCCTCAAAAAGATAACGGTTAGAATAACGATGATCGACTAATGCCCCTGATGCCGCCCATAATTTTAGAGAAGGGTCTACCCAAGCTGGATCATCTGGGTTCCCAATTTGGGGAGCTCCTCCGTCCTGCCCTATGCCTAGAATAACAAATTCGACGTCACAGGATAAAGAAGCCTGTTGATCCACAGAGGAAAGATCTGCGCAGCCTGCTGTCATTAAAGTCGAGGTGAATAAAAGAAGTCCGTAAAATTTCATGAAATATCCTCTGATGTCTATGAGTAAACATTGCAACATTTTGGTCTCGTAATCTAGACAGGTTGTTTAATTAAGCTAATTTCTAGGATGGATACCCTAGGGGCAGAGCCATGTTAAATGTTGTTTGCAATATCTTTTCTCTTTCGCCATTCCACATAAGCTTGCTATCCACTTCGCAGCTATATATTTCTTGACGATTATTGCGCCATTGAATCATGTGTTCGGGTATAACAAGGCTAAAAACTCGTTGCTGTCTTTATTGCACTTTTTTATTTCGAATGCGGTTTGATTTTTTACTTAATGGATAAATTATGTCTCAATATTAAATTGAAAACATAACACATATTAACTATTACAATGGGTATCTGTGAAATTTTTCAACAACTCGGCAAGTCTATATGGCCTTATTAACTCTGTTCTGTGAAGAAAACACACAAACAGGTTAAGATATTTAAATACTGTCACACTATTGAGCAACATGAAGAAAATTGATATTAATACTTGGTATAGAAAGGAACACTTCGAATTTTACTCTAGGTTCGAACAGCCTTTCTTCAATGTGTGTGCAACAGTTGATGTCTCTAAAACACTTAATTATTGTAAAGAAAATCAGCTTTCTTTTTTCATCTGTGCTTTGTTTCTTCTTGGTTACACGGCCAATCAAATAGAACCATTTAGGTTTCGCATAAACAAAAATGAAGTCGATGTGTATGATGAATTAGAAATAAGCTGCACTGTGTTAAACAGTGACGAAAGTTTCAGTTTTTGTGAGTTTGGTGCCTGTAGTCACTTTGATTTATTTTATCAACAGGCTGATCAACAGCTCACTAAACTAAAAAATGGTCATACATCCTTAGAGTCATCCAATACAAAATCCAATAAGATATTTTGTTCTGTTTTGCCTTGGTTACATTTCACAAGTTTTTCTCATGCCCAGAAACAAAGTAAACATGACTCGGTGCCCAGAATAGTGATGGGTAAATACAAAAAAAGTTATAACGAAATAGCGATGCCTGTATCGGTTGAAGTCCATCATGCACTGATTGATGGCTTACATGTAGGCCAATATTTCGAAAAGCTGCAACTGAATTTCAATCATTTCTTTGAGCACGAATAAAATGCTTATTCAAAGTGTTTTGAGGTGTTTTAGAACCAGAAGTTTTTCGTTATTATTTCTGCTCAGTAAACATGACAACCGATAAATCTCGATTAGCGGATGTTCATAATGCTATTTTCTTTTTCTGTTGTATGGCCTTAAATAAACCTTCTAATTACACATACTCGTCATCAGCTACAGTAAAATCAGGTTCAACAAGTTCATTATTTTCAGGGTTAAGTACATATTGGTCAATTGAAGGTAAGGCGGTTAACACCATTTTTTCAGTTTCCTAATCACTGGTTCGGTAGTTTGATGAATGCGGTGATATTGTCAATATCTGCTGTGGTGAATTTTTCACCAAAAGCGATCAAGCTTATATCTTGGCGGCCATGCTCAACAGCATAGCCAATAAACTGATGTCCTTAAGTCTGGCTAACTCATCACCTGATAACCAATAAACACGGTAGCAATTAATCCCCCTTGGGCATGATTTTGCAATGTTACTTTTCCAGAGTGCATTTCAACTATGCGCTTGATGATAGCTAAACCTAGCCCCGAACCTAAGCTTCCACGTGCTTTGTCGCCTTGAATGAAAGGTTCAAATAGGCTTTGGATTTGCTCTTCTGGGATACCTGGGCCAAAGTCGCGTATGGCAAAGCATAGCTGCTTTTCTTTTTTATTATGCCGAGAAGTAATTTTGATATTGTTACTGCCATAACGAAAGGCGTTTTCGATTAAGTTATCTAACACTCTTTTTAATGCCACTCGCCTAATTAATGTTGTGGGTAGTGGCTCAAGATCTAACGTAATTCTATGGTTTTCTTCTATATTCCTGACTTGTGTGGCGTCCTTTATCAGGTCATTTAAATTACTTGCTTGCATACACTCTTGTTGGTCTTGGCGTACATAATCGATAAATTGATCAATGATTTCGTTCATATCTTCAATATCGTGGACGATGCCTTCTTTCACCCAGTCTTGTGATTCAGGTAACATTTCTGATGCTAATCTGATTCGAGTAAGAGGTGTGCGTAAATCGTGAGATATGCCAGCGGTCAATAATGCTCTGTCATCTTCGAGTTGTTTAATGCCTTTGGACATTTGATTAAAGGCATGGGTGACGGCTATTAATTCACTTGAGCCTTCTTCTTTTAGTGGTTTAGGCACTTGCCCTCGCCCTACTAACAAGGCTGCATCTTGAAGGGCTTTTAAAGGACGGTTCAATCGCCGTACAAAAATTAAACTACCACCCACACTTAAGATGCCAATCATCAATAAGTAAACTAAATGAGGTGAACCGTCTCCTTGTCCCAACCCCACCATGGGAATAGTGATCCAAATGTCGGGATTTTGTGGTGGATTGATCCAATATAAATAAGGTTCACCATGGGTGATCCTAACTTGCGCTTCGCCACCTAAACTATCTGATATTTGCCTTGACCAAAATTGATAGGGGGTGGCTTGCTCTAAACCATTTTTAATGGCTTGTGACTGGGTGTATACCTGCATACCAGCCGCTTTTAAAAAACGTGGGTCGAGTTCTGGGTTTTGGCTGCTGATGTCTTCAACAAAGGCTAGTTTGATTTGTGTCGCAAGCAAATTATTGATTTGTTGCACATTAGGGCTAACAAAATAAAAGGTCACAGAGACAAGAGATACTATTTGGTTGATAAACAGTAAGATGCTAATCAACAAAACGGTTTGGCCAAAGGCACTTTTGGGTAGGAACTTCACTTAGTATTAAGCACGGACGTTAAGCACGGATGTTAAGCCGCGCTGTCACCATCTGGAACAAACACATAACCAAGGCCCCAAACAGTTTGAATGTAACGTGGATTTGCAGGATCTTCTTCAAGCATGCGACGCAAGCGGGAAACCTGTACATCAATACTGCGCTCCAGCGCACTATAGTCTCGACCTCGTGCTAGGTTCATCAGTTTGTCACGGGACAGGGGCTCTCTAGGATGAGTAACTAAAGATTTGAGCACTGCAAATTCACCACTGGTGAGGGCCATTGCTTGGTCTTCGGCAGTCATTTCTCTAGTGCCAAGATTAAGTGAGTACTTACCAAATTCAATAATCTGTTCTTCAAGAGAAGGTGCGCCTGGTGCTTCGGTGGTTTTACGGCGCAGAACTGCTTTGATTCTGGCAAGTAATTCTCTGGGGTTAAAGGGTTTGGGTAGATAATCGTCTGCACCCATTTCTAGGCCAATAATACGATCCACTTCATCACCTTTAGCCGTCAGCATTATTATGGGGATCCCGTTTTCTTTTTGACGTAAGCGACGACAAATAGATAAGCCATCCTCACCGGGTAACATCAAATCAAGCACCATAAGATGAAAATTTTCGCGCTCTAACAATCTATCCATTTGTTCAGAATTAGCAGCGGCCCTGACTTGAAAACCTTGTTCAACTAAGTAGCGTTCCAATAAACTGCGTAAGCGCATATCGTCATCGACTACTAAAATCTTTGTTGTTTCCTGTCCCATAACCTAATCCCAATCCCTATATGTTGCTTAATTGAATACATTACATGTGAAAGCCCGATAATTCAAAAGGTTGCCATGGCTGTCAAAGCATTTGGATTGTTACAAAGTTTGTCACAGGCAATAACATTGATAGTGGAAATGTACTTAAAAGAATTTTTTACCTGTTAAAGCGACATACATAGCGAAAACACCTACCAATGAATAAATCACTTCAAAAAAACTGATCTCGCCCGCTGTTTGGTTGATGAGCATTGAAATAATCATAGCGGCCAAAAGTAATGATGGAACAGCAATAATACCAATCAAAACCCGAATTTTAAAAGAAAGCTTTGGTTCATGATTCATTGGCTGTTGTCCGGTTTACTTTTCACTGACCCAGTCCATTTGAAAACCTGCACGGCGTTTCTTATCCATCAACTCTTCTAAAAGTGGCATTAAGATAAGCTCCATGGCCAAACCCATCTTTCCACCGGGTACGACTATGGTATTGATACGCGACATAAACGCACCATCAATCATTTTGAGTAAATAGGGGTAATCAACACTTTTCATTTCGCGGCGAAAACGCACCACTACAAAACTTTCGTCTTGGCTGGGTATTTCCCGAGCACTAAAGGGGTTAGATGTATCGACTGTGGGTACACGCTGAAAGTTGACATGGGTGCGTGAAAATTGTGGTGTGATGTATTTAAAATAATCGTCAAGGCTGCGCACTATGCTGCTCATGACAGCTTCGCGAGAATGACCTCTGTCTGTGGTGTCCCGGACAATTTTTTGGATCCACTCCAAGTTGACTATGGGCACCATGCCGACTAGCAAGTCAACGTGTTTGGCGACGTCTACTTCGTCGTTGGCTACCCCGCCATGCAAACCTTCATAGAACAGTACGTCGGTGTTTTCAGGTAAGTCTTGCCATGGGGTGAAGGTCCCGGGCATTTGATTAAAGGGTACGGCTTCATCAAAAGTATGCAGGTATTGACGATGTTTGCCCATGCCAGTTTGTGCATATTCAGTAAACAAAGATTCGAGCATTTCAAAATCGTTGGCTTTGGGGCCAAAATAACTGATGTGTCGACCTTGTTCTTGCGCCTTGCGGATCGCAACTTCCATTTCAGGACGTGTGAACCTATGAAAGCTGTCTCCAGCTACTACCGCTGCATTGACTGACAAGTTACGAAAAATATGCCGTATAGCATTGGTCGTCATAGTGGTGCCTGCACCAGACGAACCAGTGATAGCGATTATGGGATGTTTAACTGACATTCAACGCACTTTGCTGCTTAATGGATGTCATTTATAAGCAAGCTTGCTACTCGGGTCAAGAACTAGTTGACTGAAAGAGTTACTGCTTTTCTGTTTTTAAATCGGCTCATGGCAGTGTGGGCCTGCTATAACAGCCTTTTTAGTGTGACGATTATCCATAATGCTAAACATCATCCGGGTTTCATTTTGGTTAATATATAACCTATGCGCCGCCTTTCCAGTTCGCCCTATTCTTACAGAATCATTTTACCATCGTTATAAGTTTGTTTAACTTTCAGTTTAAATGTTTGTCACTTTGGATGGGCATGTCCAGAAAAATGTAATGTCAGGCTCAGTTATGATCAACAAAATACTCAGTGCAGCCAATAAAATTCTGTATTCTTACTTAAGGCATGCACTTACATCTTCATGGGATGGTCTGTGCAGCTAATATTGCCGGTGCAGTTCTATGTAGTGGCGAATTGGCTAGTCACTTAGGGTTAGATTGACATGTGCATATTCACAATGCTCTTTATGACGTTCGTAGAATCGCGCAGGCACTTAATCAGTGGATGTGACAAGGGCAGTCAAAGCTGTCTCTGTTTCACACAAAAAGCACTATTTATTAGCTATTACTGCCACTATCACGAAATAAAATTCGCTATGCTGGGGTCATATCCTGTTCTATTAAGAGATAAAATATATAATCAACTGCATTGACGTATCAAGACTGTATTAAATACAGCGGTAAATACTATTAACTAAGGGATAAAACAAAATGAATTTTAAACGAGGGATGCTTCTTGCCGTTATAGTGATGCTGATCGCCGTCTTTTTTATGTTTGATATAGGGCAGTATCTGACTCTCGAAAGCTTAAAGGCGCACCAACAAGGTTTGGCTGAATACATTCATTCAAACTGGTTGCAGGCATTCATTGTTTATTTTGTTATTTATGTCACTGCTACTGCTCTTAGTTTGCCCGGCGCCATTATTTTAACTTTAGGTGCGGGTGCCTTATTTGGTTTAGGTTTTGGATTATTGTTGGCCTCATTTGCTTCTACTATAGGTGCCACTCTGGCATTTTTGGTGTCACGATTTTTGCTGAGAGATTGGGTCAAATCAACGTTTTCAGAGCGCATCAAAGCGATAGATAAAGGTGTTGAAAAAGACGGTCCTTTCTATTTATTAAGTTTGCGATTAGTCCCAATTTTCCCATTCTTTGTTATTAATTTAGTGATGGGCGTGACCAGTATTAAAACGGTCACTTATTATCTTGTCAGCCAAGTGGGAATGCTTATAGGGACTGCGGTATATGTCAATGCAGGTACGCAATTAGCAGAAATAGAGGCCGTATCTGACATCGTCTCTCGAGATTTGATTTTATCCTTTGTTTTACTCGGAATATTCCCCATTATTGCCAAGCTTATGTTGAACTTCATCAAACAAAAGCGCGTTTATAGAGGCTGGAAAAAACCGAAGACATTTGACCGCAATATGGTGGTTATTGGCGCTGGCTCTGCAGGATTAGTGACCGCTTATATTGCGGCTGCGGTTAAAGCATCAGTCACCTTAGTAGAAAAGCACAAAATGGGTGGCGACTGTTTAAATACAGGTTGTGTACCTTCAAAAAGTTTATTACATGCAAGTAAATTAGCGCATACACATAAAGTGTCTGCCAATGCAGGCGTGAATTATCAAGCACCAGAAGTCGATTTTAAAGCGGTAATGAATCAAGTGCATAGCGTGATCAAAACGATAGAGCCTCATGACTCTATTGAACGTTATGAGTCCCTTGGGGTAAAAGTAGTAACAGGCAGCGCAACGATAGTATCGCCTTGGCAAGTTGATATTCACACCGCTGATGGTATTCAATCGTTAACCACTAAAAATATTGTTATTGCTACGGGTGCCAGTGCATTTGTGCCACCTATTCCGGGTTTGAAAGATATAGATTACCTTACCGCGGATAACTTATGGGACTTAACAGAGCAGCCTAAACGTTTAGTGGTGTTAGGTGGTGGGCCGATTGGTAGTGAGTTATCTCAAGCATTCGGTCGTTTAGGCACACAAGTAACGCAAGTCGAAATGTTGCCGCAATTGCTCGCCAAAGAAGACCCAGATGCAGCGCAGTATTTGTATGATCAATTAATTAAAGACGGTGTAGATGTGCGTTTGAATACCACCGCTACTGCTATCGAAAAAACTGCTGAAGGTAAATTTATTGTTTTAGAGAAAGACGGTAAACAAGAGAAATTGCCGTTTGATGAGATATTGATAGCAGTCGGGCGAATAGCCAACCTAAAAGGTTTTGGCTTAGAAAAGTTGGACATTGAAACCAACCGAGTGGTGGTGACCAATGAGATGTTACAAACTAAATATCCAAACATATTGGCCGCCGGTGATGTGGCGGGTCCATACCAGTTTACTCATACAGCAGCTCATCAGGCTTGGTATGCAGCGGTGAATGCCTTATTTAGGCCCTTTAAAACCTTCAAAGTCGATTATCGGGTTATTCCGTGGGCAACCTTTACCGACCCAGAAATTGCCACTGTGGGTTTAAACGAGCAAGCTGCAAAAGAACAGGGCATTGCTTACGAAGTTACCAAGTATGATATCGGCGGATTAGACCGTGCATTAACAGATGACCATGCTCGTGGATTTGTAAAAGTTCTGACGCCTCCTGGTAAAGATAAAATATTAGGTGCGACCATAGTAGGGGCGCAAGCAGGAGAGCTCATCGCTGAGTTTGTTTTAGCGATGAAATACAACCTCGGTATGAATAAAATACTCGGTACTATTCATATCTACCCCACTATGGCAGAAGCCAGTAAATACGCCGCAGGGAACTGGAAAAAGGCTAACGCACCTGAAAAATTACTGGCATTTGTTGAACGCTTTCATACTTGGCGTCGTTCATAAGTGAGTGTAAATAAATGAATGGTAAATTTGTTAATGGAAAAATTTTATCTTGCTTGTTTGCGGCGGTTTTGTTGATGAACTCAGCTATCGTCCATGCATTTGACCACCAACACTCAATATTCACTCAGGTGTTGAGTGATGTGGTGAGGTTGTCGCCTAATAAAAAGCAAACGCGGGTAGATTATGCGCTGCTCAACAAGCAACCTGAAAAGTTAAACCAATACTTGAACGCGTTATCCTCAGTCAAACAAAGTGACTACCAGTTATGGACGGGTGATGAGCAACTTAGCTTTTTGATTAATGCCTATAACGGTTTTACTTTACAGCTGATTCACCATAACTATGCAAAGTTTCAAAGCGGCAAAGTAGAATCAATCAAAGATTTAGGCAGCTTTTTTTCTAGCCCATGGAAAAAAACGTTTTTTACTTTGCTTGATGATAAGCACAGTTTAGATGATATTGAACACAACATGATCCGTATCTGGTTTGAGCGCCCGCGGATACATACTGCCTTGGTGTGTGCAGCAGTAAGTTGTCCGCCCTTAAGAAACGAAGCCTTTGTTGCTGACAAATTGGATCAGCAACTGGATGATCAAATGCGACAGTTTTTATCTGATGATCAACGCAACACTATCAACCTCAGGGATAATCGTGTGAAGCTCTCTGCTATTTTCAAATGGTACGGGGAAGATTTTGAGAAGGGTCAACAGGGTTTTAATAGTCTCAATGATCTTATTAAAGCCTATCAAACAGATATCGCTGATGATCCTCAGCAACTGACTTGGTTGCAAAATCGGAACTATAGAATTAGCTTTTTAGACTATGACTGGCGGTTAAATGATATTTCGACTTTCTAAGGCGTTGACCAACAGTTTCGCAATTTGTTATGTTTTTTTTTTCGTTGCAACTGCTAAGGTTCACGCAGAATTAAAATCTGAAACTATTGTTGAAGCAAATAGTGCGCAGTGGCAACAAACCCTAAAAGCATCCGCAGGTCAGTCGGTGTATTTCTATGCTTGGGGCGGCTCAAAGGCCGTAAATGAATACTTACGTTGGGCCACCCGAGAAATCGCTCAGCAATATCAAATAAAACTAATTCACGTAAAAGTCACTGACCCTTCTGAACCTGTCTCTCGACTTAAAGCTGAAAATGGCCGAACCAGTGCTATTGATTTGATGTGGGTCAACGGAGAAAACTTTGCGTATTTGAAGCAACAAGGTTTTTTGCTGGGAAATTTATGGTCAGCTATCCCCAACGCTGCTTTTCTAGCTGTTGATAGTTTACCTATCACGGTTGATTTTGGTGAGCCTATGGATGGTTTTGAAGTGCCTTGGGGTATTGGTCAATTTAACCTGATTGCTGAAAATGGGGTGTTTCAACCACCACAAGTTAGTGCAAAATCATTATTAGATATTGCGAAAAAAAAGCCTAGAACAGTTACGTATCCTCGGCCACCTGAATTCCATGGCACCACTTTTTTAAAGCAACTCTTAGTCAACTTAACCGATGCCGACCCTCGTTTGTATAAGTCATCTACAAAGCAAGCTCAAGATGAATTATTACCGGTTCTATGGCAATACTTAGATCAGCTACATCCATATTTATGGCAACAAGGAAAAGCCTTTCCGAGTTCGGCAGCTGAACAACTGTTGTTGTACCAACAAAAAACGCTCTCGATGGCTGTGAGTTTTAACCCTAATCAATGGCAAAAAGAAAAAAGTACCCAACAAATTTCTGAGTCGAGTGTTAGGCGTTATTTTGCTGATGGTGCCATTACCAATAGTCATAACCTTGCCATCCCAAAATCGGCACCTAGCCCCGACGCATCAAAAGTGGTGATTAACTTTATGTTGAGTGAAAAAGCGCAACAAGAAAAATTCTCTGGAGTATGGGGTGACCCTTCTGTGATTACTTCTTTGCTCGATGAAAAAGCAACTATGCCTGCCCATTCCGAACTTCACAGTTCATGGCATGTACTTATTGAGGATGCATGGCAGCAACGTTACGGCGGGTAAGGGGATGATGCCGACAGCTCGAATACGGAGAATAGCGCTTGCCAGCGGATGGTTGCTGGTGTGTTTGATCTCATTACTGCCAATATTAGGCATTGTTGTTGGACTGTGGCCACCAGAGCAGGTTAGATTTGCCGACCTTGCGCCTTTTTTAGCATACCAAGGTTTATCCGTTTCGGTATCCATGACCTTATTCAGTGCGATATTTAGTACCTTAATCTCGTTGTACATTGCGTTTATGGTGTACAGCCAGTATCACTTAAGTCGACGTTTACAGTCCTTTGAAAAATACCTCGCGCCACTTTTATCCTTACCGCACCTTGCTATCGCTTTAGGAATAGTATTTTTGTTTAGCGACGGCAGCTTATTTTTTGTCGATTCAGGGCTGCCCCGCAAAGGATTATCGACCCTGATTATCGCCATAGTCATAAAAGAAGTGCCCTTTTTCTTATTGATTTTCAGTGCGATTGGTCGCCAATTACCCATCAAATATTGGTTATTACAGGGGAACGCTTTGGGTTACCAAGATTATCGTTGCTGGTGGTTTTTAGTGTTTCCTGCATTACTCAAGCAATCTCGTTTGGCGTTATTGGCTGCAACGGCTTATACGTTGTCGGTAGTCGATATAAGTTTGTTGGTTGGGCCGAATATACCTGAGCTATTTGCGGTATCTGTTTATCGTTGGCAAACCAGTTTTGCTGTCGGCGATCAGGCGCAAGCCTTTTGGGGTAACGTTCTTTTGCTAGTATTGCTGGCTGTGTCGGTATTGATTTTATATGCCCATGAAAAGCTTGCCCAAGCTGGATGTAAAACACTAGCAACACAAGGCAGCCGTTTTCACATCGGTATTATTAACCCTGCATTTAAAGCCTGGTTACCAATGTTAGCAGTGTTAACTGCGATGATAGTGATGGTATTCACTTTGTGGTCATTTGGCGTTAACTGGCACGGTGACCGCTTCTCTTTAGCGCAGCTAACCACTCGATTATGGCAAGATGAGTGGTTGTTTTTTGCCTTGCCACTTCAAAATTCATTATTTATTGGTTTATTGGCGGGTTTATTAGGGGTCGCTTTAGCTTTATTGGCATTGGAATTACAACGGCAAAAGGGTACCTACTGGCCTGATTATTATTGGCTGTTAGCCATAATTTTACCGCAGTTGAGTATGGTATTAGGATGGCAGGTTATGCATATTTGGACCCAAGGCGGTTACCATAGTGGTTGGATTATTTTATCCCACTTACCCTTTACGTTTGCCTATGCATACTTGGTTTTAAAAGGCCCGTTTCAGAGTGTTGAACCACGTTACGAATTGTTAGCAGCAAGTTTTGGTTATTCTTCATGGCAAAGCTGGTGGCAGGTGCGATTTAGGCTACTTTTACCGGCAATTTTCACTGCCTTTGCGATTGCCTTTTCGGTGAGTATCGCTCAATACATCCCTACCTTAATGCTAGGGGCAGGGCGAGTGACAACCATAACAACCGAAGCCGTCGCTATTGGATCAGGTAGTCAGCAAGACCTGATTGCCCTATATGTGTTACTACAATCTGTCTTGCCCTTTATGGCGTTTTTCTTGGCTGCGTTATTAGCCCGCAGATTTCGAGGCAGTATGGATGGAAATAATATGGGAGGGCATGATGTTAGACATTGTTAATTGTCAAATTGTAGCTAAAACATGGCACATCACCTTACCTGATATTCATGTGGGTAAGGGTCAATTACAGGTGATCACTGGCCCCAGTGGTATTGGAAAATCGACACTGTTACATTGGCTGTTAGGAAATATGCCAGAGCATGTGCTGATTAACGGACAAATTTTTCTGTCGGGAAGTAATATAACCAATGTGGCTATTGAACAAAGACGTGTCGGGTTATTAATGCAAGATGTGTATCTCTTCCCTCACTTGAATGTACAAGACAATATTTGTTTTGCGCTACCTAAAAATCGGCAACTGTCCTCTAAAAAACAACGGCGCTTAGAAGCATTGAATATGCTTGAACAAATCAATTTAGGCCATCTTGCCAGTCGCTACCCACAAAACCTCAGTGGTGGTGAGCGTTCAAGAGTGGGTTTGATAAGAGCCTTGGCTAATCAACCACAAGTCATGTTGCTTGATGAGCCTTTTGCCGCACTTGATCCCAGCACTCGAGAACAAATGGGAGGTTGGGCATTTCAACAGTTGGCTAAGCAGGACATTCCCAGTGTGATGGTGTCACATGATGTAGAAGACATTCCTGTATCAGCTAAACGGTTATGTTTAGCTGATTATTATCGAGCCATAGAATAGGAATAATCGATGATTGACCCCTTACTAAACAAAATACTCAGGCAACCATTAGCTTTAGTTGCCAAACCTTTGGTTCGTTTTGGCATTGATGCAGACCAAGTGACTATTGTTGGTTTCTTTTTAGGAATATTGGCAGTACCTGTCATTGTTGCTGAACAATTTAACCTTGCTCTGGCGCTAATCCTACTTAACAGACTAAGCGACGGTTTAGATGGGGCGGTTGCCCGGCAAACTTACACCACTGATGCGGGTGGTTTTTTAGATATTAGTTTGGATTTTATTTTCTACTCAGCCATAGTGCTGGCTTTTATTGTCAGCCACCCTGAACAAAATGCAGTAGCAGGTAGCCTATTAATGTTGTCGTTCACTGCAACTGGGAGTTCTTTCTTAGCCTTTGCAATCATGGCCAGCAAACATAATATCGACAACCCACAATACCCCAATAAAAGCATGCATTACATGGGAGGCTTAGCCGAAGGTTTCGAAACCATAGTGGTGTTGTGTCTGTTTTGTTTATTTCCAGAGCACTTTGTACCTATTGCATTGGTCTATACTGCAGCTTGTTTTATAACCGCTGGAGTGAGGATTGTAACTGGTTATCGCACACTTAACAGACTCGGCTGAGAAGTTAACTCAAAATACAAAATTAATTAATTCACAACGTATTGAACGTCTGGTAAGTACAGAAATCAGTGGAATGGGGCAAAATACATGACAACCGAGGGGGTGTGGAAATTGGCAACTTGTCCTGATGGTGTCGATTAGCCACTAACTATGGTAGCTGATAATTTGCAATGAGTTACTCGCTAAAACCTATTGAGCGCTTATGCTTTGCAATTATGTTATTTAGGGTTATCTTCTGTATCCCTCATTTTGATATGTAGAATAGTGATATGACCATCAAAAAGCCCCTTAGATTTTTACAATTTACTCTGGTATTTTTCAGTTTGTTATTCGCTTTTTCTTTTCCGCTAACGGCTCAGGATAAAGCTTTAGTGGGCGGCAGGCTGATTGATGGATTTGGACATCAACCACTAGCGAACAGCGTTATTCTTATTAAAGATGGCATGATTGAAAAGGTCGGTACTGTGGCCACACTTCCCATTCCTGATGGGTATGAAATTATTTCAACTGAAGGTATGGATGTTTTACCCGGATTGTGGGAGAGCCACGCGCACTTAATGTTAAACGGCCATTCCGATTACACTTATTGGGATAAAGCCTATGCAGACAAATGGGGCTCTGAAATCATGCCCGCCAGCGCTGTACAGTTATTATTAGCAGGTATCACCAGTGCAAGAGATTTAGGCGCACCTTTAAAAGAGTCTATTGATATAAAAACAAAAATTGAAAATGGTGAAATTCCGGGGCCGCGTTTGTATGTGTCAGGCCCTTTTATTCAGCACAAAGCTTATCCCGGTACAGAAGCTTTTAGGTGGGGTGTAGATAACCCAAAGGATGCCATAATAAAAGTGAATCAGCTTGCAGATGCGGGTGTTGATATTATAAAACTTATTGACCACGACATGATGAGTTTGAAAACTTCACAAGCTGTGGTTGACCAAGCACACAAACGCAACCTTATTGTAGTGGCTCATTCACACAAACCTGACGAAATTAGACGTGGCTTAGAAATTGGTGTCGACAATTTTGAGCACACTGGCTTGACTACAGCCCCGGCTTATCCTGATGATATAATTGAGCAACTGATTGAACGCACCGCTAAAGGGCGAGTTGCCGGAGGACCTTTGTATTGGACCCCTACAGTTGAAGGTTTATGGAACTACGATTTAACTGTCGCTAACCCAGAAAGATTAGACAATAAATGTTGGCATCGAGGCTTAAAGCCAAGCACGATAAAAGATATTAAGGCATCTTTAAAAAACGTGGGGCAGTTGGATTATATGCAACTCACACCACTACGTAAGCCAACGCTTAAAAACAAAATCCAACAACTCAAAGACGCAGGCGTTGTGATGTTAATAGGGACTGATAGCGGCATCCCCACTAAATTCCATTGCCAAAGTACTTGGAATGAAATGGCCTTTTGGGTTAACGAAATGAATATCTCGGCAATGGATACTATAAGAGCTGCAACTTATTGGCCAGCCGTACTAATGAAAGTCAATGATAAATCAGGTACGATTACTGCGGGAAAGTATGCTGATATTATTGCCGTGAAAGGTGATGTACTTCGTTACATTAACTTACTGCAAAACGTTGATATGGTTATGAAAGGTGGCAAGATCTATAAACTTGATGGCAGAGCGACTATTGATTAAGCGCTGGCACCTCCTGAGAGGTTAATTATCTATGCGAAATGGTATTGAACGCTCTTTTAAGGTCTGTTGTTGATTGTTACATCAATAAGATTGGTCTGCAGTCAACCGTAATCTTTTATAGTGCACTTTGTTGTCAAGGATTGCCTTTAAACATGAGGTATCGATTCGTGACTTTATCTCACTGGGCGTGACCCCCCTGTGGTTTATCGAGATGTGGGTTCAGACCAGCATCCAACGTTTTTTGAATCTCATCTTTGACTATTTTGTTATTGAGCAGACTTCTAATCCATTGATATTTGACTTGTAAACCCATAAACACTAAATCATAGTCTGTATGTTGAAGGGAATCTATATATCTTTGTCTGTCATCTGTCATCTGTGAGCTAGACTTGAAGCTTATATAAAAACTGAGCTTGCCCGCTAAGCACCTGTTCGATTTCGTTATCTTTAACCTCCAATACAGTGTCAGTAAGCTGTGTTCGCGTTTTCGCACTTTCTTTGATATTGGCAGAGGGCTCTGCAGATACGTTTACGTTAAGCGTGAAATAGCACTTACTCCCCCTTTTTTGTCAATGTTTACGGATACCTGCTCAACTCATCAAACGCTGTCAGTGTTCACTAGCGAAGCAGATTTAAGCTTGTTTGGGTACAGCATTGTAGAGCGTTGTATGGCAATGTGATCGAAGTCTTAATCTGGAGATTGTTAGGTCTAGCGTTGAGTTGTGTAATTGAGAGACAAAAACCTTAATCCTATTCGGTTACTCAGTGTGACTTTTGTTTAAACGGCATCAACAACAAAGCTTTAAGGCTGGTATTGGTTTTGGGGCTTGAATACTCTTTCAGGCCCAATTTAATAGCATCGTCACCCGTTTTTGCTTCTTCTGTGTAACTACCGAATAGTCTGTCCCAAATAGACAAATTAAAACTAAAATTACTGTCTGTTTCAGCTATAACCTGGCTGTGATGAATGCGATGCATCGCTTGGGTCACGATGAGGGTTCTCAATAACTTATCGAGCTTAACAGGCAGTTTGATATTGCTATGACTAAAAATAGATGTGGCATTAAGTAATATTTCAAAAATCAAAATAGCCAATACAGGAGCACCTAGAAGCAGTACAGCAGCAATTTTCACCATTAAACTCAGGGCAATTTCAATAGGGTGAAAACGTAAACCAGTTGAAGCGTCGAGGTGTGGATCAGCATGGTGAACCATATGGATACGCCACAACATGGGAATACAATGAAAAAGTCGGTGTTGCCAGTAAATCAAACAATCCAATAACAATACGGTGACAGGTACGCTTAACCACAGATTAGCTGAAACATGATTCCACAAACCGATGTGATTGTTTTGTGCGAAGATAGTCATGGCGGCCAAACCTGTCGGTATCATTAGCCTCGCCACCACCGTACCTAGTAAAACCATAGAAAAATTGCTTAGCCAGCGTTTACCTTTGCTCACAGGCGATAGACGATTGGGCTTCACGCTTTCCCAGAGTAACATTATGGCAAGTACAGTAATGAAAACTCCAAGCCTAATCCATGTATCATTCATCATAGTGAGTGATGGTTACCTTTTAGGTGAATCAATTAGGAATACAGTCTTAACTTCTATATTATCATTACGTGTATAAATTACAGGCCACTTATTTAAAGGACATGATTTTTATGAAAATTTTTACGTTAATTGCGGGTGTTTTAGCTTTATTACTACTGCTTCTTTCTGGTCCGTTATATCAAGCAGACATACTGGGTTTGATGGAGGCATTTTTAGCGATGCGCATTGCACTAATTTTAGGTGCTGTGGCTATTCTTTTGGCGCTAGTTCAAGTCATTTTTATGCGTAAAACGATCTCTTGGTCTGCGACGGGTGTTGCAGTTTTATGTGCCGCGGTGGCCATTTTTATGCCGCTAAGTATGATGAATAAAGCCAAGTCAGTACCTCCTATTCACGATATCACCACAGACCTAGTTAACCCGCCAAAATTCGTCGCTATTTTAGCATTGCGTGCAGATGCTCCTAACCCTGCTGCTTATCAAGGTGAAGACATTGCTAGCCAACAGCGTGAAGCCTACCCTGAACTAGAAACGCAAAAATATCCGCAAACAACAGAGCAGGTATTCGATGCAGCCTTATCGGTAGTTAAGAGTATGGGGCTAGACGTAGTCAGTTCTGACAAAACCCTCGGTTTGATTGAAGCTTATGATACGACGACTTTTTTCGGTTTTGTTGATGATGTGGTTATCCGCATTCAAAGCGATGGCCAGATGACCATGCTTGATGCGCGCAGTAAATCACGGGTGGGTATCAGTGATATTGGAAAAAATGCTGAACGCCTTAATGCATTGATTGCGGGTGTAGCGAAAAACCTTAACTAATCTGATTGAGTTAGCATAACCAAATGCTGCACATCAATGGTATTTGATGCGCAGCTAGTTTTTTAAAGCTTTGCATTTCATTTTAAGATTTCAGTAGACGTTACTTTTCTTTTTCCTCCATGATTTCCAATTGTTTGTAGCATTAAACCCTGTGCTCCAGCTTGACTCAGTTAAAATGTCACTTATTCTCGTGTTTAAAAAGATCACCGTATCGCTAAGCTAAAAACAAAAAAAAGCGCCGAAGCGCTTTTTACTTAAACCTATTCGATAATAGGCTTTAGTCAACTATTTTGCTCACGAGCAATCGCACGATAGGCAATGTCATCACGATAAAACATGCCGTTGCAGCTAATGGTCTTAGCCAACTTATAGGCATTCTGTTGTGCTTCTGTAACAGTATTACCTAAAGCAGTTGCACACAGTACACGGCCACCATTGGTTGTTACTTTGCCATCAATATTTTTAGTGCCGGCATGAAATGTTTTGCTGTTGGCATCGCCAAGTTCCAAACCGTCAATCACGTCACCTTTGCCGTAACTAGCTGGATATCCGCCTGCAGCGAGTACCACACCTACAGCAGCTCTGGTATCAAACTCTGCTTGAATTTGGTCAAGTTTGCCGTCTAAGGCTGCTTCAACTAATTCAACTAAGTCAGACTGCAAACGCATCATGATAGGTTGGGTTTCTGGGTCGCCAAAGCGGCAATTGTATTCAATCACTTTAGGGGTGCCATCTGCCATGATCATCAAGCCAGCATATAAAAAGCCTACGTAGGTGTTGCCTTCAGCAGCCATGCCTTTCACAGTAGGATAAATTACTTCATTCATAACACGCTGATGGATATCTGCTGTCACAACGGGTGCAGGTGAGTAAGCACCCATACCACCGGTGTTAGGACCAGTATCGCCATTGCCAACACGTTTATGGTCTTGGCTGGTGGCAAAAGGTAAAACGTTTTTGCCATCGACCATCACAATAAAACTCGCTTCTTCACCATCGAGGAATTCTTCGATGACTACGCGGCTACCTGCCTCACCAAAAGCGTTACCCGCTAACATGTCACGAATAGCATCTTCTGCTTCGGTTAATGTCATGGCGACAATCACACCTTTACCTGCGGCCAAACCATCTGCCTTAACCACAATAGGTGCGCCCTTTGCTTGCACATAAGCAAGGGCAGGCTCGATTTCGGTAAAGTTTTGATAATCAGCAGTAGGAATATTGTGACGTTCTAAAAAGTCTTTGGTAAAAGCTTTTGAGCCCTCTAGCTGGGCTGCAGCTTGAGACGGACCAAAGATTTTTAACCCTTTAGCCTGAAACGCATCAACTACACCTAACACTAATGGTACTTCTGGCCCCACTATGGTTAAGTCTATTTGGTTTTGCTGTGCAAATGCCACCAAAGCAGGAACATCTTCTGCACCTACATCAATATTCGTCAGTTTATCTTCAAGTGCTGTTCCAGCATTCCCCGGTGCTAGAAACACGTGGGATACTTTTGCCGATTGCGCTGCTTTCCAAGCTAACGCATGTTCGCGACCACCGCCGCCAATAATCAATACATTCATAGGTTTTTTTCTTTAGTTTTTTATTTACGGCTTAACAAATTATGGTTTAATAAACTTGAGTGTCATACGTGAACTTTCACCAATAGTTAAATATTTTGCGCGGTCTTTTTCACCCAAACGCAATCCAGGAGGTAGAGTCCATACACCTTTTTCATGATCAGTGGTATCCAGTGGGTTAAGGTTAACATCACTGTGCGCAAGTAATGTAAATCCTGCTTTTTCAGCAGCAGTAATCACAAAGGATTGTTTCATATAACCTGAGCTTTTTTGTGCTTCATCAGACAAGTTTTCTGGCAGTTTATGTTCAACTACACCTAACACACCGCCTTTTTTAAGGGCATTAAAAAAGCTTGAAAATGCGCTGTCGATTCCTTCTTGTCCAGTTTGCATGTACCAATTATGTACGTTACGAAAAGTCAGCACTCTATCCAGAGAATTAGCAGGGGCAAAATCCGTGGCTTTGGTAGGATGAAAGGCAGTTACCTTAGTTTTTTTGTGGTTTTCATCCTGACTGATCTTTTGTATAAACCCATCAAGAGACTTTTTGTAGTAGGCGTTGCCGCCTTCTTCTATATAAAAGTGGGCAGCATAAAACTGACCCTTATCGCTTAAAAGAGATGCAAGAATGTTGCTGTACCAACCGCCACCAGGAGAAATTTCTGCGACAGCCATATCGGGTTGAACATCGAAGAAACGTAACGTTTGTTGGGGGTGGCGATATTCATCTCTTGATCGTTCTTTAATCGAACGGTTTTCATGATTAACCGCATCGCTAAGTGCGTCAGCCAATACTAGAGGTGAACTGAGTAAAGATAGAGCAATAGCAACTTTTAAGGTTCGCTTAAACATAATATTCTCGCATTAAGGTGAAAATGGATTTGGTTAGATTGTAACGGTATTGCGCGTCAGAGGTAACAAAAACCGGAATCAATATTTTGGTCTATGACTCCGGGTTATGATCCACAATATTAGTGCTTAAAGTGACGCATACCGGTGAAGACCATGGCAATACCATGCTCGTCTGCGGCGTTTATTACTTCTTGGTCGCGCATTGAGCCACCCGGTTGGATAATGGCGCTGATACCGGCAGCAGCTGCGGCGTCAATACCATCACGGAACGGGAAAAACGCATCAGACGCCATCACGGACCCTGCAACTTGCAAACCTTCATCAGCCGCTTTAATGCCCGCGACTTTAGCAGAATAGACGCGGCTCATTTGACCTGCGCCTACACCGATTGTCATACTGTCGTTGCAATACACAATAGCGTTTGATTTAACGTACTTGGCTACTTTCCAAGTGAACATTAAATCTTTTAACTGTTGCTCGGTCGGTTTAACTTTAGTGACCACTTGCAGTTCATCTTCTTCAACCATACCAAAATCACGGTCTTGGACTAATAAACCGCCATTAACACGTTTAAAATCATGACCTTCGGTAAGTTGACCTTGCCAATCACCACAAGCTAATAGACGTACATTTTTCTTAGCTGACACGACCTCTATGGCTGCATCGCTAATGGTTGGTGCAATGATCACTTCAACAAACTGACGGTCAACAATAGCTTGTGCTGTGGCTGCATCGAGTTCGCGGTTAAAGGCGATAATGCCACCAAACGCTGAAGTAGGGTCGGTTTGATAGGCACGGTTATATGCACTTAGGATGTCATCACCTAAAGCAACACCACAAGGGTTGGCATGTTTAACAATAACGCAGGCCGGTACATCAAATTCTTTAACGCATTCTAAAGCGGCATCGGTATCGGCAATATTGTTGAAGGATAATTCTTTGCCTTGCAGCTGAGTGGCGGAAGCAACAGAAGCTTCTTGAATAGTATTTTCAACATAAAAAGCCGCACTTTGATGACTATTTTCACCGTAGCGTAAATCTTGTTTTTTAGTAAATTGCATATTGTAAGTACGCGGAAATTCGCTATGACTATGACCACAATTTTCTTCGCAGTCAGCTGCCTCAATCATGGCACCAAAGTAGTTAGCTATCATGCCGTCGTATTCAGCAGTGTGTTCAAATGCGGCAATGGCTAAATCAAAACGAGTACCCTTGGTGACAGCATTACTGTTGGCTTGCATCTCTGATGTTACGCGAGCGTAATCTTTAGCGTTAACCACAATAGTGACATCGTTATGGTTTTTAGCTGCTGCGCGAACCATAGTGGGGCCACCGATATCGATATTTTCAATTGCGTTTTCTAAGCTGCAATCATCATTGGCAACTGTGGCTGCAAAAGGGTACAAGTTCACTACCACTAGATCGATAGGCAGAATGCTGTTTTCAGCCATGACTTGTTCATCTTGTCCACGGCGAGCCAGAATGCCACCATGAATTTTGGGGTGCAAGGTTTTCACTCGGCCGTCCATAATTTCAGGATGGCCAGTGTAATCCGATGCTTCAATAACGGTTAGGCCATTGTCCCTAAGTAATTTTGCGGTGCCACCGGTAGATAATAGCTCTACACCTTGGTTGGCCAAGAACTGAGCAAACTCAAGTAGGCCGGATTTATCAGATACGCTCAATAGTGCGCGACGAATAGGTGTTGCTGGTAAGTCTTGTTGCATGTTTGTTCCATGTTGAGTCCACTATTTAAGTGGCAAAGATTTTGGCAATTTAATTCGTATTGTTTGTGTTGACTATTTGGTCATGGTAAACACAAACAAAAAGAGCACCACAAGGTGCTCTTTTTTTAGACAAAAACCCTTAGTTCATGCCGTATTGTTTTAGCTTCTTACGCAAGGTGCCACGGTTGATACCTAACATAGTTGAGGCTTTAGTCTGGTTGCCACGTGTGAAAGTCATTATTTCTTCTAACATTGGCGCTTCAACTTCGGCCATGACTAACTCGTATAAATTTTCGATATTGGTGTTATCAAGTTGTTTTAGATACTTGTTTACCGCTTGTTTAACTGAATCGCGAAGAGGCTTTTGAGCCTGAGTTTGCGAAGGAGTTGTTACCGTAGTGGTAAATGGAGAAGTTACATTTTGTTCGAACATATACAATCTTGCTCTTTAAGTTAGACATATTAAGCAGCAGGTGAAACTTGCTCAGACACAAAGTTGAGTGCTGACTCGCCTGCCAATTTATCAAAGTACATAGTTAACGCATCAATTTGCTGTCCTGCATCTTCGATAGCGTTGAACTTTGCACGGAACAGCTTTTGCTGGTCGTGTTCGGCCAAATACCAGCCCACATGCTTGCGGGCAATTCTGCACCCCTTTATACCACCGTAAAACTGATGGACATTGGCGACGTGTTCAAGCAAAACGCTACTCACCTCGTCAATGTTAGGTGCAGCCAGTATTTGGCCAGTTTGCAGATAGTGCAAGATCTCGCGGAATATCCAAGGGTGACCTTGAGCTCCCCGACCGATCATCAGCGCATCTGCGCCGGTGTATTCCAAAACGTGCTTAGCTTTTTGCGCGCTTGTTATATCACCGTTGGCAACAACAGGTATCGACACAGCTTGTTTAATAGCCTTAATGGTGTCGTATTCTGCGTCGCCTTTGTACATACAGGCTTTGGTGCGGCCATGCACCGCTAATGATTGAATGCCGTTGTCCTGTGCAATTTGAGCTATCAATAATCCATTGCGATTTTCAACATTCCAACCTGTACGTATTTTTAAGGTAACAGGTACATCTACTGCTTTTACTACCGCTTGAATGATCTTTTCAACCAAGGATGGGTCTTGCAGCAATGCCGATCCTGCTAACTTCTTATTCACTTTTTTAGCTGGGCAACCCATGTTGATATCAACAATTTGCGCGCCATTGCCCACATTAAACTGTGCTGCCTGTGCCATTAATTCAGGATCTGCCCCCGCAATTTGCACTGACCGCACACCCTCTTCACCCTGATGATCCATCCTTTGTCTGGATTTATCCGAATCCCAAACCCTAGGATTGGACGAGAGCATCTCTGATACAACCAAACCTGCCCCAAGACGTTTACATAATTGTCTAAATGGCCTGTCTGTCACTCCCGCCATAGGAGCCAGTATCAAATTGTTTTCTAACGCATATGGACCAATCTGCATAATATAGAATGATTATCCTTCACATTTAATTGTGCAAAAATCGACCGTACTCTAAAAAGGGGCGCAAGTTTAAGGGTTTTTTGTTGTCTTGGAAAGGCTAGTAAACAAACAATTTTGTACTTTTTTTAATCAAACCATGTTGACATTGTAAAAAGTAGGCTATTTCAACTGGTTAACCAGTATTTATAAGATAATTAACAGCCTACATTAAACGATTAGCGTTTTATGTTGCCAAGTAACATATCTTTAAACATGACCCAATCACCTAATAAGCTGTAAAAAGGATACTTAAAGGTCGCAGGTTTATTGTGCTCAAAAAAGAAATGCCCTACCCAAGCGAAGCCATAACCTAAAACAGGTACAAACCATAATAACATCCACTGCTCAGTCATAAGAGCGTATGTCAGCAGAGCTAAAATCAAAGTAGAGCCAACAAAATGTAAACGCCGACAGGTCATATTTTGATGTTCAGACAGATAATAAGGATAAAACTGGGCAAAACTGTTAAATCTAGAGGGCGCTTTTTGGGTCATAGCAATGAGCTTTTAGCTTGATATTAAAAATAAATCTAGCATATCGAATGTGTATTAAATGTCTACTAGGCGACAGTTTATATTTATGTCAAGATTAATAATTAGCTTGATTTTCAATGATTTGACCCCATCCCCACATCAAGCAAATGTATACGGACTCTTTTATGAATAACGTGATTGATATTACTCCAGAAAATTTCCAGCAAGTCATATTACAAGACTCGCAAACACAAGTGGTGATGGTAGAGTTTTGGGCTGAAGGTTATGAACCCAGCCAGCAATTGGCTCCAGTTTTAGTCAACGTAGCCGCCAAATTCAGTGGTAACTTGATCCACGCGCGGGTTGATTGCCAGAAGCAGCAAGAAATCGCTGGACAATTTGGTGTGCAAAACCTCCCTACAGTGATTTTAGTAAAAGAAGGTCAACCCATTGACGGCTTTGCTGGTGTGCAAACTGAAGCAGAAATTATAACTACTTTTGAAAAACACTTGCCCAAACCAGAAGATGCTTTATATGAACAAGCGGTCGAGTTAGTCAGCTCCGGTGATTATCAGCAAGCTTATACTTTACTTAAACAAGCTCATGACATGGATGTAGGACGAGCTGATATCAGGTTGTTACTAGCAGATTGCCAAGTAGAGTTAGGTCAAATAAAACAAGCTAAAGCTTTGTTAGACACCATTGGCTTAGTTGACCAAGACGCTCTATACAACAGTATTTTGGGTAAAATTGAGCTGGCCGAACAAGCAGCGGATTCACCAGAAATCAAAGCCTTGCAACAGCAGCTGGTGCACAACCCTGACGACTTAGAAATAAAAGTTAAACTGGCTGTGCAGTTGCAACAAGCGAATCAAATCGAAGAAGCGTTAGAGCTTATTTTGTCTGTTCTATACAAAGATCTTCATTTCGGTGACGCGAAGAAATTAACCTTGGATATGATCAATGCCTTGCCCGATGGGGATCCTTTAAAGTCGAAGTTTCGACGAAAGGTGTATGGGTTGTTGTATTAGTTGCTAGAGGATTTAGGTACGAGATACAGGGTGCCAGAAGTGTAATTGAAGACAGGAAGAAGCCTTTTTTTTATTGGCTATGCAAATTACAAGCATAGCCAAGATGGCCAAAAAATCACAGTGACTCCCAAGATGATTTGACTGTTATTCGAACTGAGTAAGCCTTGGGTAGGTAAGTTCAAAGAGAGCAATCATGCCCCAATCCTGAGCTTCTCAAGTCAGCCTCATCGATACCCATTGTCCTGTAAACCTCAAAGTCAGAAAGTTTATTTTTGCTTAGTGAAAACTATCACACTGATACCATCGATTGGGATATGATTTTTTCTCAACGTTGCTTGTTGGAAGTCCGAAAATTTGCTGCGGGATGAATCACATACCAAAATGCATTACTCTTAGTAAAATTTTAAAGAGAAAAGCCCTATGAAAAGTAAGTTGCTTATACTTGTTACCATCGTCGGTATTATCGCCATTTATCTGTGGCAACAACCTGCACCGGAACCATTAGTGCGCGTTGCTTTACCTGAGGCATTTCGTGACACCGAAGCCGGTCCAGTGGTTGGCTTTGCCGATGGGAAAAATACATTCGGTTGGCTCGGTATTCCTTTTGCGGCTCCTCCGGTAGATGAATTGCGCTGGGCAGCCCCACGACTTCCTGAGCCTTGGCAAAAAAACCGTGAGATGGTTTCCTTTAAGGATGCATGTGTACAGCTCTGGGGGCCTTTAGCAGGCACAACTGGTGAGGTAGGTGAGGTAGTTGGCAATGAGGACTGCCTTTATCTAAATATCTGGGCTCCGCAAAATAACAGTGATATTGATTCTACTGGCCTGCCCGTGATGTTCTGGATCCATGGTGGCGGTAACTCGATTGGTACAGCGAACACCTATTCTGGCCATAGTCTTGCCGGTGGCGAAAACGTGGTGCTTGTTACCATCAACTATCGTCTGGGATTGCTGGGCTGGATGAGTCATCCAGCGCTGCGTGGTGAAGGTCGAAGCGCCAGTGATGCATCTGGCAACTACGGTAATCTTGATATGATCGCCGCCCTTGAATGGGTGCAAAAAAATATAGCAAGTTTTGGTGGAGACCCAGACAATGTGACTATTTTTGGTGAATCAGCGGGTGGGCGAAATGTATATTCGCTGATGGCTTCTTTGCCGGCCAAGGGGCTTTTCCATAAAGCTATTGCTCAAAGTGGTTCAACGGGCACTACACCATTGTGGCGAGCTGAGAATTTCGCTGATGACGAGCAGCCTGGAGAAAGCCTTAGTTCACGTGAATGGCTGTCACTACAATTGCAACAAGCTGGGAAGGCAGAAGATAGTGAGGCTGCGAAGGTCGCGCAACTTCTTCTGTCTGATGAAGAAATTTTGACATTTATGTACTCCCGCAGCCCAAAACAAATGCTCAAGGGGATCAGCGGTGGAGCGGGTATGTATCGTGCTCCGCAAAGTCTGCGTGACGGCATGGTATTACCTAAAGAGTCCCTGCTTACCATATTCCAGTCACCACAACGCTACAACGATGTTCCACTCATGACAGGAACCAACCGAGATGAGGCTAAATTGTTTTTGGCGCAAGATCCCGAGTTTGTTGGACGCCGCTTTGGTTTTCTACCACACATCAAAGATATAGACGTATACAACAGCACATCGGCTTACATTTCTGACGCTTGGAAGGCAACAGCTGTGGATGAGGTGGCCGCTGTTATTTCTGCTAATTCAGAACAAAAGGTTTATGCCTATCGCTGGGATTGGGATGAGGGTGCGAAAACCTGGCTGGTAGATTATTCAACTCTGATTGGTGCGGGTCACGGCATGGAAGTGGCTTTTGTGTTTGATGACTTTGATGGTGGTATTCTGGTTCCCGGTTTCTACAACGAACAGAATTCTCCAGGTCGCGATGAGTTAGCTAGAGAAATGCGAAGCTATTGGTCTCAATTTGCCAAGACGGGTGATCCTGCTAGCGGTCGAAAAGGCGATTTATCCCAGTGGGACGCTTGGAGTAACAATGGCCCCAATATTATGATTTTAGACTCTATCAGTAGCGGCGGTTCTAAAATGAGCCGAGAACCAATGACCATCGCGATGCTCAAACAACGTCTGGTTGAAGACTCTGACATTGCCGATACTAAAACACGCTGTAGCACACACGCAGAGCTGTTTCTTAAAGCTAACTCCGGAGATGACTTTTGGAACGAACAGGAATATCTAGAGCTTGGTTGTGGGCAATACAGCCCCTGGACAATGGAGTTTGTCAGCGAATAAAAACCGCAGCCAAGCATCTGCTCTTTGCTTGGGATGACGGTATGTGGTAACTATCTTATCCGTTTTACCTCAGTAAAGTAGGTTTTGTGAATGATTTTAGTGAACATCAAGACGTAGTCGATTTGTGGGGTGGATATTTTGATGTTGGTTATCAAAGAACGTTAACTTGAAATGTATCGCTACGGTATAGTCCTTGGGCAATGCGATGGCAACATTATACGTGTTGCGACTGGTTGATGCAGGAAAAATAAATAATGGCTGATGGCGATGATGAAGAGATAACCAAAACCTCATACATTTGGTTACTATGAGAATGTGGGCTCATAAGAGGTTGCTGATCTGGATGCTAAGGTGGTTTTTATAACATGAACTGCCCAATTAGGATCTAGCGAGCACCCAGAAATATAGCTTTAGTTGATGTGCGTTATGTCAGCATTAGAAACCTGAAATTGGGATAAAGTATGGCAATGGACTATCATCATTTTAAGCGAGAAGATTTTGCTTACCAATCTGCCTATTGCGAGGAAAATATTTGGCATTTATGTCAACAAAATAATTTTCAAAATAGTTATGTTGTTTTTATTTTTAGCAAGGGTGCAGCCTTCCCCATGCTGAATCAAAGAGCTTCTGAACATACTGAATTTCCCATTTTTTGGGACTATCATGTAGTTTTATTAGTTATGAATGGAAACAATCAAATATTCGACTTTGATACAATACTGCCTTTTAACACTGATATGGGATCATATTTTAGAGAGTCCTTCGTCGATGAACGCTTACTTTCACACAAAGAAATTCCTTTGTTTCGCGTAGTACCTTCGAATGAATTTGTCACGTTATTTTCTTCAGATAGAAGCCACATGAAAACCCCAGGGGGTTGGCTTTCTCCTCCTCCTAGCTGGCCAATCATTGGAAATGTAGGGACCAACTTGGCAGGATTTATTCAAGCGAAAGCCAATCAGTTTGGTAAATTACTAACGTATGATGCAATGTTAAGCCGCTTTAATTTGTCTTGTGAAATTGGAAAATGCGGAAAATAGATCTTTGCATTAATGAGTAATCTGAATTTATATCTGAGGTTTAAAATTGAAAAAAAGTATTCTTCTTCTTCTTTTAGTTAGTCTATTGGCGGCTTGTTCAAATTCAAATTGGCGCACGGCTAGTCGCAAACCTGCTGGTATTGCCGTTGATCCAACAAAATACAAAGAAGCGGTTATTGAGGTGTATGCAGCCGATGCCTTTAGTTGGCGAGGTTGGTTTGCAGTGCACACTTGGATAGCGGTTAAACCTCAAAATGCCGCTGAGTATACTGTTTTTGAAGTGGTGGGTTGGCGAGTAAAAAGCGGCCTGCCTGCATTGCGTGAGTATAAAACAGCGACACCAGACCGCTATTGGTACGGTGCAAAACCAGAAAAACTCTTATCAGTGCAAGGTGATAAAGCCAACCGGCTGATCCCACAAATTTTTGATGCGATTGCCCGTTACCCTTGGGCTAATGAATACACCCTGTTCCCTGGCCCCAACAGCAATACTTTTCCCCAATGGGTTGGACTTCAAATACCTGAGCTTGGTTTAGAGCTACCTTTTCGTGCTTTAGGTAGCCGTTATGCTAACTAACTTTTGGACGGTTGAACTTTAAAAGACTGCATTAATTATTTTTTGTGCACTTTTTTGTACGCTTTTTTGTGCGCTTTTTTATTTTTATTGCTCACAGGAATAAATAGCATCTATAAGCGTTTTTTTGGTTGAACATAACTTTGATATAGCCAAGCTTATTTTGTTAATTTTCAAGAATTAAGTGTTCTAAATATGGTGTGAAAATAGAATGACCGATTATTGCAGGTAGGCTTGGGTAATGATGAACCGTTACTCATTTCTGATGTGATTTTACTGGTAAAAAGTGGTTTAGACATACGTTGTTAAGTGCCTAAGCAAATATCACTTCTAGGGATTATGATGCCTACCACAAATACTGTAGAACCTTAGGGTGAGTTATAAATTTAATCTTCAAGGCTTAGATTTGGTGAAATTTAAAATCTGTTCACTCCACAACTTGTGTTAACCAAAAATAGTATTATCCTAGCGTTAAAAATATGACTGTGTGGGTTTAAAATGTTTTCATTTGCTGAAGTGATTTTGGTGGCATTAGCCATGATTCTTATAGTTGAGGGGATTGGTCCGATGTTGTTTGCACATAAGTGGCAACGTTTTCTGCAACAAATATCACAACAGCCGATTAATCAATTACGCACTATGGGAGGGGTTTTGGTCACTATTGGCGTGGTCAGTTTGATGTATTTACTTTAATTTCATGTCTATATTTGTGCACCATTATACAATTGATTATAAGCTGCGCGATTTTGCTATTTAGATGCAGATTGTTTTTTGTTAGAATCCTCGCCTAATTTTACGACTCCCTTCTTATTCATGGCTAAAAATGTTGTTGTACTTGGCACCCAATGGGGTGACGAGGGTAAAGGTAAAGTGGTTGATTTACTCACAGATCAAGCAGCTTATGTAGTGCGTTATCAAGGCGGCCACAACGCCGGTCATACACTTGTCATAGACGGTGAAAAAACCGTATTACATCTTATTCCTTCGGGAATTTTACGTGAAAACGTGACCTGTGTTATCGGCAATGGTGTTGTGCTGAGCCCTGAAGCGCTACTCGAAGAAACTGCGATGCTAGAAGCACGTGGTATACCGGTTAAAGAACGCTTGGTTATCAGCGAAGCTTGTCCTCTTATTCTGCCATATCACGTAGAACTAGATGTGGCTCGTGAAAAAGCCCGAGGTAAAAAAGCCATTGGCACAACAGGACGTGGTATTGGTCCCGCTTATGAAGATAAAGTATCTCGACGTGGTTTGCGTGTAGGTGACTTATTTAATCCTAAAGACTTTGCGGTTAAGTTAAAAGAAGTCCTTGAATATCATAACTTTATGCTAACCAACTACTATAAAGTTGAGCCAGTTAGCTATGAAAAAGTATTAGCTGATGCGCTAGCGGTAGCCGATATATTAAAAGCTATGGTTGTTGACGTGACCGACGTTTTAGATAAAGCACGCTTACGTGGCGATGCCATTATGTTTGAAGGTGCACAAGGCACTTTGCTGGATATTGACCACGGCACTTATCCTTATGTGACGTCATCTAATACTACAGTAGGCGGTGTTGCCACAGGAGCGGGGTTTGGGCCACTTAATCTGGATTATGTATTAGGTATCGTTAAAGCCTATACCACTCGTGTTGGCTCAGGTCCTTTTCCTACAGAATTAGATTGTGAAGTAGGCCAGCACCTTGGCGTGAAAGGTCATGAATTTGGAGCTACGACAGGCCGTAAGCGACGTACCGGTTGGTTTGACGCTGTAGCTATGAAACGTGCAGTACAAATTAATTCTATTACTGGTTTTTGTTTAACTAAGTTAGATGTGCTTGATGGCTTAGAAAGTTTGAGTATCTGTATAGGATATAAAGACGCCCAAGGAAATATCCAAGACGTGCCACCTATGGCAGCTGACGGCTATGAGTTGATCACACCGGTATATGAAAGCATGCCTGGTTGGAATGAAAACTCTTTTGGTGTGACTGAATATGCAGATTTACCCCAAGCTGCTAAAAATTATATTAAGCGCATTGAAGAATTAACAGGTGTGCCAATAGACATTATTTCAACTGGCCCTGATAGAAAAGAAACGATAGTGTTAAGACACCCCTTCGAGATTTAAAGCCCTTGATACAATCAGTGGATTAAGGCTGCAATTTGCGGCCTTTTTTTTGAGCGGAATGAATAGAATGCTTTTAGTCAAATTTTCCACACCTACCCGCTTAGTCTTATGAGTACATCGCTTAAGATTTGAATAAATTTAGCTTTTTGAAAAATTGGTATAACATGGATATATCGAACATAAATTTGTTATAGGTATCCCATGCAGGCAGAAACGCTCTCAAATAAGATTAATACCCCATCAGTCGCGGATATTGCACCCAAAATACAACTTATAAAAAACACGTTTGCTTCGGGAAAAACCAAACCACTGCCTTGGCGTATCGAACAGCTCACTCAAATCAGAAAAATGGTGGTTGAGCAGCAAGATAAAATTTTTGTGGCAATGCAACAGGATCTTGGTCGTTGTAATATGGAATCATGGACTGCTGAGTTAGGCGGTGTGATCAGCGAAGTGGATCATTCGCTTAAACACTTAAAAAAGTGGGTAAAACCGCGCAAAGTGCCCACACCCATTATCGCCCAGCCTGGCAAGAGTTATATGTTGCCAGAGCCCTTAGGCACAATTTTAATTATTGGTGCTTGGAACTATCCACTGTTACTGGTGTTGTCACCTTTAATTTCTGCGATATCTGCTGGCAACAATGCAATTATTAAGCCTTCAGAGTTATCAGCGAATGTATCGAAGTTGTTGGTTGAGTTGGTTGCACAATATTTAGATAATGATGCTTTTGCTGTAGTAGAAGGGGCAGTAGATGAAACCACTGAACTACTAAAACATCAATTCGACCACATTATTTATACAGGTGGCGAAGTGGTGGGCAAAATAGTGATGCGTGCTGCAGCCGAATTTTTAACACCTGTGACCTTGGAATTGGGTGGCAAAAGCCCTTGTATTGTTGATAGTTCTACTGATCTTGATGTCACTGCTGCGAGAATTGTCTGGAGCAAATGGATGAACGCCGGGCAAACCTGTGTGGCACCTGATTACGTGCTCGTTGAGGAGTCTTTTGCTGCGCCACTCATCGATGCAATTAAACATAAACTTACTGAGTTTTATAGTGCTGACGCGTCTAGTAGCAAAGATTATGGGCGTATTGTGAGTGAGCGGCACCTGACACGTATTATCAGTTATTTAGATGGCCAAGAGGTTGTGCATGGAGGCAAACACGATGTTGCAAATAAGTATATTGAGCCGACTATTGTGCTTAACCCTGCTCATGACAGTCTCTTAATGCAGCAAGAAATTTTTGGGCCTATATTGCCCATAGTGACAGTAAAAAACATTTCTGAATCGATCCCATTTGTGAATAAGCGAGCTAAACCGCTGGCACTCTATATTTTCAGCAAAAATAAAGATTTTGAACAACAAGTTCTCACTGCAACCAGTGCTGGAATGGTGTGTATCAATGACGGCTTTATGTTTGCTGCCAATCCTAATTTACCTTTCGGAGGTGTAGGTAGCAGTGGTACAGGTGCCTATCATGGGAAAATAGGTTTTGATAATTTTAGTCACTTAAAAACAGTGATGAAACGCAGTTTTTGGTTTGATCTGCCGTTACGTTATCCTCCTTTCACTGATAAGAAATTTAAACTTTTGAAAAAACTTATATAGGTGATACATGACTCTTACTCCCTTTCATTTAGCTATTCCTGTTGCAGATTTAGAGCAAGCTAAAGCCTTTTATGGTGACTTGTTGGGTTGTGATAAAGGCCGCTGGTCTGAACAATGGATCGATTGGAACTTCTTTGGACACCAATTAGTGACGCATCTCGTGACACAAATGCCAAGTCTACCCAAACATAATCAAGTGGATAACCATGCCGTGCCTGTTCCACACTTCGGTGTGGTTCTAAACTGGAGTGATTGGCAAGACCTGGCGAGTAAGCTTAGTGCTGCCAATGTTGATTTTATTATTAAGCCTCATATACGATTTGAAGGACAAACTGGTGAGCAGGCAACTATGTTTTTTCTCGACCCTTGTGGTAATGCATTAGAATTTAAGGCATTTCAAGACATTGAGCAGTTGTTTGCGAATTAATATTAATAACCTATTGAATGTCCTTATATTGATAGAATAAATCGATTGAGCTATTGAGTAATCTTCATTAGCCATTAAGCGTAATAAGGTCTATTGTTTGTTTACACTCTCAACCCTCAAGGGAACAAATAATGAGTCATATTAATATTGGTATCAATGAAAAAGACCGAGAAGTCATTGCACAAGGTTTAAAATGCTTGTTAGCAGACTCCTATACGCTGTATTTACAAACCCATAATTTTCATTGGAATGTAACTGGTCCACAGTTCAGAGAATTACACCTGATGTTTGAGGAGCATTATACTGAGTTAGCGACAGCGGTTGATGATATTGCTGAGCGCATTCGTACGTTAGGCGTGGCTGCACCAGGCACGTATAAAGAGTTTGCTAAGCTCAGTTCCATTCAAGAAGTAGACGGCGTACCCATTGCAACCGAAATGGTTAAGATCCTATTAAATGGGCACGAGGCAGTGGTAAAAACGTGTCGCAAAGTATTGGTATCAGCGCAACAAGCAGACGATGAATCCTCTGCAGCATTAGTGTCAGATAGAATGCGTTTACATGAAAAAACGGCATGGATGCTCAGAGCTTTGAGCTAAAGTCATCAGTGACATCAACATTGCTTATCAATAACACGTATCGATATGCATATAGAGTAGATTGGCCAAAGTGAATACCTACACTTTGGCTTTTTTTTGCAGTCTGCTGTCTGTCTCGGCCAATATAATCGCAATTAAGATTTACCAGTAAGTGGTTGTTAGCCTATTCGATAACACCTAATAATTCTTTTTTTAGAGTGGCATCTTTGTGAATATTATTAGTCTTCTTAGTTTTAATAACAGCCTGATAACGACCAGGTTTATGGTTAACTGCAATGAGTATGTTGAGGGTGATGGCTCCCACCACAGATAAAATCACTAAATCAATGCTAAAGATAAAGATCGAAGCTGTCAGGATCACTGCGTCTGCCAACAATCCAAAATTGCCCGCTCGAATATTAAACTTGTTCTGTAGATAAAGGGCTAAAATGCCTAACCCCCCTAGGCTAGATTTATGTCTAAACATAATTAACAAACCTACACCAATCAACATACCGCCAGCCAACGCAGCAAATATTGGATGAATACTTTCAATTTTGATCACATGTTGCATGTGTTCTGTCATAACTGACACCATAGACACTGAGATAAACGTATTGATAGTGAAACGCTTACTTAATTGCGTCCAGGCAATATAGTAAAAGGGTATGTTGACCAAAAAAAATAATAACCCAAAGCTCATATTAAAAAGGTGTGTACCAATAATGGCAATGCCAGCAGTGCCGCCAGTCAGTAAATTATGCGTACCAAACAACACCACGCCAAAAGATACCAATACACCTGCACAAAAAAGTGCCAGTACGTCTTCATAAAACCTATGTGTTGGGAAATTCACTTCCATACCTCTGTATCGCTAAAAATGTCTAATTCGCCGAGGCGCGGATACTACTGATTTACATCTATATTGTTAGGTTAGTAGGCTGATTGTTTTGTGGGCTGTTTAGGTGCTTAAGTACCTTAAACTTTACGACTTTGGTTTTTTATGTAAACAGTCTGTAGGTGAGTTGTTTGTTGTGGGCTGGACAGATATGAAACCAAGATATGATTGACTTTAATCAAATGCATTATGTCACTGCGCCGTCTGTTGCTGCCATGCAATCTGGTAAGTGTTGGTTAGCCATATGAGTTTGCCACAACTCAAGGATTTCCCAGTTTTCATCAAAAACAAAATGTGCTGGATCGTCGTTATTTAGACTATGCTGGTATAGATTTGTCATGCCACTAGGAGAAAATTATGTCACATATATCACCTGAAAAGATCCCGCAGCAAGCCTTTGATTGGTACGATGACTATGCCCATGGAGATATCGACAGGCGGACTTTTTTAAGTCGTTTAGGTTCATTATCAGTGGCGGGGTTAACCCTGGGTGCGGTAACGAGTGCCCTCACGCCAAATTATGCTCTTGCTGGGCAAGTGTCGTTTAACGATAAAGACATTACAGCGACCTATCAAGAATTTGAATCACCGAATGGACATGGCAAAGGCCGTGGCTATTTAGTTGTGCCGAGCAACTTGGACGACAAAGCTCCGGCTGTGTTAGTGGTGCATGAAAACCGAGGGCTCAACCCTTACGTTCGAGATGTTGCAAGACGCTTAGCTAAGCAAGGGTTTATCGCATTTGCACCTGACGCATTATTCTCCATGGGGGGATATCCAGGTAATGACGACGATGGTCGTGCTATGCAGCGAAGTATGGACAGAGAAAAAATAGACCAAGACTTTATAGCAGCTGCCAGCTACCTGAAAAGACATACGTCTAGCACAGGTAAATTAGGTGTGGTTGGTTTTTGTTTTGGAGGGTATGTCAGTAACATGCTGGCAGCTGCGGCACCTGAGCTTATCAATGCTGCTGTGCCTTTTTATGGCACACCCGCTAAAGGTGACTTAGTTACACATGTTAGAGCACCAATGATGCTGCAATTCGCTGAAAACGATAAAAGAGTTAACGCCACTTGGTCTGATTATGAAGTCGCTTTAAAAGCTAACAATGTAGACTACTCTGCATATTTTTATCCGAATACTCAGCATGGTTTCCATAATGATTCTACCAGTCGCTATGATCCTAAAGCGGCTGAGCTTGCATGGTCTCGCACGGTAGCGTTTTTTAAACAATATTTAGTTTGATGGCAACATGTATCGAGAATGATAGGATAAATCCCGTTACATATTGTTTGATGACATCTATCAAATTTTCAATCAAAGTTGAGTTATATTGTTTTGGAGAGTGACATGAATAAAGATATACAAGGCTTGTGCTTGTTTTTGGGGATGATTGGTTTAGCTTATGTCGCGATTTTAGCGATAGTGATGCTATTCACAGGCGTAAAAATTCTAAAAAGCATAGTGCTTATCTCAGCGTTTTCCTCGTTTTTAGTGAGTTTAGGTTTAACACCTCAGGTTAAGCAGCGCTTGGTGCAGGTGATGAAAAAAAAAGCAGCATCTTACAAGTAGAGCATGCTATTCACATCACTCGTGAAGGCAATTCACACATCCAAAACATTAATTAATCCAAAAAAAAGCACTACCACCATCAGAGGTAGTGCTTTTTTTGACTAGGATTTTGAGTTAGTTAAACACGCTCAAATACCGTTGCAATACCCTGACCTAAACCAATACACATAGTGGCCAAACCAACAGTCTTATCGTTGTCTTCCATTAGGTTGATTAAGGTGGTGGATATACGAGAACCAGAACACCCTAAAGGGTGACCTAGTGCAATTGCACCGCCGTTCAAGTTGACTTTGTCTTCGTAACTGTCAATCCAACCTAGTTGTTTGATACAAGACAGCGCTTGTGCAGCAAACGCTTCGTTAAATTCAGCCAGTTCTATATCAGCCATTGTCATACCAGCACGTTTCAGCGCTTTTTGGGTGGCAGGTACGGGACCAAATCCCATAATCGCTGCGTCACAACCTGCTACTGCCATAGCGCGAATTTTAGCGCGTGGGGTTAACCCGAGAGCTTTAGCTTTATCTGCTGACATAATTAACATAGCGGATGCACCGTCAGACAAGGCAGACGAAGTACCTGCTGTGACAGTTCCGTTAACCGGATCAAATACCGGTCTTAGGGCTGCCATAGATTCAGCCGTAGAGTCAGGACGGATCGTTTCATCTACACTAATAGACTTTAAAATACCGTCTACGTCATGGCCTTGTGTGGCAACAATTTCCTTTGTCCAACGACCATCGATTGTAGCTTGGTGGGCTCGTTGGTGAGAGCGCGCGCCAAATGCATCTTGCATTTCGCGAGTAATGCCGTTTTGACGGCCTAACAACTCTGCCGTCATGCCCATGCTGCCAGAGGCTTTGGCGGTATGTTTAGCAATACCTGGATGAAAGTCTAGATTGAAATTCATAGGCACATGGCCCATATGTTCAACTCCACCAATCATATACACGTCACCACGACCAGACATGATGCCGCTGGTGGCGTCATGTAAGGCTTGCATAGACGAACCACATAAGCGGTTTACTGTTACCGCACCCGTTGAACGAGGGATATCAGTTAACAATTGCGCGTTACGGGCAATATTAAAACCTTGTTCTTTGGTTTGCTGAACACAGCCCCAAATAATGTCTTCGATATCATTTGGATCAAGGTTTGGATTACGTTCAACCAATTTTGACATTAGGTGTGCTGATAAAGTTTCTGCGCGCACATTGCGAAAAATACCGCCTTTAGAGCGACCCATAGGTGTGCGTATACAATCGACTACTACGACTTCTTTCATGATCTTCTCCTGAATAAATGTGACAAAGACTACGCAAAATATGATTTATTTGATG
>Ga0075467_10000165_pt1 | contig 47821 bp, 50 predicted proteins | sample DEB08_DNA_9_FD_75067 | JGI IMG/M metagenome (GOLD analysis project Ga0075467, IMG submission 75067) | Aqueous microbial communities from the Delaware River and Bay under freshwater to marine salinity gradient to study organic matter... | ecosystem: Environmental > Aquatic > Marine > Coastal ... | reverse complement strand
TACATCGAAATGTTCTATAATCCAAAACGTAAGCACGCTAACAACGGGATGCTGTCACCCGCTGACTTTGAAATGCAGCAGAAACTGAACCCGCAGGGTGTCTAGGAAACGCGGGGCCATGCATATCGCTAAAACAAATTTGCTAAACTGGAATAATCATTGCGCCATTGCCACGACTGCTTAGGACTCCAAACGGTCATACCATCAATTTCGTGACATATTTTTAACACCGGCACTTCGGCTGCATTCGCTCGTTGGAAATATCGATTACCATAATTTATGGAGCTTTAAACCAAGGCAGGAATATCTGTGCTAGTATTGGTGAGTGCATCAATTGAAAAAATCTATACAGCAATATTGCAAGAAGCGCGTTGAGGATCAGACTCTTCTAACGCTTCTTCTGCTCGTCGATATCATCCTGATAATTATCCATATTTGGCTTTGGGCACAGGGACAACGCTCTTTCGCATTCAACATTGAGGCTGATCGCAGTATTCCTGAGGTGTTCAATTATCTAAAGTGGACGATCTCTGCTATTGCCTGTGTTTACATCTACAAGCATGATAACGGATTTCTCTACATGATTTGGGCGCTGCTTTTTTTCTATTTCTTGTTGGACGATGCCAACCAAATTCATGAGCAGCTTGGCAGTATTCTTGTGGTCGCTCTCGACATTAATCCTGCCCTGGCGCTTCGCGCTCAAGACTTTGGAGAACTCGCTGTCAGCCTGAATGTTGGCTGTGTGATACTTGGTGCAATGGCATATACTTACCTGAAGGGTGACAATCAAACTGGCTCAAAAGACTTTACCAGATTGCAGCTTCCGTGGCTTGGAGTTCTAATTTTTTGTGGCGTATTTGTCGACATGTTTCACATACAGATTGGGTTTTTCAAGTCACCGAGTTTGACAATGATAGTTGGTGTCATCGAGGACGGCGGCGAAATGATAGCTGCGAGTTTCTTGACATCTATTAGCGTGGAGCGGGCTTTGAGAATTAGATTGCACTAAGCCTTTGGATCACAATGAGTTAGATAACTTCCAAATGTGGAGAAGACTCTAGAATGATTTTTTGCGCACAATCCAATTAGCCAGTGAGCGCAGAGTGCGGCCGCTAGACCAATTACTTTACCCGGTGGCAGATGTGCTAAACTAGCCACAGGCTTCCCAAAATTACTGATTTGAGGTATGTTGCGTTATTCAGGGGCAACGAAATTGAGACACCGATGCAGGGGTACGTTTGCCATGAGATCAACTTCAATCTTTCATATTGTGTTTGCAATGGCATTGCCTATGGTAGTTGCAGGGTGTTCAACAACCAGCGATCCGACTTCGGCACTATCATCGGCAACTGAGACGAAAATGCTGTCAACGGAGATAGCAAGTGCTTCTGGTCAAATCAGTTATGCCTCCGCATACGCAGCCACTGAAGATACTGGCATTCTCATGCCAGCTTTTGAATATCAAAAACAAAAAGAACGCTTCTTAAGGCGAGAAGTCGGCTATAGCGGTTCAAAGCCACCAGTTTCCATTGTCATCGATACTCAGCATAAATTTTTATACTTCGTCATGCCTAACAAACGCGCCATGCGTTATGGTATTGCCGTTGGTAAAGAAGGCCATGAATGGTCAGGTGATGCAGTCATGCAGTGGAAACAGAAATGGCCAACTTGGACCCCTCCACCCGAAATGATTCAACGCAAACCTGAACTCGAAGAATTTGCAGATGGCATGTTGCCCGGGGTGGAAAACCCATTAGGTGCAAGGGCCTTGTATCTTTATAAGGATGGAAAAGACACCCTTTACCGTATTCATGGCACCAACCGTCCTTTCTCAATTGGTCACGCTGCTTCCTCAGGTTGCTTTAGAATGGTCAATCAGGATGTCATTGATTTATATGGGCGTGTTTCCAAGGGCGCGAAGGTATTTATGCGCCATGCATTGAAAATTCGCGAAGACATTTGACCCTAAAGCGATAACCCTATCCGCATTGCACCAATCGCCCTGACAGGTTGTTTCGATGAACTTTGATCGTCATCAATACCATTTTACGACGCATGGTGAATGGCGATTAGGGTCTGCAAGCTGCCCTTAACCCAACTAGTTCTTATCCAAACTCGCCACTGCCAGAACAACAACAGACAAGGCATAAAACCAGATGCCGGGCTGGCTGATCGCGGTGGCAAGGCCACTGGTCTTGGCGGCAAACACCACCAGCGCCACCAAGAGCACATCCATCATCGACCATTTTGAAAGCATATTGGCCCAAGCAGGCATAATGCCCCCATGTATCGCTGACTGAAATGCCAATCCCATTTTTATGATTGGAAAGAGTATGGAAAACAACGCGACGATGATTGCCAGCGCAATGCCACCATCAGACCACAAGCCACTGACGATGCCCAAAAGCGATGGCGTTTCAGAAAAGAAATACAACTTTTCAAAACGGACCAGAGGAAGGGTTATGCCAAGACCGAAAGAAATGGCAGATATCATCAAAAGATAAGGGCGAAGCGTGTGGATCAAAAGAATAACTTCCATAATATAGGCAATAAGATTGCAGTAGCCAAAGCGTTTAGACCCATTGCAAGTCCAGAAAAAGCCCCTGCCACTTCATTTACCTGAAGCGCGCGGGCCGTTCCAATGCCATGGCTGGCGGTTCCAAGGGCAAATCCCCTCGCCTGCCAATCTTTGATTCCCATTAAATTGAGAACAAATGGGCCAAGCATGGCGCCCAAGACGCCTGTCAAAATAACCAGCACTGCCGTCAAAGATGGCAACCCGCCAAATTGTTCAACAATGCCCATGGCTATCGGAGCTGTTACCGATTTTGGTGCAATGGAAATGATCGACAATTTCCCGGCCCCTAATAACCAGGCAATGCTTACGGCGGATCCAGCCGCTGTAAGCGATCCGCAAATCAGACTAACAATAATCGCTAGAGCCGACTTTCTTACTTTATCAAACTGGCGATAAAGCGGGATCGCCAAGGCAACGGTCGCAGGCCCTAAAAGAAAATGCACAAACTGCGCCCCGTCAATATAACTGTCATAGCTGGTGCCTGTTGCCACCAAAATTGCAACAATAGCAATAACGGCCAGCATGACCGGATTACAAATAGGATTAAGCCCTGATTTTCGGTATATGAAATTTCCAGCCTGAAACGCGATCAAGGTCAATGTTAGATGCAAAAGCGGGCTGGCTGACAGATAAACCCATATTTCTTGAATATCATTCATCTGGCTTTTCCTTTCCTGAGGAAAGTACTTCACTCTTATTCGGCTTACTGAGCAAAACCATCAATCCGGCCGTAACAGCAACGGTTAAAAGCGTAGAACCAAGGATGGCAGCTGATAATGGCAACCAGTCATTTTTGAGCAAAGAGAAATGAACCATGATCCCCACGCCTGCTGGAACAAACAGCAGCGAGAGATTTGAAAGCAGTGCATCGCCGACTTTGGCCAGCTCAACGGGAATACCGGATGCATCGAGTTTCTGACTGGCTTTACCAAAACGTCGGTTCAAAACCAGAAACGCAAATAGGAGCACCACGCCAACAACTGGCCCAGGCAGAGGTAGCCCAAAGAACTGAACGATCAGTTCTCCGGCCAACTGACACGAAAAAATCAAAGTGATGTAATTAAGCAAAGGCCGGACTCCCAGAATTTGAGCCAAGCTATTCGCATAAGCGCAATCATTCAAGATTGTTTCACAGCGCCAAGCATCAACGACAAAAGGCCGACATTGCTGCCAGCCTTAAAATCTAAATTTAAGTGTGAAGCGGTAATTAGCCGATCATCATGCGCCGTTCGACCATGGCATCCACAACAGGCTCGGTAATTTCTGTTGAGTTTCCGTCGCGCGCTTCTTTAAGCTCGGCCTTTTTCAACTCTTCTTCGGCCTCTTTCAAAGCTTCATCGGCTGGAACACGCTTTTCTTCCAGATCACGAATGGAAACAGCAAGATTATCAACGCGGGTTCGCGCAGCCTTGGCAAAGGTAGGATATGCAAAATGATTGATATCCATAATGCCGGCTTTTTTCTCTTCGATTTCAATCTGAGCCAAAAGATCTGAAGACATGCGCTGAAACTCAGCGATCATCATGTCGATTTGGGCAAGCTGGCGTGTCTTGTCCTGAACCTGAAAATGCTTCAAGCGAAGCAAGTTATCACGTGATTTCATACTCAATACTCCTTGAAATCCCTCTATCCCTCTCGGGCAGCCCTGACCGGGTCAATACACAAACCGGCTGGCCAAATATGCAATCAAGCGAAACAGGCACCAAACAAACCAAAGACACACCAAAACACAGCGCACCTCAAAAGAGATTTCATCCCTATCGGTAACCATTCGTTTACTCGCAATATTAAGGATAACCGCGATCTATTAAGACGGGGTAAACCCAGCGAACAAAATGAAAAAAGATTCGTTTTTTACGAATCAAGTGCCATCTTTACGTTTTGAACAGAAAAGTTAATAGAAATCGTACTTTTTGTGAAACGGAAATTATTATTATAAATCAATAATTTGAAGGTGATATCTATTAAATTAAGTTTACACTTGCTTATAGGAATCACAATTTGTTAACCATTTGAAGTCAGTATTTGGAAAGGAATTCAGATGCGGACGGCGTTTGAACCACGAGGCAAATTGTTCGAATGCCGTTTAATGCGGCCACACCAGAAGGGGATACAGAATGAGAGTTCTGCTAATTGAGGATGATAGTGCAACCGCTCAGTCAATTGAGCTGATGCTAAAATCCGAAAGTTTCAATGTATATACAACTGATCTAGGCGAAGAAGGCGTGGATCTTGGCAAATTGTATGATTACGATATTATCTTGCTAGATCTTAACCTCCCTGACATGTCTGGTTATGAAGTATTGCGTACATTGCGTCTGTCAAAGGTAAAAACGCCAATCCTTATTCTTTCAGGCCTTGCAGGCATTGAAGACAAAGTTCGCGGCCTTGGTTTCGGCGCTGACGATTATATGACCAAGCCTTTCCATAAAGATGAGTTGGTTGCACGAATTCATGCAATTGTCCGCCGCTCAAAAGGCCATGCACAATCAGTTATCACCACTGGCGATCTTGTTGTGAACCTGGATGCCAAGACAGTCGAAGTTGCTGGTCAACGCGTTCACCTGACAGGCAAAGAATACCAGATGTTGGAATTGCTTTCCCTTCGTAAAGGCACAACTCTTACGAAAGAAATGTTCCTTAACCACCTATATGGCGGCATGGACGAGCCAGAACTTAAAATCATCGATGTGTTCATCTGTAAATTGCGCAAGAAACTTGCAGCAGCTGCAGGCGGCTTGAACTATATCGAAACTGTCTGGGGTCGCGGCTATGTGCTTCGCGAACCAGAAGCCCATGAATTGGCTGAAGCCAGCTAATTTTAAAAAAATTCCCAAATAAAAACCCCGTTGTTTCCGCAGCGGGGTTTTTTTATTGTTTGGAATTTCGAAGAACTACTCTGTCCGTAGCCTTATTTACCGACTGGCACCGTAAATGTTGTCCTGATCGAACCACTGATTTTTACGCAAGTTTCTGTACCAGGAATATAAACAAACCCCGGGCCATACATATCGCATGCCTTCAGCTTTTCAGCTGGTTCTGCTTCCAAGGCGATACGCTCTCCTGCAAAAACATTAGAAGCCATCATTATTCCAGTGAACAGACTTGTAAGAATGATTGCAATTTTCATCTCTGACCAATCAGTTGATTCATCGTAAATTTCGTATCGCATTCTATTATTATATATCAGCCCCATAAACAAACAAAACCCCGCCAATTTTGTGGCAGGGTTTATAAATTTTTGGTGATCAAAGCGTAAAAAGAGTTATGCAGCTTGGGTTTCCTGCTCAATAAGCCCGATTTCCATGAATTTCTTGGCAATCATCGTGCGATTGAACGGTTTCAACAAGAAACCAGATGCGCCTGCTCTTTTTGCCCGTGTCATTTCAGAAACAAGCACTTCGCTGGTGCAATAAAGGGTCTTTACGTTTTCTGCGTCAGGATAATGAGCAAACCAGTGAATGAGATCCAGACTAGGCATGCCGGGCATATCCCAGTCGACCAACACACCATCTGGCATATTCTCAACGCACATAGCCTGCGCTTGCTCTGCGCTTGCAGCTTCCACAACCACAAAACCCATATCTTCGATTAAACGACGCGCGACTTTACGAATTACCGGACTATCGTCAGCGATCATAAAAATTTTCATTGTTTTGGCTCCATTGCGCCTAATTCCTTTGACGACCATACTTTAGGGAATAAAAAAAACCGTAAACAAAGGTTCAAAAACCAAAGCTATCCAATTGCAATTGGGCCTATGGTTAGCATTTGGTAAATCATGATCAATAAAGGAGTATCCAGTTTGACCCCGGAAGAAATGAAAACGGCCTCTGGCCCAGACTACGGAAAGTCATTGCAACAAATGGGGATAAACCTGCTCGTTCGTGATGTGGAAAAAACAGCCGCGTTTCTAAGTGAGATTCTTGGCACCCAAACGATCAGAGCCGATTCAAGTTTTGCCATCATCTCATATGGCAGCCAGCAATTCATGCTTCACCAAGATGCCACATATGGCGAAAATGAACTACTATCCCTACTTCCAGAAGCAGGCACGCGCGGTGCTGGGATTGAAATCAGGTTCTATGAAACTGATCCAGATTTGGCAGAGGAAAAGGCACTTGCATCGACTGGAAAATACGGTTGCAGTATCCTCAGAACCTGCTCTGACAGGCCTCATGGACTGCGGGAATGCTTCATTTTGAGCGAAGATGGCTACTGTTTCGTTCCAAGTAGAAAACTAACCATCTGAAAAAACAGGCGTTTTCGCTGTTTTTTCCGAAGTGTGACATAATGCACATTCAAGGTTACAATATTTTGTTAGTTTCCAATCATCGAAATCAACAACGCATACACATACGAAACAACGGAGGCCCACAATGAATACGTTCAAAAAATCGGTAATCGCATTTGCAACCGTCGCAATGCTCGCTGCAACGGCAGTAGCTCCTGCTCATGCTAAATCCAAACATTGGAAAAAAGGCATTGGCGCAGGCATCGGTCTTGGAGTAGGCCTTGGTATTGCAGGTGCGCTGTTGAACGGTACTCGTCAAAATAACAGCACTGTTTATGTTCAACAGCCACAGGTTATCGTTCGCCAACCTGTATGTCGTTGGCAACAACAGCCAGTATACAATCAATATGGCAATTTCGCAGGATACCAAAATGTTCAGGTCTGCAACTAAGCAGAGCTGAAAGATTTCAAAGTTTGCAGGCTGGGTTTTGCGGCGCGGTTAACGCCCCAAACCAAACCACGAAACCCAGCCTCGCAATAAAAAACCGCCCCTTAAAGGCGGTTTTTTTGTTTTTTTCTACAGACTGAATTTACGCTTTGGGGTGGCTTCAAACACGACGCTATCTTCACTCAACTTTGCCGAAACAGAAAGGCCAGCAGCTTCAGCCAGTTTTAACGTGTAAAGCGGCTGAACCGCATGAGCATCCAAATGCTCTTCAAATGTACCATTCAGCAAATCCAAAAACACCGGAGGCACTCGGGCATTTTTGCCAGTCGCTACGATTTTGAAACTTGGGCTGCCATTGGGATCAACAAAACTTGCAGAAACAACGCCGCCCCGCGGAATGGCATGAAGCGACACAAGCAACATATTCAGCAAAAACTTAACTTTGTTCTTAGGCATCAACGCCCGTTCACCAGACCATTCCAACGACGTTTTCTTTTCATTAGCAAAATAGGCGAGAGCCACACTTTGCGCGTCACCCGTATCAATATCAGCGCCTGCTGATCCTGCAGCGCCAAAGGCGATGCGGGCAAATTGTAAGCGCGCTGAGGCGTTTACAGCCGATGAGCGGATTAGCCCCATCGCTATTTCTTTTGTTTCCGCATCCGTGCTGTCTTCATCCAACAGCTCCAAACCGTTGGCAATCGCGCCTACTGGCGAAATAATGTCGTGGCAAACCCTGCTGCACAAAAGTGCGCCCAGATCCATGGCGGAAATTTCAGGTAAATTTGGCATATCAGTCCCCGATAAAAATCTAAATGGCCTATCCAAACGCGCCAGACAGGATCAATTCACGGCACATTTGTACCGAATCACTTTGTTCACACCAAAGCAGAGATACACAATCACCTGTTTTATTGAAAGAACACACCCAAACACGGTTTCGCAGATCATTCTCTGCAAATCATCAGGGCTTGAGACACTGTTTAAGCCATAATTCCTTAAGAAAAGATGGTTTGCCACTTAAAGGTCACAATTGATTCACTTTCTGGCAAACAATTTCCTTCATACTTCCTTCACCACGGCGGAAAACCTGCAATTAACCAAAGCGATGGTCGATTGCACCAAACCAAATGCCAAACGCCGAATGACCGGAGAATTTTAACAATGCCTATGACACTCAGAAACGCACTTGCGAAAAAAGCTTTTTCCATTCTGATTCAGCTTGCAGCCTTTATCATGCTCTTTTCTGTACTGATTGCTCACTCAGAAAAAGCCAATGCCCAAGCCTCCAGCACCTATACAGCCCAGGAAGTTATTGATGCGGGCCATAACTTTTTTGGCAAAACATCAGGCTCAATCGCTGCAGCCATTGAACAAACCTTTGGCAAATATGGTCTTCCTAATGGATATATTCTTGGCGAGGACGCAGGCGGCGCTTTCATCGGCGGTCTTCGTTACGGCGAGGGAACCCTATATACAAAGAATGCAGGTGATCACAAAGTCTTTTGGCAGGGTCCATCCATAGGATGGGATTATGGCCTAGATGGCAACCGCACCATGATGTTGATCTATAATCTTGCAGACATCCCTTCCCTTTATCGCCGTTATTATGGCGTCAGCGGCTCAGCATTTTTGGTCGGCGGTGTTGGTGTTACAGCCCTTACCAATCAAGGCGTACATCTTATTCCGATCAAAACAGGGGTTGGTGTTCGTCTTGGCGCAAATATCGGTTACTTGAAATTGACCCAGCAGCCACGCATCAATCCTTTCTAAGGAAAATCCGCCTAACGAAATTATCCAAGGGGCCATTTTGGCCCCTTTTATTTTGCGCATTAACTCAAAATCATCTTTTTTCCCGTCTAGGGTGACATTCGATGGAAATACAAATCCATTCATGCGATTATGATTTACAGACTAATAATTCTATCAGAGGCATTGTAACTTGTTCGAAGGTTTACTTTATTTCGTATTGGGCTTCCTGGCTTCGGCCCTAATCGCCCTTATGGTTTCACCAGTGATTTGGTCACGGGCAGTTCTGCTCACTAAGCGCCGCATTGAAAGCTCGGTGCCACTGACACTGAACGAAGTTCAGGCCGACAAAGACCAGCTTCGCGCCGAATTTGCCATGAGCACCCGCCGTCTCGAACTTTCCATTGAAGAACTGCAAGACAAAGCATCCCGTCAGGTCATTGAAATAAACCGTAAACGCGATGAACTGACAAAACTTGCCAGCGAGAGCCGCGAGAAAATCAAAACCGTTGAAGAACTGGAAGCCCGCAGCGCAGACCTTCGCTCTCGTTTGGCTGAGCGCGAAGACGCCTTTGCCAGAGTTTCAACGGACTTACACAAAGCCAAAGAAGATCTTGAAGCCCGCGCACTTGACCTCGATCGTTTGCAACGCACCGTGAGCGATACGAGAGCTGACGCAGATTCCAAGCGAATCGAACTGGTCGCCAAACAAACCAATCTTGAAGATCTGAGCGATAAGACAGCTGCCCTTGAAAAAGAACTGCAGAAGCTTCGCGACAATGCACGTAAAACAACCATTGAATTGGAAAATGCTAACAACAGCATCACTGATTCAAATGAACGGTTAAACCGCCTGCAAAAAACCAATGCTGATCTTGAAGAAAAATTGCAGCGCCGCGAACGGGATATCTCTGAAATCAGATCAACCGACCGTTCCGAAGAAGATTCCAGTACAGAGCTGACCCGTCTATTGATGGCAGAACGCAAGAAGACCGACGCGATTGAAGCCCGTCTTGCCAAAACCACTTTGCGCATGGAAGCGCTGTTATCTGATGCCTCTAACGAAAATGTCAGCCGCGCTGTTGAAACCCTGAACGCAGAAAAGGCCGACCTGCGCAAAAAGCTGAATACGATTTCCAATGAGCGCGACAAATTGCTGAGCGAAGTTACCTCTTATCGCGAAAACACGGGCCTTGAATGGGATACGGAGCGCAAAGACAACGCTATTTTGCGTGAGCGGATCAATGATCTTGCTGCCCAAGTGACGGCGATGACTGCGACAATCGAAGGCCCTGATTCTCCCATCAATGAGATTTTGGAAAAAGCAGAAAAAATGGAAAAATCCAAAGGTGCCAAGACTTCGCCCAATGGCGACTCTCTTGCTGACCGTGTCCGCGCCTTGCAAGATGCGGCCCGAACAAAATCAGCCTAATCTCGCTACTGTATTTTGACTTTGCCTGAGATCTGCCCTGATCCAAGATCGTAAAGCCACAGCTCTTTGCTGCCATCTTTAAATCGCAAGTTCAGCAGGACACGCCCATCAGCTTCTGAAGCAGATAAAACCAGCGTGTCATCCGGCAAATCGAGTATATGCTCAAAACCGGGCTCCACCGGAACCCTTGCCTGACTTGCAGATGTTGCCACAGCTTCAACAGGTTCATCACCGTAACCGCCAATTTTGTAGACAATTGCCGCTAACACGGCCATAAGCGCCAACATGTTGAGACCCATAAACACGGCACTGAATTTAATCAGTTTCTTGCGCACTTTTTCTGTAGCAGGATCAAGTGGCTTTTCTTCTTCAATTTCGGTTTCGGCATTCATGGATCAAATTCTCCATTGGAAAAAATCATTGCTCCTGCTAGCACACCGCACACAAGAGACCTGTGATGTCCGATAACCCAGAAACCCACGGGAAAAAAGCCTTTAGCGTCGATGAAGGCGCAAATGGCATGCGATTTGATGTGTTCTTAACGGAAAAAATGCCGTCCCATATTTCAAGAACCCGCGTCAAGCAGTTGATCGAGGGCGGTATTGTCACGCTTGATGGCAAAACCTGCTCGTCCGCCAAGACAAAGCTTAAGGGCGGAGAGTTGATAGAACTGGTTATTCCAGAGCCAGAAGACGCAACGCCTCTGCCAGAAAATATCCCGCTGGAAATTCTGTTCGAAGATGATCATCTGATCGTCATCAACAAGCCAGCTGGCATGGTTGTTCATCCTGCCGCTGGCAATTGGACAGGCACGCTGGTCAACGCCCTGCTCCATCATTGCGGCGAAGGGTTCAAGGGCATAGGCGGGGTGAAGCGCCCAGGCATTGTCCATCGCCTCGATAAAGAAACCTCCGGCATCATGGTCGTTGCCAAAACCGAAGAGGCACTTTCAGGTCTCGCTGCTCAATTTGCCGATCATGGACGCACGGGACCGTTGGAGCGCGCTTATCTCGCTTTGGTCTGGGGCGTGTTGCCCCACAACAAAGGCACGATTGACGCGCCCCTTGGCCGCTCCTCCAACAATCGGTTGAAACGCGCAGTGGTCAACATCACCCAGCAAGATGCACGCGAAGCCATCACCCATTATAATGTGGTACGCCATCTCGATGGCAAAGGCGAAGGCCAGGCAAATGCATCCCTCGTCGAGTGCATACTGGAGACGGGCCGCACCCACCAGATCCGCGTACACATGGCCCATATCGGCCATCCGCTGATCGGTGATCAGGAATATGGCAAGCATTTCGAAACAAAAGCAAATGCCCTGGACGAGCGCGCATCAAGCGCCGTTAAAGCCTTTCTTCGCCAAGCGCTCCACGCAGCGCTCTTGGGCTTCGAACATCCCGTAACAGGCGAGCATTGCCGCTTCGAAGCGCCGATGCCGGAGGATTTTGAAAAGCTGATCGAGAGTTTTGCGTGAGGTAGACCTCACAACAAATTTGTAAGTCCACATTACGATTGTCAGCCCAAATTGGGCATTTGACCCTGCAACCTTTACTATCATTCACATTCTATTTTTGGGCTTTCGTGTTATATATCTCTGTTAATGGGAGATTCAGAGAAAATCTCAATCCACTAGACTGACGGTTTTGGATTGAAATCGGAATTGAATATATTTCAGCAATCTCTTTGACGATGGAAAGCCCAATTCCTGTGCCAGGTATGCTTTCATCAAATCGCTTGCCACGCTCCATCATTGAAATGATTTTCCCTGTTTCTATGCCGGGACCATCATCTTCAACAGTAAATAGAAAGGAGGAAGGGGAAGTTTGAACTGTGCCAGTTATTGTAACATTGGACATTGCCCATTTGCTAGCATTCTCAACGATGTTGCCTATCAGTTCCCTTAGGTCATGTGGATCCATGGCTATCAATGTATGATCGGGTAAAGATACGTCCCAATTGATTTTCGCGGAATTTGGAACACGTTTTAGTGTTTTCACAATGGCATTTGTCAGTTTGGTGACGTCGGCATCTGATTTGCGGGCATCAGGTGTCGGCGTGAGTTTGCTTCTTAGCAATTCATGTCTGATGCTGGATTCCATTAGTTCGCTTAAGTCGACGATTTCTTGACCAGTGGATCGGTCTCCCTCTCGTATGAGTTTTTCTCCGTTGGACCGGATCGCTGTCAGAGGTGTTTTTAAACTGTGTGCCAGATCGCCTGAACGCTTGCGCGCGCGCGCCAAAGCATCTTGCTGCGAGGCAAGCAAATCATTCATTGCTTCTGTTAGGCGCGCGATTTCACTGGGAAACACACCTATCAGGTTTTTTGCCTTACGATTTTTTACATCATCAAGTGCAATGGATACTCGGTCGAGTGGGCGCAATCCAATTTTTACCTGAAGATATGTCCCTAACAACAAAAGGCTGCCAAGAGCCAATAAATAGGGAACCATGTCTATTAGAAACTTATCGCGAGCATCGCTTATAACAGACTGATCCATCGCTGCCGCCAGCCTTAACATTCTAGCGCCGCCTGGTGCCGCGGCAACCAACGAACGTTCGTGAACAATAACTTTGCTGTTTTCAGGCCCTTCAAGAATATACCGGTGTATTGTGGCAACGTCATGGACATCGTCAGGGAGCGCCAATACCGTGTCCCAAAGTGATTTTGAGCGCAATTGCCGCCCGACTTCGCTGTCGTCGATTTGCCAATAAAGGCCACTATAAGCATGATCAAACCGCAAATCTGAAAGACCGTCAGGGGGCGTCAATTGTCCGTCAGCGGTAAAATCAATTTCGGCAGCTAGTTGATTGATGTAATTTTTGAGTTCCTCGTGCACACGATGTTCCAGATTTTGGCTAAAAAGCGCGAGGAATATGAACCCAGCCAAAACCAGAACAACACCGACTATAGCGGCCGATAACAAAATAAAGTTTGTCCTGATGGAGCGCATCTATTCCGCCCTATTTTCCAGAACGTAGCCGAAGCCGCGCTTGGTCTTGATAATATCGGTACCCAGTTTTTTGCGAAGACGCCCAACGAGAACTTCAACGGAATTACTATCGCGCTCAAAGTCCTGAGCGTAAAGCTGATCGGTTAATTCCATTTGTGATACCACCCGGCCATCCTGTGTTGCCAAATAAGTCAGGCAACGCATTTCCATCGGCGTCAGTTTTACTGGTTGCGCATTTACACTTACAGTTTGATATCTTGTGTCGATCCGAATGAATCCTACAGAAATCACAGATGACGCTTGGCCCGATGATCTGCGTATTATTGCGCGTAGCCGTGCGAGTAACTCCTCCATCTGAAAAGGCTTGGCCAAATAGTCATCTGCGCCAGCATCAATGCCTTCAACCCGCTCGGCCCAGTCGCCGCGAGCGGTCAAAATCAAAACAGGAACTCTCTGGCCATTCTCACGCCAACGTTTAAGGACAGACAAACCATCCATGACCGGCAAACCCAAATCAAGAATAATTGCTGAATAGTCTTCGGTATCTCCCAAAAACCATGCATCTTCCCCGTTGTCAGCTTGTTCAACAAGATAGCCGTTTCGTTCAAGCACCTCGCGCACATTTCGACTGATTAATTGGTCATCTTCAACGAGCAGAATACGCATTAGTCGTTCTCTACGCTGATGATGCGCCCTGTTTCTGCGTTCAGATAGATTTCTATAAGGCGACCGGATTGGCTGATGACTTTGAACTCATAAATCCATTCTCCATTTTCATGCTCTATTTCAACATCAACAATGTTCGTGCCAAATTGCTTAACGACAATTGATTTCAATTCGGAAAATGGCAAGATTTTTCGATTGTTTACCGCGTCACGTAATGCACCCAGCTTTTTCTGCTCACCGGATTTACCTGCTTGAAACTTACCGCGCCCAGAATCGTCATCGTCATCGTCATCATCTTTGTCTGCGTCCCCGTCGGAACGATCATCATCCTTGCCCGCCCAAGCATAACCATTGCCGAATCCAGGTAAACTGAAACGGTCACCGCTTTGTAGTGCGAAGCACAAAGTTAGAACGATAAGTAATGCCCAGCGTTTCATCAGATTCTTATAACACTCCCAAGCTGACAATTTGCTGAAATTTTTCGACAGGTTTCCGTCATGACAGGTGATGTAGAACTTCTCCATCAGCGTCGAACCCGTCAGCTGGTGAAACTCTAACTCAAGGATATATTATGAAAAAGCTACTTATCACAACCGTCTCTGTTCTTATGTTCGCCGCTGCCGCTCCTGCTTTCGCGTCTAGCGATGACGACTGTGGTTACACGGACCGCTCTACATGGATGAGCGAAGATGCTCTCAAAACGAAAGCCACTGCCATGGGCTATGATGTCAAAAACATCAAAGTTGAAGATGGCTGTTATGAGATCTATGCCATCAAGGATGGCAAGCGCGTTGAAGTCTATCTTAATCCGGTGACAGCAAAAATCGCCCGCGAGAAATTGGATGACTAAAATGTCATATCAAAAATCCGGTCGCGAATTGCGACCGGACTCAGTAAAAGTATGGGATCTGGTTATAAGAGTTTTTCATTGGTCACTTTTAGCATTGTTTATTTTTGCTTATTTTACCGGTGACGAATGGGATCAGGCCCATGAATGGGCTGGCTATGGAATTGCGGGCTTGATTATTCTGCGCATTTTCTGGGGCATGATTGGTTCAAAACATGCCCACTTTTCAGACTTTGTATATCGCCCCACCATCGTTCTGGCCTTCTTGAAGGATGCCATTAGACTGAAAGCAAAACGCTACATAGGTCATAATCCTGCGGGAGGGGCGATGGTGGTTGCATTAATGCTCGCGATTATCGCAATTTCTGTCTCCGGATATATGATGAAAATGGACATGTTCTGGGGAGAGCAGTGGGTTGAGGACGTACATGAGGTTTCGGTAAACGGAACTCTTGTTCTCATCGCACTCCACATAGCAGGTATTGCATTGGCAAGCTTCGAACAAAAGGAAAATCTAGTGAAATCCATGTTTACAGGACGAAAACGCCGAAACTAACATTTGCGTTTCTACGCTGCTGGGTGGTCAATCATACTGATGGGCACCCAGCGTACATTATAGGTTCAAAGTACTTAAAGTAGGCTTTTGCAAGTACCAGCTATCCTTTAAATTATACCTTGAGTTAATCAGTCATCGCGGCAGCTCCGTCCCGCTTAACCAACCTTCAAAAAGTGTTATGGTTAAAATCACCCGCCCTTCACATTTCCGTTTATTACAAAAATTTCATGCAATTGCCGCATTAGATATTATATAAAGGTGCTGCGGATGCCGAAAAACGGGTCCACAACGGCTTGCCAGAATTCTGGAAGCTGGAGGAAAAAAAACGAAGGAGGGTGCTAACATGGCCCAAACATTACCAAGTGTAACCCAAGGCGATTACGGCCTGTCGAGATATATGCAAGAGATCCGCAAGTTCCCCATGCTGGAGCCGGACGAAGAATATATGCTCGCAAAACGCTATGCAGAATATGAAGACAAAGACGCTGCCCATAAAATGGTAACCAGCCATTTGCGTCTCGTGGCGAAGATCGCCATGGGCTATCGCGGCTATGGTTTGCCGATTGGCGAAGTGGTGTCTGAGGGCAATGTCGGCCTGATGCAGGCGGTCAAGAAATTTGACCCAGAGCGCGGTTTCCGTCTTGCGACCTATGCCATGTGGTGGATCAGAGCCTCTATCCAGGAATATGTCCTGCGCTCATGGTCGCTCGTGAAAATGGGTACAACCGCTAACCAGAAGCGCCTGTTTTTCAACCTGCGCAAGGCCAAAAGCAAAATTCAGGCGCTTAATGATGGCGATTTGAAGCCTGAGGAAATCACCGAAATCGCGACCCAATTGGGTGTGCGCGAGGATGAAGTGGTGTCCATGAACCGCCGTCTTGGCGGCGATGCTTCGCTTAACGCGCCGATCAAGGCAGCTGAAGGCGAAAGCGGCGAATGGCAGGATTGGCTGGTTGATGAAACCGACAATGCCGAGCAAATTCTGGTGAAACAGGATGAGCTGGATGCCCGCCGTGAAATGCTGGCTGGTGCCATGAGCGAATTGACCGAACGCGAACAGCGCATCTTTATGGCGCGCCGTCTTGAGGACAGCCCGATCACGCTGGAAGAATTATCCGGTGAGTTCGATATTTCCCGCGAGCGCGTGCGCCAGATCGAGGTGCGTGCCTTTGAAAAAGTGCAAAAAGCCATGAAGGCTGCCGCCAAGGAATTGGCCAAGCCAACCGCTCAACTGGAACATGTCAGTTAAGACTCACAGCTATAAGAAACGAAAAACCCGGCTCATTGGCCGGGTTTTTTTGTGTGAAGTAGTCGATCCAAAATCTACTAAGCGAATGATCTCAAGAATATCCCCCTCTGCCCTGTCGGCCATCTCCCCCCAAGGGGTGAGAAAGCGTGTGGCAAGATTTTGCGTTTGTCTATCTCCACCCTTGGGGGGAGATGTCACGAAGTGACAGAGGGGGGTAATGTCATTACAAAAACCAAAGACAATCGCTTACTTGATCTCAACCGCATAGGTTTCAATAGCAGGCGCATTCTTTGTCAGTCCCGATGCGCGCATGAATTCAGCAAAACGCTCATAGCGCCGCGTATCAAGGGCAGCCGGGCGTTTGGCAAGACGCGGCAATGTATCAAACCATGCGCGCTTGTTCAGCTCATTGTTCAAATCAGGATGGGCCTTGAAGAAAACATCCAATGCCTCTTCAGGGTGGTTGGTGATGTACAAAGTTGCATTCTCAACAACGTCCAGAAAGGTGCGAAAACGAGGATCATCTGTGCGGTCGTTTTTCGAAACCAGAATCAGCTCATCATAAACAGGAACACCATTTTCTTCCGGATAAAATGCTTTGCCCGGATGGCCTTCAATATCCAGCTGGTTCAGTTCAAAATTACGGAACGCGCCAATCACCGCATCTACTTTGCCAGTAATCAAAGATGGCGAAAGCGCGAAATTGATATTGACCAATGTCACGTCACTCAACGACAAACCAACGGTTTGTAGCATGGCCCCAAGCACAGCATCTTCGAAGCCGCCCACAGAAAAGCCTACCGTCTTGCCCTTAAGATCTTCCAGCTTATTGATCCCGCTTGCTTGCAAAACAACCAACGCATTTAGCGGTGTTTCTGCAAGGGTGCCGATGCGGGTTAGTGGCAATCCCTCATCCACCTGCACATGCAATTGCGGCTGATAGGAAATCGCAAGATCGGCCTGCCCTGCAGCCACCAAACGCGGCGGCGCGCTTGGATCAGCTGGTGGTATCAATTCGACATCAAGACCTGCCGCGTCAAACATTCCCAGCTCTTTGGCAACGATCATCGGCGCATGGTCAGGATTGACGAACCAGTCCAGCAACACGGTCAGCTTTTCCGCTGAATAAGCCTGAACAGGCGCCAGCATCAGCATGGCTGCAAGTGTAAGTATTCGAAACATTATATTCTCCAATTTAAAAACGAAACAGGTAAAGGTCAGGTGGAAGCTTCACGCGACCACCACAAAAAGTAATCTGCGCAATGAACAACAATCCATCGCAGAAAAAACGCGCAAAATGCCAAAACAATAAGCGAAGCAAAAACAACATCGGTTTGGGTCCGAGCATTGGCCTGCAACATGACGAAGCCAAGCCCACCTGCAGCGCCAGCCCACTCACCAACTATGGCACCAATCGGAGCAATGGTTGCAGCAACTTTCAGCCCGGTAATCAGTGAAGGCATGGCCGCAGGAATGCGCATCAGGCCCAGCAATTGAAATTTACTCGCCCCCCAATTGGCACCAAGATCAAGCCAAGTGCGCGGGGTTTGTTTAAGCCCGTCATAAAATGCGGAAGCAACGGGAAAAAATATGATCAGGCTTGCCATGACAATTTTTGAGCCAATGCCAAAGCCGAACCAGATCACCAATAAGGGCGCAATGGCAAAAACCGGAAGCGTCTGTGTCGTCACAACGATTGGCATCAAATAGCGATCCAGCATGGGAAATTGCGACAGCACCAAAGCAACAAAAACACCGATAGAGGAGCCAATGATAAACCCCAAAACCATCTCATTGATGGTGATCAAAGCATTGGACGCTAGATAAGACGATTGAGTTTGAAAAACGCGCGCAACATCCAGGGGCGAGGGAAATAAAAACCGCGCTGGCTGAAAAATCCAAATACAAACCTGCCAGGCAAAAACCAGCACGGCCAACACAATCAAGGTTTGCAAAAAAGATGTTAGAAAATGGTTTTTTGCGTCAGCCAATTTGTTTCCCTATTCAAAGAGGGAAACAATAAGCGCTATCTGGAAAGCAGGCTTTCGCCAATTCCATCCCTTCGCCGGCATTATCCGGAGCAGGTTCTCGATCCCAACTGGGGATCAAGGGTTCAGCGCTAAACTGTCTCAGCCAACCAGACATTTGTCTGATCAAGCACCCCTTGGAGTTTTTTACTCATAACCCAACAGGTAGGCACGTGCAACTGAATACCATCGACGGTTCAGCCTAACGATTTTTCCAGTCAGCAAGCGCTTTGGCAAAAACTTCCTTGCCTGTTACACCTTTTTCAAAGGTCAATAAGGCACGACGCCCGGTAACATAAGTCACGGGAACGTCCACCCAGTCGCCATTTTCCAATAGGCTTAGATTGGTCTTTTGCGCCTGATCAAGATTGTTCAAAGCAATCCAGAAAAACCCTGTATCAATACGAACAGGAATGCCAACAAGGCTCTCGCCCCGCGCTTGCTCATTCGCTTTCATGACAAAGCGGGAAATATTATCAATATTTCCGCCGGAAAACTCTGACAGAGGTGAAAATGCCAGTTCAATTAAATGGCTGGCTGATAGAGCAGGATCCACATTACGCTTGATCTTCAGGTTAAGCGTGAGCGCCCGGCTTGGGATTTCCAACATACCCTTGATGACCGGCTCAGGCGGAGCGCCATCTTCCGGTGCTTCATCGGCAAGGCTCCAGGTTATATTACCTTCATCCCTGCTGGCACCTGTATTGCCCAAAGCCTCTTCATATAAATATGACTTCTCGCCACTAAGAACCGCACTTTCAGTTGTGGTTGCAGATTCGCTTGCGGTCTCCGTAGTGTTTTCAGCCGTTTGGGTATTCGTATCTTCAACAGCAGGTGTTTCGCTGGAAGTCTCTTCCTGAACTTCAACGGTAGCAGGCTCAGCATCAATGCTTCTGACAGGCTCCGGTTCAACGGCTGTTGGCTGTTCAGGTGCCTCAGGTTTTGGCTTAACAGTTTCGATCTCCACTGGAGCAGGCTCTGGCATGGTTTCGCCATTACCAAGACGCGATCCGTCCTTTGGTGTATCGTCCGCAGTTTCCGCTGCTGGAGCAGGCGTATTGTCCACCACAGGCTCAATGGTATCATCCACATTCAACAGCGCGCGCGTTGCCGATATTCCTTTTTGAGTGACTTCCATAATCGGTTCACGGAAATAATAAGCCCCTGCTGCGGCCCCGCCCAAAAGCAAGACCAACAGGCTTCCGGTTACGACTTTTCCTGCCGCACCTTTCTTCTGCTTTAACGCAGGATGAGGACGTCCGGGCGCAGCACGTTGTTCACGCGGCGCAAAATCATTTTCAAGTTCTGATACAAATTCAGGTGCCGCCGTCCGCGCTTGTGGCGCTGACGCACTTGACGGTGAAACGGCTGCCGCGACAGGTTCAGGAATTGGAGGCGCAATCGGTTCTGTACCCGTAGAAGCAGACACAGCATTACCGAGCACCGCAGGCTCTTCAAAAGATGGTGTCACTGGCCGGGCTGAAGGCGGTTCAGGCGTGGGTTGCGGTGTTGGTTCAGGTGCCACACTTGTGTTTGTTTCAGCAGCTGGTTTTCCAGAGCTCTGGTCGCTAAATGCTTTTAGAAAAGCGTCATAATCTTCATCAACAGATTCAGAAGCCTTAGGCTCTTCTTCAACTGCGGCTGCAGGTGCTGGGCTGTTATCAATCTTCGGCTCTGCTGCTTCTTCAGGTGCAGTGACCGAAGCAACCGGTAAATCAGGCTCCGACACAGGCAGTGGCTCTGGAGTTACCGGTTCATCCGGCACAGGCTCTGCAATGCTGCTTGGCGCTGGCGAAGCTTCTCTCTCTTCTTGCAACTTTTCCAATCTATCCTGATTGGTTTTACCACGCGGCAATTGTCCGCTCAGCATATCGAGCGATTGTTGTTTCCATTCCTGGGTCGTCTCAAATCCTGGATACCCGATCGCAGCTGTTACCCCAGCCAGTTGATCATCGCTCATTTCAGCTATCTGGCTGATTTTTGTAACGCCCTCATCAGCCAATAATTCGGCAGTTTTCTCACCGATGCCGTCAATCAGGATCGGCTCATCAACAAATCCTTCCGGCACAATAACAGGCGCAGGACTTTCAGATGCAACTGGCACAGGCTGAACAGCCGCAGGCGCTTCTTGCACAGGAGCTTCAGCAATCACCTCTTCGAATGGAGTTTCAGCAGCATAACCCGCTTCTACCTGTTGAATGCCTGCTTCCAATTGCTCCATTTGACGGGAGATAGCAGCCTCAGGGGGAACTGGATCCATTGCCCGCAATTTACGTTCAATTGCAGCGCGCGCTTTGTCATAAATAACAAGCCGATTGGCCTGCGTATTATCACCCAAGGCTGAGACAGCTTTGTCTAAAATCGAGATATAATCAGCCATGCAACTCTTCCGAACTCTATTCTTTCTTATTCTAATGATAACTTAGTCGAAACAGCGACAGGCTATCTAGTAGATTTTTCAAACTTTCTTTTAGTCCTGAAAAGGGTCTTGAACAAGTATTGTATCTTCACGTTCAGGACTGGTTGATAGAAGCGCTACTGGCGCGCCGATAAGTTCTTCAATTTGTTTGACATATTTCACCGCTTGAGCAGGCAGATCGCTCCAGTGACGCGCGCCAACCGTTGTATCTTTCCAACCTTCAAAGCTTTTGTAAATCGGAACGACACGGGCCTGTGCCCCTTGGGCAGCTGGCAAATAATCAATTTTCTTGCCATCCAATTCGTAACCCACGCAAACTTTGATTTCCTCTAGCCCATCCAAAACATCAAGCTTTGTCAAAGCAATGCCTGTGATGCCATTTGTTGCTACGGACTGGCGAACCAGAACCGCATCAAACCATCCGCATCTACGTTTACGGCCGGTCACTGTTCCAAATTCATGACCGCGCTCACCGAGAAACTGCCCCACTTCATCGTTCAATTCAGTCGGGAAAGGCCCCTCGCCCACGCGTGTCGTATAGGCTTTTGTGATGCCAAGAACATAACCAACTGAGCCAGGGCCCATGCCTGATCCAGCGGCGGCTTGTCCGGCAACCGTATTGGATGATGTCACAAATGGATAAGTACCATGGTCAATATCGAGCAAAGTTCCCTGTGCGCCTTCAAATAGAATGCGCTCACCTTTGCGTTTCTTTTCATCCAATAAACGCCAAACCGGCTCAATATACGGCACCAGTTGATCAGCTACATCGGTAAGCTCTTTCAAGATCACATCATGAGAAACTTCAGGCTGGCCAAAACCACGGCGTAAAGCGTTGTGGTGATCAAGGAGACGATCAATCTTTATAGGCAATGTTGGTATGTCAGCAAGATCAAGCATCCGAATGGCCCGTCGCCCAACTTTGTCTTCATAGGCAGGACCTATTCCCCTCCTCGTTGTACCAATCTTGATTCCCGAATTCGAAGCCGCATCTTCGCGCAATCCATCCAACTCTCTGTGCAGGGACAAAATAAGCGTGGCATTTTCAGCAATACGAAGGTTTTCAGGATTTACAACAACACCTTGATCTGCAAGGCGCCCGATTTCTGCAACAAGCGCATGGGGATCCACCACAACACCATTACCAATAACGGCAAGCTTGCCGGGACGAACAACGCCTGAAGGAAGCAGACTTAATTTGTAGCTGGTCCCGTCGATAACCAGTGTATGTCCAGCATTATGCCCACCTTGAAAACGCACGACCACATCCGCGCGCTCCGAAAGCCAGTCGACAATCTTGCCTTTACCTTCATCACCCCATTGGGAACCGACGACGACGACATTACCCATTGCAAAACTCCGTATTTGCCATTGCTTGGTACGAGATCAAAACGATCCGGCAAAAGGAGGTATCATAAAGCAAGTTTGACAAAAATGCCGAGTCCCCAGATTGCGGTTGTTATTAGTCCTAAACTGGGCCAAACATCAAGACGGTCAAACAAGTGCCAACAGGTTTTCGTGCGTATGTCAGCTTTCAGATGGCTTTTTAGCCAACCTTACATCCTTTTAGTGCTTACAGCGATTTTTTGGGGAGGCAATGCCATCGCCGGAAAATTGGCCGTTGGCCATATTTCTCCCTTCATGTTGACTTGCATCCGGTGGCTGGTTGCTATGGCGATTGTTTATCCATTTGCCATCCCGCACCTGAAAAGAGACTGGCCTAAGATCAAAAATCAGTTCTGGTTTCTAGTTCTTTTGGGATCAATCGGCTTCACCCTTTTCAACAATTTGATGTATTCAGCTTTGGTTTATACCAGCGCCATCAATGTAGCGATTGTTCAAGCCTCCATGCCACTAACTGTCTTTGTTTTGAATTTTATTCTCTTCAAACTACGGGCAACCAAATTACAGCTTGTTGGCTTCACCCTGACATTGATTGGCGTGCTAACGGTTGCCTCACGCGGCAATCTTGGTGCGCTTCTGGAGCTGGAAGTCAATTTCGGCGATTTGTTAATGCTTACCGCTATTGTCGCTTACGGCATTTATTCGGTATTTCTAAAAAACAAACCGGATATCCATTGGCTAAGTTTCATCACCGTTCTAGGAACTTCAGCCCTGTTTACATCAACGCTTTTCGCATCTTATGAGGTGGCATCGGGTTCTGTTATCTGGCCCGATACCCAAGGCTGGATGGTCGTCATTTATACGGCGGTTTTCCCATCCATTTTGAGCCAGGTTTTCTGGATGCGTGGATTGGAACTTATTGGCTCAAATCGAGGTGGTATTTTCATCAACATCGTTCCAGTCGTTGGATCCATATTTGCAATCTTGATCCTAAACGAACAATTCCACATTTATCATGCTGTAGCGCTGGTCTTGGTGATTGGTGGTGTTTGGCTGGCACAAAAAAAGGCCGCGGAAAAAATCCCGCGACCCGCTAGATAACTACCGTTTCCAGCTGATGATCAGATATCAAATTCCAATGGTCTTGCCTGCTTGAACATCCCACAAGCAAGCAAGTCGTTCAAAACTTCTTCGCTCACAGGCGCATCAATATATAGCAGCGCAATGGCATTGCCGCCCGGCGCATCCCGGCCCAGTTGGAAGTTCGCAATATTAACGCCCGCATTACCGAACACAGACCCAAGCTTACCGATAATACCAGGCACATCGTCATTGGTCGTATAGATCATATAGCGCCCAATCTCAGCATCCAGATTAATACCCTTGATCTGGATAAAGCGCGGCTTGCCGTCAGAGAACACAGTCCCCGCTACCGAGCGATCTTGCTTTTCGGTGATCACACGGATTTTGATATAGCTATCAAAAACGCCTGATTTATCCTGAACCGTTTCGGAAATTTGCATACCCCGTTCTTTCGCCATCACAGGCGCAGAAACCATATTCACATCGGACACCTGACTTTTGATCAGGCCAGCAATCGCTGCTGCCGTCATGGCCTTAATGTTCATTTTGGAAACGCCGCCATCATAGGTGATCTCCACTTTCTTGACCGCTTCTTCCGTCACCTGTCCGACAAAAGCACCCAAATGCTGGGCCAACTTCACAAACGGCACCAGTTTCGGCGCTTCTTCAGCCGTGATCGATGGCATGTTCAAAGCATTGGAAACAGCACCTTTTATCAGATATTCCGACATCTGTTCTGCCACTTGTAGGGCTACATTTTCCTGAGCTTCTGAAGTTGCTGCGCCTAGATGCGGTGTACAAACCACGTTTGGCAAACCAAACAATGGACTTGCTGTAGCTGGCTCAACGGCAAAGACATCAAATGCTGCGCCAGCAACTTTGCCAGCTTTTATAGCTTCGGCCAAAGCGTCTTCGTCCACCAGACCGCCGCGGGCACAGTTGATGATCCGCACGCCATCTTTCATTTTAGCGATGGCGTCCTTGCTGATGATGTTTTTGGTTTTGTCGGTCAGTGGCACATGTAATGTAATGAAATCAGCACGGGCCAACATATCGTCCAGCTCAACCTTCTCAACGCCAATTTCATCAGCCTTTTCCTGTGAGAGAAATGGATCATAGGCAAGAACCTTCATTTTAAGGCCTTGCGCCCGCTCAATGACGATCTTGCCGATATTTCCAGCCCCGATGATGCCAAGATATTTACCAGTAATCTCAACACCCATGAATTTGGATTTCTCCCACTTGCCTGCCTGCGTTGAAACATCAGCCGCAGGGATTTGGCGGGCACAAGAAAGCATCAAGGTAATGGCATGTTCAGCAGTGGTGATCGAATTCCCGAAAGGCGTGTTCATCACCACGATGCCTTTGCGCGATGCTGCGGGAATATCGACGTTATCAACGCCGATACCAGCACGCCCGATTACCTTTAGTTTGTCAGCAGCGGCGATAATTTTCTCCGTCACTTTCGTAGCAGAGCGAATAGCTAGACCATCATATTGACCGATTACTTCAAGGAGTTTTTCTTTGTCCTTGCCAAGATCAGGCAGATAATCGACCTCAACGCCATGACGGCGAAAAATGTCGACAGCAGTTTCGGAAAGTTTGTCAGATACGAGTACGCGAGGTGCCATCATGGCCTCCTAAAAATGGGAATAGAAAATGAAATTAAAGAGCTGCGAACTAGGCCGCAGCTTTGAGTTTTTGAATAGCGTTTTCAAACGCCCAGTTTAGCCATGGAAGCAGCGCTTCAACATCCGTCCGCTCAACAGTTGCCCCAGTCCAGATACGAAGTCCGGCAGGTGCATCACGGTAGTGACCAATATCAAAAGCAACGCCTGCATTTTCCAATGAAAAAGCAACCTCTTTGGCAAAGGCGGCCTGACCGGCAGGGTCCAACTTGGTGACCCGTGGATCAACAAAAGTCAGACAGACAGAAGTGTTTGATCGCGTTGCCGGATCGACCGCAAGAAAATCAAGCCAAGATGTCGCTTCTACAAATTTCCGGATTGCATCAAAATTGTCATTAGCCCGGCCAATCAATGCTGGTAACCCACCTAAAGACTTGGACCAGAAAAGCGCATCGATGTAATCTTCTACGCAAAGCATTGAAGGGGTGTTGATGGTCTCGCCTTTGAAAATACCTTCAATAAGCTTGCCACCTTTTGTCATCAGAAAAATCTTCGGCATTGGCCAAGCTGGCGTATAGGATTCGAGACGTTCAACAGCGCGCGGAGAGAGAATGATCACCCCATGAGCGCCCTCACCACCCAGCACTTTCTGCCAGGAAAAAGTCACAACGTCGAGTTTTGCATAGTCGAGTTCTTGCGCAAAAGCAGCTGAGGTCGCATCGCAGATCGTCAATCCTTTGCGTTCAGCAGGAATGAAATCAGCATTGGGAACACGCACACCAGAGGTCGTGCCATTCCATGTGAAAACCACATCGCGGTTACAGTCGATGGAAGAAAGATCAGGCAGATGGCCATAGCCAGCCTCAATCTTGCGCACATCTGTTAGCTTCAATTGCTTGGTAACATCGCTCACCCAGCCAGAACCAAAACTCTCCCAGGCAACCATATCCACACCGCGCTCGCCAAGAAGCGACCACATGGCCATTTCAACAGCGCCGGTGTCAGATGCTGGCACAATGCCGATGCGATAATCATCGGGCACCCGCAAAACTTCACGGGTCAGGTTAATGGCTTCAGCAAGTTTGTTCTTGCCTTCTTTGGACCGATGCGAACGCCCCAAAGAGGCATCGCTTAATGCTTCCAGCGTCCAGCCGGGGCGCTTGGTGCAAGGTCCTGAAGAAAAACGGGGATTTGCCGGACGCACTGCCGGTCTTGAAATATCTGTCATGTGTCTACCCTCACAGATAGTTAGCCTCTCGTTGGGGAGAGGTGGCCCACTGACGGATTTAGATAAGGATGTGTCGCCTGTCAACAAGGATTATGGGCCATTGCGAAAATTCTCAATGATAGTTGAAGTCACAAAAAACCCCGCATCAGCGGGGTTCCAATTACTTAATTTAGGGGCAAACTTGCATTACCAAATTTCGTAACGAAGGCCCAATTTCAATTCATGAATTTCAAGATCAGAGAATTTTGAGCTGCCCTGTGGGCTTCCTGGGCCGTTTGCGTCTTTTGCAACCACTTTGCCACCCTGGATATTGGTATATTTATAACCAAGATCCATTAGCCAATTTTCGCTCAAGCGATAGTCAAATCCGGTGGTTAGCGCATAGGTGAAGGCGGTTGTGTTTTCGCCGTCATAGCTTGTTGTCGGGCCAGTGTAGGTTTCTGGATCAGCAGTTAATCCTGAGTGAGCGCCATAGGTACAGTCTTCACCGGCATCCACAGTACAATAAGCATCAGAATCGTAGCCGCTCCACTCAAGATGTGTAAGGCCGATACCACCGCCTAAATATGGTGAAAATCCACCATAATTACCCAAAGAAACATAGGCATTGGCCATCAAAGTATTGCGATCAACCTGAGCGCTGTCTTCAGAGTAACAATCACCCTCGGTACCAAGTCCGCCACAAAGCGTTCCTACACTGGTACCCTTCCAGTCATGGCCGCCGCTAGTCTCGAATGTCAGGTCAGCACGAAACATATCGTTGAAAGTGTAACCAGCACCAATAGACCAAGAACTCGAATTGCCCAGTGACTGACTATCATAGTTATATCGCGCATCGCTGTAATAACTCAGTGTCGATTCGGTCGACATCGTGTAGCCGATATCACCGCGCAGATACCATCCAGAGCCATATTCAACATTGGTAAAAACACTCTTCGGTTGAACCGGATAGTTCATGTCTGCAGCATGAGAAATTCCCGCTGTAGACGATAGAAATAGTGATGTGATTAAAAGAAGGCGTTTCATGGCGTGATACTCAATTACTGGTGAAATCGGGTTGTGCATTTCAGGGTCGATTGGTTTCAACCGACCCTGAATAATTGATTAGTCGATCATCCAACGAACACCGGCGCGAACTGTATGGATTTCGATATCTCCATGCTCACCTTGTGTTCCAGACAATGTGTTTCCTGATTCGAAGTTGAACATGTCGCCACCTTCTATACGTGTATATGAGTAGCCGGCATCAAGTTTCATGTTGCGGGTCAAGTCGTAAGAAGCACCAGCATGGAGCGCCCATGCAAAACGCCATCCATCCTGACCACTGTGCTTTGTGTCATGAAATGTGTTGTAGTCTTCGCCAGCGCCGTTCAAGCAGTTACCGGCAGCATCACAGCTGACATCATTGTCGACATCTTTCCACTTGATGTGTGCGCCACCGATACCAGCACCCACATAAGGTGTGATACCTGAATAGTTGCCAAGATCGACATAGGCATTTGCCATCAATGTTGTAGCCGATACGCTTGTATCATCAGAAACAGAACATGTATCAACCGTTGCATCATCAGCGCTCAACAGGCCACAAGCAAAAGACCCGCTGCTTGATGATCTGCCGTCAAAGCTCAGATTGTTGTACCTGGCCAAAGTCGCATCTACACGGAAATAGTCGGTAACCTGATAACCGATACCGCCTTGCAGGCTCCATGTTTCGTCAAGGTTCGCCTTGGAAAATTTAGAAACGGTATAAGACGGCGTAATCGGATCAAACTGTCCGAAAGTAACATCTTCAATTTTAGCATGGCTGTAACCTAGATCGCCACGTAGATACCAACCACCGGTATGAACAGTGTGAACTTCAGGGATCAACTCAACGACTGGCGGCTCAATCAAGTCAGCTGCGTTGGCCAAAGCTGTGCTGGCTAAAAGGCCAGCCACAAGAGTAGAAAATTTCATTACGTTGCGCATTGAAGCACCCTTCCATATATGCCCGGTTCGTTCCGGAAATTACTCGAAAACTCAAAATGCATATTCCGACAGAAAGGTTAAAAGCCGCTTAACCGTGTTTATTAACGTTAAAAAATGTGGTTAATATTTTTTAACTCACTGGAAATGCTAATAAAAATTTATTAGAGCAAGAAGCAGAAAAGCCCGGCGACAATGCCGCCAGGCTTTCAAAATGATTTTTTTATGATTTAATTGATGTTAACTAGGCTGCCGTTTTTTCAACGACACCAACAAGACCGTCAACGATATTTTTAACCAGCGAGCGATCATCGCCCTCTGCCATAATACGAATTAAAGGCTCAGTGCCAGAAGGTCTAATAACCAAACGTCCATGGTTACCAAGCATGGATTCTGCATCCTTGATAGCTTCCATAACCGTCACATTTTCCAGCGGTTTGCCAGATTTGTAGCGAACATTTTTCAAGATCTGCGGCACTGGCTCAAACTTCTTGCCCACCTCACTTGCCGGGCGATTGGTTGATTTCATAACCGCCATAACCTGCAAAGCCGCAACCAAGCCATCTCCAGTGGTCGTGAAATCAGAAAGCACAATATGCCCCGATTGCTCTCCACCAAGATTGTAACCATGATCGCGCATATGCTCGACGACATAGCGATCACCAACTTTGGTGCGTGCAAGATTAAGACCTTTGTCAGTTAAAAACCGCTCAAGGCCCAAATTTGACATGACCGTCGCAACCAATCCGCCACCAGTTAACCGTGACATGGAATGCCAATAATCACCGATAAGCGCCAAAATCTGATCGCCATCAATTTCATTGGCGTTCTCATCCACAATCAAAACGCGGTCCGCATCCCCATCAAGAGCAATGCCAATATCAGCGCGTGTCTCATGAACTTTGCGGCGTAACTCTGCGGTATCAGTGGAGCCACAATCGCGGTTGATGTTAAAGCCATTAGGTTCATCGCCAATGGTAACAACTTCTGCGCCCAGTTCCCACAATGCTTCTGGTGCAACTTTATAAGCAGCGCCATTAGCGCAATCGACCACGATGCGAAGGCCTTCTAGCGAAAGCGAACGCGGCAAGGTTCGTTTGGCAAATTCCACATAACGGTCGCGAACACCTTCAATACGGGTTGCGCGACCAAGATCTGTGGCTGAAGCCAGCGCCTCGCTCAAATCCTCATCCATCATATCTTCAATGAGGTTTTCGATTTCATCAGAGAGCTTATAGCCATCTGGTCCAAACAACTTGATCCCGTTGTCTTGAAAATCATTATGAGAGGCGGAAATCATGACGCCAATGTCTGCTCTTACCGAGCGTGTAAGCATTGCAACCGCAGGCGTTGGTACAGGGCCAAGAAGGAAAACATCCATACCAGCTGAAGTAAAACCAGCAACCAAAGCATTTTCGATCATATAACCGGAAAGTCGGGTGTCTTTGCCAATAACCACACGGTGACGATGGTCTCCGCGTTTAAACGCCATGCCAGCAGCCATACCAACCTTCATGGCGACTTCCGCTGTCATGGGAAACGTATTGGCGGTACCGCGGATTCCGTCAGTACCAAAATATCTTTTACTCATTATGATCTTTCCCCGATCCTTATAATACCCAACGAATCCTTACACCATTGTTTCAAAACACGTTTTCACAGTTTGTGACATGAGAAACAATTGATGCGCGCACTGGGTATATTTATCCCTTACCTACGGGAATATCATAGCCGCAATCCCTGTATTTTTAGTCGATAAAAGTGGTTAACGATTGGTTGCCGGCATTATGCTGCACCGCCTTCTCTCAGAAATCATTGATCAGAACGCCGGATACTAAAAAAGGGAGATCAAACGATCTCCCTTTTCGCACCTTATATCCAAGGATTATTGTGGCTGTGGCTTCATATCACCAGTGCCGTCTTCCTTAGGCTTTCTGGCTTTGCCGGTTTTTGGAACCGCTCCACCTTTAGAAGGCGGTGTATCATCCCCCTGATCGCGCTTTGGCGTCTTACCGGCAATCAGATCTTTGATTTCATCGCCAGACAAGGTTTCGTATTCCAACAGGCCCTGCGAAAGCGCTTCCCAATCTTTTTTCTTTTTCTTCAAGATTTTCGTAGCGGTTTCATTTGCTTCATCAATGAGGCGACGTACTTCATCATCGATCGTCTGGGCTGTCGCTTCAGACACATCACTGGCTTGGCCTGGATAACCCATAGATGGTTGCGAACTGCCATCATAAGCAACACGTCCCAGCTTGTCGGAAAAGCCCCATTGGGTAACCATCGCCCGTGCAAGCTTGGTTGCCTGTTCGATATCTGATGAGGCCCCTGATGTGATGTTCTCCTTGCCGAACTTCAATTCTTCAGCAACACGTCCACCCATCATAATGGCAAGGCGTGAAACCATCCATTTATAGCTCATGGAGTAGCGATCGCCTTCAGGCAATTGCATCACCATGCCCAAGGCACGACCACGTGGTATGATCGTCGCTTTGTGAACAGGATCAGCTTCAGGAACATTCATTGCCAAAATAGCATGACCAGCTTCGTGATATGCAGTCAGCGTCTTTTCTTTTTCAGTCATGGCGCTTGATTTGCGCTCAGCGCCCATCATTACCTTATCTTTGGCATCTTCAAATTCAGCCATGGTGACCATGCGTTTGTTACGACGCGCTGCAAGCAATGCAGCCTCGTTCACGAGGTTCATCAATTCAGCGCCTGAAAATCCAGGGGTTCCGCGTGCTAAAACGTGCAGATCAACATTAGGAGCCAAAGGCACTTTTTTCGCATGTACTTTCAAAATCATTTCACGACCAGCAACATCGGGATTTGGTACAACCACTTCGCGGTCAAAACGACCCGGGCGCAACAAGGCAGGATCCAAAACGTCAGGACGGTTAGTCGCAGCAATCAGGATAATGCCTTCATTGGCTTCAAATCCGTCCATCTCAACCAAGAGCTGGTTCAAGGTTTGCTCACGCTCATCATTACCACCGCCAATGCCGGCGCCACGATGGCGTCCAACCGCATCAATCTCGTCGATAAAGATGATACATGGGGCATTCTTCTTGGCCTGCTCAAACATGTCACGTACGCGGCTTGCACCAACGCCAACAAACATTTCGACAAAATCAGAACCGGAAATTGTAAAGAAAGGCACATTGGCTTCGCCAGCAACAGCGCGCGCCAAAAGCGTTTTACCCGTTCCTGGAGGGCCCACCAAAAGCACACCATGAGGAATTTTCGCTCCAAGGCGCTGGAACTTTGCAGGGCTACGCAAAAATTCAACAATTTCTTCCAGATCTTGCTTGGCCTCATCAACGCCAGCTACATCTTCAAACGTTACGCGGCCCGACATTTCGTTTAGCATCTTGGCCTTGGATTTACCAAAGCCCATCGCCTTGCCACTAGACCCTTGCATCTGGCGCATGAAGAATATCCAAACACCCAAAATCACAAACATCGGCAACCATGTTAGTAAGAAGGAGCCCAAAGCAGAGCCTTCAGACAGGGGCGCCGCATTAATGGTCACACCTTTTTCTTCCAATCGCGAAACAAGGGTAGCATCGCCCGGTGAATAGGTTTCAAATCTACCGCCATTGTCGGAATAACTTCCGATAATCTGCGGGCCTGAAATGGTCACGGAACCAACACGGCCGCCATTCACATCCTCAAGGAATTTGGAATAGGCAACGGTTGTTGTATTGGTTCTTTGCGCCGGGCTTTGGAACAAGTTGAATAGCGCGATCAACAAAACCGCGATAATTGCCCAAAGGGCCAGATTTCTAAAATTGGAGTTCATAAATTCTTCCCGCAAACGGGCCACGAGCAAAATCGCCGCGACGCATGGCTTTTACATATGTTCAAGATAGGTAGGAAAGGTGTTCTTGCCAAGGTCAGGCATCTGTTTTTGACCGCATTTCGCCTTTTAATTACAAATTTGGTGAACGCGGGCCTGTCAGACCATTCTAGCTGACGGATTATCAGGCCTCACGGCTGTAAACTTGCAGCCGGATATTGGTCCAGCGAACGCACCCATTGGCTGATGGGTTCATCAAATTGCGGGCAAAAATGCTCTATTGCTGGAGAAGCTATCCGAACTTCAAGGCCATTTGGTAATTTGGAAGCTTCAACCAAGGGTAAATGGGGTGTGGTCCCCCCTGAAAGCGTTTGAACATGCAGGACTGGCGTTGCCCGTAGCGCTGCTCTTGGTTTTACAGGATAGGGTTTGCCTCTCAGCGCTTCATATTCATGTATATGCTTTCGCGTTGCCACTTCCACAAACACCGGCAGTGGCGAACCATTGTAAAGATGCATCCTTCCATCCCAAATCGCAGCCTCGCCAACTTCGAGCAATAAGGACGACTGGTTTCGCGCTTCCCGATAAAAAGCCAGCTGGCCTTTCTTGACTTCAATAATAGCGCCGCCAAGCGTCAATCTCGAGCTTCCCGCACCCAGCGCGACCTCCTGCATCATGTCGAAAAGCTTCAGCAGCCTATGGCGTGGCACCATAAAATTTTGTCCGCCACTTAATGCAATGAGCGTTTGGATGGATTGTGCTGTCACTGGATCAAAGCCGTTTTTCCAGTTTTCATTCACCTCTAATCCAAAATGAAACACCGGACCGGGCTTTACGCTCACGTGATCGTTTAGTTGAGCGGCAACACGTTTGGCCAAAAACACTCTTAAACCCGCGCTGGCTTTTGAAAGTCTCAAAAGTTCTTTTTGTCGCTTCGGCGCTTTTTCGAGAGAACGGCGGATGCGAACCCGCTCATAACTTTCATCCAGATTTGAGGGGTCTTCAATCCACGGTTGGGACATCTCAATGAGAAAACGACGCAAAGCCTGTCGCGTTAGAGTAAGAAGCGGTCTGAAAATTTTAACCCCGCCATACAGATGTGTTGTTCCCGCCATGCCAGAGAGCCCACGCCCATCGCCACTTTCACTTTGGCGCATCGTCCGCATCATAACTGTTTCCAGCTGATCATCTTGGGTATGGCCGGTTAAAATGACATCAGCTCCAATTTCATGGGCGAAATCATCCATCAGAGAATAACGCGATTGGCGCGCGGCTTCCTGAATCCCGAAAGACGGTTTGATCCCCTCCCAAGCAAGGGTGACGTGAGGAATATTCAAACCAGCGCAGACACCGGCAACAAAGGCTGCTTCCGCCGCAGCTTCTGCCCGCAATCCATGATCAATCGTAATCGCCTGCAGACTCACATTGTTTTTCAAGGACCAGATATTGGCCAGCAGCAACAATGCAATCGAGTCACTTCCGCCCGACACCGCAATCAATACTGTATTGTCTGTGGGAATGTTCTTGAAAAGGATTTCGGCGTTTAAACTCAAATCGGAAATACCAGAATTTTAGAATTGGCAAAAAGGGTGCTTACTCAGCTATTTTTGCACTTGGCAGCGTTTTGTTCAACGACAATCCGCTTGCGAACAGAATTTGCCATACCAGGATATTTTTTTGGAACTTCCGCATAGGTAGCGCAGGCTAGCTCTCTTTGATCAAGTCCTGCCAAAGAAACGCCCAACTTCAACAGATTTTGAGCACCCAAAGGTGCCTGTGGGTTTTTCTTGTGGTTCTCCAAAAATACTTTTGCAGCGCGTTCATAATCACCTTGAGCAAATAAACTTTCACCAAGCCAGAATTGCGCCTCTGGGTTTTTCACGTCATCTGGAAAATCAGAAACAAACCGCTCAAAAACCTCCTGAGACTGATCATATTGTCCAGCCTGAACATACTGATAGCCAAGATCAAATAGTGCATTTGGCGTATCCGGCAAATCTACCGCCGCCTGTTTGCCTGTCAAATCGATTGGCTTACCCACATTTGAATCGACCAGATTACCATCACCATCAAAGGTCAAAGTCCCGAGGGAAATTGGTGGCTCACCAAGTTTGTTATCGTTAGCACCATCACCGTTTAACAAATCGGTGATGGATTGGTTATTTGCAGCGCCGTCTGATCCACCATTGCTGGCAGTTGGATCAGACGGTTGTGACTTTCCCAGGCTTGGTTCTCCAGCCTTGGCAACATTTTCATTGCCCTGTTTCAAGTCACCGCGATTTTCAAGTTCCTGAAAACGATACTCATTGTCTTCCTGCATTTTGCGAATTTGTTCCTGCAACTGCAGAAGCTGAAACGTCATGTCTTCCACTTTGCCATTGAGAACCCGCATTTGCTCTTCGATCTGCCCCATACGAAATGCAGCATCATCCGTCTGCGCGAATTGCATGGAGTTGGAAGGCTCAACGCTTTTATTAGAGTTCAGCAAGTCAATTGCCGGAACAGGTGTCGTAAAAATTTGACCACTTGGATCGCTCTTAAACGCATCATTCATTGCAGCGCCAGCCGGATTTACCGCTAAAAACAGCGTCCCGACAAAAAGCGCGCTCGCGACGCTTCCCTTCAGATTTTTCTTCAAATTACTTGAAAGTATTTTCATCAAGTTTCCCTCTAATTTATTTCTTCCCAAAACTTTCTTACCCAAGCGCCCCTTAAGAACGGTACTTACTCAAGGTAATATCTGTTTTGTTCCACAAACTCACAAAATTGAACACCTAAATTTGCATCAAACTTGGTCGAAATTTTGTTGGGTAAAAGGCAATCCATGTAATTTTATCAAGAGACTATGGCACATTAAAAAAGGGCGGCCCGAAAACCACCCTTTAAAATTCGTTATGTATAATGGCTTAGCCAGTTGGACCGGCAAGCTGGGTAACAGCCCGGCGGTTTTGAGACCAGCATGAAATATCATCACACACGGCAACTGGACGCTCTTTGCCATAAGAAATCGTTTTGATCCGGTTGCGCGGAACGCCTTTAGCTACAAGATAGTCTCTTGTTGCAGCAGCACGACGGGCACCAAGCGCAATGTTATACTCGCGGGTACCGCGTTCATCCGCATGACCTTCGATGGTAATTGGATAGTTCGTGTACTGGCTAAGCCACTGGCCTTGTTTGTCCAATGTCGCACGCGCTGTTTGCGTCAAAGCAGAAGAATCTGTTTCGAAGAAAACGCGGTCTCCAACATTGATTGTAAAGTCTTGCTGAGAACCTGGAGAAGCTCCACCATTGTTGTTTAGACCTAAGCCATTTGCATTGTCTGGCAATGGTTTCTTTGACGCACAACCTGCCAATGCAAGCCCGACAGCCAAAGCAATGAATATCGGTGATTTGAGAACCGAACGCGCTATTGGCATGGTCCTTACTCCTTTAATGAATTTATTTATCCGTTAATAACCTTAAAGCGGTTAAGGCCGCTTCAAGATTTATGGTAAAATTCCGGTTAATATCTTCAGTGTTCTGATCAATCAAAACACCCGTTCTTTGTTTTTCGATAAAAGCCAATTGCGGCTAATCGATAATTTTTTCTATTCCAATAAAGGCGACCACGCAGGGTCAGACGCAAAACTTGGAGTAGGAATTTGGCGCTCATGTCGGCCCGTAATATCTACAGAGTAGAGTTTAGAACCACCATTGGCACCGCGACTTTCGCGGAAGAACATTAAAACACGGCCATTTGGGGACCAAGTCGGACCTTCGTTGTGATATCCTTCAGTTAAAATACGTTCTTTCGAACCATCTGGCTTCATCACCCCAATCAGGAAACTACCGCCAGATTGTTTGGTAAAGGCAATCAAGTCACCACGGGGAGACCAAACCGGCGTGGAGTAACTTCCGGTGCCAAATGAAATGCGTGACGGCTCACCGCCATTTGCGCCCATCACATAGAGCTGTTGGCGTCCACCGCGGTCTGACTCAAACACAATCTGGCTGCCATCAGGCGAATAAGACGGGCTGGTATCAATCGCATTTGAATTGGTTAGGCGGATGGTCGTGCGCGAACGCAAGTCCATCGTATAAATATTCGAGATACCATCATTATTAAGGCTCATGATCACTTTTTGACCATCCGGCGAAAAGCGCGGCGAAAAGGTCATTCCAGGAAAATCACCCACCACATCATATTGACCCGTCTCGATTTGGCGCAGATACACTTTCGGATTGCCGCCGGCAAAAGACATATAGGTGATTTCTTGATGGGTCGGCGAAAAGCGCGGTGTCAAAACAAGCTCGCCCCCTTTGGAGAGATAACGCACATTCGCGCCATCCTGATCCATAATCGCAAGACGTTTGACACGTTTTGTTTTCGGCCCAGTTTCATCAACAAACACGATGCGGCTATCGAAATACCCGCTCTCACCTGTCAACGCTTTGTAGATTGCATCTGAAATAATATGAGCAAGTCGGCGAGAGTTGTTCGGATTGGTGAAATATTGCTGGCCGATAATCTGCTCATTGCCAAACACATCCCAAAGACGAAATTCCGCTTTCAAACGACCATCACCTTCTTTGGAAACAGTGCCTGTGACCAAAGCTTGCGCATTGATCACGCGCCAGTCTTCAAACCGTGGCACGGCGTTTGGATCAGAAATCTGCTGAATAAAGGCCGCAGGATCGATCGGGGCAAAAAGGCCAGAGTTTTTCAAATTCGAAGAAACAATAGAAGATGTCTCTGCCCCAATATCCCCGCTAAAATTAGTGATCGCAATCGGCAAAGGCTCGATTGTGCCTTTGGTCAGATCCAATTCCAATTTCGCATGAGCTGCAACAGAGATCCCGAAAAGCATCAAGAGCGAAAGGATCAAAATTTTGGCTGAATTCGCAGACGCTCGAAATCCTTTGGCGCCATCAATCAGTGAGGATTTTTTCATATGGATCATAAACATCTCGTTATATTCTTTCATTAAGCGGACTAAACGCCCTTATTTTGCGGCAATATTAGGACGGACTTAAAACATTTGGCTCGGATCAAAGTTTATCACCACTTCGTTCCACACATCATGTTTGCCTTTTGGTAGGTTGAAACCGCGATCATTACATTTCATGATCGCTCTGACAGCACTTGAATCAAATGCATTATTTCCACTGGATTTCGTAACTTTCGGCCGTCCGGTCAGCTCAGCATTTGTATCAAGGTTGAAAGTCACCGAAGCTCTTAGCTCTTCAGCGCCATCAGCTCCGCCTGGTAACGACCAGCATCCTGCTAGCTGCCCTAAAATGGCATCCATCTCGCTGGTGCTCAATTTACCACTTGTCGAAGGCTTGGATGTGCCCAAGGAAGCCGTCTGGGTTGATTTCTTTGCCCCTGAAGCCGTTGGCGCTTCTTTGCTTTCAAGCGCCTTGGTTATATCGCCAATCGGATCACTTTTGTTTTCAGACGAAGCCGTTGTGGTTTTGGCTGGTTCGCTTTCTTTCTTGCGATCAGTAGTCTCAGCTTTTTGCGGCTTGGCAGTTTCAGGACGAGGCGAAGGCACAGCTTGCACTTTTGAAAGAGAGGCAAATTGCTCTCCGGTTTCAGCAACAGGTGTTTCCTCGGCAATAGGCTCAGGCTTTATATCGACCTTAGGCTCATTGACTGCAGCAACTTCATTGGTTGGCGCAGGTGTTTCTTTTTCCACTGGTTGCGCTTCAGGAACAACCTTTGGCGCAGGTTTTGGAATTGGCGCTGGCGGCGGCGCTTCCGTTTTAGCAACTTCAACAGGCCTATCAGCCGGTTTGGGCGCGGGTGCAGATTTCTCATCAACCTTAGCTTCACCCACATTTTCAGCTTCTGGAATAACATCAGGCCGTTTTGTCGGCGTGGGAGCGGGCGTTTCACTCAGTTCTGCTTTTTTGTCTCCGGCAATAGATTGGGTGATTTCTTCAATCGGCACGATATCAACGGCCAATGCTTCAACATCATTGACCTGCAATGGCGTAGGCGCAGAAAAGCTCAGCAATCCCCAAGTGAGGATCGCTACATGAGCTGTACTGGAAAGAGCAACGCCGATTTTCATTTAAGCAGATGGCCTCTTAATTATTCTGATCTTGCAAGGTGACCATTGCCAGCTTTTTGTAGCCAGCTTGAGACAACAGTCCCATCACACGCATGACAGCACCGTAGTCAGCGGTTTTATCGCCGCGCACATAAATCCGCTCTTCATAGCCGTTTTTCGCAATCGCGGTCAGTTTGGCAACGATCTCGTTCATTGGAATTTCTGTTTCCTGCAGATAAACCTGACCCTGCTCGTTAACAGAAATCGAAATCGGTTGAGTTTCTGAGTTAAGCGCTTTTGCCTGTGTCTCTGGCAAGTCAATCGGTACGCCAACTGTTAGCAAAGGTGCCGCCACCATAAAGATGATCAAAAGAACCAGCATCACGTCAACAAATGGCGTCACGTTGATTTCGCTCATCATGGCATGACGTTTGCCGCCTCGCCGACGTCTTCCGCCTGAGATACCTGAACCGCCTGTGGACATTCCCATCTTGAATTCCTTCGTTTATCTTTTGGTACTAACCTGCATCAGCCTATTGCTGACGGCCATTTTTCTCATCAATTTGACGGGATAAAATGGCGGAAAACTCATCAGCAAATCCTTCCATGCGTCCGGCGATCTTGCCCGCATCAGAGGAAAACTTGTTGTAAGCGATAACCGCTGGAATAGCCGCCATCAAACCAAGAGCTGTCGCCAAAAGCGCTTCAGCAATACCAGGCGCAACAACGGCCAGATTGGTGGATTTCGAACCAGCAATCGCCTGGAACGATGTCATGATCCCGACAACTGTTCCAAACAGTCCGATAAACGGAGCCGCAGAACCAACCGTTGCCAAAAAGCCCAGACGCTTTTCAATTCGTTCCATTTCTCGGGCCAAAGATACATCAAGCACTTTGTCGATACGGGTCTGCAAACCAATTGGCGAAGATGCGCCGCGCTCAAAGCTCTTTTTCCATTCGCGCATGGCCGAAACAAACAAGGCACCCATGCCCGTTGGCGCTTTGTCAGATAAAGAGCGATATAATTCTTCTAGAGATCTTCCTGACCAAAACACTTCTTCAAAGCGATCCAGCTGTCGGCGTGTGCGAGCAAACAATAAAGCTTTGTCGATCATGATCGCCCAGCTCCAAACCGAAGCGATTAACAGACCGATCATCACTAGTTTAACGGTTAAACCTGCTTGGGCGAACAAACCCCAGAGAGAAGTATCATGGGTAGCTTCCAAAGCACCTTGAGTAACTTCCTGTGCAAAGGCTGCTGATATGGCAAAAAACGTCATCCCGCTCATGGGAAATTCCCTGTCTAATTGGTTTTGGTCTGAAAAGTCTGATCGACCGATGCTCTCTAAATGGCAATCCTGTCAAAAATCTGACCCATATCGTTCCAAAAGCTGAAAATCATGGTCAAACGAAGGCGTGAACCGTTTCGGCACACATTCCGCATTACTAAACGGTATTAATGCTTGATTAGGGTAAACGAAGCGTTAGGATTCACTATAACAGGACGAGGATTTTTCTTGCAAATTCCGTATTAATATGTACGTTTATTGAAAAACAGTCCTTAAAGGAGTTTGAGAATGCCAAGTATCGAGTTTCTTCTAACCGCCCTCGTCGTGGTTCTTTTGCCTGGAACCGGGGTAATTTATACTCTGGCCGTTGGTCTTGGCAGAGGATTTGGCGCAAGCATTGCCGCTGCTTTCGGCTGCACCTTTGGCATTGTACCAGCCGCAATAGCCAGCATTATTGGTCTAGCAGCCATTTTTCATACCAGCGCCCTAGCCTTTCAAATCATCAAATATCTTGGCGTAGCTTACCTCATGTTCATGGCTTGGAGTATTTTGCGCGAATGCGGCACCCTCGATGTGAAAGAAAACAAAGATCCGGTTCCCTATTCCAAAATCGCTATGCATGGTCTGGTGATAAACATTCTAAACCCTAAGCTTTCTCTCTTCTTTTTGGCATTCCTACCCCAGTTTGTTTCAACCAGCTCGCCAAATCCAACCCCTGAACTGGTCGGCCTTGCATCTATCTTCATGCTTATAACCTTTATAGTATTCATCCTTTATGGAGGTTTTGCAGCTTTGGTTCGTGACGCTTTGATCTCAAAACCAACCATTATGGTCTGGATGAAACGCGGCTTTGCCGGAGCATTTGCCTTTCTAGGTTTGAAACTGGCTTTGTCTGAACGGTGGTCTTAAGAAATGCGATTTGAGAAACTGGCTTTGTTGCGTATCGAGGCTGCCATGGAAGACGGAATGTTCGATAATCTTCCCGGCGCTGGCAAACCCTTACCGCCAATTCCAGAAGGCGATTTTATGGAGCATTTTGGTGCCAGACTTTTAAAAGAATCCGGCGCACTACCACCAGAAGTGAACTTGAAAAAAGAAATCCTGACTGACGCCAAAGCTGCTGCAGAAATGCCAGAAGGTGAAGAGCGGGAAGAAGCCCTCAAGCTGCTTAATGAAAAACGCATGAAATTGGCAATGATGATGGAACGGCGTTAGATAGCAGCACACAAACTACGATACCAAGAGACTCTTGAGAAACGTTCTGGTCCGTTCGTCTTTGGGTTTGGAAAATATCTGGGCAGTCTTGCCAGACTCAACGATTTGCCCACCATCCATAAAGCAAATGCGATCTGCCAGTTCTTTTGCAAAGTTCATCTCATGGGTTGCCAATATCATGGTCATCCCTTCGTCACGCAAAGCTCGTAATACATCCAGCACCTCATGAACCAATACCGGATCAAGCGCCGAGGTGATCTCGTCGAACAACATGATTTCAGGGCGCATGGCGAGCGCTCTGATGACAGCGACGCGCTGTTGTTGACCGCCCGAAAGCTGGTCCGCATATTTGTGCATATGTTCCTTTAGTCCGAAACGGGTAAAGAGTTCTTCCGCCTGCGGCACCAATTCCTCACGAGATTTTCCCAATACTCTTCGCGGAGCAAGCAACACATTTTCAAGCGCATTCATATGAGGAAACAAATTGAAGGACTGAAACACGATACCGATGCGCCGTCTTATGTCACTCAAATCCAATCCGGGTTCTGAGATGTCCTTGCCATCGAGATAAATATAACCATCATCAATCGGCTCAAGGCAATTCATGCAACGCAGCAATGTGGATTTGCCAGAGCCGGACGCCCCGATCAGACACACCATCTCACCCTCGGCGATATCAAGATCAATGCCGTTGAGCACCTGATTTTTTCCGAAGGACTTGCTGACCCCTTCAAGGCGGAGTTTAACTTCGTTCATTGCGCTGCTTGTTCATGAGGTAATCGGCATATCGGGTTGCAGGAATAGTAAAGGTCAAAAAGATCACCGCTGCCACCACATAGGGCGTGAAATTGGCAAACAGGCTTTTGTAAATGCCCGCCTGACGCAGAACTTCCACCGGGCCTATGAAAGATAAAAGCGCAACGTCTTTTTGCAGGGCGATCAGCATGTTCATATTGGCCGGAACCACTCTTCGGATCGCCTGCGGCAAAACAATATAACGCATTACATCGCGCTCACTGAGGCCGAGTGAAAGCGCTGCTGAGCGCTGGCCTTGATGCACGCTTCCAATGCCTGAGCGCAGGATTTCGGCAACATAGGCAGAATAGGTCAGCACTAGCGCCACTGTTCCCCATATATAGGGAGAGTTCCATGGCCGCGGCAGACCCAACCCCGGTATGCCAAAGCCGATCAGATAGATGACAAGAACAACGGGAAGCCCTCTGAAAATATCAACAAAGCCAGCACCAAAAACACGCAGAGGAAATAATGCTGGAGCAGTCACTGAACGAGCCAGCGCAATTAACAGACCTACAAAGGCAACCAGCGGCGCGGACCAAAGAAAAATCGCAATATTGAGGGTGAACGCGTCCAGCATTTTTGGTAGGCTGCGTACAAAAATATCCCAGGAAAAAAAGCTCTTTTGAACTGCTACCCAGCCAGGTGCGAGAGGCACCAAAACCACAAGAGCGAGCACAATAAACACTGTGCTGGCTGATGCAATGATCAAGGCCCGCCGTTTCTGGCGGGCCTCATATTGAGCGCGTCGGTTCACAATAAAGCCTTTACTTGACCACCCTACTTAACCAATGGAACGTCAGTTGCGGCTTGCAACCATTCGGCTTCGATTTTTGCCAGCGATCCTTCTGCCTTCAATGCTGATAGAGCTTCATTGACACAAGTCTTTAAAGCACTGCCTTCAGCCATCAACATGCCAAACTGATCAGGGTTTTCTGAGCGGTCCGCAGGGAACTGACCGATAACCGCGCCGTCATCCATCAACACTGCTGCCGTAAACAAAGCCGTCGGCAAATCGAATATCGCCGCATCAATCTGGTCAGCCTGCATGGCTGCAATCACATTGGCATTGTCATCATAAAACAACGCATCGCTTTCAGGCTGAATAACATCGGTCACAACCGGCAGAGCAGTCGTTGCCTGCATGATACCCCATTTTAGTTTTTTGAGCGCAGCCATTTCAGGTTTCAATCCGCCTTCAACGGTCTTCTTGCGCACCAAAATAGCAGCGGCAGCTGAGTAATAAGGATCAGAAAAATCCACGACTTTTTCACGGTCCTCGGTGATTGAATATTGCTGTAAATTGAAATCGAAGTTTTTGACGCCTGGTTGGATTGCTTCATCAAATGTTGTGCGCACCCATGTCACATTTTCTTTTGCAAAACCCATCTTCTCCGCAACCGCATAAGCAACCGCAGCCTCAAAACCTTTGCCGGATTCTGGTGCATCATCATGCACCCAAGGATAGTAGGCAGGATTGCCCGTAGCGACGGTCAACTTGCCCTCTGTCATAGTCTTGCCATCAGCGCATTTATCCATAGCAAAGGAAAGACTAGGTGCAGCAAACAATGCGCTACCCATCAAAATGGTGAGTGAAATTTTTCTAAGCATTTGGTACCCTTTCAAACTGTGGAGATGTGCGAGATAAAAAATTAAATTAAAGGGATTTCATCCCAAGGCAAGAGGCAGAGATCATTTAGTAAATGATTTCGCCTTGCGCCAATCTTCAAATTTTATTGATCAACCCAATATGCCAACGACCATAGCCGGGTTGTTCAAGGACAGCAGAATGATCGTTAGCCAGGTGGCGATTGTTCCCCAATATCGCCCCTTTGGAAAATGATCTGTGAAAGCCATCGCATAACCATGGGCAACCCTTGCCAGAAAATAGACGGCAGCCAAACCTGCTATAAAGTAGAAATGCGCACCCTGAAGTTCTGCCAATAAAAAGAGCGCGATCACAAACGGCGTATATTCCGCGAAATTGGCCATCGCACGCATTTTGCGAATTAAGCCCTCATCATTGCCATCACCTGTTCCGACCCCGGCAGATCGCCGTTGATCCACTACTTTAGCTCCCAATACCAATAACCATAGAGCCAAAAGGGACGTTAAACCGTTGTTATAGGTAAGCTCATTTCAAAACTCTTTCTTTGGTAATTTCAATAGTTAAATTTTATCCGCCAAGTTTTTCGCGCAGATCATCAGGGAAGCGCTTAGCCCCGCCCCCATGGTGAATGAAGGCAACTTCCACATCAGCCCCAAGCAACATAACCTCGCTGCCATCAGGCTCTTTGCGCAAAACCTCCTGACGCAAAAACGAACGGGCACCTGTCAGCTTTTGCAAAGTCGTCCGCACAGTCAACAAATCATCGATTACCGCTGGCGGGCCAAATTTCAAATTCATCCGGTGGATCGCAAAGGCTGATTTTTCTTCCGCCAGATCTGTATGGAAAACATTGAGCAGACGCAGCCACTCCGTGCGCGAGCGTTCCATATATTTCAAATAATTGGAATGATACACCACGCCGGAAAAATCCGTATCTTCATAATAAACGCGCACCTCCATCTGGTGGCCTTTGCCATGTTCATTGTCAATGAGATGATTGGAAAGTTCAGCTTTTTCGCGGGACATGGGTAGTTTCCATTTGGCGTTTTTCTTGGCTTCCCCTATGTGCCATATTTGTTAAGCTAGAGACAAGGCCAGCTATCACATTAGAAAAGACCCATCCAAAATGCCCAAGCTTTCTCAGATTTTTGTACACCCGATAAAATCATTTCCCGGCATCAGTCTTGATACGGTAGCATTGAGCAAAGGCGAAGGCCTGCCCAATGACAGGCGCTTTGCCATCACCAATGGAATCTCAAACACAATGGACGGCGCTTGGCTGACCTGTCGTTCATTTTTCATCAATGCAGTGAATGAAGGGCTGTTGAAATTTTCCGTAGAGATGGACGACGATACAATACGCATAAGATCTCCCGAAGGCTTGGGGCTTTCATTGCGCATTGGCGATCCGGAGGGCCTCGCGATTGCTAACCGAAGGCTGGCGGATTTTGTCAGTTCCCTCAACCCAAGCGACGACATGCCAATGCCTGTGATAACCGAGCGAAGCCAAATGCAGGGCGCACTTTCCGGCTATTGGGATTTTAATGATAGCGGCATTTCCTTCATGAATGCAGCCTCCTTGAAAGCTGTATCCAACGCCATGGGCGAAGATCTTGATATCCGCCGTCTGCGGGGAAATTTGATCATTGGCGATTTACCCGCTTGGGAAGAATTTTCTTGTATTGGCAAATCCATTCGTATCGGTTCAAACGGACCGGAGCTTGACATACTGCGTCCTGTAAAGCGCTGCCCTGCCACATCGGTCAATCCCGAAACAGGCATTCGTGATATAAAAGTTCCTGTTGCTTTGATGGATCATTTCGGCCACGCCTTTTGCGGCATCTATGCAAAAGTAACCAAGCCGGGCCAGATCAACACCGATGAAACGATTGAAGTAATCGGTGATGCTAAAACGCCTTTGGTGGAAGCAGCCAATCCGGCAGACTCAGACTATAAACTTTGGCCAAAGCAAGCTGAAGTAGTCTCGCATATTTCATCAATTACGGGCGCTGAAATAACCATCAATGCTGCGGGTCCTTGGCCGCTGCCAGATGCAATCGTCGGCCAACGCGTCCGTTTTCACATCGGGCAAGATTTGATCGGGGTAGCCACAGTTCACGAACAGCGCGACCATTCAACTGTGCTGCATGTGGAGCCGTCAGAAACCAGTGATCCGGCCACCGCTTATTTGTTGGAGAAAGTGAAGGCCGGAGATAGGCTGATTGTAAGCGGACCGTTTGGGCGGGGTTAGTCTTCCCCCTCATCAAACATCCCGATCTGAGCGGCGGTCATGCCTGTGGGTGCGGTGAGGCCGAGATGTTTCCAGGCATTGGCCGTGAGAATGCGCCCGCGCGGGGTGCGCTGAATAAAACCCTGCTGGATCAAATAAGGTTCGATAATGTCTTCTATGGCATCGCGTGGTTCTGATAGAGCTGCGGCGATGGTCTCAATCCCCACGGGTCCGCCGCCAAAATTGCGGGCGATCTGGTTTAGATAGCGTCCATCCAACTGGTCAAGCCCGCGGCTATCCACTTCCAGTCGGGTTAGGGCCGCATCGGCAATTTTCGCGTCAACAATTTCTGCTCCGGCCACATCGGCAAAATCGCGTACACGGCGCAACAGCCGTCCGGCAATGCGCGGCGTGCCCCGAGAACGCTTGGCAACTTCTTTTGCCCCGTCTTCACTCATGGCAAGCTGCATTATCCGCGCACCGCGCTTGACGATCTGAAGCAATTCTTCGTCCGTATAAAAATTCAGCCTAACGGGAATGCCAAACCGATCTCTCAAGGGAGTGGTCAAAAGCCCAAGACGCGTGGTCGCCGCAACCAACGTAAACTTCGCCAGTTCGATTTTCACAGAACGCGCGGCAGGTCCTTCACCGATGATCAGGTCAAGCTGATAATCTTCCATGGCAGGATATAAAATTTCTTCGACCGCCGGAGACAAACGATGGATCTCATCGATGAACAAGACATCGCGGTCTTCAAGATTGGTAAGCAAAGCTGCAAGATCACCTGCCTTAGCGATCACAGGACCGGAGGTAGAGCGGAAATTAACGCCAAGTTCCTTCGCCATGATCTGCGCCAAGGTCGTCTTGCCCAATCCGGGCGGGCCGACAAACAACACATGGTCCAGCGCTTCGCCGCGCCCTTTTGCAGCCTCGATGAAAACCTTCAGATTTTCCCGCGCCTGCTTTTGGCCGGTAAATTCGTCAAGCGATTGCGGACGCAAAGAAGTCTCAAGGTCGACGATCTCGTCTTCGCCTTTTTTCTCACCGTCTATGATGCGTTCTGAGGGATTCATGTCATTCATGGTTTAGCCATGCCTCATATATGGATTACTGCCAAGTCTCATCCCGCCAACTCCTTCAAACCCAGTCTGATGAGTTTGGCGCTATCAGCATCTTCGCCTGCATTTTTCGAGACTTTGGAAACAGCGCCTGATGCCTGTTGAGAGGAATAGCCAAGATTGGTCAACGCTGAAACCGCATCCATAACGGCTGAATTTGCATGTCCGGAACCGATATCACTTTGCAGGCTGATTTCCGCTGCCGCAGCGCCTGAAAATTTAGGCGCTTTGTCTTTCAATTCGCTGACAATTCGTTGAGCAACTTTAGGACCAACGCCGGGAGCGCGCGACACCATGCTCTTGTCTTGCAGCGCAATGGCCGAGGCGATGTCTGATGGCGAGAGGGTCGCCTGAATAGCAAGCGCCACTTTTGCACCTACTCCCTGAACCGATTGCAACAGCTTGAACCAGTCCCGCTCCAACTCGTCCTTAAAGCCAAAAAGTTTGATCATGTCTTCGCGCACATGGGTCTCGATGATCATCGTGATCGCCTCCCCCACTTGCGGAAGAGTGCCAAGCGTGCGCGCTGAACAATGGGCCACATAGCCAACGCCTTGCACATCGATCACCACATGGTCTTCGCCAATCGAATCCACAACGCCTTTAAGTTTGCCTATCATGGTGTCTCTTCCATTTCGCCGATCTTGCGAAGCGCGGCAATCAACCTGTCGCGCTCTTGGGTCAAACCCTTATAGGCCAGTTGTGCAGCATCCAGCACCTCAAGGGAAGCAACAAATCCGGCACAAATATCAGCGCGATTGTCCTGTTTTGCAATTGCGGCCAGCGGATCAATATGAATACGAACTGTAAACAATATATCGCCAGACACAGGTAATTTTCGTAAGGTCTGATGTTCAACGCGCATAAATGCCCCAGCGCCCAATGCGCCCTTTTTCAAATGCTCGGCAGCGCGATCATCATGAAACAACTCATTGTCAGAATAAACCGACCAGTTGAAACGCCTTACGGATTGCTCGGTTTTTAAATTATCGAAGATACGAAAGATCATTTCCGCGTTGCGAGACCCGGGCCCAAAGTCGGGAACCGGTTTGTGAATCTCATCCAAAGTTTTTGAAAATTTTTCCAAAAGGCTCCAGCTTGAAGGAAAGCAAAGGGAAGCCGCAACCAACCGCCAGCCATTCACGCCTTTGCGCATGAGAAGCAGATCTTCTTGAACCAGTTGCGAAGCTATTTCTAATGGCGGCAAGGCAGCATTTAAATCAATGTGATGGTCCCCAGCTTTGAACACCTCAGTTTCTTCGCTATGAGTATTTTGGTGATGTTTTTTCAAATGAGCCGCGAGCAAATCCAGCGCTTCTTGCTG
>Ga0075467_10000161_pt1 | contig 48436 bp, 50 predicted proteins | sample DEB08_DNA_9_FD_75067 | JGI IMG/M metagenome (GOLD analysis project Ga0075467, IMG submission 75067) | Aqueous microbial communities from the Delaware River and Bay under freshwater to marine salinity gradient to study organic matter... | ecosystem: Environmental > Aquatic > Marine > Coastal ... | reverse complement strand
ATATTTAATTTAGTACCTGAAAAAACGATGGTTTCCATTTCTTCTACGAACTTAATCATGTTCATCCCTTTTGCAGCTGCAATATCATCTAGCGGTAATTTTCTGTCTACATTTTGAATCATGTATAGTTTGAGTGCTGAATTTGCTCCCGTACTTTTAACAATTAAATCATCAGCACGTAAAATCTCATTTTCATCTACGTATGACTTTATAGTAATTAAAAAATCTTGACCGTATTTAACTGCCTTTCCTTCCCCTACACCATTAATGTTTTTGAGTTCTTCTAATGATATTGGATATTTAAAAGACATTTCAGTTAAAGAGTTCTCTTGGAAAACTGTGTAAGGAGGAACTCCTGCTTTGTCAGCTACTTTTTTACGAAGACCAATTAGTACTTTAAGTAAATTTTCATCTGCAATAACTTGTCTTTTTATTGGAGTTGAAGAATTTCTATGGGCAGCAAAATCATGATCCTCGGTCATCAAGAACGAATAAGGGTTTGCACTAAACTCCTTGCCTTTGGATGTGATCTTGACTACCCCGTACGTCTCTATTTCTTTAGAAAGAAACTTGGCTACAATTGCTTGCCTTGTTAGAGCCATCCAAAAAGAAGCTTGCTTATCACTTCCTTTACCAAAAACAGCTAATTCACTTGTCTTGTGGCTATTAATGATAGCATTGGGTTGCCCCAATAAGGTTTTAACGAGCTCTTTTGATTTGAACAACTCGCGTGTTTGTTTTACCGCATCAATAAGTAGTTGAAGCTCTTGTTGGGCCTCAACTTTTTTCTTAGGAAAACGCATATTGTCATCCATTTCGCCACCTAAACCTGTTTCATTGTCAAAGTCTTCTCCAAAATAATGTAAGATGAATTTTCTCCTAGAAATCGAAGTTTCAGCAAAGGCCACCATCTCATTCAAAAGAGCAAAACCAATTTCTTGTTCAGCAACCGGTTTTCCAGACATAAACTTTTCGAGTTTCTCAATGTCTTTGTAAGAATAAAAAGCCAAACAATGTCCCTCTCCCCCATCACGACCAGCACGGCCAGTTTCTTGATAATAACTTTCAATACTCTTGGGGATATCATGGTGAATTACAAAACGTACATCGGGCTTATCAATTCCCATTCCAAATGCAATCGTTGCAACAACTACATCGCAATCCTCTTTGAGGAATCGATCTTGATTTCGAGCTCGTGTTTTATTGTCTAGACCAGCATGATAAGGAATAGCGTTTATGTTATTAACCTGAAGCATTTGAGCTAATTGCTCTACTTTTTTTCGTGATAAACAGTATATAATTCCAGATTTTCCTTCATTTTGTTTTACGAAGCGAATGATGTTGGCCTCAACCTGATCATCTTTGGGTTGTACTTCGTAATATAAATTTGGCCTATTAAAAGAAGCCTTGTAAAGTGTAGCTTCCGGTATTTTTAAATTCTTTAATATGTCTTCTTGTACCTTAGGGGTTGCTGTAGCTGTAAGCGCAATTATAGGAAGGTTCTTCTCTATCTTTTCGAGCATCACGCGTAGGTTTCTGTATTCAGGTCTAAAATCGTGTCCCCATTCCGATATACAATGCGCTTCATCTATAGCCAAAAAGGATAATTCAACAGTTTTCAAGAATTCGATTGTATCCTCTTTCACCAAAGACTCTGGAGCAACAAACAACAGTTTGGTCACTCCATTCACAATATCTTCTTTGACTTGAAGGATCGCAGTTTTTGTAAGCGATGAATTCAGTACGTGAGCAATACCTTCTTCTGAAGAAATTCCTCGTATTGCATCGACCTGATTTTTCATTAATGCAATTAAAGGGGAAACAACAATTGCAGTCCCAGGTGAAATCAGAGCTGGAAGTTGGTAACACAGAGACTTACCTCCACCCGTGGGCATAATCACGAAAGAATCTTTTCCTTCGAGAAGGTTTTCAATCACGGGTTCTTGTAAACCTTTGAATTCAGAAAAACCGAAATATTTTTTAAGTTCTCTTTGAAGCGGAGTATGCGACATTTAATTACGTCTTTGAATCAAAATTATTTACATTTGTACCACTAAATATAACACTTAGTTTACGAATCCCATTGAATAACACGAATAATTGTTAGATAAAGAGCAGATTTTAGAAGACGTAAGAAAAAGATTTAGTACTACCATTGTTGTTGATGACAACGAAACAACAAGAATCATAACCGATGGAGACATCAGACGTATGCTCGAAAAGCACAACTACATTAAGTACCATGACCGCAACAGATATCATGTCTAAAAACCCAATAACAGTTGACCCTGAGCTCTTGGCTTTTGATGCTTTGACAACATTAAAAATCAAAGGGATTGGACAACTGATAGTTCAAGATTCCGCTGGTGTTTATCGCGGAATGATTCATATCTTAGACCTAATTAAAAAAGGAATACAATAATGGATGAAAGTTCAAATGAAATGTCTTTTTTAGACCACCTCGAGGAGCTTCGATGGCACTTAATTCGTTCAACTTTGGCAATTGTTATAATCGCATCGGTTGCATTTATTGCTAAGGATTTTATATTTGACACCATTTTATTTGGACCAAAGAAAATTGACTTTTTTACTTACGAGCTTTTTTGTCAACTTTCCCAATCTCTAGGACAGGGTAATAGTCTTTGTATTGACGAGATGCCCTTCAGAATTCAAAGTAGAACCATGTCAGGTCAGTTTTCTGCTCACCTTTGGACTTCGCTTACAGCTGGTTTTATACTTGCTTTTCCTTATATAATATTTGAGTTTTGGAGATTCATTAGTCCAGGACTCCATATATCTGAGCGTAAAAACGCACGTGGGTTTATTTTCATAGCCTCTCTTCTCTTTTTCATTGGTGTGCTTTTTGGATACTATATCGTAACACCCCTATCGATTAACTTTTTAGGGAACTACACAGTAAGCAGTGAAGTTTTCAATGACTTTGATTTGAGCAGTTATATAAGCTTACTCCGAGCTTCGGTACTTTCTTCTGGCCTGATCTTTGAACTTCCCATACTGATGTATTTTTTAACTAAAGTTGGCTTAGTAACGCCCACGTTTTTAAAGACCAATAGGAAATTTGCTATTGTAATTGTTTTAATTTTGTCGGCGGTAATTACACCACCGGATATTGCGAGTCAAGTTATTGTTACAATACCTATTTTGATCCTGTATGAGGTGAGTATTTTCATCTCCAAGGTTGTTTACAAACGCCAACAAAAAGAACTGAAAAATGTCTGATATTGTAGATGAATTCAATGCATATCGTTCAAAAATGAATGATAAAATTTTAAAGGAAAACTCCAAGTTAATCAAGCGAATTTTCAACCTTGACTCCAATGCTTATCAAGCAGGAACCCTAGATCACAAAACAAAAGAATTGTTAGGTTTAGTAGCCTCTACAGTACTTCGATGTGATGATTGCATTCAATATCATTTAGAAGAATGTCATAAAGAAAACATACCCAAAGCTGCCGTTATTGAAAGTTTAGAGATCGCTACTTTAGTCGGAGGAACTATTGTTATTCCCCACCTCAGAAGAGCATTTGAATATTGGGAAGCCTTGGAACAAAAAAAATAATATGCAATTAAGAGCAGAAAATATAGTCAAGTCGTACAAAGGACGTGAAGTTGTAAAAGGCATTTCCATTGAAGTTAATCAAGGAGAAATTGTTGGATTATTAGGTCCAAATGGAGCTGGTAAAACTACCTCTTTTTATATGATTGTTGGTTTAGTTAAGCCCAATGGCGGGTCTATTTATCTAGACGATACAGAAATAACCAACTACCCGATGTATCAAAGAGCACAAAACGGGATTGGTTATTTAGCTCAAGAAGCTTCCGTATTCAGAAAACTGAGTGTTGAAGATAATATTCTCAGTGTACTGCAATTGACATCTTTGTCTAAAAAACAACAGAAAGAAAAAATGGAGTCTCTTCTTGAAGAATTTGGTTTAAACCACATTAGAAAAAATAGAGGCGATTTATTATCAGGTGGAGAACGTAGAAGAACCGAAATTGCTCGAGCTCTTGCGACTGATCCTAAATTTGTTCTTCTAGACGAACCTTTTGCAGGAGTAGATCCGGTTGCAGTTGAAGACATTCAACGCATAATTGCGCACCTCAAAAATAAAAATATTGGCATTCTTATCACCGATCACAATGTCCAAGAAACTCTTGCCATTACAGACAAAACCTATTTGATGTTTGAAGGTGGAATTTTGAAGGCTGGGGTTCCTGAGGAATTGGCTGCTGACCCTATGGTTAGAAAGGTATACTTAGGACAGAATTTTGAGTTGAGAAAAACGAGACTAGAATTTTAGACACCAAACATATTTTTCAAAAGACTAAGCACGATATAGGTAATTATAATAATTATCAACGCTGCAAGTCCGAAAATATAAATCATTGATATTGAAACCAATATCAAAATAATTGGAAGAAATATTTCCCACGGATTGGATCGATTAAATCCTTTTAAAGCAATCATTTTCCAATGAATATTCATAAAGAAAACAGATAAAACAACAATAATACTCAAAGCAATTGGAGTAAGTACATATCCTTTTATACTCACCAACAATGGATGATGGATAAACAAAGGTAAAGCAACTATAAAAAGAGCGATTGCAGGTGTTGGTACGCCTCTAAAAAAAGACACTTTCTCGATTATAAGATTGAACTTAGCCAATCTAAAAGCTGCACCTAGCGGAATTAAAAACCCAATTAAGGCTAGTGGGACAATTGTAAAAATCAAAGAAAAGCTTTCATATTGGTAAGAGAAGTCAACACTTTTAGCTCCAGAAATAACAAACAATTGATACATCACAACTCCGGGAACAAAACCACTGGTTACCATATCGGCCAGGGAATCTAATTGAACTCCCAAGGCGCTCTCTACTTTTAGAAGTCGAGCGAAAAACCCATCAAAAAAATCAAAAAAAACACCCAACATTACAGCAACTAAAGCCGCATGAAAGAAATGAGAAAAGGCTAAAAAAACCGCAACACAACCACAAAACAAATTGAGTAATGTGAAGATGTGTGGAATGCTTTTTCGAATCATGATCAAATTTTATTTTCACGAAAATAATAGATTAAACTAAGATTAAGACTCCCTCAAAGCATAATTTTATGATAAAATGTTATCGAGCTTTAATTTTTGAATTAAAAAAATTGAATAAAGAGATTCTCAATTAAAAACTAAAAATTAACTTTCGACAAATTTATATTGTGAAGCAAAACTTCATCCTGATCATTCTTACTGGGATTTTTTTAAGTTTAGGGTGGCCAACTTATGGTTCACCTTTACTCTTATTTATTGCTTTGGTTCCCTTACTTGACTTTGTTCAGCAAGTTCGAAATTCATCTTTAAAAAACAAAAACAGAACCGTTTTTGTGTATTCTTATGCTGCTTTTCTTATTTGGAATATTTGGACAACTTGGTGGATTTATAACTCCTCAGTTTTTGGAGCTGCATTTGCAATTCTATGCAACAGTAGTTTTTATGCAATTTTGATTACACTATATTGTTGGTCGTTAAAAAGATTCAAAACACAATTTTTAGCATCTGTGTTTTTGATAACTGCATGGATATCGTTTGAAAAATTTCACCTGTTTTGGGACTTTTCCTGGCCGTGGCTTAATCTTGGAAACGCTTTTTCAGAGTACATTTACTGGATTCAATGGTACGAGTATACTGGTGTCTTTGGCGGATCGCTATGGGTATTAATAATCAACTTCTTCTTTCTACATCAATATCAAGCATTTAAAAACCATCGATCCTACAGCAAATTGATCAAAAAAAGTATTCCCGGTTTACTCGGAATTGCCTTACCGATAGTAAGTTCATTGATCATATTCATGAATTATGAAGAACCAAAATCGTTTACAGAAGTGGTTGTTATACAACCCAACATAGACCCATATGAGCAGAAATATGCGCAAACCAACGAGGATTTTAAAGCCTTACTAATTGATCTTTCTACAGAATACCTTACCACAAACACTTCCTATCTTATAACACCAGAAACCTACTTTACAGAACAAAGCGGATTTGATATTGACACATTCGAAAATTCTGAATTCAACAGATCCCTGAAAGAATTCTTATCACCCAATAAACAGCTTAATTTAATTGCCGGAACTCAATTCTACAAAATTTATAGAACTAAAAACGAACCTACCCCGACCGCAAATAAAATTAACGACAATTTTTGGGCTGACTTTTATAACTCAGCAATTCAAATTGCGCCTGGACAAAAAGGGAATATTTATCACAAATCCAAGCTTGTTGTTGGAGTAGAAAATATGCCCTACAAGAGTTTTTTCAAACCCTTACTAGGAGAATTCATGTTGGATTTAGGCGGAACAGTTTCTAGTCGAGCTACACAAAAAAATCGAACTGTTTTTACTCACTCAACTGAAGGCTCGAAAATAGCACCCATTATATGTTACGAATCGATATACGGTGAATTCGTAACGGAGTATACACGTAATGGAGCCCAATTCTTTAGCATTCTGACTAATGATGCATGGTGGGGCAATACACAGGGACATAAACAATTGCTTAGTTACGCCCGTCTCCGTGCGATTGAAAACAGGCGTGCTATTGCTAGGAGTGCTAATACAGGTATAAGCGCATTTATCGATGCACAAGGACGTATGAGTACTTCTTTAGGCTACGAAGAGCAAGGCGCATTAAAAGGCTCAGTAGGGCTTAATAGCGAATTGACATTCTATTCTAAACACGGAGATTATATCGCTCGTTTCTCAAAGTATAGCTTCGTTGTATTACTTATACTTTCTTTTGGCAGTGCATTTCGAAAAAAGTCATGATTCAGCACTATTTTAAATTTTTGTTTTTCAAACTAAAAGCGACTAATCAGCATGCTGTTCATTCACCTTTTCTATATGCTTTGGTATGTTTTTGTTTTTATAATAAGGAGTGGAAAAGGAAAAAATTCAAACCTTGGAACTCCAAAAAACATGATTTGACTGCTATATCAATCGTAGAGCGGCTTCATTTTTTTACAAAACAAGCAAGTATTGATTTTCAAATCGACACACCCAAAGTCATGCACACACGAAACAAAGCACTGGCTCAATGGACTAAAGAGTTGAATATTAAGGATGAACCCCACATAACTTTAATTGACAACCTCCACCTACAACGAGATGCATGGGACGCTTTTAGAAACTCATCTGGCTACGTAGTTTTAGACTTTTATTTTTATGGAATTATAATCCACAGGCCACAACAAACGGCAGAAACATTTTTTCTAAAGGTTTTTTAAATTAACTCTTTTAAATCGAGTAATTTTACAGAGATGAATGATAGTATCTTAAAACTTATTGGTCTGATAATCGGTTATCTTATTATTAAAAATTTCCTTTTCAAGAAAAAGAAGGGTAAAAAGTTAAGCTTTCGAAGACGCTATGATTTAAGAAAAAAGGAAATGACCAATGAAGAAAATTAAGGTATATACTAAAACAGGAGATAATGGTACAACAGGATTGTTTTCTGGACAACGAGTACCCAAGCACCATGTGCGCATCAAAGCCTATGGTACTATTGACGAGCTGAACAGTTGGCTTGGACTCATCCGAAGTGAAAAAATTAATCCGGAGCAAGCGGAAGAACTGATCAAGATTCAACATGATCTCATGTATATTGGATCTGAATTGGCCAATGAAGGTGAACAATCGTCGGCAATTGGAATCGAAACAATCGATGAAGATGCAGTTTCATTATTAGAAAACTGGATTGATCGCATGACGGATGAGTTGCCTCCACTAAAGAATTTTGTGATTCCAGGAGGCCATATAAATGTTTCTAATGCACATTTAGCCCGCTGTGTTTGCAGAAGAGCTGAGCGTTTTATCACTGAACTGAATACAATAACAGAAACCAATCCCGTTATTGTTTTTTACATCAACCGACTTTCGGACTATTTGTTCACATTGGCCCGAAAATTCGCTTTTGATTATGAAATTGAAGAAATAAAGTGGACTCCACGACAAAAAAAATAGATTTTGCTTGTCGGTATGGTATAAAAATTTATTTTTGCAAAAAATAAATTTCATGTATTGGACATTAGAACTAGCTTCCTACCTCAGTGATGCGCCTTGGCCTGCATCAAAAGACGAATTAATTGACTTTTCAATTAGAACTGGAGCGCCATTAGAAGTTGTAGAGAATTTACAATCTATGGAAGACGAAGGAGATGTTTATGAATCAATTGAAGAGATATGGCCTGATTTCCCTTCAGATGAAGATTATCTCTGGAATGAAGACGAATACTAAATAACTATACACATAAAGTCTCCTCGGAGGCTTTTTTTTTACTTAAATTTGATTGCTTAATTTAGAGTCCCTATGAGTATTTTAAATACAATATTAAAAACCTTCGTCGGCGATAAGTCGAAAAAAGATATCCGTGCGATCCAACACTTAGTGGATCAAATCAATAAACATCAACTTGAATTCGAAGGTATTTCGAATGATGAATTGCGTGAGAAAACAGCTGTTTTCAAAGCGAAAATTATTGAAACACGTAAATCTATAGATCAACAAATCAGTGAATTAAACGCTCAACTCCAAGGTTTAGCAGATATCGATCAGCGGGAAGATATTTACAATCAAATTGACGCCTTAGAAGCTGAAGCATTGGTGGTAACTGAAGCTTGTCTGGATGAAATTCTTCCAGAAGCATTTGCGGTTGTCAAAGAAACCGCAAGACGTTTTGTTCACAACACCCAATTACGCGTAAAAGCCTCTCCTCGTGACCGTGAGTTTGCACAGGACAAAGGATATGTAGTTCTTGAAGGTGACGACGCAATCTGGGCAAATAGCTGGGATGCTGCTGGAAAACCCATCACTTGGGATATGATTCACTATGATGTTCAGTTGATTGGAGGGATTACATTACACCAAGGGAAAATTGCAGAAATGCAAACTGGAGAAGGGAAAACACTAGTTGCAACCCTTCCAGTTTACTTGAATGCCCTAGCTGGAAAAGGAGTGCATCTTGTTACAGTTAACGACTATCTAGCCAAACGAGATAGCGCATGGATGGCACCTTTATTTGAGTTTCATGGAATGACAATTGACTGTATTGATCATCATCCGTCTAACAGTGCAGAACGAAGAGCAGCTTATCTAGCCGATATTACTTACGGAACCAATAATGAATTTGGATTTGATTATCTGCGTGATAATATGTCGCACACACCCGAAGATTTGGTTCAACGAAAGCATCATTATGCCATCGTAGATGAAGTAGATTCAGTTTTAGTAGATGACGCTAGAACTCCGCTGATCATTTCTGGTCCGGTACCACAGGGTGATCGACATGAGTTTGATCAATTACGCCCTAAGGTTGCAGATTTATTTACAAAACAAAAAACCTTGCTTGCTTCTGTATTAGTCGAAGCTAAAAAGAAAATAACAGCAGGAGACACAACTGAGGGTGCTATACTATTACTAAGAGCCTACAGGGGTTTACCAAAAAACAAAGCATTAATTAAGTTTCTGAGCGAAGAGGGAATTAAACAATTACTTCAAAAAACAGAAAACACCTATATGCAAGACAACAATAGAGAAATGCACATCATTGATGCTGATCTCTATTTTGTTATTGATGAAAAAAATAACCAAGTAGACCTTACTGAAAAAGGAGTAGAATACCTTTCTGAAAGTGTGCAAGAGGATAATTTCTTTGTTCTACCGGACATCGGAATGGAGATTGCTAAAATTGAAAAATCGGGATTAGGTTCTGAAGAAGAAGCTGCTCAAAAAGAAGTTCTTTTTAAAGATTTTGGAATTAAAAGTGAACGTATCCACACCATGACACAGCTTTTCAAAGCATATACTCTTTTTGAAAAAGACACAGAGTATGTTGTAATGGAAAATAAAGTTATGATCGTCGATGAACAGACTGGTCGTATTATGGACGGAAGACGATATTCGGACGGTTTACACCAAGCAATTGAAGCAAAAGAAGATGTTAAGATTGAAGCTGCTACCCAAACTTTTGCAACAGTAACACTTCAAAACTATTTCAGAATGTACCACAAGCTTTCTGGAATGACTGGAACAGCGGTAACTGAAGCTGGTGAATTCTGGGAAATATACAAACTCGATGTAGTTGAAATTCCAACCAATCGACCCATCGATCGAAAGGATGAAGATGACCTTATTTACAAAACTAAAAGAGAAAAATATAATGCTGTAATTGAAGAGGTAACCAAGCTTTCTGAAGCTGGGAGACCTGTTTTAATCGGAACTACATCGGTTGAAATCTCTGAATTACTGAGTAAAATGTTACACCTAAGAAAGGTAAAGCACAACGTTCTTAATGCCAAACTACACAAGAAAGAAGCTGATATTGTTGCTGAAGCTGGAAACCCAGGAATCGTTACTATCGCAACCAATATGGCGGGTCGTGGAACAGATATCAAGCTATCAGATGAAGTAAAAGCATCGGGCGGGCTTGCAATTGTAGGTACAGAGCGACACGATTCAAGACGAGTAGACAGACAGTTACGTGGACGTTCTGGAAGACAAGGAGATCCTGGAAGCTCTCAATTCTTTGTTTCGCTTGAAGACAACCTTATGCGTCTATTTGGATCCGATCGTGTAGCCAAAGTAATGGACAGAATGGGTCTTGAAGAAGGTGAAGTTATTCAGCATTCTATGATGACAAAATCTATTGAGCGCGCCCAAAAGAAAGTTGAAGAGAACAACTTCGGGATTCGTAAACGTCTCTTGGAGTATGATGATGTAATGAATGCGCAGCGTGAAGTTATTTACAAACGCAGAAAACATGCCCTTCGTGGAGATCGTTTGAAAGTTGATATCGCCAACATGCTCTTCGAAGTATGCGAAGAAATTGCTATCAACAACAAGCAGTCCGATGATTTTAAAAACTTTGAGTTTGAAATTATCAGCAACTTTTCTATCACTGCTCCGGTCTTAGAGGATGAATTTTCTTCAATGACCGAGAGAGAATTAACGGATAAATTATACGAAACTGTTCATCAATACTACCAACAAAAAACAGAAATCAACGCTACACTTACCTTTCCGGTAATCAAGCAAGTGTTCGAAAATCCAAATAATAAGTACGAAAAAATTGTAGTTCCTTTTACCGATGGCACCAAAACACTGAACGTTGTAACGCACTTAGAAACTGCTTACAACACCAAAGGTAAAAACCTGATTGAAGATTTTGAACGCAACATCACCTTGGCTTTAATAGATGAAACCTGGAAAAACCATTTACGTAAAATGGATGAACTCAAGCAATCAGTTCAACTTGCAGTACACGAACAAAAAGATCCTTTACTGATTTATAAATTTGAGGCCTTTGAATTGTTCCGTGGAATGATGGGCCGTTTGAATAAAGAAGTTCTTTCCTTTTTACTGAAAGGTTCTATTCCAACAAACAGTAATTCTGGAATTCAGGAAGCCAAAAGACCCAACCGAAAAGAGAAGCTAAAAACCAGCAAGGATGATGTTTTAAACACCGAAGAATTAGCTGCAAAAAGCCGTTCTATAGGCGCAGGTGCTGGTCAACGATCCAAACCAACCATTGAAACAGTTGTTCGTGATTTACCCAAAATTGGACGTAATGATCGTGTAACGATTAAGAATGTCCAAAACGGAGAAAGTAAGGAATTAAAATACAAACAAGCTGAGCCGCTTATTTCTAGCGGTCAATGGGTGTTGGTAGGAAAAAATTAATTTGTACTTTTAAAGTATAACTTATTTTATGGAACAGTATGCAGCAGTACTTTTATGGGCAATCCCGGGTTTTCTTGTTTTTATAATTATAGAGATAGTATACGGTCATTTTAAAAATAAACAGACCTATACCTTCATGGATACACTCGCAAGCCTTAGTTCGGGAATGACCAATACTCTTAAAGAGGCTTTAGGTGTCGTGTTAGTCGTCATATCGTATCCCTTTATTTTGGACTATTTAGCTGTAATTGAATTAGAAAATTCTCTAAGCCTATATTTCATTGCTTTCATTTGTATTGATTTTGCCAGCTATTGGAATCACCGACTGAATCATAAGATTAATGTTTTTTGGAACATACACGTCATTCATCATAGTAGTGAAGAGTTTAATTTAGCTTGCGCCCTGCGTCAAAGCATTTCAGGTTTGCTTGGTTATGGTGCATTATTCTTAATTCCTGCAGCGATTCTGGGCGTACCTGCATCTGTCATTAGTATTTTAGTTCCGCTACATCTGTTTGGACAATTTTGGTATCATACCCGCCACATTGGTAAATTAGGATGGCTCGAATATATTTTAGTAACTCCATCGCAACATCGTGTACATCACGCAATAAACCCAATTTATATTGACAAAAACTTATCTGCAATTTTTTGTGTATGGGATCGAATGTTCGGAACCTTCCAAGAAGAGCTGGACGATGAAATTCCAGTATATGGTGTATTAAAACCTGTTCAAACGTGGAACCCTATTTGGATAAATTTTCAACACTTCTGGGCTATTTTTTGTGACGCTTGGTATGCCAAACGATGGGTAGACAAACTAAGAATATGGTTTATGCCAACTGGATGGAGACCCAACGATGTAGCAGAGCGTTTTCCTCGATCGATAACAGAAGATGTGTATAACATCGAAAAATACAATCCACAATATACATTTACCCAAAAAGCTATAGGGGTATTTCATTTTATTGCAATCAACATCATGATATTTTATTTTCTTTTTAATTTTGGAGAACTCAGTGTACAATTTCGATTAATTTTTGGCTTAATAATTTTCGCAAGTATTTTTGGTTTTACCTCGCTAATGGATCTACATTCTTGGGCTATAAAGTTCCAAATATTCACAGGTTGTATTGGGTTATTACTTCTTTGGATTCCAAATGCACAACCCCTCTTTGCTGAACTTTTTACCTTACAAATAGGGTTAACCGTTTATTTTGCTTTTAGCTTAATATTTACGTATTGGAATATGGCAGCAGTGCCATCTCAACCACAAAACACATAACCATATGCCGGTTGATTGTTTGATCCTTGGTCCTGCTTATCCCTACCGTGGAGGAATTGCAGACACGAATCATGCATTTGCAACAGAATTAGTTAATCAAAATATCACGTTAGAAGTTTGGACGTTTACCGCATTATATCCTGATTTCTTATTCCCTGGAACATCTCAATTCGATGTTAATGAACAATCGTTCCCTTTTGCTATTCACCGAAAAATACATGCTTACAATCCCTTTGGGTGGGCAGCAATTGCAAAAGAAATCAATACATTAAAACCAAAAAGAGTAGTTTTTCGGTATTGGACTCCCCTCTTGGCTTTAGCATGGGGAACTATTGCAAAAAAACTGAAACCAGAAATTAATACAATAGCGCTTATTGATAATTGGAAAGCACACGAACCCAAACCATGGGACAGGAGCTTGAATCATTATTTTTCGAGTAAAATAAATCAAATAACTACCTTATCGGAAGCTGTTTACTCTGATATAATTGCAGATGTAAATCTTCCTGTTAACAAAGGTTTTCATCCCATAAATCAAGATTTACCCAAAGTAATCTCTAAGGCTGAAGCACGGAAAAAGCTTGGGCTTTCAAGTGAAGTACCCGTGGTATTGTTTTTCGGATTGGTTCGACAATACAAAGGCTTAGATCTTTTAATAGATGCATTTGCTCAAGATTCTTTGGCAAACTCTAAAACAGAATTAATCATCGTAGGGGAGTTTTATGATAAAATTGAGCCCTATAGAAAACAAATAAAAATACTTGACCTTGTCTCACGTGTTCGTATTGTAAATGAATTTGTTTCTTTTGACGTTGCTCGTGATTATTTCTGTGCTACCGACATTGTTGCTCAACCTTACAAAACAGCAACTCAGAGTGGTGTTACTCCCCTAGCCTATCATTACGAGGCTCCATTAGTCGTAACTGACATAGCTGGGCTTAGAATGCCTATACAAGCGGATGAAACTGGAAGGGTCTGTGAAAAGAACGCTGTAAGTTTAGCACAAGCAATCAAAGAACTTTTATCGATTGAAGCACAAGCATTGGCTAAAGCTAATTTAAAGAAAACTAAAAAGAATTACAGTTGGAAGGCATTTGTGCAGCAATGGCTTTCCTTTACAACTGAATAAGTTACACTTCATTATTCTTAAAAAAGTAGCTTCAGCCAATATGTAGTGATTTTTTTTGTAGTTTCATAATATTAAAATCCACCCCAATAACCTAATCAGTAACTTTAACCTACACGTATGGAATTTCTCTTTCAAATAATACTCATTGTTCATATTATTGCTGGATCATTGGGTCTCTTAACTGGGACAATCAATATTCTACAAAAAAAAGGAGGTAAACGACATCGACAAATTGGCCGGCTGTTTGTTTTCTTTATGGTAACTGCTGGAATTTCTTCAATAATACTAGCGATTCTTCATCCGAACAACTTTTTACTCATTGTTGGAATTTTCACAATCTACTTGGTTGGTACTGGCGATCGGTATATGCGACTACGCTTATTAGGCAAAGGGCAAAAACCTGCTTTTACCGATTGGTTTCTCAGCTTGGGAATGCTCCTCAGTGGTATTTGTTTTGTTGGATGGGGGTCCTATATGATTTACAATTCCGCTAACTTCGGAATAGTCTTAGTTTCCTTTGGATTGATTGGGTTGAGCAATGTAAGAAATGATTTTAAAAATTATGCTGGCCGTTCAAAAAAGAAAAAATACTGGATGCTGGTTCATATTGGAAGAATGATGGGCGGATACACAGCCTCATTGACAGCTTTTATTGTTGTCAACGCTCAATACTACCCTTTTGAAGTTCCTTCGCTTGTTATTTGGTTAGGCCCAGCTGTATTACTAACTCCTTTTTCTGTCTATTGGAGTAAACCTTATAAATAATTGATTATGCTGTTAATGAAAGAACATTGCGAAAACTGCCAAAAAGTTTTAAAACAAGACAGTACAGAAGCTATGATTTGCTCCTATGAATGCACCTATTGCAAAGAATGTGTGGAAACTGTATTAAACAAAATATGTCCTAATTGTGCTGGTGATTTTGAACCAAGACCTACACGAGTTTCTAAATAACGTTAAGAGCACTTTAACGAGTAAAACGATGGCTTACGACACATACTTAGCAGAGCGAATACGCCAGATTTTTAGCGATCAACGATGCACTGTCATTGAAAAAAAAATGATGGGAGGTCTTTGTTTTATGCTAAATAATAAAATGTGTTGTGGCATTCATTTCAGTAAAAAAAAAGCTATTGATTTACTAATGGTTCGTATTGGTGAAGAAATGGCACAAAAAGTTTCATCTCGAGAAGGATGCTTACCAATGGATTTTACTGGCCGTCCGATGAAAGGGTATATCTTTGTTGAACCAAACGGTTATGATCTGGATGAAGATTTAAACTTTTGGATCGATCTTTGTATTGCCTTTAATCCAATGGCTAAAGCCAGTAAAAAACGTAAAAAATAATTTATAAAAAGAGTTTATGAAAAGTGTATTTACCCTCATTAGTTTCCTGATTTTCCAAACTTGTATATCCAGCAGTTCTAAGCCAATTGATCACGATGAATCCCTTTGGTCACCGCCACAAACAACACAAAAAGGATTAAAAAAAGCTTATTTTGCTAGCGGATGTTTTTGGTGTGTTGAAGCAATTTATGAAAGCGTAGCTGGTGTTCACGAAGCGTACTCTGGTTATTCTGGAGGAGAAACAAAGAATCCTAATTACAAACAGATTGGAACAGGAAGAACTGGTCATGCAGAAGCTGTAGAAGTTTTATATGACCCTAGTGTTGTTTCTTTTGGAACATTGGTGCAAGTTTTTTTCGGTTCACATGACCCAACTACTCCAAACAGACAAGGTCCCGATCGCGGATCCCAATACCGTTCAGTAGCCTTTTATAACGATGCAAGTGAACGTGAAATTATTCAGGATTACATTGCCTTATTAGTAGAGAAAGAAGTGTTTTCGAATGAAATTGTAACAGAGGTAAAGCCTTTAGAAAAATTCTATTATGCGGAGGACTACCATCAAAATTACGAACGATTAAACCCAAATAACCCATATGTACAACAAGTTTCAATTCCGCGATTGAGAAGGTTCCAAAAATCGTATCCAGAGTTATTAAAAAAAGAAAAACACTAGTTCTTGAAAGAAATAGTCCTAACAAATCGAGACCTTAAAGTAATAATCCTCCCCTATGGTGGGATAATTAAGGAACTATGGTATCAAGGGACTAATGTTGTCGTTGGAAAAAAAAATGCAGAAGAATACCTAGAGAACCCATGGTATATGGGTGCTTGTATCGGACGCTATGCTGGAAGACTTGCTTCTGGATATTCCATTGTCCAAGATCAATATACTCATAAAAAAGAGAATGCTATACAACTTCATGGAGGAACACATGGATGGGACAGAGCTGTTTGGAAAATATATGATTTGTACCATGGAACTGTTCCGCATGTTGTCTTAGAATATGAATGTTTAGAAAAAGACAGTGGCCATCCTGGTGACGTAAATGTATCACTCAAATACAGTTTACATGGAAATACACTCATGATAGAATATAAAGCAAAAACCACTAGACCAACTCCCATCAACATCACTAACCACAGTTATTTTAATTTAAGTGGTGCTCCAAATTTAGGAGATCATGAATTGATGATTCTGTCAGATGAGGTTTTAGAATTAGATAATAACCTGCTTCCAACTGGGGTAATTAATACGGTTAAAAAAACAGACTTTGATCGGAATTTGTCACGTCCAGTAGGATCATCTCGCTACGATGACTGTTTTGTTCTTCGAGAGAAAGAAGCAATAAATGTGCGATTAAAAGCGAATAGCACAAAAATTCAAATGGATATAATCACGGATCAGCCCGGCTTGGTTGTTTTTAATCCGAAAGAACTTAATGGAATATGCTTCGAAGCTCAGAAGTTTCCTAATGCACCTAACATCCCTCACTTTCCAAACACAATAGTAAGACCAGAAGAAAAATACACTCAAAAAACGCAGTTTATTTTATCAAAGTTTTAGGGTAGCATTTAAAAATATTCTTTGAAATATACGAGTGCTAATCCAATAAAAGCAAAGCGCCCAAAGGGTTCCAAAAACAGCTCCAGACACAATGTCTAAAGGAAAATGGACTCCAACATAAACTCGACTATAAGCGATACAGGCTGCAATAAGAAAAAGTACAAATTTCAGTTTTGGAAAACGAGCGGAAAAAAGAATAGAAAAATATGTGGCTAAAGCAAATGAATTGGAAGCATGACCAGAAAAGTAACTGTATAGGCCTCCGCAGCCGCTTTTAACAAGTCGCATTACATCTTGCACTTCTAGATTGTGACAAGGACGTAAGCGTTCAAAACCGTTTTTAAATACATTGGTAATCTGATCAGTAACCAAGATTAAAGCTCCAACACTTAAAAGCAAAAAAAGAGTTTGTTTCATCCCTTTAAAGCGGTAAAACCAAAACAACAAAACCAGATACACAGCAAAGTTAGTAGCTTTATGGGTCATAAGCATCCAGAAAGGATCAAAGAAAGATGTTCCTAATCCGTTGAGGAAAAGAAATAAAGCAATATCCCATTCTAAAAGTTGATCCAACATTATTCTAAAGATTCAATTTCAGTATCGAAGAATGCCAATGCCTCTTCAATCAATTCTTCCGTTATTTTCTCAAGTTCATCTTGGTCTTCTTTTCCAAATTCTTCTAACCATAAAATCTCATCATTCGAAACGTTTAAGAGAAAACGTGGGTACTCGGTGTGCAATACAAAAATTTCATCTTGTAAAGTTGAACTGTCTGCTATTAAAAACTTTGGTACTTCCATAGTGCGTTATTTAGTTAAAATGAGCTTATTCGTTTGGTATTGAAAACGTAAAAATAGTAAAACTGCTGAACAAGAAAGACCTGTTAACAAACCAATCCAAATCCCGGTTGCTTCTAAGGGAGTGTAGAAGGCTAGATAATACGAAACTGGAAAGCCGATAATCCAATATGAAATAAAGATTAAGGTCGTTGGAATATTGACATCTTGCAAGCCTCGTAAAGCACCCAAAACTACTACTTGAAGGCCATCTGTGATTTGAAAAAAACCAGATACAACTAATAAAGATGCTGCAATAGCGATTACTTCTAATGTATCCGGAGAAGTGAGGGCACCTTTGTTTTCCAGGTAAATCCAAGGCAAGTCATTACTGAAAATCAAGTAAAAAGCGCAAAAGAATACGTCGATAATAATAATTAATAAGAAAATTGAAAAAGCAATGCGTTTCAATTCTTTAAAATCTTTCTTACCATACTGATTACCTACTCGAATCATTGCTGTTGCACTCAGACCCATTGCAACCATAAAGGTCATGGAGGTAAGGTTCAATGCTATTTGATTTGCAGCCTGAGGATTGGTTCCTAAAATACCAGACATCCATACGGCAACAACAAAAAAGGCCACTTCAAAAAACATTTGCAGTGCAGAAGGTAATCCAAGTTTTAATATTTTTTGAATGAGAAAAAGTTTAATCTGAGCAAAGTTGAGCGACAATCTATACTTCTGATATTGCTTATGGTTTTTAACATAAAGAACGATAAAGAGCAGCATCAACAAACGTGAAATAAAGGTTCCGATTGCAGCCCCTTCGACACCTAGTTTCGGGAAACCAAAATGACCAAAGATCAAAAGATAATTCAAAATCACATTAATTCCATTTCCAAATAAGGTAGCATACATTGCTGGACGTGTTAACGAAAGCCCGTCAGAAAACTGTCTAAAGGCTTGAAATATAACCAAAGGAATAAGAGACCCAGCAACCCAATTTAAGTAAGGGAATGCTAAAAAAACAACCTCCTGAGGTTGCCCCATATGAAACATTTGATTTCGTAGGCTGTATACTCCTAAAAACAAAATAACACCAAGGAATATACACAGGAACAAACCATGTATAAACAATTCTCCTACTCGTTTTGTATCGGAACGTCCGTCTGCTTGAGCAACTAAAGGAGTTAGTGCAGTTGAAAAGCCAATTCCAAGGGACATGGCTATAAAAACAAAACTGCTCCCTAGAGAAACTGAGGCTAATTCTGCTGTACCGAGCTGACCAACCATTATATTATCGATCAATTGCACAACGGTGTGGCCTAGTAGGCCTAATATTACTGGAAAAGCTAAACTGAGGTTTTTTCTAAACTCTTGTGTATATAATTTCAATAGGGTGTACGTTAAAGACTAAAATAGTCTATCAGATAAACAAGAGAGGCCATAGTAGCTGCACCCAATTCTAATTCTCTTTTATTAATAGCATCGAAGGTGTCATTTGCTGCATGGTGATAATCAAAATAACGTTGAGAATCTGGACGCAGACCAGCAAGTACGTTGGCATCAGTTTTTAGGTGACCTACATCAGCGCCACTCCCTCCTTTTACAAACAGATGGATTAAATAAGGCTCGAAATAAGGTTCCCAACTCTGGATAACTGCAAGTTTTTCGGGCGTACTATCAATAGAAAAACCTCTGGGTGTAAAACCACCTGCATCAGATTCTAAAGCAAAAACATGATTCTCTTTATTTGATTTTGCAACTGCTGCATATTCGGTTGCTCCGCGCATTCCATTCTCTTCATTCATAAAAAGAACCACACGAAGGGTACGTTTGGGCTGGTATCCTATGGTTTTGAACAAGCGCAATACTTCCATGGATTGTACAACTCCTGCACCATCGTCATGAGCACCATCGCCGAGATCCCAAGAGTCTAAATGTCCACCAACAACCATAATTTCATCTGGTTTTTCGGAACCTGTAATTTCTCCAACAACATTGTACGATTGAACATCGGGTAAATTTTTACAATTCTGCTTTAAGTAAAAACTAAGTTTTGGATTCAAAGCCAACATAGAACTTAATAATTCAGCTCCATTGGTGCTTATAGCTGAGGCTGGAATTCTTTTACGAATAGACAGTTTGCCGTAGCTCATTGATCCTGTGTGAGGAAAATCATCTAATCTTAAGTTAACTGAACGAACAATAACAGCAACAGCTCCAAGACGAGCAGCTTCTTCTGCACCCGAATAACGCTGATCAACACAACCTGAGTAGGCATTAAATGTGTTTATAAGATCTGCTTGCATTGGTCTGTTGAAAAAAACAATTTTGCCTTCAACTTCTTTTTTACCTAATTTTTTCAACGCTTCAAAATCTTGTACTTCAATAACCTCAGCTCGAATTCCAGCTAGTGGTGTTGCAACAGAACCTCCCAAAGCACATACGGGTACGTTTATCGTATTCCCAGGACTGGTTTCAATATGTGCATATTCAAATGTTCCTCTGATCCATTTAGGTACCATAACAGGTTGTAACCAAACACGGTCTAAGCCAAGGGCGTCTAGTTCTTCTTTTCCCCATTCAACAGCGCGTTCTGCGTTTAATGATCCTGATAATCTTCCCCCAATTTGATTGGATAAATGTTCCAACCAAGGATAGCTCTGCCCATTCAGAAGAGCGGTTGAATAAATGGACTTTATTTGATCTTCAACTTGAACGTCTTGTTGTGCATGAAGCATCCCAAACGTTAGTAGCAATAACAAACTTATTTTTTTCATAATATATTATTTTGGCGCAAATTGCACAATGTTCTTTTTGGTTATGGGATCATCTCCTAAGATCATAAGTCGTTCGATGACGTTTCGTAATTCTCTTACATTACCCGACCATGGATACTGTTTCAGTAAATTCATCGCAGCTGACTCAATTTTTTTAATTGGCATTCCATCTTTTTTGGCTATTTCTGCAATGAAGTGATCCGCGAGCAAAGGTATATCATCTGTTCGTTCAGCCAATGAAGGAACCTCAATTAAAATAACGGCAAGTCGATGATATAAATCTTCTCTAAAACGGCCTTCCTCAATCTCTTTTTTTAAGTCTTTATTTGTTGCCGCTAGAATTCGAACATCGACAGCAATATCTTTATCACTCCCTACACGTTGCACTTTACTTTCCTGTAAAGCTCGCAGTACTTTGGCTTGAGCACTAAGGCTTAAATCACCTATTTCGTCTAAGAAGAGCGTCCCTTGTGACGCCGCTTCAAACTTCCCCTTTCTGTCTTTGATAGCAGATGTAAATGCCCCCTTAAGGTGTCCAAACAGTTCACTTTCTATTAGTTCCGAAGGAATGGCAGCACAGTTTACTTCAATCAGAGGAAACTGGTGTCTATCGCTTTTTTGATGAATCTGATGAGCGACAAGTTCTTTTCCAGTTCCGTTGGGACCTGTGATTAAAATTCGAGCTTGCGTTGGTGCAACCTTGTCAATCAATTCAAGTACTTTCTTTATTGGAGTAGCCTCGCCTATGATATCGTACTTTTTTGCAATCTTCTTTTTCAAACGCACATTCTCCTTGATCAAATGCTTGCTCGCAATTGCATTTCGTACCGATATTAAAAGACGGTTCAAATCGGGCGGCTTTGGAATAAAATCATAGGCGCCAACTTTCATTGCATGAACAGCAGTCTCGACATTTCCATGACCAGTCAGCATGATAAAAGGAGTCGATATACCTGATTTTTTTGCTTGTTCTAAAACTTCAAGACCATCCATTTTCGGCATCTTGATGTCACATAAAATAAGATCAAATTCTTCGTCATTGATGAGTTTAATACCTTGCTTTCCATCTACAGCCTCAGACAGAACAAATTCATTGTTCTCTTCGGTTAAAATTTTCACTAGGACGCGACGAATAGGTTCTTCGTCTTCTATAATTAATATTTTAGTCATCAGTTTGGGGTTCTACTTGGTTAAGCCATACGGTTCTTTGTGGGAAAGGTATATCGATGGCATTGGTATTAAAAACTTCATAAATTTTATATCGCACATCACTTTTAATCAAATTCGCTGAAAAACTATTATTGAGTGTAAAAGAAAGTTTAAGATCTAAAGCATTATCACCAAAATCGTTAAAAAGGACATCTGGTTTGGGTTCCTGAAGAATTTCAGGAAACTCTTTAGTCAGCTCGATCAATAATTTTTTTACGAGTTTTATATCTGTTCCATATGCCACACCGACACTAACGTACTCTCTTGTCAATGTCCCGTTCTCTGTCCAATTATACAAAATGGATGTTAAGAATTTATGGTTGGGTATAATCAATACTTTATTATCAATGGTAACTGCTCTAGTGGTTCTAAGCGTTATATTTTCTATTTTCCCAACTTGACCATCCAGTTGAATTATATCACCAACATGAACTGTCTGATCGGCTATAATGAATACTCCAGAAATGATATCTTGAATAAACGTTTGTAATGCTAGACCAACACCAACTAATAAAGCTGCAGAAGCTGCAAAAATAGCAGTAACATTTACTCCGATGTTATCAAAAGTGATTAAGATAACAATGACATAAACAAAGTAGTTGAAGAAAGAGAAAATACTTTGAAAAGTAAATTGAGCTTGTTTGTTTAATGTACGCTGTACCAGTCGACGTACCAATTTCAAAAAATAACGTGTAGAAACAAATACAATTAAGATGATAAGAAGCGATTTCACAGAAAAAGAAATCGAAGAACCAAAGTTAAAATTGTAATTAAAAAAATCTAGAAATTGCTGCATGAACTATGATTAATAAACTCAAATATAAAACAAAAAATAGGGCTAAAAACAAAACCCACCCTTAAAAAGGATGGGAAAAATTGTGTGAAAAAGATACAATCCTAAAAAGGGTCATAGTCCAAAACACACGATTATGTTGTTAAAATATATTAGGCAAACATATCTTTCACCTTTTCAAAGAATGATTTATCTGATTTCTCAGGTTTAGGAATGAAATTTTCATCTTCCATCATTTTTTGAAAAAATTGTTTTTGCTCTCGGTTTAATGTTTTTGGAGTCCAAACATTAATATGAACTAATAAATCACCCTGACCGTAGCGATTAACATCAGGCAGTCCTTTTCCACGTAAACGGAGGGTTTTCCCTGATTGTATTCCAGATTCTAATTTGATGCGAACCTTCCCTTCCAAAAGATCAAATTCCTTTGAAACACCCAGAGTAGCCTCAGATATTGAAATGTACAAATCGTAATGAATATGATTTCCTTCACGCATAAAACGATCATGAGCGTGTTCTTCTATCAAGACAATTAAATCGCCTGAAACTCCGTTACCCGGAGCTGCATTCCCTTTACCAGAAACCTTCAACTGCATCCCATCTTCAACTCCAGCTGGAATTTGAATAGAAACGGTTTCTTCCTCTTGAATCATTCCTTGAGCATCACTGCCTTGAGGTCTATTCGAAATTGACTGACCAGATCCAGAACAAGAAGGGCAGGTTACTGCAGTTTGCATTCGACCCAAAATAGTATTCGTGATTCGTACGGTCTGACCTGATCCTTTACAAGAAGCACAGGTGCTATAAGAAACTCCCTTAGCCTGAACTTTACGTTTTACTTTTGCTTTCTTTTCTACACCCGCTGCAATTTCTTCTAGTGTTAGTTTTACACGGATTCTTAGGTTACTACCTTTTACTCTACGTTGACCGCCTCCGCCGAAGCCGCCACCAAAACCGCCGCCACCTCCACCGAAAATATCACCAAATTGGCTGAAGATATCATCCATGTTCATTCCGCCACCGCCAAAACCTTGACTTCCGTCAAATGCGCCATGTCCGTATTGGTCGTATTTAGCTTTCTTATCATTGTCACCTAGAATTTCATAAGCCTCAGCAGCATCTTTGAATTTTGCTTCAGCGTTTGAGTCACCTGGATTTTTGTCTGGGTGAAATTCTATAGCTTTTTTACGATATGCTTTTTTAATCTCAGAAGCTGATGCTCCTTTGGAGACTCCTAAAATATCATAATAATCCTGTTTCATATAGTATTTTTTAGATCACTTGCGTGACATCTAATTTATTGCCCAACAACCACCTTTGGGTATCGGAGAATTTTATCACCAAGTTTATAGCCTTTCTCAACTACGTCAATGACTTTTCCTTGCTGATCATCTCCTGCAGGAATTAGTGTAATTGCTTCATGAACTTCTGAATCGAAAGCATCACCGGCTTCAACTGTTACTAAATCCAAGCCTTTTGACTTAAGACCTTCACCAAATTTATTACTGATGAGCTTAAACCCTTCAAATTCAGCAGCATTTTCTGATTTATCAGCTTCTTTTATTGCGCGTTCGAAATCGTCTAAAACAGGCAAAAGACTTACAATAACATCTTGACCGGCGGTCTTAAAGAGTTCAATGCGTTCTTTTGAAGTTCGTTTCTTGAAATTTTCAAATTCAGCAAACAGGCGTAAATATTTATCTTGCTCTTGCTGTAAAGATTCTTTAACAGCAATAAGCTCTTTGGCTTCTTTGGAAGGTCCTTTCTTAGAAGCAGTTTTTTTAGGTGCTCCTTTTTTAGTTGTTTTTTTAGGTTCTTCTGATGTACTCATTAAATTATTTTTCAATTCAAATGCAAAAGTACTGCCAATTCATGGAAATTGTCAAAATGTCACCTCAAAAAATTACAACAAATCTGATAGTGCCTTTTCAAGCGATGGAAATTCATAATCAAAAGCAGTATCTATAACTTTTTGTGCGCTCACATATTGACTATTCAAAACTAGAGTACTCATTTCGCCTACCATCATTCGAATCAAAAAACCAGGCAAAGGCGGCATAAAGAATGGTCTTCGTAATCCTTTTGCCAATTGTCTTATGAATTCTGTTTGTGTAACCACCTCAGGAGCTACTGCATTGTATACTCCTTCCCATTGTTGGCTTGACGCTTCTAAGAAAAGTTTAGACAAATCGGAAACATGAATCCACGATTGCCATTGTTTCCCGGAGCCAAAAGCTGCACCTAACCCAAATTGTGTAGGGGCTTTTAAAGTCGCCAATACGCCTCCTCCACGGGCTAGAACTAATCCTATTCTTAGCTTAGAGACCTTTATGTTTAAATCCGAAAACTGATCCACTGCGCGCTCCCAGTCGACCACAACTTGCTCCATAAAAGAATTTGATGCTACTGGGTCTTCCTCATCATGAATTTTATCTAAAGAAGGAGGATATACGCCTATAGCAGACGCAGAGACAATTGTTTTGATTTTATGATTTATATTCTTTAAACTATCGACCAAAAGCTGTGTAGTCCATAAACGGCTATTCAAGATTTCTGCCTTGTATTTTTTCGTCCACAACTTAGAAACCGTAGCTCCTGCTAAGTGAATTATACTATCAACTCCTTCAAAACAGGCTGTATCAATTTCATTTTCATTAGGATTCCAGTAAAAGCCTTTAATTCCTTTATGAAAACCAATTTTAGCTTTACTACGTGTCAAAAAATGAACTTCATGTCCATCAACTAATGCTTGTTTAATAAGAACATTCCCAACTAAACCCGTAGCACCACTAATTAAAATTCTCATTCTTTTTTTGTCAAAAATACTACAATTAGAAGCGTATTGCACGTAACATTTCACGTTTTCCTGGAGGGCCTTCAATTCTAAATACATCTAAACCTAGCGCTTCTAACGCTCGACGCACACTTCCCTTGGCAGAATATGTAACCAAAACTCCCTGAGGAGCCATGGCTTCTACAATAGGCCGCAATGCGTCTTCACTCCACATTTCAGGCTGAACACGAAAACCAAAAGCATCATAATAAATAATATCATATTGCTTTTGAGGTTTAAAATTCTCAAGTAAAATCTTATGTTTTACTAAGCTGAAGGTCGATGAAATCTGAACTGAATATTCCCAAGGGGCTAAATGCAATTTCCTGAGAACTGCTTTTGAATCTTGAAGTGCTTGTAATGAATCGAAATTCAACTCCTGAACCTCGTGCAAAGTCAAAGGAAAGGGTTCTAGTGTTTCATAAAGAATATTTAAATCATTTGCAGCTGCATACTCCAAAGTAAGGAGTGCATTGAGCCCTGTTCCAAAACCCATTTCGAAAATTGTACAAGGGTCTTTTTTTGCTGTATTCTCTGTTCTCCAAAAACCAAGACCAGATTCTACATATACATGCATGGCCTCGTTAAATGCTCCATGCATGGAATGGTAGTATTCATCCCATTCCTCCATATATAAAGTAGGGCTTCCGTCTGCTGTTATGATTTTTTCTCTTTTGATTCAATAAAGATAAAAAAATGAGTATTGATCGTTTAAAAAGATATGATTTTAAAAAATTAATCTATAATTTTGTAATACAAGCCTATAGCTATGAAGATAACACATGCACAAGAATCAAAAATCAAAAATGTAGATTTTGACAACCTAAGTTTTGGAGAAATATTCACAGACCACATGTTTGTTTGTGATTATAAAGACGGACAATGGAGCACTCCCGAGATTATGCCCTACCAGCCTATTCAGATGGATCCTTCTTCTAGTGTATTTCATTACGGTCAAGCAGTTTTTGAAGGAATGAAAGCCTACAAAGACGATGCAGATGGTGTATGGTTGTTTCGTCCAGAACAAAATTTTGCTCGAATCAATAAATCTTCAGAGCGCTTATCTATGCCTGAATTTCCAAAAGAATTCTTTTTTGAAGGACTCGAGAAATTATTAGATATCGATAAAGAATGGATTAAAAAGGGAGCTGGCAATTCGCTATACGTTCGCCCATTTGTATTTGCAAGTCAAGCTGGTGTTCAAGCTAGTGCGTCTAATGCGTATAAGTTCATGATTATATGTTCGCCTGTTGCAAGTTATTACAGCGGCGGAGAAGTACATGTTCAAGTAGCAGAAAAATACAGTCGTGCAGCAGCTGGTGGTGTTGGTTATGCTAAGGCAGCGGGTAATTATGCTGCTCAATTTTACCCAACTACACTCGCTCAAAAAGAAGGATTTCAACAAATAATCTGGACCGACGCCAATACACACGAATATTTAGAAGAGGCTGGAACGATGAATATCTTTTTCAGAATAAACGACACCTTAATTACAACGCCAACTAGCGATCGTATTTTGGATGGGATTACTCGAAAAAGTATTCTTCAACTCGCAGAGCACCTTGGAATTAAAACGGATGTTCGACCCATTTCCATTCATGAACTACTCTCGAGCAAAGAAGATGGTAGCTTAAAGGAAATATTTGGAGCAGGTACCGCAGTAGTGGTAAGCCCAATCAAAGGCTTTGGTTACCAAAACAGACGCCATGTTCTTGAAGATGCACCCGATTCTTTTGCCACTATACTAAAAGATCATATCGTTAATATTCAACGAAACGCAACTGAAGATCCATTTGGATGGAGACATGAAGTAAAAACTACCGTTTCAATATAGCCTCAATATTGGGTTTAAAATAATTGGGTCCTTTCATTACTTTCCCATCTTCTCTATAGATAGGATTTCCGTCGGCACCCAACTTACTCATATTAGAACGTTGAATTTCTTCAAACACTTCTGTGATTTTATGTTGCATTCCGTGGGTCAAAATTGTTCCACACAAAATATACAGCATATCGCCGAGTGCATCGGCAACCTCAACCAAATCGTTGTTTTGAACTGCCTCCAAGTATTCTTCATTTTCTTCTTTCATAAGGTTGAAACGAAGCTCTTTTATTTGATCCGATAAATCAAGGGTTGGCTCCTGATTTACATTAATTTTAAACGCTTCGTGAAATTCCTGTACTGCGTCCAATTCTTTTTTTATCATACGATGGTATTGAGTGTTTTACAAACTGCTAAAAACTAAGCAAAACCAAAAAGTCTAAACTTAAGCCATAACATAATTTTAAATCCAAAAGGATTCGAGTTATTTTTTTCTAATTTCGTAGAAAATTAACGCTATGTTTTCAAACGGACAACTCCTCTTTGCAGTATTTTTTGTTATTGCCTTTACTGGAATCATCATTTTCACATATCGAAAAGATTTTAAAGGGCATCAAATTCACTACAAAGGCAGTTTTAAAATCTTCCTGACTTTTCTTTTTGCTATTGCGGTTCTTTTTGTAATTAAATATTATACGCAAGCCGAATAAGTAACTAGCTTTTTAATTTTTAAAACTACTGCTATGCATTACCTACGTTTTATTTTCGGAATTACATTCATAGCAATACTCACTTTTGTTCTTTATTTAAAGAACCAGCCCGACCGTTATCGCGTATCTCGCTCTATCTATACCACTATTCCAGCTCAAACGCTGTACAATTATCTCTATGATTTTGAAAACTGGCCCGAGTGGAATCCCTGGATTCTGGAGGATCCGGAAATGATACTTTCATTTAACCAAAACAACTCCAACCAACCAGAATATCACTGGGAAGGAAAAGACGGAAATGGTTCGATGAAAATTTTGGCAGCAAAGGCTCCTTTTAAAATTGAACAACAAATGACATTTGCAGGTTTACCCTCTTCTAATGTACGTTGGAATATTAAAAAAAATTCAGACAGCCTGCAATGGACTATGGAAGGAAAAATGATATTCCCCATGAAAGTTTTTACATTACAAATGGGCAGTATGGAAACTATCATAGGTCCATATTACAAGAAAGGACTTCGTGCTATAGATAGTATTCTAACCATTAAATTAAACAAGCATCGTTTTGAATACAAAGACACAGTGGTTCTTCAAAAACAGTTTTATCTCTCACGCTCCTTTGAGTCGGATAAAGCGGCACTTGATTCACTTATAAAAATTGGCTCACAAGAATTATATGAATTTGCAAAAAGCGAGAATTTGAATATAACAGGGGATTTATTTACGCTAACACCACAATCTGAATTTAAAACAAGTATATGGTCCGTTGGACTTCCAATTGAAGAATATTTTAAAACCAATCATCCCGCTATAAAGTGTCGCTACTCAAAAGAGCGAATGGCATTGAAGGGACTGCATTTGGGCCCCCTTAAAAACATTGGCCTCTCGTGGGAAATAATGACAGATAAAATAAATCTTATAAATCCAAGGCTTCAATATTATCCTATGACTATATATAAGGTAGATGAAAAATCAAACCCTGATCCTTTAGCCTGGGAAACAGAATTACTTTTACCATATCGATGAACTAAAGTGATTCGGTTAAAAAAGTTAACTTAGAACAATGAAAATATTATTATGGGTGTTTTTGGGTGGTGGCTTAGGTAGTAGTTTACGCTATGGGCTTCACCTTCTTTTCAAAAACACCAGTAGTCAATATCCAATTGGAACGTTTACAGCAAACCTTATCGGCTGTTTGTTGATTGGAATCTTTTTTGGAATACTACATAAACTAAATGTATTGAAAGAAGAAGCACACTTCTTTTTTATTGTTGGCTTTACTGGGGGATTAACAACATTCTCTTCTTTTGCTCTTGACAATGTGCATTTATTCAAATCTGGATCGCTACTACAACCACTCATATACTCTTTTGGGAGCATCATCATGGGGATTCTTATGGTTGTCATTGGGCTTTGGTTTTCAAAAACCTTATAAGTTACACAACAAACAAATACATAACACACTATTAATAAGACTGATATCTTCATCGGGCTACCTAGTTATGTTAGAATTTAGTCAAAAACACATTTAACAATTATACCCCCTAAAATATAGGGTATAATCTTATTTATTCATTATTTAAATAAGAATACCCTTAATTTATAGGGGTAATTATTTAATTATATGTAAAAATGCATTTTATTACCCCGCCATAAACACAGTAAAATCATTTTATAAGTAGTTTTGTTCAAAATCATTTAAACAATATTATAATGAAAAAAGTAGAAGCGATTATTCGCAAATCAAAATTTGAAGACGTCAGAGACGCACTTCATAAAGTAGAGGTTAATTTTTTCAGTTACTGGGATGTTACCGGGGTAGGAAACGAAAAAGAAGGCCATGTATACAGAGGTATCTCGTACAGCACTTCTGACATACAAAGAAGATACTTATCTATTGTAGTCAATGAAGAGTTTCTTGAAAAGACTATTGAAGCCATAACATCTGCTGCTGGTACTGGAGCTGTTGGGGATGGTAAAATATTCATTTCGACCATCGATGATGCTATCAGAATCCGTACGGGAGAATCAGGAGGGAAAACTTTAAACTAGAATTAACAAAAAACTATAATTTATTATGGAAACTACAGCACTTTTTACAGCTAACAACATATGGATGATGATTTGTACCGCTTTGGTATTTTTCATGCATCTTGGATTTTCTTTTTTAGAAATTGGTCTTACAAGACAAAAAAATACAATCAATATCTTATTCAAAAACTTCTTCGTAATTACTGTAGGACTACTTCTCTACGCAATCGGAGGATTCAATCTTATGTATCCTGGATTTGAAGAAGGAGCCTTGGGTATTTTCAAGTTTGCTGGCTTCGGAATCGCAGCTCCAGAAGGAGGAATGACCGCAGCTTATGCAGACGGAGGCTACACTTGGTGGACCGACTTCTTGTTTCAAGGTATGTTCGCAGCAACCGCAGCGACTATCGTATCTGGTGCAGTTGCAGAACGCATCAAACTTAAAAGCTTTATGATCTTTGCTATTCTTTATGTAGGATTGATCTACCCAATCGTTGGATCATGGAAATGGGGTGGTGGATTCCTTGACGCAATGGGATTCTATGATTTCGCTGGATCTACATTAGTTCACTCTGTTGGTGGATGGGCAGCTTTGGTAGCAATCTATTTATTAGGCGCTCGAATTGGAAAATTTGACGCAGACGGAACATCACGAGCAATACCTGGACACAATCTTCCACTAGCAGCAGCTGGGGTCTTGATTCTATGGTTGGGATGGTTTGGATTTAACGGTGGCTCTGTACTATCTGCAGATCCTGAATTGACTTCTTTAACCCTTGTAACAACTTGTTTAGCAGCAGCAGCTGGAGGTGTATCTTCGGCAATCTTTTCGAATATTCTTTACAAAAACTTTGATTTAACCATGTTTATGAATGGTGTACTTGGTGGACTTGTAGGGATTACCGCAGGAGCTGACCAAATGGGCCCAATGGATGCTATTCTAATTGGAATCATAGCAGGTATCATTATCGTGTTAGGGATTTCCTTAATAGACAAATTAAAATTAGACGATCCAGTTGGAGCAGTTGCTGTTCACTTGATCTGTGGAATTTGGGGAACGCTTGCAGTTGGAATCTTCGGAGCAATGGCTGGGGTTGATCAATTTTTAATTCAATTGGCTGGTGTTGGTATCGTAGGTGCATTTTGTATTGGAAGCAGCTTTGCGCTACTCTACATCGTCAAATTACTTTCTGGTGGAAGCATCCGAGTTGAGAAAGAAGAAGAGCTTAAAGGTCTTGATCTAGCTGAACATGGAATGGATGCCTATGCTGACTTTAGATTAAACCAACACTAAAATTAACGATAACTAAATATAACTTTTATACTATGAAAATTTTTAAAACAACATTACTAACACTAGCACTTTTAGCAGGATCTTTAACGTATGCACAGGATGAAGTTGCCGAAGAAACAGCTGTAGAAGCGACAGAAGAAAAACCTAGCTTTTCTGTTTCAGGATCAATAGACACCTACTACAGAAGCAATGAATTTGCTCCCAACACTTCATTTTCAAATCTTCCAGGCTTTGCGATCGGAATGGCCAACATCGTCCTTTCTTATGAAGGGGAGAAGAGTGGTTTTGTTGCCGATTTAGTATATGGGCCTAGAGGAGCAGATGCAGTTTTTGGCTCTAACCTGAGTATTGGAGGGGATGAATACCTTGCTGGATCATCAAATATTGTAAACCAACTGTATGCCTATTACAATGTAAATGACAAACTAACATTAACCTTAGGAAATTTCAACACCTTTCTAGGATATGAAGTTATTTCTCCAGTTGCAAACTTCAACTATTCAACTTCGTATATGTTCTCTTGGGGACCGTTTTCGCATACAGGTTTCAAAGCTGATTATGCCGTTTCAGATAACGTATCTATTATGGTTGCAGTAATGAATGCGACCGATGAAACTGAGGCAGATTATTCTGATGCATCAACTTTTGGAGCACAATTAGGATTATACGGTCAATACATCAACTTCTTATCTGGTGATGACTACACTCAATTTGACTTTACTGGTGGATTCAATATTTCTGAAAAATTATTTCTAGGAATCAACGCTACCATAACAGAACTTGCTGCAGATGCTAGCTTCTCAGGTGTCGCATTATACCCTCAATACACTTTATCAGATAGCTTTAGTATTGGATTACGAGGAGAGATATTTAGCGAAACAAATGGTGGAGCAGGAGCTTTATTCACTGGAGCGTTATCAGGTACTACAGAAGATGCGGATAATACTTCCTTTACAATCACTGGGAGTTACACGAAAGGAAATTTCATCTTAAAGCCAGAATTTAGAATTGATTCTGCTTCTGCAAACATCTACTCAAAAAATGCGACTGACTTTACAGACAGCTTAGCCTCTTTTGTAGTTGCTGCAATCTATGCCTTTTAGACAAAATTAAAACATAATTGTTTGGTTTCCCCTGAGAGTTCCTGGTAGGCTCTCGGGGTTTTTTTTGCTCAAATTCGAATGAAAAGTGCATATTCAATTTGCCAATTGCATGAGAACCAATATTTTTGTAAAAAATAACATCATGAAAAGAATCACATTGGTTATGAACTGCCCAGATCAAAAGGGAATTATTGCTGCCGTAACTAACTTCATTCATGGTAATAATGGCAATATTGTATATATCGATCAATATGTAGATCGAGTCAATGCTGTATTCTTTATGCGAGTTGAATGCGAAATCGCAGACAACGAACAAGGTATAGAGAACTTTAAAACAAACTTTATAGACTCTGTCGGAAATAAATTCCATCTCAAGATTGACATCTACCTCAACAATGCATTACCGAAAATGGCCTTATTTGTTTCAAAATACGATCATTGCTTATATGACATTTTAGCACGCCACCAATCAGGAGAACTAACCGTCGAAATTCCTTTTATATTGAGCAATCATAATGATTTAAAAAGCATCGCTGACCGTTTCGACATTCCCTTCTACCATGTATCAGTAACCAAAGAGAGTAAAAAAGAAGCGGAGCAAAAACAATTGGAACTCCTTCAAGAACATCAAGTCGATTTCATTGTATTAGCTCGCTATATGCAAATCATTTCCAAAGACTTAATTCAACACTACCCGAATAAGATCATCAACATTCATCACTCCTTTTTACCTGCATTTCCGGGAGCAAAACCTTATCACTCTGCCTATGAACGTGGAGTTAAAATTATTGGCGCAACAAGCCACTATGTGACCGAGGAGCTAGATGCAGGACCTATCATTGAGCAAAACACAACCCATGTATCGCACCTAAACTCTATCGACGATTTTATTGCCAAAGGCAGGGATTTAGAACGTATTGTTCTATCCAAAGCGCTACAACTTCATGTTGCACGCAAAGTGATGGTCTATCAAAATAAAACAGTAGTTTTTTCTTAAGAACTAGATTGTCTTAAGGAAGTTAATGGTCAAGTCATTAAATTGATTAGGCTGTTCAACATTAACTACATGCCCACAATTAGGAATTACTTGTAGTTGCGAAAGCTGCTGATGGTTTACAACCTCTTTTACAGAAGGCAAGAACATATAATCCTCCGCTCCCATTACGTAAAGCGTAGGAATTGTAACCTCAGCTTGTCTAAAAAACTTGAGTAAGGGTATAACTTCTCCTGTAAGTTTGAACCAACGAATAAACTCTTTTTGATACAATTTTTTTGCCTCGCGAATGAAAACGTGGCGAGACTCTTTGTGATTTCTATTAGGCATCATAATAATTGCAAACACCTTATATATCCACATATACGGAACAATAGATTTGGTCATATTCCCCAAGAAAATAAGAATTCGAGAGCGAACACTAAACTTTAAAATTGCTCCACCCATGGTCATACTCGCAACACGTTTGGGCTGCATTTCTGCAATCTGACGTATTAATATTGTCCCTAAAGAAATTCCAATAAAATGAGATTTTTCAATCTTTTCATGATCTAAAACCTCAATGATATCATCCGCTATAGCGTTGAAGGTGTACGCTTCTTTTGCAGACATTAATAAGTTAGTCGTAGATGCACCGTGCCCTCTTAAATCGATAAGAAGTAAGTTGAAAAATTTAGAAAAACTTCGGATCTGCTTGAACCATATCGAAGAACTTCCACCAGCTCCATGAACAAATGTGACCCAAGGGGCAGCATCATTCGATCGATAAAGCGTATAGTTTAGCATTATATAAATCCTTTGTTTTCTAAAATAGCCTGCATTTGTGTTTGCAAATCTTGAGCTGCAATAGTTGCGGCAGCAGCAAAGTCTTTTCCCTGTGAGGAATAAATAATTCCACGAGATGAATTGACCAAAAGTCCAACATCATCTGAAAGTCCATTTTCTGCAACCTCGGTAAGGCTTCCGCCCTGTGCTCCTACACCAGGGATCAATAAAAAAGAATTCGGTATTAGTGTTCTGATGTTTTTTAACGCAGAAGCCTTTGTCGCTCCAACAACATACATCAAGCGTTCAGAACCTTCCCACTGAGTACTGGTTTGTATTACTTTTTCGTAGAGCATTTGCCCCCCAATTTCTTGGGTTTGGAAATCAGATGAACCTGCATTTGAAGTCAACGCCAATACAATAGCGTATTTCTCATCAAAGCTTAAAAAAGGTTCAACCGAATCTTTCCCCATATAGGGCGCTACTGTGATTGAATCGAAATTATACGTTTCGTAATATGCTTTCGCATATCGAGTTGCTGTATTTCCAATATCGCCACGCTTTGCATCAGCAATAGTAAAAATTTCAGGATGGTTTTCATTGAGATAATCCATCACTCTTTTCAAAGAAGTCATTCCGTCTGGCCCGTAGGTTTCAAAGAATGCAATGTTGGGTTTGTATGCAACTGCAAAGGCTGCTGTTGCATCAATAATAGCTTTAGAGAACTCAAACAAAGGATCTGCCGTTGTTTTAATGTGCTCTGGAACCTTATCCAAATCTATATCTAAACCAACACATAGAAATGATTTCTTAAGAAGTATTTGTTCTTTTAAAGCTGCTATTTTCATAGGTTAAAATACTTCTCCAGCCTCCTTAAGTTTTTCGGTGTTTTGGTATAAGTGTAATTCGTCTATTATTTTTTGAACATCACCGTTGATGATGTTTTGTAGATCATAAAGCGTAAGGCCAATTCGGTGATCCGTTACCCTTCCTTGAGGATAGTTGTAGGTTCTGATTTTTGCCGAGCGATCTCCAGAAGAAACTAAAGAATTTCTTTTCTGAGAATCTGCTGCTAGTTTCTTAGCCAACTCCATTTCATATAAACGTGAACGAAGTACTTTTAAGGCTTTATCTTTATTTTTATGTTGAGACTTCTGATCTTGACACTGTGCTACAATACCTGTAGGCTCATGTGTCAATCGAACTGCCGAATAGGTGGTATTTACAGACTGCCCACCTGGACCTGAGGAACAGAAATAATCTACACGAACATCATTCATATTAACTTCAACATCAAATTCTTCAGCTTCTGGTAAAACCATAACTGTAGCCGCAGATGTATGAACTCTTCCTTGAGTTTCTGTTTGCGGAACGCGTTGCACGCGATGAACACCTGATTCAAATTTCATAACACCGTATACATCATCTCCCGAGGCTTCAAAAATAATCTCTTTAAAACCACCTGCTGTACCTTCACTACTATCGACCAAACTAACACTCCATCCTTTGTCTTGACAAAATTTAGAATACATACGATATAAGTCTCCTGCAAAAATACTGGCTTCATCTCCACCAGTTCCTGCACGGATTTCAATTACAACATTTTTAGAATCTTCTGGATCCTTGGGGATTAACAAAAACTTGATGTCTTCTTCTAATGCTGGAAGTTGAGATTTGGCATCATCCATTTGCATTTTTGCCATTTCAACCATTTCGGCATCGGAGGCATCTTTTATAATCTCTTCGGCTTCGGCAATGTTTGCCATCAACGCCTTATATTCATCTCCTTTTTCAGTCAAAATCTTCAAATCCTTGTACTCTTTATTGAGCTGAACATACTGCTTCTGATCCGAAATAATATCGGGTTGAATAATCAAGTCGGAGACTTCATCAAAACGCTGCTGAATGATTTGTAGTTTTTCGATCATAAGTTGGTAATCTATATGGTAAAATTACTACTTTTTAAATAAAAAAGAAGTGTATTAGTCCAAAACAAAACTGAAGCCAGTAGCGATGCTAAAAGCAGAAAGCCCGTCACTTCTTTGATAATTCTGAAATCGCAGACTAATGTTTTTCAAAGACAGCTTCCAAAGGCTATACTTAGACAGAACATCGGTATACACCAAAGCCCCTCCAATTTGGTGGCTTGAAAAAGCAGATAAATCATAATCTGAAGTATAAAAATCTTGAGTAGATAAATGCTGATCGTATGGAGCAAAATAATCTGCAGCAGTCTGATCGTAGTATCGGTAACTGGGCGTTAACTTCCAGTTTAGGTTGAATTTAATCGGAAGTTCTAACTGAAAAGTATTTGAGTTTACCCCCCAATCGTCTGCGTACCTTCTGACATAGGAGCGAACAACGAGGTATTCATTCACATAATAGTTCAAACGCATTCCAAAGGGATATTTAAATCGATTGCGAGGCAAACGTTCAATATCATCGGCTAAATGAAACACATCCGTATTGGATGGGTTTTCATAGTTGACAATGCTGTTACTGTTTCCAATATAAAAGTTTGCTTGATCAGCAAAATACACCCGTTGTAAAGGGTTTGCTAACCAGCCTTGTTGTTTCACTAAATCTAAAAAAACAGAAAACTGAGCACGTTTACTTAAAATCTGAGAAAATCCTAGCGAAACAGAATAAGAGTTTCTGTTTACATCATCAATGGGACTATAATTTGAGGGGAGGTAACTAGCAACACTATTCCCATCTTCATCAATCACACTAACCCCAGAAAAATAACTTTGATTATCGGTCAGAAAGTTTACACCGAACAAATCGAACTCGTGAATTTCAGTTGGAATAATCGGTTTCCATTGATCCAAATACACTTGTGCTTTTAAACTAAATTCTGTATTTTTTTCATTCCACAGTTGTGTGTATCCGCCACCAAAACCAAAGGATTGATAATCGTATTCAAATGAAGCTCCAATATTTGAAGACCAGTAGCGATTTCGATCATCCGTAGCATGTACATAAGAAAAGTTAATAGAAGTCAATACATCTTTTCTAGATGCACCCGAAGAAGCTACCCAAGGAGATCCCGATGGGCTATTTCCACCTCCATTGCCGTTACCATTCCCAGATCGTTCATCATCATCGTCATCGTCATAACCACTTGAAGCAGCAGTATTGAATGGGTTACCATTACTTGAACTAGCGGAAGTGTAAGCCGATATTCCAACATCAGCAGTAAGCACATCATCTTCATTCAATGGGATCCGAACAACTACGGATGGGGCAATATTTTGTAAATCTTCATTTCCAATTCCACCAGTAACGGCTGCATGAATTCCTTCTTGCTCGTAGTACCCCAGAAGAACATCTATTTCAACAGTCTCTAAAACTTTCTTTTTGTACACCTGTGTACTATCTTGTTGTGCATAGGTCACAAAACCTAAGCTCAGAAAAATAACACAAAGTATTTTTTTAATTACATCCACAACCACCACCTGTTTTACCACCATTAGCACCTGCAGCTGCTTCTCTATAGATATGAAAAGTAGTTTCAAAACGTTCCGAAAAAGGAGCCTTTAACGCCATATCGGCATCGTTTAAAAAAACCTTATTATATTCCTTTACGGCAACACAACTTGTACTTGAAGCAAGTACAACAAGAAGCAATAAAAATGATTTAATTTTTTTCAATTTGTATGTTTTTAGACCGGTGAATGATTCCTTTATCATCAATCAGAATAGCTTCTGTATTGGGCAACTGATCAATTAAAAACAAACCTGACTCTACGCCCATTACAAAAGTTGCCGTTGCCAAAGCGTCAGCAAGTTCTGCCTTTGAAGCAAATATAGTACAACTTATGATTCCATTGGAAGGAATTCCTGTTCTTGGATCGATTATATGGCTGTATCGTTTTCCATCGATGCGAATGAATTTTTCATAATTGCCCGAGGTAACTACTGCCTTGTGCTCTAACGAAAACCATGAAAAAACTTTCTCTTTGTTCATTGGATTTACAATCCCTATGGTCCAGGGCGACCCATCGGGTTGCGTACCCCAGGTATTCATATCTCCAGAAGCATTGATGATTCCGCCTACAACACCACGCGCTTCAAGCATTTGCTTTGCTCGGTCAGCTGCATAGCCTTTGCCAATTGCTCCAAAACCAATTTTCATTCCTTTTTGTGGAAGAAAAACAGTCGATTGTTCTTTGTTCAATTGCACTTGATTATATCCAATTTTAGAAACGGATGCCTTAATTAAATCAGCATCTGGCATTACAGTTTCACTCCCATCGAATTTCCAAATCTGATCTACTGCCGCAAAAGTAAGATCAAAAGCACCGGATGTGATTTTAGATATCTGTTGCGATCGATCGATTAAATCCCAAAGCTCTTTCGATACTTTAACGGGCTTAATTCCTGCATTTTGGTTTATGCTTGAAGTTTCAGAATTGCTGTCCCAAGAAGAAATCAGTAATTCTATGCGTTCAATTTCATGCTTGGCAGTTGCGATATGCGCTTGCGCTTCAGCTTTATCATGTGCCACAACAGTCAATTCAAAAGCCGATCCCATAAGAGTATAGGATTCCGTAAAAAGCTCTTGTGCATTCAAAAATGAAATACCCAAGATTATATTTACAAAAAAAAGCACTTTAAGTTTCACGTTACAACTGTTCTATCAATGCAATATAAGCTTTGGGAGTTAATTTTTCGTATCCTAATTGGCCTTTAACTTTTCCTTTAGAATCAAGAACAACGACCAAGGGGAAATATCCCTTTGGGTTGTATTCGGCAGCCAAACGGTCATTCAACTGCTGAATCGTTTCGGGTAGTTTGTTTTTCTTTCTTTTTGGAAAATCCGCTCTAAAAAGAACATAATGTTGTTCAGCATATTGAATAAAGGAAGAATTTTCCCAGATTTCTTTTTCAAGTTTAATGCAAGGAATGCACCAATCTGAACCTGAAAAAATTAAAATTATTTTCTTGTTGCCTTGCTCTGCTTCCACCTTTGCAGTATCCCAATCTGTTCGCCATTCTTGCGCAGAAAGCCGAGCTGTATTCATCATTAAGAGGAATAATATTGTAATTAAAGCGTATTTTCTCATTTAGTTGGATGTTGAACGTTCGTATGCAAATCCTCCAGCTTTTCCAGTTGCCCAAGAAGTAAATTTAATGGAAATATACACATCATCCGTTATTAAATGAAGTACCATATTTTGTCCAACCACATCTTTTGGCTTCCCACCTGTAGCGGCTCTAAAGGGCTCAAAAGTTAAACTATCAATATCATCGACTGTCCCCAAAGACCATTCCGTACCAGCGGGACTCACACTACTATTAGCAGCAGCTTCTGTTACAATATTGTAAATCTGACCTCCGGTATTCCCTCTAGTAATTTTTACATTATCTGTTATAGCATCTTGTTGAGATGCAAGGGTTGGATCGCCTCCATTACTCTTTGTAAAGGTCAATGTAGCCCCAGTCCAAATTGTATAACCAGCATCCATTTCATCTACATCAGTAAGAGTTATAGTAACGGTAACATCTTCTGAAACGCTTCCAGAAGTAATGCGAATATTAGCAGTTAAGCTTTGTACGGTTTCAAAATCAAAAAGCGAAGCATCTGCAACCGTAACTGCGCCCGTAGAAGCATTTATAGCCAATGCGCCTGCCACACTTTGGGAAGTTAAACTATACTGAAGCGAACCAGTATTGACCGTAGCTTCTATTGTTCCTAAAGAAGCACCAGTTTCTGGATTTTCAGGGATTGAAGTTATTAAATTTGATGCAGTAATAATGATCTGAACTGATTCATCCACATCCAAAAGTGTAATGGTAACTGTAACATTCTCCGAAACACTACCCGAAGTAATACTGACATTTGCGGTTAAGCTTTGCACGGTTTCAAAATCAAAAAGAGTAGCATCTGCAACAGTAACAGCACCAGTAGATCCGTTTATTGCTAATGCACCTTCGGTACTCTGAGAAACCAAACTAAACTGAAGAGAGCCGGTATTTACAGAAGCTTGAATACTTCCTATGGAAGCTCCAGCAATTGGATTCTCATCGACTGAAACAGCTAAATCTGATGCTGTGATAACGGTATCGATTATTTCATCTACATCAGTAAGGGTTATAGTAACGGTAATATCTTTAATGACATTTCCAGCAGTAACTCGAACATTTGCTGTTAAGCTTTGTGCGGTTTCAAAATCAAAGAGAGCCGCATCTGCAACCGTAACCACTCCTGTCGAAGCGTTTATGGCCAATGCACCAGCAACACTCTGAGAAGTTAAACTGTACTGAAGAGAGCCTGTGCTAACCGAAGCCTGAACTGTTCCTAGAGTAGCACCAGCTTCTGGGTTTTCGGGTGTAGTAGCCGCTAGGTCTGCAGCTGTAATAACTGCAGCAACTGGGGCTGGTGTTACCGTTTGAACATCATCATCTCCGCCGCCACAACTAAAAAGTAGAAGTAAACTAAATAACGAAATCAATCTTAATCTTTTGTTCTGGAAATATGTTTTCATTGTGGTTGAACTTCTAAATTAGTATAATGATAGCAAAATGAGTACCAAGTTAGTTGTATTTAAATAAACCATGTGAGCTGCTGATCGTTAACTCTTTTTTACTGGAAGTTTCCACTCTCCCAACAATTTGAGCCGGTACATTAAAGGACTCCGATATTGCAATAATTTCGTTGGCAAGTTCAGGTGCGACGTATAGCTCCATTCGATGACCCATATTAAAAACTTCGTACATTTCTTTCCAAGAAGTGTCTGATTCTTTTTGAATCATTTTGAATAAAGGGGGAGTTTCAAATAAATTATCCTTGATCACGTGCAAGGCATCGATGAAATGTAAAATTTTTGTTTGCGCTCCTCCACTACAATGTACCATCCCGTGGAGTTGCTTTTTATCTACCGTATCCATTATTTTCTGAATAATAGGCGCATAGGTTCTTGTCGGGGAAAGCACTAATTTTCCAGCATTCAAGGGACTACCTTCGACTGCATCAGTCAAATTCTTAGAGCCAGAATAAATTAAGTCTGCGGGTACACTTGCATCAAAAGTTTCAGGGTATTTAGATTTTAAAGTTGAATTGAATACATCATGACGAGCAGAAGTAAGCCCGTTACTTCCCATACCACCATTGTATTCTTTTTCATAGGTAGCTTGGCCAAAAGAGGCTAAGCCAACGATAACATCTCCAGCTTGTATGTTGGCATTATCTACAACATCAGATCGTTTCATACGAGCAGTAACAGTAGAATCTACGATTATGGTTTGCACTAAATCACCAACGTCAGCAGTTTCTCCTCCGGTACTGTGGATAGAAACTCCATAGCCTTTTAGCTCCTCGATCAACTCTTCGGTTCCGTTAATAATAGCAGCAAGAACTTCTCCTGGGATTCTGTTTTTGTTTCTACCAATAGTAGAAGAAAGCAAAATGTCTTGGGATGCCCCTACACAGAGCAGGTCATCAATATTCATAATCAGGGCATCTTGAGCGACACCTTTCCAAACCGATAAATCTCCCGTTTCTTTCCAGTAAGCATAAGCCAGTGAAGATTTCGTTCCTGCACCATCGGCATGCATAACAATACAATGTGCCTCACTTCCCGTTAAGTGATCGGGCACAATTTTACAGAAGGCTTGTGGAAACAGGCCTTTGTTTATGTTTTTTATGGCATTGTGTACATCTTCTTTTTGTGCAGAAACTCCACGAAGACGGTAACGATCACTAGACGACTCACTCATACTGGGTTCAATTTATCTTATCACAAAAATACATCATTTTATTTCCTTTACCTAAACCTAAATCAAGCTATGTTGCGAAACAAAACATCGTTTTAACGTGAAAAAAGTAGTTCTCTATATTTCGCTAATGGCCATATGGAATTATCCACTAATAGCTCCAGTTTATCGCAGTGATAGCGAATAGAATCGAAGTACGTTTTTACCTGCGTATGATATGCATTTGCCTTTGCCGCACTGTCCTCAATTGTATTTGCTTTTTTACGCGCTTCAATCATATCATTAACTCCAGTATTGATTTGAGCTATATGTCCCGAAATACGTTCAATCAAAACCATCTGTTCTTTTGCATGTGTTTTAAAGGTAGCGCCATAAATCTCCTTAAGTCCTTTAACATTATCAATCAACGTATTTTGATATTGAATTGCTGTTGGAATAATATGATTACGAGCAATATCACCCAAGGTTCTTCCTTCAATCTGAAGTGTATGTGTGTATTGCTCTAGGTCTACCTGTACACGAGCCTCCAATTCGCGCTTACTGAATACATCCAAATCGTGAAACATGGATATACTTTTTGTAGCAACATAAGCTTGCAATGCGTCAGGTGTCGATGTCGTTGGGCTCAAGCCTCTCTTTTTGGCTTGTTTAATCCAAGCCTCGCTATAACCATCGCCTTCAAAAAGAATGGTTCGAATGTATTTGATAGAATCGCGCAACTCATTGAAGATTGCATCATCTTTCTTCATTTTGGGGTTCTTGAGATGCTGATCTACTTTTTTCTTAAAAGCAATTAATTGCTCGGCTACAATAGAGTTCAAAACCGTCATGGGTTTTGCACAATTTGTTTTGGAACCCACTGCTCTGAATTCAAATTTATTTCCAGTAAAAGCAAAAGGAGATGTTCGATTTTGATCCGTATTATCCAATAGGATTTCAGGAATTTTACCAATAACATTTAGCTTTAAATCTGTTTTCTCTTGTGGAGATAATTTCCCTTCAGAAACTTGTTCCAAATTATTAAGCACTGCCGTCAATTGCTCTCCAATGAATACTGAAATGATCGGAAGAGGAGCTTCATCGGTACCGAGTCGCAATTCATTACTAGCCGATACAATACTCGCCAGGAGTAATGATTCGTGGTTTAGAACCGCAACAATTGTATTGATAAAAAAGGTTAGGAACTGCAGGTTGTTCATTGGTGTTTTACCTGGGCTCAATAAATTAACTCCTGTATTGGTCTTTAAAGACCAATTGTTATGTTTCCCGGAACCGTTGATTCCCGCAAAAGGTTTTTCGTGTAAAAGAACCATGAAGTTATGCTTTTCAGCAATTTTACTCATAACATCCAGAAGCAATGCATTGTGATCGACCGACAAATTCACTTCTTCAAAAATTGGTGCCAATTCGAACTGTGCTGGCGCAACTTCGTTGTGTCTTGTTTTAACTGGTATTCCGAGAATCAAGCTTTGATGCTCTAACTCTTGCATAAAAGCCAAAGCTCTTCTTGGAATAGACCCAAAATAATGATCATTCAATTGTTGCCCTTTTGATGACTCATGCCCCATTAAGGTCCGACCTGTTAAAATTAGATCAGGGCGAGATGCAGCTAGGCTTCTATCGATTAAAAAGTACTCTTGCTCCCACCCTAAGGTTGCATATACTTTCTGTGTATTCTTGTCGAAATATTTGGCAACATCTGTTGCTGCTTTATCTAAGGCAGATGAAGAACGTAAAAGGGGTGTTTTATAATCTAGGGCTTCGCCCGTGTAGGAAACAAAGATCGTTGGAATACAAAGTGTTTTCCCGTAAATAAAAGCGGGTGAAGTTGGATCCCAAGCGGAATATCCACGAGCTTCAAACGTGTTGCGAATTCCACCGCTTGGAAAACTAGATGCATCTGGATCTTGTTGCACCAATTGGCTACCATCGAACCGCTCAATAGCTGTTGAATTATCTGATAAATCGAAAAAAGATTCGTGCTTTTCGGCAGTAGTACCTGTGAGGGGCTGAAACCAGTGTGTATAATGTGTTGCGCCTTTAGCACGAGCCCAAGATCTCATTGCAGCTGCAATCTGATCCGCTAAAGCTCTAGAAATTTTAGAGCCTTTGAAAATTGCTTTTGAAATTTCGTCATAAGCTTGCTGATTCAGTGAACGTTGTAACGCCAAGTCGTTGAAAACATTCTGAGCAAATTGCGCTTCAGAATCAGACTCAACAGACACATTCAGTGTATTATTTTTTACTAAGCTGTTTAAGGCTTCAAATCGAAGAGAATTCATGTCGTATGGTGTTTTAAAATCCTAAAGCAAAGTTATTTATTTTTTAAAATCTGAAGTCTTTTAACCTCTTTTTTTACATAAAATTAAATTTACCCCCAAGAAAAATGGGTTATTGATAAAAGTTAATAAGTATGTTAAGATTTTTACCCCATAAAAAACGAGGTTGTACCCAAAAAAATTAAATTTGTCATGTTAAAGCTAAAAAACAAAAATTATGAGCAAATCAAAATTAGAGTATATCTGGTTAGATGGTTACAAGCCAACTTCCAATCTACGTAGTAAAACAAAAGTAATTGATGACTTTGATGGAACATTAGAAAACTGCCCAGTATGGTCTTTTGATGGTTCTTCTACACAGCAAGCTGAAGGAGGATCTTCTGATTGTTTGTTAAAACCTGTCGCAATTTATCCTGATCCTGTTCGCAGAAATGGATTCTTAGTGATGACTGAAGTTTTAAATGCTGATGGATCTGCTCATGAGTCAAATGCTAGAGCAACAATAAACGATGATGATAATGATTTTTGGTTCGGCTTCGAACAAGAATATTTCATCATGGATACTGAAACACAATTACCTCTTGGTTTCCCTGTAGGAGGATACCCAGGACCACAAGGAATGTATTACTGTTCTGTAGGTGGAAGAAATACACACGGGAGAGACTTTGTGGAAGAGCATGCTGATCTTTGTATCGATGCTGGCTTGAACTTCGAAGGAATCAACCAAGAAGTTGCAAGTGGACAATGGGAATTCCAATTGTTTGCTAAAGGAGCTAAAAAAGCTGGAGATGAAATCTGGATTGCACGATACTTACTCGATCGTCTTACAGAACAATTCGGATACTATATCGAATACCACCCAAAACCTGTTAAAGGAGATTGGAACGGATCTGGTATGCACGCTAACTTCTCGAACTCTACTTTGAGAACTTGTGGAGATCAAAAAGTTTATGAAACAATTTGTGAAGCATTCCGCCCAGTAACAAAAGAACACATTGCTGTATATGGTGAATTTAACGACCAACGTTTAACTGGCTTACATGAAACTGCGTCTATAACAGACTTCAGTTACGGAATTTCAGACCGTGGCGCTTCTATTCGTATTCCAATTATTACAGTAGAACAAGGATGGAAAGGATGGTTAGAAGACAGAAGACCTGCTTCAAACGGAGATCCTTACAGAATTGCAGCTCGTATTATCAAAACAGTTAAATCTGCAAAAGTATAATTCGACCTCAACTTCTTATTGAATATTAAAAAACATCCTCTTTATGAGGGTGTTTTTTTTTACCCTAATATGTCGTAAATAAAATAAAGATAGAGTCCAAGTAGCACAACACCATTGAAGCGATTCAGGCGGCTGTCTCGCGGAATAAAAACCATAAGGAGTACGAGTAAGGAAATTGCAAACATCCAAACCAAATCGTTTGTAATGAGGTTTGGATCTTGAACACTGATCGGTTGAATCATCGAAGTGATTCCCATTACAGCTAGGATATTAAAAACATTAGAGCCAATTAAGTTCCCCAGAGAAATAGCTTTTTCCTTTCTGATGATCGCAATTATGGAAGCAGATAGTTCAGGAATACTGGTTCCCACAGAAATGATTGAAATACTGATTACACGTTCGCTAACGCCCATTAATGAAGCTAAAGAAACTGCTCCTCGCACCAAAGTCTCGGAACCCAGCCACAAGGCAAATCCGCCGGCTATTAAATATTGAATGGTTTGAAAGCTATTTAATAATTCGAACTCTTCCGAGGCTACTTCCGTTACTTCAGAAACTCCTTGCCCTTTTAAAAGGTAATAGAGAAAAGCAATTAAAATTAACACCATGATAAAACCTTCGACTGAAGATAGCATTCCGTCAAATGCAATCATACCAATAAAAAGAAGGGTAGCAAGCATCATCATGGGCCAATCGGTTTTAAAAAAACTTTTAGGCACAGCGATGGGTGTTATTAAAATAGTAATGGCAAGAACAAAAGCCAGATTGGCTATATTAGAGCCAACAACGTTTCCTAATGCAATGTCTGAATAACCTGCAAGTGCAGATTGAATACTCACAATAAGCTCGGGTGCAGAGGTTGCAAAGGAGACAACAGTCATCCCGATAACTGCTTTTGGAATGGATAAATTTAGTGAAAGAGAAACCGAAGACTTTAATAACCAGTCTCCTCCTTTAATCAAAAGCAGTAAGCCTACCACAATTGCAATGAAAGCCATATTTAAAATTTTAACAAAGATACGGCTTCCCTCAAATCATTGAAAGTAAATGTAAAATCCTTTTGAATAAAGTACTTTGAATTCTCAAAAAACAATTATATTTGCCCCCACAAAAGGCCTCGTAGCATAACTGAATAGTGCACTTGATTACGGCTCAAGAGGTTGCAAGTTTGAATCTTGCCGAGGTCACTAAAAACCAGCTCATTACAGAGCTGGTTTCTTTTTTGGGGTAATGTTTAGGGTAACGAATTACTTTATTTACTTACTATTTCACTTCTAAACGTATAGCACTCCTTTGGCTTAACTCTATGTTCTTTAACGAAGTACTGAATCTTTCCGTTTACTAGTATACTATATCTATTAATCTTAAAGAAGTTTTTGAATTAACGGAAGAGGATGTGCATGTGGTTTAAATGAAAACGCAACAAAAGTTAATTAGTTGATTTTATGGTCACAGGAAATAAAATCTGGAATATTTACCATAGCGGTGAAGGCCAAGAAATTGAATTTATTTCCCAATTATTTTTTTTAATCATCTCAATTGTAAAATCTTCGGGAGAAATGTCTGGAGTATTGCTATTATTTTCATAGCCAGTATTACCAGACACTTGGTAAAAAATTTTATTGGGGGAAATAAAAATACTCATAATATGATGTCCCGGGAAAGTATTAATTTCATCTCCTCTAATTCTTTTTATATCCTTATATGTATCTCCAATTTTAATTCCATAGATATCTTTAATCGATTTAGATTCAATTAATAGGTTCGTTAAAAAAAAATCTGACAGGGCATTATCTGGTTTAGGAGATTCGTGACCTGATTCCCAGGGGTGAATAAATTCTTGATTGTTTGAAACATTAATTTTTAATCCATTGACCAAAAAAAAGTAGCCCCTTACATCACCTTCAAACTCATCTTCTAAAAACTCAACAGTTTCGTTTGGGAATATTTTTTCTAAAAGAGGGCGTGACATTGGTATTTGGTTTGAAAATTTAATAGCCCTTTTTTTTACTCCGGGATTTTCAAAATAAAAAATCATTTCTTTTACTTCATCAATACTATTATTTAAGTTAACAAACTCATAGTAAGCGTATCCAATTAAGTTTTTAGGAGTTTTGATTTTATACCAGTAAGGGTATTTGTCTAGAAGCGTATATTCTATATCCAAAACCTCAACCCTATCGCCTGAATTTACTTGTCCTAAAACTTTAGCATTTAAATCTGGTTTAACTCTAAAATTTACTTCTGTACCCTTTATTAAAGCAAAAATAGAATTTGAGGATGTATTGATTTCTAAATCATCAGAATTTGAAATTTGACCAAGAGACAACCTCTTTGTCTTTGTAAGACTATCCATTTGAATGTTTTGGGCTAAAATAATGTTGGCGAATATTAATAATGTACCTAAAAGTATTTTTTCCATTTGATTGATTATTGTTCATTAATTTACAACTTTATTATAAACCAAATTTTTAAATCACACAAACATAGGCAAGTCTCCACTTACTTCATTAGTAGCTTGTTTCATTCTTGGTTAAATGTATTGTAATCAAGAACTAACTGAATAGGATATGCCTGTTATTGAATCGTAATAGTCCCATACATACCATCGTGAACTGAACATTGGTAGTAATATATTCCAGCAACTGTAGGCGTCCAATTTAATACTCCGCCTATTGTTCCATTATTAGTTACATTAGAAGCCTGATTATCTGTTCCAGTTCCTTGAACTGTCTTAATATAAAAAGGGTGATTTGGAGCATTTACATCAAAACTAAGTGTGTCTCCTTTATTTATTGTTATTGAAACATCATCTCCACTAACTGTTCCGTTAACATCTGTTCCTGATAAGGTGTAATCAGAATTAGACGAAGCAGTAACCGATATGGAGTAAGTAGTTGCTGCTGCCCTTACATTAATTTCTCGATAAACTGAAGCTGTATTTCCTGCAGCATCTGTAACAGCGTATAAAATTGCATATTCACCAGCCATAGAAGTGTCAACCGTTCCCGAACTTGTT
>Ga0075467_10000160_pt1 | contig 48454 bp, 49 predicted proteins | sample DEB08_DNA_9_FD_75067 | JGI IMG/M metagenome (GOLD analysis project Ga0075467, IMG submission 75067) | Aqueous microbial communities from the Delaware River and Bay under freshwater to marine salinity gradient to study organic matter... | ecosystem: Environmental > Aquatic > Marine > Coastal ... | reverse complement strand
AGGAGATCAAGAGAAATGAGCTGGTCAACAAAGGAGTCTTCAGAAAAAGCTTCTGCTTCTTGGCTTAGGCGCTCCGCAGCTGTGTAGTCCCCTTCTTGGAGAGCTTTAAGCGATCCTTTGAGTAGGACTTGAGATTTTTCCTGGGGGGATTCTAAAAGGGCTGCTAGGCAAGGGTAGATAGGAAATTGAGCTGGGTGATCTCTTAAGACACGTCTATAAACCTGAGCTGCTTGTTCAGTGTTTTGTTTAGAGAGGACTTCAGCTGTTTGGATCGCAAGTTCTAATGCTTTTTTTCCTTGATTCTTAAGGTAATAGAGTTCAACAAGGATAAGATTGTTTTGGAGGTGAGCACCTTTGCCTCTTTGGCAGGTTTCGAGTGTTTGTATAGCTTCGGACTGTTTTCCATCTTGCAGTTGGTATTGAGCAAGATATAAATAGGCAAGAGTCGCTTTTTTCTGCTCTCCCATTTTCTCAAAAAGTGTAGGAAGTGCCATAAAATTGGACCATTTTCTGGTATATTGAAAAGCTTTAGCATAAGACTCTAATGCTTCTCCATACTCTCCTTCTTTGGCATAGGGTTGGGCCATTTGAAGGTTAATATCAGCGAGTTTGGAATTTTCTTTTTGAAAAAGGGAAAAGTTAGGAATGGGGTCGCGTTGTTGCCACTCCTCTATGGTTTGTTGTACAAGGCGGTTAGGGGCGAGAGAATTAATTGGTTGTCGACTGATGGGACACTCGTTTTTCCTTTTTAGATGCTCTTCAATGGCACTTTTCTCAAAGGTATGACCATGTTCATCCATAACTGGTTCTCGAAAAATTTCTAGGGTTAATGGGCAAGTAAATCCTTCGATTTCTCTTCTTTCTACAAAAACTTTGGGTTTAAATTGATCAATTGCTTGTTGGAGAACTTTTTCGCAAGCTTTTTGAGTGACCTCTTTGGGGCCGGGTGGGCGATGTTCTTCAGGAAGGAGGTGTTTTTCTACTAATTTTTCCAAAACGGTTGTAAAATTTCCTTTCGCAAGGATTTGATCTATCCTCAAGAGACCCAGGTCTTGAGAAGAAAATGCTCTATTGAAAAGGCATTTTTGGGAAAGATCAAGGATTTTTAAGGTAAGATCTCCTTCATTTTTGACTTGAAATAAATAGATAGACTCAAAAGTGCGACATTGGTACTGAACGGAGTTAAGGATACTCATTTTCTTCTCCTCGAAGTTTGTATTGATTTATCGGAAAAGATATTAGCGACTTAACGAGTATTAGGTCAAAGTTCTTTTTGATTTCTTGGGGTTTCCATCAGAAAAAGTAGTAAAATTCTTGAGTACACTAATCACATAGGATTGAATAACTACATCAAGACAAGGAAAGCTGTTGGAGTTGGAGCAGAAGCAGCTGTAGCTCACTCACTTAAAAGAGATTCGAAAAAGGATGGAGCTTTTGCCCATGGCATTAGTGATTATCTTCGGGAAAGATTCGTACAAGGTAGTCTATTAGGATGGTTCTTTATCAACCACCCTGTAAGTTTAAAATTTAAATCTTGCCGTTTTTCGGGGTTCGAGAGTAAGGGGCCCAAAAGCCGGAAAAGAAATGATTGGATTGTTGGAGTCATAAAAAGAATGAGTAGAAGAGATTAGCAGATTGCGATTGCTCACGCGGTCGAAAAAGAGGAACCAGTGGACGAAATTTATTATAAATAATTATTCTTGAAAAGTAAACTCCATAAAAAGTAGCCTGTAAGGCCATTAATTTTTATGACATATACATGTGAGAGGATTTATGGCTACCATAACACCTTACTCAAGACTATCTGACTACCAGCATAGAACGGCAAGTGACTTAAGCTTTCAAAGAGGTGAAATTCTCCAAACCTTTTTTCCTTTGGCAATCTATGATGGGTACAATGAGTCTAAAGTTTCTGCTTTTTTTATTACGACATCATCGGGAAGCAAAACTTTGATCCTTTCTGATGCGTTGGCATTTGTGAATTTACGTAATTCTTGTGATCCTCTGCGAGAACTTTTCCCTGTCATTTTTGACTGTTGTCCAAGAAGTTGCTCAATGGATCTTACACAATCCGTAAACGACCATGGTTATGCAATTGGAGGCTCACCTCACCTTGTAGCCCTTCAAATTGAATATGATGCAAGAAATAGTCTATCTAAGTTTCTCTTTCCTAGTTATCAAGGAGAGGATCCCCACGCAGTATTAGCACGTGTGATTAGGGAAGAAGTGCATGAGGGTTATATTGGAGATTATTGTATCAGGAAAATTCCCGAAGGCTGGGTGTCTCCAGCTGGAAATCCCAATTGGCAAGGGCTTGCTTTTGAGCAAGAAGATCGCTTAGTGCGTACTTGGGTTCACGAATCAAACCCTAATGCCCTGCAAAGGGCGAGAGACGATGCTCAGCGATTAATCGATCAAACTAATACAGAATTAGCACGAAAAAATGAGGAAATCCAACGGCATCAAACTGCGGGAAGATACCAGGGAGATCTTAAAGAAGGTTTAGAGCGAGGACTTGGGGATATCACCAACACTTTACGAGAGCACCAAAGCCATCTCGCCTATTTAACAGCACAAACCGTTAATTCAGCTTCTCATACAACACTACAATGTGCCATTAGAATTCAAGTAGATGTCGAAGAGAAGATTCAGTTACTTGAACGTTACGTTTGCCAGCAAATCGTAAACGTTATCGACCGATCGTTAGAACGTGTGTCTTGGGAAGCTTTACAAATTGGAACCAGAGCCATTGAAGATTTCATTCGTCAAAAAATAAATGCTTTAGAACAAAAGCTTCCTATCTTAGTAGAGAATAACTCTAGGATAAATCTTACCGATTGGGAATATTTTAGGGATGATGTTTTTCCTGAAAGACAGACTTGGGTACGCCAGACATTTGAAGCCTTTTGCCAAGAAAAAGTAGGTAGGCCGGACGCAACTCCAGAAGAACGCCCAGGACTTCAAATCCAGTGGCAAAAGAGTTTAAGCGAGAAGTTAAAATGGGTGACTGCTCAGCTACGTACCGCTGATGGTCAGCTTAAAGTGATCGAACATTTTTCATTTACAGTTATTGATCTTCGTATTTTCGATGTGCACCGTGAAAGAATGGTTCAAGTACTGCGGCAAAGCCGAGAAATGACATATGGGCTGGGCTTGGAGCTTAGAGAAAGATATGAAGAACGCAATCTTATTCGCAATGCTATTCGTAATCATGAATGGGTTCATCTAGTTAAGAGAGTTACCACGGATGGTCATGTTTATTTTGGAGTGACAACCCCTCCAGTTGATCCAAGAGACCGACCTGATCCTAACAATTGTTTGAATGAAGTCCATATTCCTGTTGTCAATGTTCAAAACCCTTTTCATCGGGCTGTCCCTAACCATCCAGTTAGAAGGCGCCAGAGAACAGAACACAGACAATGGAAATGGGTGGTCACAGGGGTAATTATTGCACTTGGCGCTTGGATTGTTAAAAGTTACTTCAACAGAAACGCTAATATTGGTGACAAATCAAAAGTATTATCTAAATCCATCCCTTCAAGTTGACGTTCGGGTTTTTAGTCGACAGAGTTAACACTGCCACAACAGACTCTAAAACCATTTAGGTAAACTGTCAACTAATTTCAAAACAGGCCCTAATGACACACAAAAGGTGTCAACCTGAGTTATCTTGTTGGGGTACACCCTAAAGTGGTAATGCAAAAATATCCCCTTCAGGGCCCCTCTTCTGATTTTTAACAGTTACATTTCTAATGTGATGCAAAAGTGAGTGTTTTGATTTCAAGGTTTTTTAATAATTTCTTGTGTTTTTATTGATACAACCTTAATGTTTCCTCTCCTTTAATAAAGATTTTGACAGGAGTTTGTTTATGTCTTTACAACCGTTATGCCATCCCTCGGCAGCTATTACAATACAGATTAAAAAATCGTTAAACTACAAAGTTACATGCTCTGATAAAATATGTAAAAAACAGTGTGACGAAGTTGCAAAAAATATTTCCTCTACTATTGTTAAAATTCGGGATTTTTTTCATAAATATTTTGGATTAAATGGACTTGATGGGAAAGGCCATATGGCCCCAGTCGTTATTCGCGGAAATACTGATAATGCTCACTGGACTTGTGATATAAACAATCAATGCCACTTTGAATTTGATAACATTTATGCTCAGACCCCAGAAGTTGTTGCTCATGAGTATATGCATGGCGTTGTGCACCTATTAAATCCTAAATTAGAGCGTGATAACCAACCTGGTGCGCTACATGAATCATTGGCTGATGTGATGGCAATTGTTTTCAAGCGTTCGGTGATTAGACAGTGTGATTGGAAAATTGCTGATATCAGAGATATAAGTACTAAGTCACATAAGAGTCAGTATTCACCCTTAAACGGTGTACACGAAAATAGCAAAATCCCTAGCTTTGCTTTTTTTCTCGCCTATCAAAACACAAGAGACCTCAAGAAGCTTGCCCAAGTCTGGTTCAAATCAATCTCGACTCTAACTCGATGTGCTACGTTTAATCAACTTGCAAAAAGAACGATTGAGATAGCAAAGCCTGAGACTCAGTTTGGAAAAGGGATCATTAAAGCATGGAAAGATGTTGGTGTTTTATAAAAATTAAAGGAAGAAAATTATGAGTACATTAAGCTATTTAGACATTTACAAGAGAATGGAGCCATGGATCTGTTCCGTTCATACCTCCAGAGGAAAGACAACTGGTTTTTTGTGTTTCCTAAAACTCATTTTGTTCCTCCCAATATTATGTCACGAAAGGGAGAATATCTTATCCGATCCTTAAAATAAAGTTTTATGTTCTGAGGCTTTTTTTATTCCTTAGTCCCAACCTAATAATCAGAGTGAAATCAGAGATGGACTCAAAAGAAGCCTAAGGACTTCTGTCCATTATTAATTACATCAATGATGGAATACTTTGAAAAGGGGAAATACGGGGTTGAGAACTTTTAGAACGCCCTCTTATGTATTCACAATCACCTACTCTGTATCTGTCAAAATCGGAGAACAAACGCTTCAATTTTCTATGGATCTTTTTTGCTTTTGGGCCATCGATGTTGATTTTCACTTCGTCTTGATAACTAACTTCCAAGGCAACTAATTCGTTGATATCTGATGCAATAGCTAGCCTATTTCTAAATGAAAAGTGCAGATTTGTCCCTGGGTATTCTTTTGCGAGTAAATAGATGGATATTGCTGGACGTATATGAATGCCACGACTATTAACAACCAGTAATCTGTCTTCCACACTCTTTCTAGAAAAAAGACTCATAAAACTCTTCTTCTTCTTCAATTGTCACGATTTTCTTGAGGAATGACGATTATATACAAAGACATATATCTGTAAAGGATAATTTTAAAGGTTCAGATAAGATGAAATCATAAGCTAGTAAACCTCCAGTTAAGACTAAAAGTGTTTCTGTTCCAAGAATCTTTTTTTCTACCCTTGAGAATTGAGGAGATCAAGAAAACAAAAAGTTGAGCTTTAACGAGGAGATAAAAGAACTCACAAGAGACTTATTCAAAATCTCCTATATCTGAAGAGCGAGAAATGCGTTAACAGAATTTTTTCTCTAGTTTTAAATCACTAATTGAGCGCTGTGGTAACTTCTTTGAGAAAACTCTTTCCCTCTCCCTGGTATTAATCGCATTTTTGCATTTTAACTCTAATGACGCCTGATTTGCATCTAAAGTTTCATTCAGGAGCCGGCAATAAAGTATCTCTTCCTCAGTCAAAGTGTCTTTTTTATCATCAAAAAAGCCCATTCTTTCCCATACCTAACTAATATTTACCAAGATATAGTAATCCTATTCAAAATTATTTGGTATATAAGTATTTGTCTCACCTTCCCATATATCAAAAATATCTTTTTGATGATCTCTCATAGGATAATTAATCAAACCAAATTGGTAAACATGGATTTATTCGTTGGAAGCCTTCCCCTAAACATAAGCGATATAGAACTGAAGCATTTGTTTGAAATTTATACAACTGTATATTCTTCCAAAATTATCAAAGATAAGCAAACAGGACTCTCTAGAGGTTTTGAATGGTTTTGTATTTCAAAAGCTTGATCAGAATTTCGGTGCAAGAAGGTAAATGAGGTGTTGAGTCCCCTCTTTTGGAGCTACTATCGTTCTTATGAGCTTCATGTTTTAATTCTTATCTCACAATAAAATTGATCAACACCCAGGAAAAGGAAGCAGTCAATTTTCAAAATCTCCTGATCTCTGTTCTTTTGCTCTTAGGAAATTAAAGGCTCCCCTTTCGATAGAGAGGCGAGACAACAGATTTTTCCCCCTCTTTAAAAATCCGGAAGCACACAAAGACTTTTTGGAGATCTAAATGGTCTTTTTTCTTTTACCACTTCTTAAACTCCCCTACGCGCTCAATAACGCACCGCTTCGCCTCTTGTGTGAAAACAGACCTCACCCACTCGATGACTTCTTTTGGATTAGTTTTTTCCTAAAAAATATCTCTGGTGTATGCTTTCACAATCCCTACAAGTTTTCAGCGTTTCTATCAGTAGCCCGATCCAAGACCTGATTTTTGTTGAAGAGGTTTTCTTTTGAACGTTTTCTACCTTTTCACTTTGACTGGTTTCCTCGTAGCCAACAACAACGACCTTCATGCAAAAGTCTTTTCCGAGGGCGCGGTCTTCATCGCTATAGGGTTTTCCTGTTTGGGCATTGATTTGAACAAGTTTTGTTATCGGTCGCTTTTTAGCTTCTTTGGTTTGTTCCAACTCAGATTGATCTTGCGGAAGAGTCCCCCTTCCAAGGGAAGACCTATAGCAAATCCCCTCTAGAGCAGTTTTAACTTTTTGCGTTCCATGATGGAGTATTCGAGAGAGTTTGCTTTCTGTGATCTGTTCTCCAGTTTTTTGCAATTTTCCTAAAGATTCAACGATGATGCAACCATCAACTCCGTGAGTCACTGAGTTCCCTTTCCCCTCGACAGCTTTAAGATACGCATTCGCAAGGTGTGGAAAAAAACTGCGGATTTTTTGAGGTTTTTTGAGCATTTTTAGAAAGAATCCCCAAAACTCATATAACTTCCATCCCTTTTGAATCTTTCGCTTCATCAGCTTCAAGATTTTTTCAACTTTCTCAAGCGGGTGAGCTAAAAGTGTGTGGATTGTCCCCTCATAAGCCCTGGAAATCTGATTTTCAAAAGAATGTTTTTTGAAGATTTGCTTTATTTCTGAAAGTTTTTTGTCTTGAAAATGATCCTGAGATCTAAAATTCTCACTTGGCTTATTCTTCCTAACTTTAGTTAGGTTCTTTAGTGGTTCGTTTTCTACATGAAGAAACAACCTGTTCAAGAGGATTTTAATCCCAGCCTTGCCTGCATCTGTAAAAACATAATAATTGCGTTTGTGAATTTTTGTGAGACCCCCGTTTTTCTTTTTGATAAAATTCTTTTCTTTAGTGACAAACCCCATTTTCTCCAGCTTCTGCATGAGCCTTATAGCTGCATTTCTTTGGATGTGAAGGAGGGACGCTATTTCACTGTAAGACAATTTTAAGTGGCGATTAGGCCACCCTAGCTTTAAGACTTGCTTTTCCAGTTTCGAAAGCTTTCTCCAGGTTGGACTGCTTGTAAGTTTTTCCCACTTGTTAGGAAGTTTATTCAGTCGCCAGGGCTTTTTGTCTGTCTGAATGTGTTTAGGATGGTTGCTATCTGTTGGTGTCTCTTTTGTGAGTGGGAGGGAATTCCGGTTTTCTGATATCACAGAGAGGACCTCCCTTGGTTCGTTAACCTTTGGAGTGTCAACCTTCCCCTTTTATAGCCGTTTAGGCTTGGTTGCTTTTTGTCTGTAAGAGTGTGTGTATTTCTTTCTGTAAGAAAAAAATTCTGTTTAAGGCATTGGTATTTGGTGGCTTCTTTTGTAATGAAACCGCTCTCTAAGTCTTTTTTGATATAGCGCTTAGCGGTTCGCTCGCTAACTCTTAAGGTTCGCGCTATTTCTAGAAATGAAATTTTTCGGGTGTTTTTTGAGAAAAAGAGACTTTGAGAAATTTTTTTTGCAAGGGATTCCATTGGTAATTCCTGTTTTGGGGGAGATGTGACAATTTAAAGAGAAAAAGCCATGGATAAATTGTGTGCTAAAAACCACCAGAGATGTGGAAGATTTGAAAAAAATCTGGAAAAAAACTTTGCAAAAGTATTGACACAGGCATGAGCCTAATATACAATGAAGCATATCGATATACACAATTTAAAGCTCGAACCCTGGCTCCAACCAGGGTTTTCTCATTTATAATACATTCTTTTGACCCCATCTTAAACTTAGTTTTTTTTATCGTCAACACTCACACTCAAACTTTTTTAATCTCTTCGAGTCATATTCCCGACAGTTTGCTGCGAAGAAGGTCATTAAGCAGGTCGTCCTGTAGTGGAAATTTCTGTAATACTCCGTAGATTGTTGGGGGATAGGGAATTTTAGGTCTGCGTCGTTTATATTCAAGATATTTTTCATCAATTCTGTCTCGTAAAACTGTAAGCTTTCTTGATATTGTTGGGAAAATCTGTAATTATTGAAATAAATACAAACGCGGTCTTATGCAGAGATTCCTGAATATTGATAAATATGCTCTGAAAAAAGTGGAAAATCTTATCTCCTTTACTCCAGAATATGATCTTAGAGGTTGGATAAGAGAGGCTATTGAAGAGCTTATTGAATTAGAAGGATCAATAAGGGGGTCAGATTTAACCCAGTTTAAATCACCACACAGTCGCTTAGGGTTCTCTTTTGAAGTTGAATTTTGGGAGAAGTTTGATGAAAGTGTTAGACGACTTAAAGCCATAAAAAAATGCGTGTCTAGAAACGTTTTAGTGAATCAAGCTATATCTAGAAAAATCATTAATTCTGAAAAAACTTTAAAAGGAAAAATAAAAGGAGAGGGTTCTTTTTACCAAGCAGAGCTTCCATTTAAAGGAAAAAAAATTAAGGTGGATTTAAGATTACCTCTAGAAGTTCTTGAAGAATTGAAGCAACAAGTAGAGAGAAAAAGAAAAAGAAAGGTAAGCTATTCAATAAGTGATTGGTTAAACGAGGCAGTAAGACGGTTTTTGTTTGTTCAAGAAAATGAAATATTAAATGACCAGCCAAATAACAATATTTTCTCGAACGAGAAAAAACGAACGGCTGTTTATTTAGATATTGAGCTTCTTAAACAAATAGACTCTAAAATAACTGGTCAACAAAGAAGAAAGAAAAAAATTTCAAGAACATCTTGGCTTCAAGAAGCTACAATGGTTCATTTACATATAGAAAAAGACTGAAATAGCGGTTTATTTTTGAAGAGATTGTATTTCTTTCCGAATTTCATTAATTACTAATTTCCATATTTCCTGATCTTCAAACTTGACAGTTGGAACGAAAACCCTTTCCTCCCCTACTTGCCTAGGAATAGCTGGAGAACCCACCCAAATCATTCCATTTTTTTTAATCTGGTAGGGAATGTTTTTGACTTCTAATCCCATTGGAGTTATCTTGACGTGGCAAGTCCCCTTTTCTAAAGTGTTTTTAGGCATCTTGGTATTAACGTCAGGATAAATTTCCACAACCTCCACATTAACTTTGCTCCTGATATAATTAATTTTTGGTCTTTGTCTATTTCTCACATGAATGCTCTGAGGAACCATGTCTACCTTTATGTAAAAGCTTAAATAGTTATTTACGTAAATAAATTTTTACGTATTTTCGTCTAAGTACTTTGTGACAGCTGAACGAATTAGGCTAGAAGTATCGCAATTTTTTTCTCCTAAAATCCTCCTTTCAGCCCCATGTTGTTTTAATTTCAGCACTAATCCCGGAGGCATGGTGATTGTGAGTTTTAGAAAATCACCTCTTTCTCCTCGCACAGGATGTAAGTCTTTTTGCCCAGGTTTTGAGTTAGATTTCTTTTCTGCTTTATCCAGGTCTCTTTTTATAGAGGCCATTAAACTGGGTTTTTTCGCCACCTTTTCTCCGAAAAATATGTGTAAGTACATATTTAATTACTTTCATAATTGCTTATATACGAAATTAAATAAATTGGCAAATTCTTTATGGCTGGGGCCTTGAGGAGCATAGTTATCAATGGTTGTGCCAGCTAGCGCACTTTCAACCATAGAGACTCTTTGATACACTGGAGGTGTTATCTTCTCCTTAAATTCCTTAAGAGTTTTTAAGAGATCTTTTCCAATCACCGTTCCCACCTGTAGTTTTGATGGCAAAAATAGGGCTTTGGGCAACCCTCCCTTCCTTTCTAAACGAGCTTCCTTTATAACTTGGAGTGCCTTTTCAGCTGCCCATAGATCTAATGGACTTGGGCTTACAGGTATTAAAACCAAATCCGATAATAAACAAGAACATTGACTTGTAGAATCTAATTCCGGAGGGTTGTCTATAAGTACGACAGATGGGATGTATTCTAAAATACAACTATCTAAGTCTTTTTTAAACTTAGTTGGGCCACTTTCTAAAGATAGCGGCAAAACATCAATAGGAAAATCGCTCCCTTTTTGTTGAGACCACATAGTTGCAGATTTTTGTGGATCTAAGTCTATAACTAGAGGTTTCATTTTCTTTTTTTTGAACATACTAGCCAAGTTAATACACAGAGTCGTTTTTCCAACCCCCCCTTTTAAATTAAGTATGGAAATTATTTTAATTTTTTTCATTAGTGACTCCTTTTGCTCTATCTGATAGATATTTTAAATACACATTAATTTACGTATATACGAAATAATGAAAAACGGAAAGATATAATTTTATATATAAGTATTTTATTATTTACTTATATATGTATATATGTATATATGTATTTAAGTGTATGCTGTTTATTACAGTCAACTTTAATCGATCCCCAACCCAATCACCCAGCTTGCAAAGGAGGCGTTATTTAGTTTCTACAGGACATAGAAACAGCAGAGTCACTATATGTATTTTGATGGTAGATGTTAAATGCATTAAAAAAACCCGACTTAAGTATTTACCAATAGTAATTTATAATTAAATAGGTATATAATGATTTAAGTTTTTACGTAAATATGTAAGTCAGTTAATACTTAATTCGTTTTTAAATTTTTATGGTTTTCGACAATAGAAAATTTTTCAAGAATAGCCACAATGAGTTTACTTTTTCTTTCATAGAATGGACATATCAGGCCACAACAAAAGTGAAGGTTATAAGCTCCGAAATGTTCATTATCATAGAGGTCGACGTTTTACATTGTAGCGGAAGACAACATGAGAAGTAGTGTTTTGATGAGCCACTTCTCGCTCTATCGTGGTCAGAGATCGTAGCATGATATGAAATGGAAGCTATGTGAACTTAGGAGATCTTTTGCGTTCCTTAAAAGGCATGTCGAAACAAGTCAATAAAGGCGAGAACTGGCAGATGACACAGAAAAAGTCGGACCAACTAAGAGCGCTTTCTTGAGAATCTGCATCAACAACCAAAACGTGATTCTTATTGCTTTTCAAAGCGAGTGCATGTGCAACTGAAATTGAAATCGTTGTTTTTCCAACCCCACCTTTTTGATTGAGTATGCCAATAATCATCAAGAAACCCTTGTTTGTTTGATTAATCTTATTTTCATATTATCGTAAATAAGAAATAACAGGTTTCTTAATTTTTTTATTTGGGAGGATACATCACATCTGCTCTTAGCACCTTTCCTTCGGTAGCTTCCTCGATCTTTGCAGCTATATCAGCCTTTGGAATGTGGCCTTCGTTTTTGGGCGCACCAAATTACAGGAGATTTGAGTCCAAATAATTCTCGAAATTACGTCGCGGAAAATAGTTTGGACAAAATTAGATTTTCCAGGTGGTTCAGACAGTGTCTTTACGCAGTTAGTGTCTAAAAGTACCGGGAATTACGATCGTTTAAGCTTCCGGCATCTTTCAACATGGCTCATCTGCAGCCTATGATCGAACATTAGATCCGATCAGAAGCTAAGTGTTCCTTGAAGGATGAAGTTTTGTCTTTTGAAGCAGTATCCTGTGTCGATAAATCCTTTATTGAACCAGCACTGAGCCTCATCTATTGTAAAGCGTATATACAGATCCGTGAAGTGGCCTTCGAAATGCTCTATGAGCTTTTGTATGACAATTTCGTAGAAATTTCCAGCAACTTTTCCCACCTCCAGGGTCATGTACCTCCATTTGTTGTCGATTTTTTGTAGATCTTGATGACGCTTGAAAGTGGGGCTTTTTTCTGTACAAATAGCCTGTGCTAGCTGCAGCACGCTTGTACCAGAACTCTTTAAGTGCCAAGGTCTGTAAGTCGGGCTTTCATCCCTGTTCCCTAAACATAGTGAAAATCCCTACGTGGGCTTCCATATTTCATTAAAATATCTAAATAGGGCTGATGCGCGTAGGACCCCCTATGCTTTTTTGGATTTGGAGTAATTAATTTAAAATAAATGATTTGAAAATAATCCCCAAACATGTAAGTTTTGGCTCAAAATATCTCACTGATCAAAAACCCACAGCAAATTGCTACCCAAGGTTTGTTATGCCCCTTGAAGAGACACATATTTCCGTAGAAGTTGTGGAAATTTACCCCAATCTTGAATTCCGACTTCCCAGCAAACTCAAAGAACAAGGTACATGCCATGTGATCCTCAAGATTGGCGAGATGAGTATGGAGATTAAAAACATTCGGTATCAGATCCGCACAAACGGGGGAGTGTGGGTTGGTCCTCCAGTAAACATCTACCCAGATCATGAGGCAAATCAAAAGTCCTCACTGATCAAAAGAAAAGAGGGGAAGATTGCTAAACCCATCTACACAACTGTTCCAACAATCACTTTTGAAGATCCAAAAATCTTCGACAAAGTCAAAGAAGTGCTAGAAAAAGAGCTTCGAGAAGATAGCTAATTGCCCTGTTTTTTTGGTGGATTGCATTTTTTTTGAAATATACCCCAAAGTATAAGGATAGAAAAAAACAAGCCCTTGGAAACCGAATTTCCCCAAATTTTTTTATCGTTTTTCTGTTTGCTTTGAAGAATTAATTTTAGTATGATCAGGGTCAGAAAGGTTTTCCATTGGGAAAGCCTCGAATACAAAAAAAGGCCCCGAGAAGACTTCAAACTTCTCGAGGCTGTGAAACTAAGGACTCTAAGTTGAAGACCAACTACCTTAGCTCCGAGCTTCAGTTTAAGAAGTTACGAGTAAAAATTCCAGAAAACTCCTCCAAACACAAGCATTTAGCAAAATCTATCGTGAACGCCATAAGTTCCAGTGTGTCCACATGTCCTTTCAAATGCCTTGTGGAGAAGGCTCTGGTTCCTCGTCTAGAGGAGAGGAGTCCTGCGTTGCGGGACTCCTTTATTTTTTTTCAAAAGGTGCGTTTTCAATGTTTAGTTCTTCTTTACTTCAAAAGGAGACCTCCACATGTCACTACAAAAAATTTGCAATCCCCCCTCAAAAGTCGACTATCCCTTCCAAGCTCCCTATAGGGGCTATGGAAGCATTACTGGAATCAAGAGCCACACCCAAACGCCTCCCGAGCGGCTAAAGTCGCCCTCATGGGCAAAGCGCGCAAAACCAGGTGCATTCAAAACCGCGGAATTTTTCAAGGGTGGGAAAAACACCTTCCAACTGTCGTACTTAGAAATTGCCAAAGCTCAAGGGATCCAAGAGCTCACTGCAAAACTGCGTATTAAGTCAGATATAGAAAGCGGCTACATCACCAAAGAGCGTACTACCTACAAATCCCCAAAATACAAAGCACTTCTTGATGGAAGAAATATATACCATTTGACTGAGAAGGGGAGACAAAAAACAAACCCACTTCCAAATATACCCCAAAGGTATTCTCATTCTTCTAACGAAGAATGTTTTGCTAAGAGCGTAGCTCCAGAAAGTGATTTTCAATCACAATTCTCCAACCAACAACTCCTTCAAAAGCACGGTTACGCCATGCTTGCAAGGGAAGCTCCATTTTGGTGGTTCAAAGACCTTGAGCTTCTTGAGAAAACACTCAAGCTATTCAATCAAAAACAGGCCAAGGGGTACACAACAAGGGACCCTCTTCGATGGTTCTCTTCAATTCTCAAGCAAGAAGGAGTTGAATACCGAGAAAAGATCGCCAAAGAAACAGCGAAAAAGCTGAGAGGGGAACTCTCAGCACAAACGTCCCTTGAAAAAGACATTTTAAAAGCTCTACAATCGCATCAATCCCAAGGACTCGAAACATTATACGCCTCTTTGCAGCTTTTTCTCTCTAAATGGTTGATACATCTCCATATCTCCATTATCGTTCTTGAGAAATACATCGAATGGAACAAACCCATCAAATCCCTCAATGGGATGCTCACTTGGTTGATCAAGCAGAAAGATCCCTTGAAGCTGCTCAAGCCCATAGAAAATTCAACTGAAAAACAAATCTCCAAGCTGAAAAAGTTATTCACTCACAATATGTCGCACTTTTCGTTTAGCAAGCCAACACCCGAAAGCTCCTCGCAAAAACCGCACATCGAATTTTTCGTACAGAAAAAAGCCCCACTTTCAAGCGTCATCAAGATCTACAAAAAATCGACAATAAATGGAGGTACATGACCCTGGAGGTGGGAAAAGTTGCTGGAAATTTCTACGAAATTGTCACTCAAAAGCTCATGGAGCATTTCGGTGACTGCTTCAATGAAGAGTTTGCTCAGGGCGCCAACTCTAAAAAAACCTCAAACTTGTTGTCACTCTTCTATCGACAGGGTTCACCTGTATGGATTGGGATATTACTTAAAGGCAAGTATCAGGGATTTTAGAGCTTGGTGTGCAAATGAGGCTTTCTAAACTTGTGGATAAGGATGTTTTTTTAGAGACGCGATTTTATGAATCAGTTTGGCTTAACCAAATCGATCCGATTGATCAAAGAGAGCTGTTTGAAACGCTCAAGAAAGCAATAAAAACACGCATTAAAAAAGTGTGTTAATGAATATAAATGACAATCAATGATAAATAATAGAAACATTGGTTTATAAAACGTTTATTTTAAGTGTTGCAAGAAATATCCAAACAGGAATATCAACTAAGATTAAAAGAACTAAATAACTAAGGAACAAATGTTTAGTAAAATCTTTAAGGATCTGGTAAAGGAAAAAAGAAAAACCCTCCCACAGCTATTTCTAAAGGGGATTAACGCAAAAAACTGTTTGCCTGTGAAGGGTGCTTTTCTTAGATATTTATGCTCTCCCATTCCCCGAAGAGTAGCTAACGCAACCCAAAACCCCTTATATTGCAGATGAAATCAATACACCCCGGAATCCCGTCCTTTTCAAAATTTAAGCAAGAGATAGAGCTTTATGGTCTCAAAGTTCTCAAAGTAGCAGCCGCTGCCAATCTCGTCTTTCATGCTTACCACCTCAAAAAATCCCAAGCCTTGCTTAACACAGGGTACTTTGTAGGGCTGCACTTAACTGAGGATGCTGCCTTGAAAGGCATTACATCGGACAATATTGCAGAGACCCATAGCCTTGCAAGAGCGGTCCACGGAAACTTGGAAGAGTCCAGTAGCGTTTTAAAGTCCCTCAATGAATTAGTACACGGGAGAAAAGAAGAAGCCCGCGGTCTCAAAGGAGAAGTGAATCGTCTCAAGGGGGCCGTATCAGATCTCGAAAGCACTCGGAAGGCGTTGGAAGCAGCAACCCAACGCTTAATAAGAGTAGGGGACTACCTCGAGCAAACCACAAAAAACTTGGATCAAAAAATCGCTCAGTTAACTGAATTAAGGCAAGAAATTGAAAAAGCCAAAGCAGGAGAAATCAATGCTTAACAATCAAAATTTAAAAACCAGCCCAAAAACCCGCAAAAACACAAAGTACCTATTGCTTGTCTCTTCTCTAATTTTCATGGGGATGACCTCTACAGCCCATGCTTGGGCGTGGGAAATCGATGAAGGATCTCCAGACCAACAAGAAGTCGAGCCACTAAATACACAAGACATCCCAGATATCGACGACGAGCACATAAGTGCCATCGCACTGCAAGAGGTGAAAGAGAAAGTGCAAGAGATCTTTGGCGACGGAGAGTGGGAAGATTCTCCAGAGACTGTTTCTGAAAGGGGAGTTTGGGGAATATTTGAGAACTCGCAAAACTTTCTCTGCACAACTGATGAGCGCATCTACGGACCTTCCAGGCTAAACGCTTTTGAGACAAACGCCTTTTTGAATACGTTTGCAAGTGAGCCGCTTTTTTTGGAGAATAAAGAAGAATTTTCTGTAGAACTTCGTCCTTTTTTCCGCATTGGGAAAAATCCTTATGGGAACAAAACGCTTCCCTATAATGCACATCAAATAGGCATCATCCTTGGGCTGCGTAAGCAGTTTCCGGCGCGTTTTGTTTCAGCTGAGCTTCTGTATGGCAGATCGCATCTTTCCTTGAGAGATACAAGTGATGAAGTCGACGATCACAATGTCATGCTGGGGGTAACAGGAGGCCTTTTTAAGAATCACATTTCAGGGAGCCTCACCTTCAACGTAGGAGGAACCTTTAGTGATATGAATAAGAGCGAAGACAAAAAAAGAAAAAGCCATCCGAAGGCGCTTCTTATAGGAATGAGTCCTCTACTTGTCGCCTATCCCCCCTCCGTTCCAATCGATTTCTTTCTAGGAGGAGATCTTTTTTACATCCATGGCTTTGGATTTGACGAAACCCAAAAAGGAGACAAGTATTCTTGCAATTTAGACTATGAAAGCTCAAATCATTTCCTATGGAGAGTCAAAGCGGGCCCCTCCTATACCTTGAAGCACTCCTCAGATAAACGTCTCTATCAGTTTGTCTTTTCTCTCGCAACAAACATGCAAAGTGCATTAGCGAGTCGCGTTTCCTTCTATCCAAATATTTTCTTTGAAAGCCAAGGGGATAAAAAACGGGGAGGATGGCTACTCAAATTGGGCTACGAGCGTGCGAAAGACAAAGGAACACTTGATTTTTCATATGGACTTCGATTTTGAAGAGGAAAGAGAAACAAATAATATTTTTGAAAAACTTTTTTAAGGAGATACACATGAAAAAACAGATTACAACAGGAAAAATGCTCGCTGCCTTAATGCTTTTTTCCCCTACCTTAGCCTTTGCTCAAGATAGTGCTTTTAAGACAGTGAGGAACCGTTTTGAGGCACTTACCGGAGATAGCGCTCTCATTTTTTGCATTGTTGGAACCCTTCTTGCGATTGCGATTTGGGCGGCATGGAAAGGAAGCATCAAAACGTTTGTTACTTGTTTAATTTGTAGCGGACTTGTTGCCAGGTTTAGCTCTGTTGTGGACTGGGTGATGAATTTTTTTGGGAAGGCTGCCTAATGGAAAACCCCCACGTTTTCAAACATCTTGATAGGCCAAAAATGCTCCTGGGAGTGAAATTTTGGGATGGAATGATTTTAGGGGGATTGTTCTATGTTGGGCTCATGGTCTCCCAAATGCTCGTTTTTTCTGCCTTGGCGGTGCTGATTCTCTATTTGAAGAGAAAAGGGGAGAGGAAACTCCCCAAGAAATACCTTTGGGGAGTTTTTTACGCCCTTCTTCCAACAGAAAAGTTCTGCGCCTGGAAAAAGCTTAAACTTCCTGACTCTTCTAATAAAAGGTATGTGAGGTAGCTGTGGAAAATACCCCCATTCAACAAAAACTCAAAAGGCTCGTTTTGCAGCGCAATGCCCTTCTTGTTCCCTTGATTGCGCTGAGCCTCGCAACCATTTTTCTAACATATGCGATCCAAGCTAAAAAAGAGCGCATCGTTGTTCTTCCTACCAAGGGAGAGACCTTGTGGCTTGAGAAGACAAACTGCTCAAAGTCCTATTTAGAAACCTTTGGACTTTACATGACGAGCCTTCTTTTCACAAAAGACCTCAGTTCTGCTCCTTTAAAGATGGAGGAAGCCCTGAGCTACGCCCATCCTTCCAAAAAGAGAGCGCTGCAACAGATGCTCGAAGAAGAGTTTTTACAAATGAAACAAGATCAAACCTCCTTTTCCTTTGAGACGAAAAAGTACTTTGCAGATGCAAATTGCAAGACCTTTTCCTTGGAAGGGACTCAAAAGACCTATTACCCCAAAGGGGAGAGTTCTGAAGTAAAAGAGAAAAACCTTCGTTACCATCTCGAATTTAAAATGGAAGAGGGACAATTAAAACTCCAAAAAATCAAAAAGGAAGACCTATGAAACTGCAACTTTTAAGCGTTCTCACCTTCTTTGCTACCATGCCATGCGCAGAGGCCTTGACCAAGGTAGAGATTAATCCAAAAAAAGCCATTGAGATCCAAATCTCTCATGAAGATGTGAACCGCTTTTCCGTTGAAGAGGGGTCAATCGTCGATTTCATTGGCGACAAAAAAAAAATTCACTCCACTCTCTACCCTGCAACAGGAGCGGCCTTTGTCTATGTCTCCAAAGGACAGAAACTTGAGAAACCCACCTCTATTTCTATTACGACGGGGAGTGGGGAGATCCAAACCTTTATTGTCTCTTCAAGAGAAGGAGCAGGGGAACTCGTCGTGCTATCTGAGAAGAAAGAGGAGACAAAGGAAGAAACGTCTCTTTCGACCGACTACCATAGCAATACAATCCTTTTGCTTAGCAAAGTTCTCTCTGGGCAAGCTCCTGAAGGCTATGGCGTCCGAGGTGTTTCTGAAATGGACCTTAATGGAATTAAAGACCCCTTAAGAGCACAGGCTATTAAAGCCTTTGAAGGGCCGTTTGAAACTCTTTTTCTCTTTAAAATCTCCAATCGCTCTAGGCGCCCTGCTTCTATCGATAAAAATACCCTGAAGCGTGAAGGAGATCTTTGGGTGTTTATCCCTAAAGAAACCCTTCTTCCCGGAGAAACCCTCTCCTGCATTATCGCCACCCAAAAGGAGATTTAGATGAAAAAATATGAATCCGAAAAAGACAAGACTAAAAAAAATCAGAAAAGGAATTACCTTTTTCTGCTGCTGATCATTTTTGCTGGAGGAGCCCTATTTTTCACGATGGTTTTCCCATCTTCAAAGTCCCATACCTTTGAAGAAGAAGAAACAACCTTCGATCTTCCAGGGGCAGGGATCGATCCAAGAGAAATGCGCCTTGTAGGGCTGGAAAATGATGTGATTGAGCAAGAAAAGCTCTCCAATGCGCTTTTGGAGCAACAGCTCGAAATGAAAGAGCTCCTCTTTGATCTAAAAAACTCCATTGAAAACCAAGAATCCCCAACAGAGGGGATCACCACTCAAGACCTTCAAAATTTCAAAGACGAAATTTTTTTCGAGATAAAGGAAACAAAGGACATCTCTCACGAAGCGTTTGATGAAGTAGATCTTGTCTTTGCCGCTCCCATAGAAAATTTTGAGAAAAAACATGTGTCTGCCTATATTCCAGCAGGGACAATGGTTCGATGCGTCCTTGTCTCCGCTGCCGATTGCAGTGTTGGGGTGTCTCAAGCCTCTGATCCCGCAACGGTTTTGCTCCGTCCTCTTTCTAATGGAAAACTCCCACGAGGGGTACGTGTGGCCCTCAAAGATAGCATCATCTTAGGGCGAGGGATCGGGGATCTCGGCAACGAGAGAGTACGCATCCGCGCTGAAAAGATGACACTCGTTCAGCCCAATGGCGAGTTTATTGAAACAGAGATTAGCGCCTACGTGTCTGGGGAAGACGGAAGAGAAGGGATGCGAGGAGTTGTTGTGGACCGCGCAGGCTCCAGTATTTTTAGAGCGGCCGCTGCTTCAACGGTGCAAGGGATATCCTCAAGTATCCAGGCAACTCTCAATAACCAAACCCAATCCAAGCTCTCTAAGGAAAGTGATTCCCGCGTGATTCTAGATGCCGACACTTTTAGAAACGCAGGGATCCAGGGAGCTACAACCGGTCTTAACCAGCTTGCGGACTACTACATCAAAAGGGCTGAACAATTGCAACCCTCTATACAAATTGCTGCAGGAAGAGTTGTGGATGTTATTTTCACAACAGGGGTGAAAATCGGAGAGAAAGATCTGAAGAAGAAATTTCAAATCGAGCGCAACCTTGCCAAGGAAAAAAGGGGGTAACATGCAAGAAATTTTCCGAGAGAAAAACTATATTTTGCGTAGAAATAGCTACCGTGGAGCAATGCCTACAAACGAGCTACAGAGGGTTTTTGAGGACATGGAAGCAGAAGAACAGGCTAAAGATCGCAAGAAGGGAGAAGAACATGCTGAATTTTGAAAAAAAACCTGGCTTAAGAAACTACTTAAGAGGCGTTTTAGAAAAGCGTTCTGCTCCCTACCGATCAAAGAAGGCTTTTGGAAAAGAGCTGTCAAAATATGGCCTCCTGGATCCGACAGAAAAAAGGCAAGAACTCAGACAGCAGAAGCACTTAGAAAGCATCGAAAAAGAGCTTCAAGCAGGAGGCGATCAATGAGAAAGGCTTTTTCAGCGCTTCTAGTCGCTCTGATTTTCAGTATATCTTCATCATGTGCTGAGGAATTTAAAAATATCCCTTCGGAGTATTGTATCTCGTTTGGCAATCCTCAAGCAGAGATTAAAGTTGTTGAGTACTTTTCGCTTTCTTGTTCCAAGTGCATTGCTCTTCTGAAGCGAGACTTTCCTCATTTTCGGGAAAAATATATCGATACCGAAGAGGTATTTTGGGTCCTGCACCCCGATCCAGCAGATATTTTGACACTGCAGCTGATGGAATGCCTTGAAAAGCTTTCAGAAAAAGAAAAGAGAACCTTTTTTGAGTATCTCCTAGAAACTCTTCCTAAAAGGTCTTCAAAGAAAACAGTTTTGCAGATGCAAAAGGTTTTAGAGGAGTGGGGAAGACCCCTTCCCTACCTCCACGATCTCAATTTTTTGGAAAAAACAAAAAGCTTTCAGGTTGCCTTTGCCTATGTGAAGCAAGACAGAGCCCCGAAAGAAATCCCCACGATCTCCATCAATGGACACCTGAAAGAAGACTCTCCAACGTTTGAGTTTGTAGAAGAAGAAATTAAAAAGGCTCTGAAGAGTCTCCCAAAGCCACAGCAAAAAGGACCGATGTGAAAGACAAAATATTAAGACTATCAGCACTTGGAGTTTTGGTAACGACTTCTAGTTGCGGTATTTACAATTCTTAGTTCGAATGCAGGCCTGGCAAAGGGCTGGGGTGCACTTCCGCCTGGGACGTCAGTGAGATGATTATTGAAAGCTCTAATGACGAAGACCCTTACGATTCCACTGAACACTCATTCAAACCAAATACCGGGAAAAAATCATGAAGGTCTTTCAGAAGGTAGGACAGAAGCTTGCAGCGTTTTTAGGAGAGAGTGATTCTGTTGACGATTGGGCACTTCGAGAGAGAACGGGAGCTGAAAAAATGCTCGAGCACAATTATTTGGTGGATCTTCTCCCTTACCGGAATTACAACGAGGGGACAGGGCTATTTGAAAATGCCAATTCCTATGGGTTTGCTTTTGAAATTTTCCCGAGCATCTCGAATCCAAAAGTTGCTGAAGACGAGCTGCGGACATTAACGCGAGATCTTTTTCTCCCTTCCGCCTCTATTCAAGTGCTTTTGTTTGCCGATCCTTTTGTGGGAGATCTTTTAGGCAGCTGGAAAAAAAGAGTGGGCAAGAAGGGAGGCGTGTTTCAGGCCCTTGCCGAGAAAAGAGCCACGTTTTTTGAAGAGGAAGTCCTTTCTGAAAACAGCCCTCTGGGCTGCTCTCCTCGCAATTTTCGCAGGTTTTTATCTTTTTCAACTCCCAAAGATGTCCTACAAAAGGGAGCTTTGGAAAGAAAACTCCAAACTTTTAAAAAGAAAGCCCAGTCTGCCTTTTCTTGCTTGGGACAGACAAGAGAGCTGCGGGAAAGCGATTTGATTGTTCTTTGCAATAATCTTGTGGGGATGGACAAGACGATCCATCCACACAAACACCAGCCCTTTCAAAGTATCAGCCCCATAAATGAGCAAATCGGCTCTGGGGGAGTCATCGATGTGAAGAGAAACGGTCTCCTTTTTAGAAAAGAAAAAGACATGGCTTTTAAAAGCTTTCAGGTCACCGAGCAGCCCACAGATTGGGGAATGTCCTATGCGCCCTCCCTTGTCGGAGATTTTTTTGAGACTTCCTATTCCTTGCCAAGTCCCTTTTTCATCCAGTATGGCCTCAGCTTTTTAGACCAACAAAAAGAGGAGTTTTCCCTCCAAACAAAAAACAAACTCTTGAGACAGCAATTTCGCATCAGTGGGGTTTTTCGCAAAAATCCCCATCTTATCGAGGAAAGTGAAGAGCACGATAGAGCGCTCCGAGGGGCAATTCAGGGAGAAAAATTCATCACCACTCGGATGACCGTCGGACTCTTCGCTTTGCCAGAAAATTTTGATAGCTATGAAGACCGCTTGATTTCCCTGTTTCGCAAAAATGACTTTAAATTAGAAGAGAGCCATTTTTTTCATCTCGATGATTTTATCCGCTCTCTTCCGATGACATGGGGAGAGTCTCCCTTTGCAAAAGATCTTTCTAAAACAAGAGTGTGCAAAACAACGCTGACAACAGAGGCGCCCCTCTTTTTCTCCCTCCTTGCGGAAGGGAATGGAAATGCTTCTGACGGGATGCTTTTTTTAGGAAGGAAAGGACAAATCTCGTTTTTCGACAACTTTGCAACCTCTTCCGGGACAAATATGACCCTCTTGGGATCTACAGGAAAGGGAAAATCGGTTCTTTTAGCTGAAATCCTCAAAGATCGCCTCGGGAGAGAGGGAAGAGCGTTTGTTTTTGACAAAGGAAGGTCTTTTGAAAACCTGTGTGGACATTTCGGAGGCAAACATCTTTGCTTTGATGACAAATCCAATCTCGATCTCAATCCCTTTTCGCTCATCGAATCAGGGAGGGGAGAAAAAGCCGATCTTTCACGGATCACGGAGATCCTAGCTACAATGGCGCAGCTAAGGGACGAGGTCGATGAAGACATGAAGGCTGTCTTAGGGCAGGCGGCAATGACGATTTTCCGGGGAAAGGGAAACAAAGCCACCGTCGATGATCTCATTGATATCCTAGGAAACACCCCACAAAAAACCCCCGGACTTCATGAAGAAGCGGCGAAAGTTGCCCTAAGGCTACGCAAGTTTTCATCAAAAGGCGAGTACTCCTGCTATTTCTTTGGAGAAAACAAGCTTTCTCTAAAAGAGGATCTTGTAGTTTTTGAAACTCAAGAGCTTTCTTCGCTTCCCGATCTACGCGCTGTCATCATCCAGATTTTTGCATTTCTTGTTTCAAAAGAAGTTCTTTCTGGAAACCGCGAAAGAAAAGCATTGATCGTCATCGATGAAGCCCACGCTCAGCTCGACAGTCCTCAGATGGAGTCTTTTTGCAGCGCCTGGGCCAAGGAAGTGCGGAAGTATGGAGCAGCTCTGATTTGCTGCACCCAGAACTATATCGACCTACAAAAAACACCCGGCGCAAAAGGGATATATGCTAACTCTAACTTCCTGTGCATGCTTGCCGATGATTCTGTGCTTCTCAAAGATTTGAGAGAAACAGAAGGAGGAGAAAATATTGAGAGGTTTGGAAGACTCGCCAATGCACTCCGCAAAACAGACGACTATTCAGAGATTTTGATCCGAGAGCAAGACCAAAAGTCTTTTGCCCTCTATCGTCTCCGTCTCGATCCCTTTTCGATACTTCTCTTCTCTAGTAATGCCCAGGAGTATGCAGCAATGGAGCGCCTCAAAAAAGAAGGGTTTTCTATTGAAGAGGTTATCAATTGGCTCGCTCCGCAAAGAAAGAGATTTCGAGAGATCGTCAAGACAGGAGATGTTTCGATTGAAGAAGCGCTCCTCTTCTTAAAGGAGGAAAACCCTATCCAGAAAAAGGAGCAGACCAATGTTTCTTAAACTATCTCTTGGGTTTCTTTGCGTTTTTTCCTCGGTGATTGCCAAAGACTTTGGCGTAGCTGGAAAGCTTTTCCCCATACAGGAAGAAGACATTTCCAAAGTGTTTTCAGATGGTCTCAAAGAGCCTTCTGAAAAACGCAAGCAAGCATGGAGAAAAAAGATTGAGGAGAGAGTGAGACGCCCCATTCCTGTATCGGGCCTTAAAGAAGCTGAGAAGTACAGATGTTTGGAATTTGATCCCACATTGGTTGTTGACGAAGACATCCTTGATGATCAAGGGAATGTCCTCGCACGTAAAGGAGACAAGATCAACCCTTGCGCCCATCAAAAAAGAGACGGAGGGCTTTTGTTCTTTGATGGCGATATCGAAGAGCATGTCGAATGGGCAGAAAGCCACGCCAGAAACTTCCAGTGGGTCCTAGTTAATGGAAGTCCCATCGAATTAGAAGAAAGAGCGCGTGAGGAAAAAAATCTTGAGAGGAGCGTCTATTTCGATCAGGGAGGAATGTACACGAAACACTTTGGGATTGAAAAAATCCCTTGTAGAATGACTCAGAAAGGTGACAAACTTCTTCTCGAAGAAATCCCTATCAAAAGGAGAAAAAAATTATGAATCTTTTCGAAACTCCCAAAAATTGCTTGGAAAAATCAGAATCTGGAAAAGATGATTTTAAGGATTATGGGTCCTTATTAAACGAGATCAAAGAAAAAGTTAGAACATCGCAAATCAAAGCGGCTTTATCAGTTAATAAGGAACTGATCGCATTGTACTGGGAAATAGGAAGGTCAATTTACAGGAAACAAGGGGAAGAAGGTTGGGGAGCAAAAACCATCGAGAAGCTTGCAAAAGATCTGAAAGAGTCCTTTCCTCATGCAAAAGGATATTCCCGCACAAATATCTCATATATGGTCCAATTTGCTAAGGAATATCCCGAAATTGAAATTATCCAACAGCTTGTTGGACAAATTCCATGGGGACATAATCTAATACTGATTCAACGACTTAACAACAAAGAGGAACGGCTGTGGTATATTAAGAAAATCATTAAAAATGGCTGGAGTCGCAATATGCTATCTCATTGGATCGATTCAGATCTTTATAGAAGAGAAGGAAGGGCGATCACCAACTTTACAAATACGCTGCCTCCCCTGCAGTCAGATTTAGCAAATCAAACCCTCAAAGATCCATATTGTTTTGATTTTCTATCTCTTACAGAGAATTACAAAGAAAGAGAGCTAGAAAAAGGGCTCACAGACCACATACAAAAATTCTTGATTGAATTAGGCAAAGGATTTGCTTTTGTTGGGAAGCAGTATGAATTAAAAGTTGAGGACAAAGTCTACTATTTAGATCTTCTCTTCTATCACATTGAGTTGAACTGCTTTTGTGTGATTGAACTCAAGGGATCTGAATTTAACCCTGAACATGCCGGGAAAATCAATTTTTACCTTTCAGCTGTCGATGATCTAATTAAAAGACCTAACGATAATCCATCTATTGGGATACTCCTCTGCAGGGATAAGAATAAGACAGCGGTAGAGTATGCCCTACGCGATATCAAAAAACCGATTGGGGTTGCCAGTTTCAAAACGGAAATCGTTAAATCACTCCCTGAAAATTTAAAATCCTCTCTTCCCACCATAGAAGAAGTAGAAGCAGAGCTAAACAGGGAGGGGGTCTAATGTTAAAAGTTCAGCAGAGCCCCAAATTTCTTATAGATGTTGCCGAAGAGATTATCGATATCCTCATGGAAGGAAATATCGAAGAAGAAAGTACTCGTTTTGAGATTGGAAAGAAGCTTTACCTGCTCGAAGAGAAACTCGTTCAGAAAAAAAGACACCTACACAAGGCCATTGTGGAAGAGATCTTAAAACAACTCCCCAAGCAGCAGGGAATTTCCCCTGCTTCTCTTTCTGAAATGCAACGTTTCTACAAAGCCAAAGAGCAAGTTTTAACCAAGTTTGGAGACAAAACGCTATGAAGTTTCGACTAGGGCTTTTTTCTCTTTTCTTTGCTAGCAGCTCCATCCTTTTTTCTGGAGTTGAAGACTCTGATGCAAAATGCTCAAGTGGTGGAGACTGCGCTGCTGACTTTGTTTTTCAGGAAGACAGCCTTAGAGTGTTTGTTTCGTTTTCGATGCCCGATGCGGCGCTTCTTTCTTTTTCAAAGGCACTAGAAAAAACTGGAGGAACCCTTGTCTTTCGGGGAATCCCTGAAAATTCCTTTCAAGCCTTTGCGAAAAAAATTCTCGAGCTCAAAAAGCAAGGGATGGGAGCGCAAGTTGCAGTGGATCCAGAGAGCTTTGAGAGATTGAAAATCAAAGACGTGCCCACAATTTCCTTAAATTTCCAGGAGTATACAGATAAGATCAGTGGGCACGTGTCTCTACGATACGCTCTTTTGAGGTTTTCTGAAAAGGGAGAAACTCAGGAAAATGCAAAAGAGCTTCTTCATCAAATGGAGGGGTTCTGATGCGACAAAATGTGAGTGAAAAAAACAATAAAGGAATAACCATGAATTCGAAAATTATCCAGATGATACTCGCTCTATTTTTGGTGGCGACTATAAACGCCTCAGCTGATAATCATGTCTTGAGTTTCGAGACTCTTTCACATGAGACACTTCTTCAGTCAGATAAATACGAAAAGATCGTGAATTTTGATCATGGATACCATAAAACAATCATAAGAATTTCAGAATTGCCAAAGGATGAAGCGGTTGTTTTAAAGTGGAAAAGACCCCTTGTGACCCAAAAAACACATACCGAAGAGTGCCGGAAAGAGCAATTTTTGAAGATCGCTGAATTTCTTGGAGAAGAAAACCCAGCATTTCTCCTTAGCAGCAAAGGTTTTCTTCCAGGAGAGAAAATAACATTTTCTTTGGAAACCACGGGGGGCACCGCGATTGGTCAATCCTTAGAGTTCTTCCCACAACCACTCATTCAAGAAACCAGATCGGGAGAATCCAAACTCATAGCCGAGCTGTCCTCGCTGTCTCCATCAACATATGAGATCACCTTTGAAGGGATCCCTTCATTTGAGACATTGATTATGAGCTCTTTTTCATCAGGAGAGAAACTTGTGAATACATTTCAGTATAGGCAATGCTCTTGTATTGGTCTTATGCCTGGTGTGGTTGGCAAAGAAGGTGGGTCGTGCAAGCTATCTATTCAGAGGCAGAAAGGGGAGAAATTCCAATTGGATCTTCCATGGGGAAATGATCTTTTAAAACATTTGGGAGGAGAATGTCTGCCTGCTGTTCCTCATTTTACAACGATTACAGACCAAACTGAGGCGTTAAAATAAAATGTTTAATTCCACGATGTGCATAAAACACCACTTTTCTAGTAAGTTTGAATTTTTTAAGTATTTGGTTATAAATGCTTTAATAAATAACGAAACCGCTAGATACCGTTTTGTCGATTTAGTGATACAAAATCAGAGTACAAAAAGTATCATTAGATCGACAAAACGGTATCTAGCGGTTCAATTACAACCCATAAGTGACACCGTTAAATCAGAAAAACAAAATTTAGCGGTGCTAAAAAACATAGTAAAAGGTACCGTTAAATCAGAAAATTCTAATTTAACGGTAAATAGGAGTTTTGTATGTTTTTAGGTAGAGAACACGAGCTAAATGCTTTAAGAGATTTAAAATCAAGTAGAGGGGCAAGGTTTGTAGCCATTAGGGGGCGGAGAAGAATTGGGAAAAGCCGCTTGATAGAAGAATTTTCAAAGGAATTTCCCAAAAAGATTTTATTTACAGGGCTTCCTCCAACACCGGGAATAACAAGTAGATCTCAAAGAGAGGAATTTATCCAACAAATGGTGAGCCAAGGCTTCCCTAATATCAAGAGTGATGACTGGAGTGAGATTTTCTTTACCCTTGCTAAAGAGACTAAAAAGGGCTCTGTCCTTATTGCATTAGATGAAATTGCCTGGATGGGGTCCAAAGATCCAGCTTTTCTAGGGAAGCTTAAAATTGCTTGGGACCGATTTTTTGAGAAAAATCCTCGTCTTGTTCTAATTGTTGCTAGTTCCATATCAAGTTGGATAGATAAAAACATTCTAAATAGCACGGGTTTTTTTGGACGTGTGGACTTAACTCTGACCTTAACAGAGCTTATGATCAGAGATTGTACAAAATTCTGGGGGAATAGAGCAGCATCTATTTCTGCGCATGAAAAACTCAAAACACTCGGGGTAACTGGTGGCATACCAAAGTACCTTGAAGCAATTAACCCAAAGCTTTCAGCAGAAGAAAACATCAGAAAATTGTGCTTTTTGAAGGGAGGACTGTTGTTCAACGAATTTGAACGCATTTTTCACGATCTTTTTTCTAAGAGAAGCGAGGTCTATAAAAATATTGTGGAGACTCTATCCAACCATCATTCAATGAAACAAGAAGAGATCTCTCAAGAAATTGGGATCCAATCAGGAAGAACTTTTTCAGAATACTTAAAAGATTTAACAGAAGCTGGATTTATTTCAGCTGATTTTTCGTGGGATATTAAAAATGCCAAAACCAGCAAGTTAAGAAAGTATAGGCTTAGTGATAACTATATAAGATTCTACTTGAAGTACATAGAACCAAATAAGCAAAAGATCTTAAGGGGGGATTTTGAAAAGGCCTCTCTAACAGGCAGTATTCACTGGGATTCTATTATGGGTCTTCAGTTCGAAAATTTAGTCATTCATAATAGACACGATCTTTTACAGATGCTTAGAGTTGTTCCAGGAGAGTTAACATGTGACGGACCCTTTTTTCAAACAAGAACCACCGATCGTAAAGGGTGTCAAATCGATTACCTGATCCAAGCTAAAAATACCCTCTACATTTGTGAGATTAAATTTTCTAAAAACCCCATTGGGATGCGGGTGGTTGAAGAGATGGAAAGGAAAGTAGAGGCTCTAGCTATTCCCAAACATGTCTCTTATCGCCCTGTTCTCATCCATGTAGGAGGAGTCACGGATGAAGTCCTCTATAGAGATTACTTTGACAAAATCATTGATTGGACGGAGGTTCTGCAGTGAGCATCAAGATCTTTTCCCTTCTTTTTCTCGTCTTTGCATCGATCCCAGCGTTTTCGGCAGGTGGGAAAATCATCAATCCCATGACCGACATCTGTTGGAGCTGTCTATTTCCTATCCATATTGCTGGGGAAAACACGACTCCCAAGCACAAAGATTTCATGAAATACAACAAAAAAATCTGCAGCTGCCCTGGAGGAGTTGTCGGAGTTCCCTTTGCCTTTTGGGAACCCTCAAGAATGATCGAAGTCACCCGGACCCCCTACAAACTATTATCGCTGGGAGGTATTACACTCGCTAAAAAACCTCTGAAGCAGGGAGTTCATTCCTATGACTGCTGGGGAGACAAAAGCTTTTTCCATGTCCATTACTTGATCTCGCCCTTTTTAGCTATTCTTGACACGGGGATTGATTTTGTCTGCACCGAAAACGTCCCTTTTGACATTGGCTACATGTCAGAGTTTGACCCTTTTTGGAACAACGACTCTTGGGCTTCACTTTTGAATCCCGAGGCTCTTTTGTTTGGGAATCCCCTTGCTCAAGCAGCATGCATCGGAGATTGCGCCGCTGCAAGCTTTGATAGGCCCTTAGACAAGCTCTTTTGGTGTGCTGGTTGTCAAGGGTCTCTCTATCCATTTTCTGGGCATTGTTCCCACCCTTCTGGAGATATCCAGACAAGTTCTTTGATGGTCCACCGCCTTCTTGCAAAACTCGCTTCTCTTTATGTCGTCAAGTCCTTTAAAAAAGGGGAGTTTTGCAAAAAGACTCCCTCGAGGCGCCTGAGAAAAACAGCGTTTAAAACGCAGCTTGCCTATCCCAAGGCGCAAACCAAAGGACCCTGCAATGCTCTAGGGAGAAGCGGAGCCTTTTGGGGAGCGGGAAAAAGCCCTCCACTTTCTGGAGAAGAATTTGTTTATATCATTTGGCAAAAGAAACACTGTTGCCTGGATCCTGTAAAAATCGCTAAGAAAGTGGCCACAGGAGGAGCAGGCTAAGCATGAGAAAACAGCGCTTTTCCTATCCCCTGATCTATCTGCTCGTTTCCAGCGCATTGTCCTGCGGCGGCTTTACTGCAGAGAAACAAGAGCTTCCAACACGCAATCTAAGCAAAGAGGAAACAAAAAAGATCCAGAAAGAGGCAAAGAGTCTAGGTGAAAAGGGCAACCAAACCATTATGGATCACCTTAAAGCTCTTTCTAGAGACAAAGGTCTTCTTCGCAAAACACAGGACAGTTTTCTGGCAAAGGAAGAGGAGGGGAAAACCTTTGATAGGAAAGAGGCCAAAGAGACGATGGATCATGGGGCTTTTCCTGCATCAGAGATCGAAGAGTTTTTGACAGCAGCGCGCATAAATCCTCCCATTGATGAAAGCGATGAGATGTTTCTTCAAACGAAAGTAGCTCTCGGCTCTCCAAACCCTAGTATGGCTCTTTCGACAGAAACATTCCCCGAGGAGGAAGTCCTTGGGACCTGCGAGGAAGGAGGGACCTACGCCCGCATCTTTGATCAAAAACTTCTTGTGACCGTTGTACCAGAGCTCAAAGAGAGTCAAAAAGTTTGTCAAGGCCATACTCAAAACTTCATCTCGAAATACCCTACTAAAAAGAGCGCTAAAGAGCTCAAAAAAGAGATTAAGAAAAACATTGGTAGTAATATCGAACTCTTAGGGATTGAAATCGATGGAAGAAACGTCACTGCCTCCTATCGACACAAAGATCCCGCAATTCTCCACGCTGTCGAAGCGAACAAAATCCATACAACGCAACTAGGCTGTCTCAACTACAAAAACCGCGAGCAAATAACTAGAGAAAGAAAAGAGACCAATACTTGGGTCCTATGCGATGGCGACGAAAAGGCCCTCAAAAGCCTTGAGGACGACACCGATTGTATCCTTCTCCAGCTTCACCCCTCTAGACCTGGAACAAGAACGATCGAAAACACTCCCATTTACCGCGATGCTTGGAACAGGAGACTTGTTTTCTCCTGCTCTCCAAATGAAGAGTCAAAATGTTCCCGCCTGAGAAATATTGGAGCCACGCTAATCAAAAAGCGCTGCCTTAAAACCTCGGATGAAGGGGAATGCCTCAAATGGGAAAAGACTTTTGATTTGGGAAAAAAGGCATCCTTTGAGAAAGACTCCATCACAATTGACCAGGAGACACTCGACTATTTAGAAGGGTTTGATACTTCTTATGAAAAAAACACCGAATTTGGTCAGGCTATTTCTACCCTCGCCTCATTTTCCGATATGGAAGCTTTTGATCAGGGGGAAGGCTCTTTTGATTCTTCACTAGTTTCTGTTTTTTCCGGTGACAATAAAAAATGTCGACGGAGTTTGAACTCGAAGCACTTTTTTGATTGTTGCTATCGCGAAGACAAAGAGGGGAGAGGGATGGTCATTGGACTTGGGTGCAGTGAATGCAATCAAGAAGAAAGAGATCTCTTTTTAGCAGTCTCTGAGGGCAAGTGCAAAAAAGTAGGGAAAGTCTCTGAGCTTTTTTTGACACAACATGTCTACTGCTGCTTTCCCACGAAGCTTTCGCGCATTGTCCAGGAAGAAGGGCGCAAACAGCTGGGGCTTTCCTTTGGCTCAGCAAAAGCTCCTCAATGCCAAGGACTTTCTTTTGAGCAGCTCGGACAGATCGATTTTGAGAAAATTGATTTCACAGAGTTTGTAGAAGAGTTGCAAGACAAGATCAACACAAAAGAGCTCGCCAAACGATTTAAAAAATTTGCCGAAGACTTTTCTAGGAAAACCACCTCTCAAAACGCTAAAAACAATACCTCCCTCATTCTCGAGGCGCAAGAAAAGAGCCTAGAAGGTCTTGGTGGCAAAATGCCGGAGAACAACGATGCCTATTAAAAAAAAGAAACGGGAAAGCTTCTTCAAAAGACTCTCAACATGGTTCCAAAAAGAGGGGAAGAACTTCCGCCCCAGCAAAGAGAAAAAGAGGAAAGAGAAGCTTGAACCTTCCAAAAAATGCAGGAGATCAGGAGGAAAAAATTTTCTACCGTTGTTGATCACTTGTCTTGTCCCTGTCTCTTCTTTATTGGGAGGGTTCTACGAGGAAGGGAGCTATCAAGGCTTTTATTTCTTTGAGGAAAAAGCGACTAAGGAAGAAAAACAAAAGCTAAACAAACCACCTCTTCCACAAACTCCCCAAGAGGCGCTTATTTTTCTCAAAGTTGAGAAAGAGCGTCTAGAAGCGCTTCAAGCGCTAGCCATCTGCAACCCAACAACAGAAAATCTCACCAACTTTTTTGAGCAGCGCAATCAGATGATCGACTTGGCTTCAAACTTTGCAGATCAAGGGATGCTCTCGCTTCTTGAAAGGTCTGATTTGGGTCCAGACCCCAAATTCCCTAAAAACTCATTTGGAATCGAGTTTCGAAAAAACCTTGAGCAAACTCAAGAGAAAGAAACCCTTGAAAAGCTGGGAGAGCACTTTTTCTTAGCGATTGTTGGAGAAGGAGGGGAGCCGTGGTCTGAGCTTGCTGCAAGCATTGGAGAGACTTTTGCAAATGCCACCAAATGGACAGTCCGTTTTCTTTCTCTCAATGGAGAAAAGACATCCGCAGATCTCAAAACAGAGTTTAATCTCTCGCAATTAGAAACGTTTCCCCTTCAAGAAACGCCCTCCTTCTTGATGATAGACCCCAAAAGGAAAACCATGATCCCTGTTGGGTCGGGAGTCCCTTCCGTTTCTCTTCTCATGGAAACTATCATTGAGCAAGCAAAACACCACGTACTGTTGGAGAATACCGATGACCGCTAAAAACCTTTTTTCGAAGCTACTGATCCTCTCAGCTCTTTCTTTTTCCCTCTTTGGCAAAGAACCCTCAACAATGGAAAAAGCCGCAGATAAGTACTTTGCTGCCTCCAACCTTTCTGGATCCAAAGCATCCTTTGATGATGAGGGGAGGCTCAGTCTTATTGGAGGAAGTGGGTATCTTCGCAATGAAGTTTCGAATATCCAACCTTTCCATGCTTCTCTTCCGTCGCTTTCGGTTGGTTGTGGCGGGATTGATTATCGGATGGGGGCCCTTTCGACTGTTTCCGCTAAAGAAATGAAAACCGTTCTTGAAAATATTGCTAAAGGGGGAGCCAGCGAACTGTTTGTGTTAGCACTCGATAGTGTTTCTCCACAAATCGCTGGGATGACTGCAAAAATTCAGCACTGGCAAAACCAACTTAACTCCATCAATATCAATTCCTGCGAAATTGGGACTTCTCTAGCTCAAGGAATGTGGCCCAAAGGGACGGAATCAAAAGAGCGAATTTGCCAACAGGCAGCAGCAAAACAATCTTTTTTCCAGAATAGGATCGAAGCAAAACATGGCTGTCGAGACCATACAAACGAAGGAACACAAAACGCAAAAACTTTAGCAGAAAAAGAGGGGATTTTGGGAGACAACTTCAACTTAGCCTGGAGAGTGATCAAGGGAAACCTTCTATCAGAAAAGCAGGTGTTTGTGGATGATGTGGATCTCCATGATCTCTACCTCAATATCTCAGGAACGATCCTTTCCATGAGCAAAGGAAAAGAGTCTGCATCCGAGAAGGGAAAAAAATCTAAAAAGAAAGGGGAAACAGCGCCTCCTGATGTGCAAGCAACACTTAAGTTTTTTGAGCCCAAGGTCAAAGAGGCACTCAACGTGCTGATGAAAGGAGGAACCTTGTCAGGCGCTTACAGGTTTGATCCGAAAAATGAATTTACGATTAATGCAAACCAGACAATCAACATCAAGATGGGACAAAAGCTGATGATCAAACAGGCCTTGGAGAGCCTAGCAGGAAAAATTGTGCGAGAAAGAAATCCCCACCTCAAAGAAGAATTGACCGCTGAAGAAACAGCGCTGATTCAAAACACGACATTCCCCATTGCAAAATTGGTCTCTGTGATGGCTCAGCATAGCGGCAATCTCTCTAAAAACTTCCTTTCCCTAGATCAAATTGCTGGGCAAATTGCTTTTGATCAAGTGAGCTCTTATGTAGAAAATGTTTTGACAAAGCTCCTTGCCTATTCTAGAGAGCTAGAGGCCAAACAGCTCAATAATAGTCAAATCCTTCCCTACCAGCAGTCCATTGAAGGAGCTCTCGAAGAGCTCCGCTTTGAAAAGATGAAAAATTTAGAGCAAAGCTCGAATTGGCAAAACCTGCTTCAGTTTTTGCTCGATGTTGAGAGAAACTTAACCCACCCTTCCGGAGGTCATTAAGATGGATGTCTATACATATGGAGGGATCGACCTTCTAGAAAAAGCGTTCAACGCTGTTGCTGCTATCTTTGCCACCAAGGATTTCACCGATAACCTTCTCTATGTTGCACTTGGTGTCGGATTCGCCGTAGCCATTTGGAAAACAGTTTCCACTTTTTCCTTTGGGCCGATGATCAAACAGTTTATTGTTCCTGTGTTTTTGATGTTTTCTCTTTTCACCATTGGGGGAAAGTCTGTCATCATTCATGATGAGATTACCAATGAGGAGAGAACCGTGGATAATGTTCCCCTCCTTCTTGCTGCTACGGCGTCTGCCATGTCTTCGATCAGCAAAGGGATCACCTCTCTCTTTGAAAAAAGCATGCACGGAGTCGATGATCCTGTCTACAACTGGACAGGGCATATCTATGCTGGGCAAACCTTTCTTGGAAGCAGAAAACCTCGAGTCGTTGATGGAACAACGATGCAAAACTTCCAAAGATTCTGCAAAAATTGTGTCAGAGAAGATCTTGGGCTTGGCCTCTATAGTTTTGAAGAGCTCGAAAACCATCCCAGCATTCTTGATTTTTTGATGGAGCGCTCTTCTCGTATTCGCACCTCGGGCTACAGGATCACAAAAGCAGACCTCGCAGCGATGCATCTCATGAAAGGCCAAAATCCTCCCCCCTATGACGGAGAAAAACCCTTAGAAGGAGAAGTCCGGCAGATCACCTGCAGCAATATCGCAAGGATCTTGTACAAACGAACAGAAGGAAAAATTCGTTCTGCCAAAAATTTTATTATGAATAATTTTGAGGGGGATCGAGAAAAACTTCTCCGTCTCAATGGAGAAGGACAAACCCCTGCCCTAGGAAACCTTTTGCAGCAAAGCCTCTCCATCGACACCATCAAAAACTACACTTACAGCCAGCCCACGGCTTTTGGAGCTGCAAAAGCTGAGATGCAGCAGATTGAGGCCCAAAAGATCTCGGGGATCATCTCCATGAAATGGATCGTTGCTCTCCGCAATTATCTGGAGGCGCTCCTTTACTTGTTTTTTCCTCTCGTGGTTCTTATTACGTTTCTTTTCCTGGGGCTCAAAGCTATTCAGGGATGGATTTTCTTCCTCGGCTGGATTAGCCTATGGCCTCCCTGCTACGTCTGTGCTAACTTCCTCTTAACCGCGCAGTTTGATCATCGAGCAGCGGGCTTCGGACTCCTCGGAAAAGGATACACCCTTTTCACCTCCGATGGTCTCTTCCAGCTTAATCAGCAGATGGAAGGGCTTGCCTTTGGCGTTTTTGCCTCTATCCCGATCTTAAGCTTGGCGATCTTGCGTCTTGCTCAAGGAGGAGCCACAGCTCTGGCACATTGGGCAGGAGGGCTCGGAGGGCTTGTTCAAGGAACCGCTTCCCAAGTTTCTGGAGAAATGGTTTCTGGAAACTACAGCTTCGACAATATCTCAACTGGCAACCAGCAGTTTAGCAATCATTCGCGAGATCAGCGCAACCTTGCTGCTTCTTTCACAGCCAACGAGATCGTCAACCAAGATGTTTTTGGAAAAACCACAACCGATAGTTTTGGAGAAAATCCTCTGTTTCATCAAAATAGAAGCAGCTTGCAAGCAGGCGTCAATGTGCAAGAAACGCTCAACCATTCCATTGGAGAAAGCCAAAGGGAAGCTGCCAGCCTTCTCGACTCCTCTTCTGAAAATTACTCTCTAGATTTTGCCCATACAATGAATGCCACAGAGGGAGTAAATAGGTTTGCTTCGACAAGTCATTCCCAAAATGCATCCGCTGACGGAAGCGTCAGCCAGCAACTCAGCGGCATGATCCAAAATGCAGGAAGTATCGCAACAGACTATGCACATACCCATGGCATCAGCGAAACAGATGCTCTTGAAGAGTCGGTTGGTGCATCCCTCGGCGGTAAACTTCTAGGAACAGGGGTTTCTGGAAGTGAGTATCTCAAACGTAGCTACGGTTCTTTAGATAGCGATCAAAAAGCCACTCGCGTCAATGAAGCTCTCAATGTTCAAGATGCCTACAACGAAAGCGCCAACTTCGCGCTCAACAATCGGGAAGCCCTCTCTCAAGAAGAGGGAGGACGCGCATATCTTGACTGGGCAGAGCAATGGACACAGACTCAAAGATCCTCTGCATCTGTCCAACAAGCCTACAGCGAAACTCAAAGTTGGGACCGCGTTGCCAATGAAACAAGATCCTCAGGATCGAGTATCAATCAGGATCTTTCAACAGACTTTGATCGCTATCTCCTTAAAGAAACAGGGGATGTCGGAAAAAAAATCGATGTCCTCAATAATCCTCAGCAGCTCCAAGGCCATCTGCAATCTTACTCTAAAGATAAGATAGAAACACTCAGGAAGGACTTAGGAAGCACTATCAACAAAGCGGCGATCACAACGCCTGGGCATGACTTGCAGAGTCGAGTAGCAGGAGATGTTGGGAGCCAGCAAGACTTCAGAGCAGAGGGTAATAACAGAGTCTCTAGCTCCAAGCCTGAGGGTTTTAACCTGGAAGTTCCTACGGGAGACGAGAGGGTATTTGCGACTCCCCCACAGAACGCAGCTGGAAACCCTCTCGATGAGGAAAAGGTTCAGGGCTACAACAAACTGAGAGACAACCCTAAAGAAGAGTTCCAGCAAGCAGAGACAAAGTTCGAAGAGTTGCAAGACACTACAACTTTAGAGACTATCAAAGAGAAATCATTTGTGGGAAAGCTTGCGCAAGAAAAACGGGGGCTTTGGAAAATCATGAAAGACTACGGAGCAGATGCCCAAGCTAAAATGGCAGAGGACAATCCCTCACTAGGAAATCTTTGGGGAAAGAAGGACAAGAAACCGGAAACTCCGGATCCATCGGATTAATGAAAAGATTACTTGATTATTGTATTACATAAATACTGTATTGTAGTAATATCTAGTCAATGCAACAAGAGGTGCGAACATGTTAAAATCAGCGTTAATTGGGTTTTTAAGAAACATTTCAAACAAGATTGCGGCCTACACAAAATATGTCCATATTTTAGTGTATGGATCTGTCTGGGCACTTTTTCTCCTTTTGTTTTCTCTTGGAGACTTCTCTATCTATATCCCACTGGTATTAGGAGCGGTTGTTAACCTTTTGATCAGTGGATTGTTTTGGTTTTTGCCAGTCTTAGTAGTTAAGCGCAAAGGCAAGGCGGGAAAAAATTGGAACCCTCTTCTTTCTATCATCAATGTTGCTCTTCTTCAGTATGTGGTTCTTCCTTGCTGGAGTATTTTCTTGTTTGTGTTGATCGCCTCCTCGTTTTTTGGATCTTCAAAAGAAAATACAGGCAGGCCCTCTTTAGTAAGTAATAGCAGCGAAATTATGCAGCAGCAGAAGTCTCTGCAAAAGCCTCTAGCTTGGGGAGCAGAGAGTGCTTTTGAAAAAATCCGATTTGAGAGATTGCGAGAGGAGGGTAAGAACGGGGATCCCGAAACACAGACAGACCTTGGCATGGCCTATTCAAAAGGAAATGGAACCCCTCAAGAGCTTGAAGAGGCGTTAAAGTGGTACAAGCTTGCCGCAGAGCAGGGATATGCAAGAGCTCAATACAACGTCGGATTTTACTATTCTTGTGGGAAGGGAGTGGCTCAGGACTACCAAGAAGCTTTGAAGTGGTATAAGCTTGCCGCAGAACAGGGGTATGTAAAAGCTCAGTTTAGTATTGGTAATGCCTATGCTGGAGGCAAGGGAATGCCTCAAGACTATAAGGAGGCACTAAAGTGGTATACACTTGCTGCTGAGCAGGGAGACGCCAATGCGCAGTACAGTATAGGGCTTATGTATGACAATGGAAAAGGCATGTCTCAAGACTACCAAGAAGCTTTGAAATGGTACAAGCTTGCTGCTGAACAGGGACATGCCTGGGCGCAGGTGAATCTTGCGCATATTTACGTTGAAGGGGAGGATGGTGTGCCTCAAGATCACGAGGGCGCCTTTAAGTTGTATGCGCTTGCTGCAAAGCAGGGAGACGCTGATGCCCAGTTCTATTTAGGACGATGCTACTTGTGGGGGCAGGGCACGGAGTTTGACTTCGATTTGGGTATGATGTTCAACAAGCTCGCTTTTGATGGGGGAAGCACTACTTGTGCGAAGGGAATCCTCGAGTATTTTGAAAAAGACATGAAACCTCGACACATCCGAAAGATCCAAAGGATGGCAAAAAGTTGGAGGATTTCTCATGGGAAGTAGAAAAGACGCTCCCCTCTCTCTTGGAGAGATGCTGAAAAAAGAACTTGAGAAAAAGAGAATTTCTCAAAAATCCCTTGCTGAAAATCTCGGAGGCTCATGGACAGCACCGAAGGTTAGTGAGATTGTCTCAGGAAAACGAGGCCTTACAATCCGAAGTGCTCTAGATATAGAAGAGATTTTGGAAATTCCAGCAGAGAACCTGTTGAAGTGCCAGATGGAAAACAAACTCTGGGAAGAAAGGAAAAGACGTGAAGATGGATAGTTTGAAAATTTATATAAATAAGTTACTTATTACCAATTTTATAGAGAAAAATATACATGGAAAAGATTCATCCAGCTATGGGGTTAATGTTAAATGGCGCAATAAGAGAATCGCGCCACTTAAGCGCCATTAAAGAGTAATTATGACAAAAAATATAGTTGGATCAACTTTAGAAGGGGTCAGTCAAATTTTCTGACGGAGAAACTTTATAAGTTGTTTATTATTAATGATAAAAAGAATAAGTATATACAAAAACTCTATTTTTGTATATTTGCAAAACCCAAATGTATACAAAACAAAGAATTTGTGACGTATGTGGCAAAAAATAGGACACTTAGTTCAGCAGCCCGGAGGGTTTAAAGCATTTATTCCTGAGGCTTTTCCTCCAGCTCAGGTAATTTCCTTAACTCCTCAGATTGAGATCAAATTGGGAGGGGCAATGCGCCTTATAGGAAAACTCGATGGCATTAGTCAATTATTGCCTGATAAGGATTTCTTTCTCTTGATGTTTGTAAGAAAGGAAGCAACGTCTTCGAGCCAAATCGAAGGAACTCAAGCTACGCTAATAGATGCAATCGAAGCAGATATGCGTCCTGATTTTGCAAAGGATGGTGATGTAGAAGATATCATCTACTACATTAGAGCGTTAAATCATGGTTTGGAGGCTTTTAAAACGATTCCTCTTTCTGTTCGAATGATCCAGGAGATTCACGAGAAACTTATGAAAGGCGCTCGATCGTCACAGTTCTCGCCTCCTGGAGAATTTCGCTTAAGCCAAAACTGGGTTGGGGGGACGATGCCTTCAAATGCTCTTTTTGTCCCTCCTCCGCCAGGAGATGTGCTTCATAAAGCAATTGCTGACTTAGAAAAGTTTATTCATGACGATTCTAATATTCCTCCTCTTATAAAAGCGGCTTTACTGCACGTGCAATTTGAAACCATTCACCCTTTTACTGATGGAAATGGAAGAACAGGGCGCTTACTTATTACATTATTTTTGTGGCAAGAAAAACTCCTTGAGCTTCCTCTCCTTTATTTATCTGAGTTTTTCAAAAAGCACCAAAAACGTTACTATGAGCATCTACAAGCCTATCGCAACACTCCTCCTTCTATAGAGCCTTGGCTTAATTTCTTCTTAGATGGTGTCATTGAAACAGCGCATTCAGCAATCCAAATTGCAGGAGACGTTAATACTCTACGCGAAACTGATTTTGCTAAAGTTCATCAACTCGGGAAAATTGCAGCTCCAACGGCAGTTGAAGTGCTGCGTAATTTGTATCGGCAACCGATTATTGATGTAAATAGTATTCAAAAATGGACCAAGATGACTACGCGTGCTGGTGCACAAAAAGTTATAGACCGATTGATCAAGCTAAACATCCTTGTGCAGAGAGACCCAAAGAAAACTTACAGGCGCTCTTATGAGTATCGATCCTATTTAAAATTATTCCAGCAAGAGAGAGGGTGAAATATGGAGACCTTTAGTTTCTCATGCACAGAAAAACGGCTTTTCTTGTGCATAATACAAAAACATGTACACAAAACGCTAAAAATCTGTGCAGGAGGAGAACAATGTTTAAGAATTTAGCAGCAGGAGGGCAAACCACTGCCCATGGTGTACGGATGCTGCGACAGGTCATCAAGATAGGGTTTTCCATCGCTTTGGCCTGTGGACTTCTTTATTTTGGAAATTTTTTGTATCAGCAACCCAAAGAAAACTACAAGGCTTTCTACTATTTAGCAAAATCCAAGGTCTGCATGGAAGAAAACGTGCTGATTCGAGCAGAGTCTTGGAAGGAGATCACACAGCCGCCAAAGAGGAAAACCAAGCAAAAAAGCTCTGCAAGACCGGAGCCCGACTACGGGTGGGCCTCGAAGGATACTCCAGCATACAAAAACCGGATGCTAAAAATCAAAAAAACCACTGCAATCAAAGCCTGCGAAAAAAGACTACGGTTTTTTCTAGGAGAAGCTATTGAAGCTGCAAAAACAGCAGGGAAAATTTCTTTTGGAACATTTGGGTTGGCTATGCTTGTCTTTCTGCTCAGGAGAAGGATAGGGGGCAAGAAAAAACATCTCTCTGGGCTTCCTCTTTCCAAGCCGTGGAAACTCAAGCTAAAACTAAATTGCCTATTTAAAGCCTCCGATATCAAAATCGGCGGCGTTCCCATGCTAAAAAACTCTGAAGCAGAGCATCTTCTCATTACTGGTAGCAGCGGAAGTGGCAAAACCAATTGCCTCCGCCAACTGCTCCATCAGATCCGCGCACAAGGAGACCGCGCGGTCATTGTAGATACAACAGGCTCCTTTGTCTCTGAGTTCTATAGAGAAGGGAAAGATCTCCTTCTCAACCCTTTTGATCAGCGCACAAAAGACTGGCACCCTTGGTGTGAATGCAACGATCTTAAATTCAAAAAAATCTCCTATGGGTTTATTCCTTCTGGAAAAACACAATCGGATGACTTCTTCCCAACAGCCGCTCGAGCCATTCTCGAAGCAGCCTTAAAAAGTCGCGTCGTGGCACATGATTTTTCTATGAGCCGCTTTCTCGATCTTCTTTTGCAGTCTAATAGTGAAAAATTGCTTGAGGAATTTGGAGATAGCGATGCCAATATCTATCTCGACCCCAAAGGAGAGAGAACAACAGCTTCCATCCGCTCCACCCTCAACAATTTTGCTGCCAACCTCCGACCCCTTAAAGATACAGACAATCCTTTTTCTATTAGAGATTGGGTATCTTCTGAAAATGAAAAGGATGATTGGCTGTTTCTTGCCTCTTCACCTCAAGACCGCGAAGATATGAAAACGCTCCTTTCTGTTTGGATTTCAACAGCTCTTGCAGCTGTTAAAGAAAGAGGGTTTGAAACTCCCGGAAGGAAGATCTACCTCATTATCGATGAACTCCACTCCCTTCAGAAGCTCGAGTATCTTCAAGAATCGCTGGCCGAGATGAGAAAATACAAAGGATGTTTAGTTCTTGCCACTCAAAACCTCTCTCAGCTCGATGATCTCTATGGAGTCCATACTGCAAAATCGATGATCGACCAATGTGGAACAAAGGTCTGTTTCCGTCAAAGCGAAGCGGTCATTGCAAAACGAATGTCCAACTTTTTTGGAGACGTGCAAACAAAAGAGACCCAAGAAGGGATCTCCTATGGAGCCAATGACATGAGAGATGGTGTTAACCTCTCTTCTGTCGAAAGAAACCGTCCTTCGGTCTCTCCAACTGATATCCTCTCTTTAAAAAATCTCCATGCCTATCTCAAACTTCCTGGCACGATTCCCCCTGCAAAGGTCAAGTTCCGCTACCTTAAAGAACAACAAATATCATTACCTTTTGTAGAAGATCCCACAGTCCTTGAAAGGAAAAAACAAGAGATCATAAAAATGCGATTAGATGCAGCAAAAAAGAAAGAAGAGAAAAACTCTTCTAAGGAAAAAATAGATGTTTAACAAGAGTTTTTGCAGAAAATTTTTAAGCGATTTGATTGGGCCTCTTTTGTTTTTTGGCTGCTTGGTGTTTTTCGTAAAAAACTCTGGATTAGAGCTTAGCCTCCTAGGTAGCAGTCCGTTGTTGGGGTCCTTAGTCATCTTTTCTCTCTCCATTCTTTTGTTCTGCCTTTGGCGATTTCTGCCGTTTCTTGGTCCTTTTGTTGGGAAGGAGCTTCCTGTTATTTCTCTTGCTGGAGTTTTCATCTACTTCAGTTGGATGGGAATCGAAAAAAAAGAATTGGGATTAGCTTTTAGTATCTTCTTTGTGGGGTGGATTTTGTGTTGGGGAGGATGGCAATGGTTCTCAAGCTTAGAGGAAAAAATATGCTCAAAACACGAATAGAATCACATTACTTTACCCATCTTTTCAGCAAGCAAATAACAAATCCATTAGACAAAAATTTAAGTTGTCTATAGCCTGAGTGACAAGTAAAGACAAAAGAAGGTAACTTATGACAAATTCAAATATTTTAAGCATAACGAAAGCAGCACAGATCTTAGGTGTTACAAGACAGGCGGCATACATAGCTATGAAAAACGGTAGAATCCCGGCGACAAAATGCCCTAATACAAAAAAGTGGTTGGTTACAGTTGAAGATGTCCAATCTTATAAACAAAACAAGTATTCTCGTGATCTCTCAAAGCATAATGGAGAGCTGATCTTTGATAAATCGAAAGGGTTCCACTCTGTGGGGGAAGCGGCAAAAGTTCTTGGTGTGCCAGCTCAGAAAATCTATTATGCAGTGCGTATAGGCCTCCTAAAGTCTCATAGAAGAGGCGCTGCTTGGGTTATTCATACTGATGATGTTCGAGCGTATGAAGAAAACTATTTAGCAAGGAAAGCAAAAGAGGCGATTTAAAAATTTGCTTTAAAAGATGGGCTAATTTTGAATCAGTCCCAAAGAGTATAGGATTGAAGCTGTTGGTTTGTTAGTTGACCGCAGTTTTTTCGGGAAAAAGAAGAGGCGGCTGAAATTCCTCCTATCTTTTTTTTGGTGAAAGGTTCTAGATCCAACCTCTAAAGGTCTGGGAAAGGTTTCCCTCTTTAGGAACTTGCTTTGGCGTACGCTTCCTGATGCCTCCTGGATTCAAACCCCTTTTCAAGTGTCCGAAATGAAAGTTGCAGGATTTTTATAAATTCCCTATAAATCCTTTAAAACCACCTTAAAGGACCTTTAAAGAGATTTCCTTCTTTCTTAATAGGGTTATAATATTGCTCACTTTCAGAAATCGCGATCTACACCTCTTAAAAAAGAGAAATTTCCGCGCTTTTCTGGATTTTTCCAGTTCATTTCTATTCCTGGAGTTTCTTCAATTCTTTTTCGCTCAAACCAGTTAATCTTGCTATTTGCTCAATCGGGAGATTTTCCTGAAACATAGAACGTGCAATTTCTAAGGATTGATTTTTTGCTCCCTTCTCTTCAGCTTTTTTGAGCGTATTCGCTTCTATTCTGAGCCACTTAAGGTGATCTTCATAAGCCTCGCGCTCTTCGTCAGAAAAATTCATGACGTTGAGAACTTCGATAGCTTTCTTAACAAGAGCATCATCCAAAGACTTTGGTAATTTTGCTGTCTTAAGCAAATCGTTTCTTGTGAGGAAAGCTGACCACATATCTAAAGAATTCTTAATCTTAGAACCTATATCTCCAAAGTCTTTCCCCAGTTTATCTGTAAACTTTTTCAGCTCGATCGTATGCAACTCTAGTTCGTTGAAATATTTTAGACCCGTTTCTTTTTCAGTAATATGAAAGACATTGTGATATTTTTGTGCTTTGGGAATAGATGTAAAATTCAGAATATGGATCCCTATCACTTTTTCAAGAGTCGAATAATCCTCTGATTCTTTTAGCTGGCCTGTATAGAGCTTAGCCCAGTAATACAATGCCCTTTTATCATAGTCGGCTTCGTCGGTAATTTGGATTTCAATATTGAACTTCTTCCCATTGTTTCCCTCGGCTTTAATATCCAAGATGGAAAGTTTATCATTCTTAAAATTCTTCTGGTTATAGGGATTGAGCAGGGTGATATCAGCAACCTGATCTTCTTCTCCTACAATAGAGTTAATCAAGGAGATAAGGAGATCTTTGTTGCTTTCTGTGCCAAATATTTTTTTGAAAGCGAGACCCACGCGCGGATTGATTTTTTCCGTCATTAGGTACTACTCCGCATAACCCCTTCTCATTCTACTCTCATGCAGAAAATTCTTCAATGGCTTTAGCTTCAAATAATTAATATTCATAATCTTTCCAAACCAGAAAATTATCTCTTGTGGATTTTACAAGCTCTAGCTCTAACCCCATGTAATCATCAACCGCACTATCGGTGCTATCATTAGAAAAACCAATTCCCTCATCTAGCGTGGCGGGAGGGTTTTTTAGATCCTTCTCATTGTTCATTGGCTTTGCCTCACAGTCCTTGGGCATTCAAAATCAAAACATCCTCAATAGGGACAATTGCAAAGCACGCATCCCCTGAGCTCATGATGATCCTTTCACCATCAAAAGCTGCTCGTGTAAAGAGATCTTGGATCCCCCCTTTTGCATCAACAGGGACCGCTAGTCTTTGATCTTCTTCTCCGGAAGCATTCCATCTCTCTGGATATTCAACATCTACATTCATTATTCTTTTCCTTTTGTTACAAGCTCAGGACATAGGAGCGATCTTTCTCCATAATCTGTGCTTTCTCGAGGTTTTTGGTGATTTCTTTTTCTTGGCGCAAGGCAAGAGAGAATTCCTTCGCCTCAGTCTCAAATATATTTTGTATCTTTTGTGGATTGCTAGCCAGATCTTTCCTTTTTAAGGCTTCTTGACAAAGCTTCTCAAAGGTCCGCTGCTTAATGCACGGAAGTTCCGATCTGGGCATTTTAGAAAGAGGCATTCCAGCTAGAGATTTTTCGGATTCCTGAATCGTCTCTTTCATGAGATTGATCTCTGAGAGTGTTGCTTCTGCCCCATGACGTGCTTCAAAGAGTGTGCATTGACGTGCAAGATGCTTTTGAAGGTCTCCTCCTGCATTGATCAAAGGGTCTTCTCCTAGACGTTTAAAAACCTCGTCTTCTTTTTTAAAGATGTTTAAAGCGCCGACTCCGATTTTTCTCAAGACTGTGCGCTGCTCTTTTTCGATTTCTCCAAAAGCACATTCCCCTAGATCTCTTCCTTCTTTGTAGGCAGAAACGATATCCCCTAGAGCAAGTCTTTCTCCAAATTTTAGATTCTTTTGATCCGAGAGGATTAGAAAAGAATCTCTACTTTTTGAACAGAGCACTCCTTGCGTTTTTTCTTTGAGTTCTTTGCATTTGAGTCCCTTTGGCCATGGATCCGCAAGATCCCACTTTTCTTCGAACGTTTTGGAGAGCCAATCTCTATCTACCGTCTTAATCTCTTTCGCTCCAACTCGGAAAAGTTCATTTTCGATTTCTTTGGCAGCCTTAAAGCCTCCCTTATCATTATCGGGCCAGATCAAAACATCACGGCCAGCAAGTGGCGTCCAATCCGTTTTTGAGACAGCTCCACATCCTCCCATCCAAGTGACAGCAATGGTTTCCTTGTTTTTTAACTCTTCTTTCAATTTATCAGGAGCTGCATCTGCTGTTTTCTCTCCTTCAACAACAATGACGGGAGCAAGGGGATTTTTCTCTAAGCAGTCGAGGTTGTAGAGGGTTCTCTTCTCCTCTCCATGGTCAAATCCCTTCATCTTCCAATGAGGCTTAGTATTTTCCTCTCGATCATAACCATAACTTAAGGGGGGAGTGATCTTGTTTCCTTCCTTGTCTTCTAATCGAAGGACATAATGAAGCAACTCTCCTTTGGCATTTTTGTAGGCATAGCGAGCTGTTTCAACGTAGTCTCCAACCTGTCTGTCACTAGGAGCAGGGGCATTAGCAGGAGGTTTTAAGCTGACCCACTCTTTAGGCTCTTGGGAAGGAAATTTTTTCTGGACCTGCCGAGGAATCTCTAAGTTAGCAGAAAGCCCAACAAACTCTCGAGCCCAATTAACAGCTTCTTGTTTATCCATCCCTAATCGATTTTGAATGAGCTTTAATGGGCCTCCTCCTTCTCCCTTTTCAAAGTCATAGAACTGCCCGGATTTTTCTCCACAGTAAGTTACGGATAACGACCCTTTAGCTCCAAATCGGAAGGCTGTAGCGGTTGTTATGCTTGGGCCACTCGGGAAAAGCTTGGCAAGAAGTGGTTCCAAGCTAAACTTTAACTCCTCGGTCAGGCTGGAAGAGCTTTTTAGCACTTGCTTTTTCAGATAGGTGTCATGCTTTGCTGCTTGGAGCTCGACCATTTCTCTTGCTTTGTCATTCAAGTGATCTTTAGATCCTGTTCTTAGCTCAAAAGCTAAACGATTCCTTCTGGAGCACGCCACTTGCCATGCTTTGAAGCTTTTAGCATTTCCTAACTCTTTAAGCCCTCCTTCTTTCTCAGCTTCAATGAGGGTTTTGAGTTCTTTGCATTTGAAAACCTGAGCCCAATACTTTTTGAGGGTGGGATCTGATTCTTGACTTTGAGGTTTAGCTTCTAAGTCTTTGGCTCTATCGGGAAACGCTTCTCTTTTACCTTGATCTCTTGCCTCAAACCGATCTGCTTCCTTCAATGTTCTTTTATCAAGAATGTCTTCAGGATCTTTTCCCATTTCCTTGAGGCTGTCTTTGAGCTCAAAAGCAGCGCTTTCCATAATCGACTTGGCCTCGATTGCCTCAGAAAATCCAGAGAGGTCAGAGACTTTTTTGTCTTTTAAGGCGGCCTCGATTTCTAGAGGGCGCCACAGATCAAAGCTCTTTTCTTGGGCGCTGATGTATTTTTCTTTGAGCGGCTCGAGCTCAGAGATGATTTTTCCTCTATAGGGAGTTTTATTTACTTGGAACTTGGCTTCAGAACTCTCTGCTTGGTACTGGAGTTTTCTCAAAATATCTTCAGAAAAGATCTCTTTACACTTGATTCCTTCTTTCTGAGACATTTCTACAAGATGCGCAGCAAGGGCTTTTCTTGCGTTAAAAAGCTCAGGAGAAAGCTCTTTGTAGGACGGGCAGTCTTTGGGTCTTTGGGTTCGCTTGGAAATTTCTAATCCAACTTTCCTCTCAATGCGAGAGATTTCTCCGCAAATTTCCCTGTATCGCTCTCCCAAAGATTTGAAATTTTCAAGTTTTTGTTCCTGGAATAGGTCGTTCTGAAGGGTTTCTCTCAAATTCTTGAGCCCCTCTTCTTTAAAAACTTGCGTCGGCTTCAGCGCTTTTTCAAAAGCTTGAGCTCCTTTTTCTAGAGAGGAAGCAGCTTCTTCACTAAAGAGCTTTTTGCTTTCTTCACTTAAGACTGGGCTGTCTGATGTTTCCAGATCTCCTGATAACCTCTGTACCTCTCCCCAAGCGATCCAGTTAGCTTCTTTGGCAGCTAGGAGACTCTCAGCATATGATAGGTGCTCATTTTCACCCTTTAGAAGCGCTGTAGATTCTAAGCGGACTGTTTTCAATAGCTCCCTAGAGACAGCGTAACGGTCTTTCCATAGATCAAAGAGGAGATCAGGCTGATTGCTTTTGAGTCTGTTAAGGGAAAAGGACTGGTCAAACTTCTTCGCGCTGAGAGAAAAGAGTTTTTCAACATCTTCCCCATAAGTATTTCGAATAGAGTTGTCATCCCACTTTGCTTTCTCAATAAAAGCTTTAGCGATGGCATTTCTTTTCGAGGTGTTCTGGCCCAGTTCTTTAAAAAAATCAGTCCTTTCAATAGGAATGCCTAGAATTTTAGCCTCCTGCTCTGCTAAGTCTCGTTTTTCTGATGCGCTTTTGTTGTTTTCTAGAAAGGCTTTAAAGAGGGTATCGGGATTGACTTGATTGAGGATTTCTCCAGAAAGAGAATAGACAAATTCTCTTTGCGCAGCCATCGCTTCGATGGTTTTTTTAGTATTGACTTTGTCTGATTCGTCTTTCGGATGAACCTGCACGCGAGAATGGTAGTTGTAGAACTCAGGGTCTTTCTGCTTGAGCCCTCTATGTTCGATTTTCTCCTTGAAAAAGCTTGTGGCTTCACGGAAATATCCTCTCAAATTGTCTTTGAGACGGTCAGACGTTTTTAGGCTTTTGGTTTCTTTGATTTTTTGCTCTTCTTGGGCTTTCATTTCTAGGGTCGGGACGTTATCGCATTCAAGAGTTGTTGCTTTTTCTCCATCTCTTCTTGCTTGGGCTTTAAATGCTGCAATACTTGGCGCATCGGTTTTTGCGACAAAATACAGGAACTCATTGATATGTCTTGTAGCGGCGACGTAGAGCATTTGTCTGTCTAGATGTGGCGCATGGAGGAAATAAGCTCGTTTCCAAGTCCCTCCTTGAGAGAGGTTGGCATTGATGGCGTATCCATGATGGAATTTTCGGTATTCTTTTGGATTAAAGTGGATCAGACGGCTTGT
>Ga0075467_10000159_pt1 | contig 48528 bp, 30 predicted proteins | sample DEB08_DNA_9_FD_75067 | JGI IMG/M metagenome (GOLD analysis project Ga0075467, IMG submission 75067) | Aqueous microbial communities from the Delaware River and Bay under freshwater to marine salinity gradient to study organic matter... | ecosystem: Environmental > Aquatic > Marine > Coastal ... | reverse complement strand
GTGACGACCCGTCAAGCGATTTAGCCTACGCCAATAACGGCGAAAATGCCGCACCGGTGTGGATCATTGGTGACAACGTAGTTGATACCACCGATACGCAGTTTGAAATATGCGTCGATGTGCGCGGCGACGGGGGGGCTAATACTGACCCGTTTACCGGTAGGACCTATGATTACACATTCACCCTAGATCGCTTAGACAGCGCACGCTTATTTGATGGTGGTCGTGATACGCCGAATCTAGTTCCGGCCCATATCGACGCTGACCAAAGCGGCATGCTTGCTTTCGTCTGTGATGGAAGTGATGCTATTCTCGCCGCCGCCTGGGGGCAGGACCCAAGTACCGCCAGCGCCGCTTTGCCAGCACTCGATACCGGCACAACGGTTCGTTCAGTAAGCGCCGACGTGGCCTTTTTGGGTGATACGGTTTTTGAGGACGTTAATGGTAACGGAATTAGAGATCCTGGCGAGCCCGGCATCCAAAACGTCACGGTTATTTTAACGCCGGAGCCTAGTATAAACCTTGGTAACGGCCCAGGCCAAGCTATTACGGCCTCGACTGATTTCAACGGTTCTTACCTGTTTACCGGTTTGGTGAACGGCGATTATACGATTGATGTGATTGCCCCTAGCGGTTTTATGCAAACCTTTGACCCTGATGCGGCCAACGGTGATCCCGTCGTTACAGATAACCAGTCATCTCCAACGATTGAGAATGCTTCGGGTCGCTTAGACCAAGATTTTGGTTATATAAATAACGTTCCTCTGGGTACGGTTGGTGATTTTATTTACGCCGATACCAATGGTAATGGCATTCAAGACGCCAGCGAAGCAGGTAGTGGCATCGGTGGCATTAACGTAGAGCTGTGTTTGCTAAACCGAACACTTCTCGCTGAAGACGATTTTTCGGTGGTTAGCTACAGTAATAATTTAACTCAATGGGCTGGTAATTCTTGGATCGAGCTTGCTGGTGGTGGTGGTGGTAACACTAGCCCAATTGAAGATACTGTAAATACACCCGACAGAGGCTACTTCATCGATGCTGGCGAGCTCAGACTTCGAGGTAATAATAATAATACCCAATTTTACAATCTGACTCGGCAGTTTGATTCGTCGCTAACAGAGTTTATTGACATAAGCTTCGATCTTAGACGGCTTAACCAGGGCGACTATGAGAACGATGATGATCTGCTAGTTCAGATTTCATTGAACAATGGAGCGTTTGTAACTGAAGAGAACATTCAGATTAACAACCTTGGTGCAGCGACTACCACGATTACTATTGATGACTTTGATACTAATTTTGCTAGCAATGTCCGCCTGCGTTTTACCACAGCTAAGCTTAATGCCAATAATGAGCGAATCTTCATTGATGACGTCCGTATTTTTGCTGAATCAGATTGTCAAACCACCACCACGGCCGGTGATGGCAGTTACTTATTTGATTTTTTACCGCCGGCGGTTTACCAGATAGCCGTTCTTAACCCGCCGGCCGGATTGATTAATAGTGATGATCCTGGTGGCGATGCTGATAGCACTAATCAGTTTGCTCTGACAGACTCAGGCGGCAACCTAGAGCAAGACTTCGGCTATTTTACCCCTGCTACTGTTATTGGCCATGTCTACATAGATAGTAACGGTAATGGTGTGCAAGAACCTAGCGAGCCTAATATTGAAGGCTTAAATATTGAGGTCACGGATGCAAACGGTAATTTGTCGATTGTTACTACCGATGCAAGCGGCGATTACACAGCCTCGGTGCCCCCTGGTTCGACGCAAGTTAACATCGACACAAACGATCCCTTAGTCATCATTGCGGGTTTTCCGAACGGCCCGTTTCCAGCCTCTTTTATTCAGACCGATGGCGTAGACCCGAGTATCGTCACCGCAGTCGCTGGCACCACGGTTGATGCCGGTGATGATGGCTATTTCCAAGGCAACGTTATTGGCGATACCGTTTATTCTGAGGAAGATGGCGCGCCTGGTATTCAAGGCGCTGGCGACCCTGGCATACCTAATACTTTAGTTACACTGACGCCCCCACCAACGATTGATCTAGGCGCCGGGCTCGGTGTCGCTATTAGTCAGTTCACTGATGTTAACGGTAACTATAGTTTTCCAGGCTTACCTGACGGCACTTATGTGGTCACTGTGGCACAACCAAGTGGCACCATCCAAACCGAAGACCCCGATGGCGGCGCTGACAGTATGTCATCGGTAACGATAGCCGGTGGCGTGACCAATAATCAGCAAGATTTTGGTTATAATAATAATGTTCCGCAAGGCTTTATTGGCGACAAAATTTATTCTGACTTGAACGGTAATGGCATCCAAGATGCTGGCGAACCAGGCCTTGCCGGTATTGTCGTCGAGATTTGTGGTGACCTAGATGACAACAATGTCACGGCCAATACCTGCCGAACTGAAACCACCGACGCAGATGGTGACTATTTATTCGGAGATCTTTTCTTGGCCGATGGCACCACCGCAAATGCCGGTGACACCGCGATTCCGGCGACCGATGGCAGTGAGGTTTATACCATCACGGTAACCAATCCACCGGCGGGTCAAACTAATAGTCAAGACCCTGACAATGGCTTACCTAATTTTAGCCAACTAACACTCAGCACCGCCGGTGGTAACTTAGATCAAGATTTTGGTTATTATCAGCCGGGAACTGTGACTGGTCATTTGTACATTGATACTAATGGTGATGGCACTCAACAACCTGGTGAGCCTGATCTTGTTGGCGTCGACGTAGTGATCACAGATTCAAACGGCGATATCCAGATAGTTGCCACAGATTCCAATGGTGATTATTCTGCTCTTGTGCCAGTTGGTGATGTGACCACTAATGTCGATGAAACTGATCCTCAGTTTCCGTTGAATCACTTGCAGACTGAAGGCACCGACCCGACCACTGTTACACTAGTAGCGCCTGGTGGCACAGTAGACGCGGGCATTGATGGCTACGCTCCAGCGGGTTCAATTGGCGACTTAATTTTCTTTGATAGTTCAAGTGGCGGCACAACCGGTATTTATGATCCGGGTGTCGATACGGGCGCACCAAATATTCTGGTAACGCTAACCCCGCCAGCTGGCATCGATGTTGGTAACGGTAACGGTGTTGCAATAACCACGCTTACCGATGCCAATGGTAACTATTCTTTTGGCTCGCTTCAGCCCGGCACTTACACCATTGATGTGACGCCGCCAAGTGGCGTCAATCAAACTGTAGACCCTGGCGAGCCTGGCATCCAGTGTGTGACCTGCGAGACTACCTCAGTGGTAGTTCTGGCGGCTGGCGAAGCTAATAACCTACAAGACTTTGGTTTTCAGAGCGCACTCCCCCTAGGCCAAATTGGCGATAAAATATTCACCGATGCCAATGGCAATGGTGTGTTCGATGTAAATGAATCTGGGATTGCTGGTATCAGAGTCCAACTATGTGGAGATTTAGATAACAATGATGGCACACCAGCAACCTGTCGTATTGAAATTACTGATGCTGATGGCGATTACCTCTTTGGTGATGGTTTTCAAGGCGACGGCGTCACCGTAGACGGTGCCGACACTGGCCTGCCCGGCACTAACGGCACCGAAGACTATACGGTTACCGTTCTCAATCCACCGGCTGGCGCGACCAATACCGCAGACCCCGATGGCTCAACGCCAAACGTCGCGCAGTTAACCTTACCCTCGGGCATCAGCAACGTAGACCAAGATTTTGGTTACGTTGTGCGCAGCTCAATTTCTGGCACGGTATGGCTTGATGAAGATCTTGATGGCATTCTTGATATCGAAGAAACTGGTATCACCCAAGTCCAAGTCGAGTTGGTTCGTGATGGCGTTGTTATCGCCACCACTGTCAGTGATGCGAATGGCAAGTACGCATTCCCGAATGTAATACCGGGCAACTACACTGTTAATATCGTCGATCCGTCGGTACCCGCGGGCCTACAAAACACCGCTGGAGCAAAGGGCGTCGACCCTCGACCCATCAACGTACCGCCTGGCACTGAAGTTAATGATGTCGACTTTGGTTATATTCCAAACGTCAACACCGGCGCGATTGGCGACCGGGTTTGGTTTGATGCTGACCAAGATGGTATTCAAGACCCAGGCGAAGCCGGTATTGAAGGGGTGACTCTCAATCTGCTTAATGCCGCTGGTGCAACAATTGCTACCACCACCACTAATGCCAATGGTGACTATCTATTTACCAATGTGCCGTTCGGTCGAGATTATATTGTGTCTATTCCGACCAACGACCCGAATCTAGTAGGCACAACCCCGACGGTTGGCCCACAAAGTGAGGGAGGGTTTGTCGGTAATCCGGTAGATTTATCCGCAACCAGCTCAGTAATAACCGATATAGACTTTGGCTTTCAAAGCCCCAATAGCAACACTATTATCGATAGCTTCTGGGTCGATAGCGATCGCGACGGAATTCGTGATATTGATGAACAGCCAATCGCTAACGTCACAGTTACGCTATACAACGATGCCAATAATGACGGCATCGCTGACGACGCTGATAGTGACGGCCAGCCAGATGTGGTGGCGACCACCACCTCGGATGCAAACGGTGGTGTTAGTTTCACCGGCCTTGCCGACGGCTCTTACGTTATTGCTGTTACCGATATTAACAATCAGTTGAATAATTTCGTAGGCACCACCGGTGAAGCGTCAGTAGGCTTATCCGACACCGTCGCTGTTGCCGGCGGCGCTACTGATAGCCAAGACAGCTTTGGTTACAACCAGCCGGGCTTAATCGCCGGTACGGTTTACAATGATGTTGATAACAATAGCGATCAAGACGCTGGTGAAGCTGGTTTTTCTGGCACCACAGTAACGCTATTGATAGACGAGCTTAACAACGGTACTTATGTGGCCGTAGAGTCGGTGTTAACCTCACCTGATGGCTCGTATAAGTTCAACGTTAACTTGGCCGGGGATTATCGCGTTGTTGTTACCCCCCCAGGTGGCACTCAAACTGAAGACCCCGATGTTACCGTTAATGATCAAACCGACATCACCCTGATCCTAGGTCAAAGTTCGGTTGGTAACGACTTTGGTTATACCAATGTTCCGGGTACCTTCACCATGCAGGGCACGGTGTTCATTGACCCGAATAAAAACGGTGTTGAAGATGCAGGCGAGCTAGGCATTGCAGGCGTGACCGTAGACCTGATTGATCGAAACGATGTTCGCGGCTACGACGTGGTTAACGGTATGTTAGATATTAACAACGATGGTCGTATTACCGTAGCCGATGATGGCACAGTCAATGGTATTGCCATTATCGATGGCATGTTTGATATCGATAATAACGGCACGATCAATGAAGCTGACAGCGGTGTCGTCGGTCCGTTTAATATTCTGGAAGGGCTGGTTAATATTGCTCAGGCTGGAGTCGCAAATCAGTCAAGCACTGGTTTTGAAGGTGATCCTGATCCAAATGTCGCAATTGATGGCAACCCTGTCGGCGGTACTCCAGTTGTATCAGTCGGTCCGTTCATTCATACACAGGGCTCGATTGGCACAGATTATTGGGAAGTTGATCTTGGCTCAGTAAGTGATATTTCTCAAATCAAGATATTCAACCGAGATGGTAATCCCGGCAGATTAGAGAATGTTCGAGTGTTGGTATCTGATACACCATTTCCGAGCGACCCAGCTGATTTTGCTGGTGCCTTAGCTAACGCTGATTTCGTCTATCAAATTTTGGGTAGTGATTTGAATGACCCAGAAATAGCCCTAGGTGGTGTTGCTGGAAGATACGTTAGATTACAAAAATCCGGGACAGACAATGTCGATAACTTTTTGCACTTCGCAGAAATACAAGTCACCCCTAGCCTTATTCGAGCGAGTTCCGATGCGGTCGTTGCATCTACACGAACAGACGCTTTGGGTAACTATACCTTTGCCGGATTAGGCAATGGCGATTACAGCGTAGCGGTAACCGACAAAGACGTAGTTCTTGCTGGCTTTGATATCACCAGTGGCTCCGATGTTCTGGACCGAACGATTAACAACGCCGATGAATTTAATGTCGACTTTGGTTACATTCGAGAAGAAGCCACCGGCTCAATTGCTGGTGAAGTTTTCATTGACGAAAATGATAGTGGCACAGCTCAAGATCCAGAGTTTAATCTTAGTAATGTCGATGTTCATTTGTGTCGTGCGCCACTCGATACGGGCATAAGCCTTCCCAATGGTGTCGTGCAATTTGCTCGATATACAGGTGCATACGCGCTCACAACCGAGATAGAGAGCGGCGTATTAACCACTTCAGTCAATGAGACAATATCTACATTTGGGGTACTGCCGAGCGATGAAAACACCGATAATTTCGGTTATATATACAAAGGTTTCATCAACGTAACTGATGCGGGAGATCACTTTTTCCGTACCAGCTCAGACGACGGTAGTGTGGTTTTCATCAATGGTGTACAGGTTGTTGCTAACGACGGTCTGCATGGTAATGTTTCGGTAACCAGTGCTGCGGTACCGCTCACAGTGGGTTTTCATTCGATTGAAGTGCGCTTCTTTGAACGAACCGGCGGCGATGTTTTCGTATTTGACTATGACACCCCTGTCTCGGCTGGTTTTATCGCCTTACCGTCCGCTGTATTGTCGTCGTTTATCGTTGCTGACAGATGTGTACCAGGGCGCCCAAGTTATATTGCCTCTACGACTAGCGATGCTAACGGTGAATATATCTTCAAGAACCTACCGCCAGCACAATATGTTGTTGATAGTGACGAAGACGATATTCCGGCAGGATTGAATAAAACCGTAGACCCAGTAACAGTAAGTCTCTCAGAAGGCGAAAACGTAACTGCGGTAGATCACGGTTATCGACCTGCGCCAATCGGCGGCGGCAACAATGCTGGTATCTTGTCTGGTTTTGTCTGGGTTGATGTCAACGCTAATGGCGACTTCGACTCTAACGAAGCGCCAATTTCCGGCGTGACAATCAAAGTCTTCCGTCGAAGTAATGGTATTGGTTCACCACCGGTACTGACCACTACCACACGGCCTGACGGTAGTTGGATAATCTCCAATATCGTCGCCGACTTGGTCGATGACTTATATGTTACCTATCAAGGTACCGATTCAACAGTAATGGGCGTTACCACTAACGGTATTGACTCTGCTGCGGGTGCTGATTTAAATGAAGTTCAGCCGACCAACTTCCCAATTGGCGACAATGTCTATGATCCGGTGCCACTGTTGTCAGACGACGACAATAACATTGCTGATCTGAACTTTGGTTTCGACCCAGGTACGACTAACCTAGGAAGCATTCGCGGCACTATTTACACCGACGCTGATCAAAATGGCGATCTCGACACCGGTAGCCCGAGCGCTGATACCAAGCTAAGGAACGTTACTGTGAACCTGCTAGACGAGGCCGGTAACGTTATAGCGACCACTCGCACTAATGCCAGCGGACAATACCAGTTTGTCGGATTGCCTGTGGGCGACGCGGTAACTGGGGTTAACTACCGAGTTGCGATTACCGACAACATTAATGTTACCCGTGATCTGAACCCACTGGAGACCTTGCCCGCGCTGATTAATTTGCGCGATGTCGCTGGCACCAGTACCAACCCGACCCTAGGCGTTCGTAGTGTAATAGAGCAAGATGCTGGCTTTATTTCGAGCACGACGTTCTTTTCTATCGGTAATCGTTTCTTCTTTGATGCTAACCGTAACGGTATTGTTGATGATGACGAATCTGGCATTGAAGGCGTAACCGTTCAGTGTTGGTTAGATGTAGACCAAAGCGAAACACCAAACGACCCGAGCATTGCGTCAAGTGCTGTGACACCAGAGCCAGGCATCGATAACTTGATTCGTACGGTTGTCACTGACGCCGACGGCGAGTATGTCTGTACTAGTTTGCCAGCCGGCAACTACATTGTGGTGGTAGCCGATGCAAATGGTTTTGATGAGGCCGTAGACGGTACGCTAGTAACCGGTAATGTTGGTGATAACTTCGCCAAAAACTGGCGCTATGCGCTAACGCTGGGTGTCTCAGCACCTAACTTTACCGCTGACTTCGGCGTTTCCGGAAACAATACTCTAAATGGTTTTGTCTTCGTAGAAGCTGAAGATTTAGTTGAGCCAGATCCTGGTGCGACCACCATTGGTGCGGGTGATTTAGACGGCGTTGCCGGTGGTAACCTCGATTCAACTGTCCCAGGTGCATCGTCCGCAGACGTCGTTGCAACGGTAAATGTCCCGGTTGATCTATTAATCGAGGCGGATGATGGAACGTTTAGTGTTATACAAAGCACCATTACTGGCGCGGATGGCAGTTATAGTTTCGATGGCCTACCTGATGGGCGTTATCAAGTACGTGTTCGTCCAACCGGCACCGGTATCGATGGCTACGGCCAAACCGGTGATCCTGATTTAGCCTTGGTGGCATCTGACCCAACCGACTTGGTCTGCGATTCAGCCACAGCATCGCTGTGTGACAACATCGCGCTAACGCCGATTGATTTGGATTCTGCCAGCGCTGATACAAACTCAGTAACGCAATCGGGTATCGATTTTGGTTATCAACGTGGCTTCGCCACTACCCCAGTTACCATGAACTTCTTCAGCGCAACACGCTCAGGTGGCATCGTGAGTTTTGTTTGGGAAACCTCAAACGAAGTAGGTCATGCAGGCTTCCAAGTGTTTGCTCGAATAGAAGGTGGTTGGGCGTTGTTAAATGAAGAGCTCCTAGTCGGCAATGTCGACGTCAGCTCCGAGGTTGAAACCAAACAATATACTTTTGAAGCGGCCACTAATGCCAAATGGTTTGCTCTTGTAGACGTCTCAAATACCGAGGAAGTGATCGCTCGCGGACCGTTCGAAGTAGGCCAAGAGTATGGCGCCAACCTTGGTGACAAAGATGTTTTTGACTGGAGCTTAGTAGAGGCCAGTTCACTGCAAAGCTTAAATCAGATCAAAGAATTGGTTGATAGCAAACTGAATCAACGTGCCAATGAAGCTGAGGAGTTCGACCCAGAGTTCGACGCTTTCCTCAACGAAGTTGACGAGCAGGACGGAGAATAGTTATGAAAAAGTTAAGCTTAAGACTGAGTTTTAAATTTGCTTTGCAGGCCAGCTTGCTGGCGGCGTTTGTTGGTTCTGTTAGTTCAGCCTCGGCTACCGAGCTGTTAAATCTGGTTACTGAAAAGGCCGGTATGCACCGCATTAGCTATGAGGCGCTGGTAAGCCAAGGGGCTGACTTGAACGGTGTTCAAACACGACGTATTGGCTTGAGCGTTGATGGTCAGCCGGTCGCGGTATTGGCAAAAGGGCAAAGCCGTAGCTCCGGTCGTAGCAGCACTTTCGGCCCCGGTGGCTATATCGAGTTCTATGCAAACGGCAGCGAAAGCCAATACAGCGAGAAGCAGATGTTTACTCTTCATTCGCTCAGCAATCAGCAGATTCGCAACGGTCAGCGTGAACTTATTCGCACTCAGCGAAATCGAGTTGATCTGACCGCGCCTATGTCGCAACAGTATCAACATACCCATGTTGAGCATCAAAATAACACTTACTCATTTACCTCACCGATTGCGAATGACCCTTGGCACTTTGGTTTTACCGTCAGTGTGCGCCCAACGCCGACTTATTCTTTCAGTTTAGAGAACATTGTCGGTGGCACTGCTAGCGCTAAGATTGATGCGCAAATGATGGGCTTTGTAGATCTGGCAATCGAGGGTAATGATCATCACTATGAGGTCTTAGTCAACGGCGTGTTGATCGGTGACCAGCAGTTTGACGGTAACTCAGTAGATCAGTTTGTTTCCACTGAGGTAGCGGTTCAAGAGGGTGCTAACAGCTTTAAATTTAACTACCGCCCATTGATTGATGTGCCATTTGATCGAATCGCGCTAAACGAGCTTAGAGTCACTTATCCGCGTACTACCGAGATGTCCAATGGTTATCTCGAAGGTTGGTTCGACGCTGATCAAGCATTGATTAGCAATGTTGGCAATGCCAGCGTTTATCGTAAAGACCCAAACGGAGAAATCCGCCGAATTTCCGGCGCTCGCCAAAGCGCCGGTGGCTTCACCTTTAGTACTAGCGGCGAAGCCGGTCACTACATCATTGTTAGCGAAGAGGAAGACGAAGCCGACAACGATAGAGGCTTTAAGAAACCGAAGGTGCAAGCGATCGAGGCGCAAGCCGACATCTCACGAGGGCGCGCTGAATACTTAATCATTGCCCACCCGAGTTTGATCGGCGAGCAGTTGGATGAGTTGGTGACTATTCGTTCAGAAGACTATTTAGTAAAAGTTGTCGATGTAAACCAAGTGTATGCTCAGTATGGTAATCATAATTTTGGCTATCAAGGCATAGAGGCTTACATTAAGCACGCTGTCGCCAATATGAATACTCGCTACGTGGTATTGCTTGGTAACGACACCTACGACTATAAGAATTTCAAGTTCGAATCGAAAAGCCTAATACCAACAAAGTATGTTGAAACGCTTATTGGCGGCCTAAGAATATCGCAAACCGCGTCAGACGCGTCTTATGGAGACGTCAATGATGATGGTGTGCCGGATGTCGCGATTGGTCGAATTGGTGCGCGCACTAAAACTGAACTCGGCTATGTAGTAAACAAAATTAAAGCCTATCAAGCCCGCGAAGGTTATGCCGGGCGCGTATTGATGGCGACTGATAAAGACGATTTAGGCGCGGGTGTTAACTTTACTGCCGATGCACAAGATCTAATCAACGCGATGCCGGCGGATTGGCGCGGGGCTTTACGTCAGGACTTCCGAGCATTTCCTGAGGTAGATGGTCATCAGGCGGCGCACGACAAGGTTATCAGCGTTATCAACGCTGGCGTGTCTGTGGTCGAATATATCGGCCATTCGTCTCAGTACACATGGGCTTACACCACCCCGCCATTGTTATCGATAACTGAGATACCTGGCCTGACTAATGTTGGCAAGCCTACCGTGGTAACTCAATGGGGCTGTTGGAACACCTACTATGTAGACCCCGAAGGCTACACCATGGGTGATCGTTTTATGCTGGGTGGTGAGCACGGCGCTGTCAGCGTGCTAGGAGCGTCTTCATTGACCACATCAGAAGGTGAGCGCGGCCTTGGTATTGAGCTGAACAAGCGTTTATTCGCAGATGGTGTGACCATTGGCGATGCCCTGATTGCGGCCAAAAAAGCCTTAGCGGAGCGTGCCGATCACCGTGATATTCAACTGGGTTGGCAAATTCTGGGTGATCCCGCGATTGTGATTAATCCTTAAATTTATTGCTGCGCACGCGCTAGTTGCAGATATAAAAAAGCCAGCATCTATTTGTTTAGACAAGATGCTGGTTTTTTTTGTTGCATGAGCCCCAGAACCTTAGCTGCTTATGGTGTTTCTAAATTGAGTGACAAAGGTTTGCAGGTTATTTAAGCGACTTAGATCAAACTGTTCTTGATCAAGCGGCTCGGCTAATGCTCCGTCAGCTAGGGCGATTGCACGAGCAACATAGTCCGATGTTGAAGTGCATAGCCAGTCATCTCGGTCAACCTGAGACAACAATGCGGCAGTTTGCTGCGCCGGGAACAACGGGCCACTGAGTGCCACAAGTATACCGCCAGCACGAAGTGCCTGACTTGCTGTTACCGGATCGTTTTGTACAAAATTATCGAGAACCACCGAGCCTTCGGTAGCGCCCAACTTAGCATCGAAAATTAGTCTATTATTATCGATCCCCATCGTTGAGAAGCGTTGACGGAGTGCTTTAATAATGTGGTTTTCCTGCGCATCAAGAAGCAATTTCCAATCCGGCAGCTGATGTAAAATATAACTCCAAGTTTTGATTACCTCGAAAGCTAAACCTTGCTGACTGCCGATGCCGACCAGAGTCTTCTTTGCTGTTGATTGTTTGCTTTCATTGTTACTTTCGATATAGAAGCGTTGCCCGGCCAGTTGATGGTCTAAAGCGACGACTAAAGGCGTCGCATAGTAACCTTCATGGGCTAGCCAGCCGTATTGGCGACCGGCTAAATGCAAGCCGAGTGCGCGTTGGCGAGAGCCTAGGCGCATGCCGCATATATCAATCATGACATCGATACTATCGGCGCGCACCTGCCGTGCGAAGTCGGCGTCACTTAGGCTGGCCGACAAAACAACCGAAACTTGTTCATCAAAAAGTTTGATTGGTGGCGTTTCGTCGTGCCAATAAACACTAATTGAGTCTTTGTTTTTAGCCAGTTCGTTGATCACCGGAGCCACCATCGAACGTAACCAAAGGTCGGGTATCACGCCAATCAGAAAGCCTATATTTATGCTCAAGGCGGAGCTTGGCTGGTCAACTGTGTAACGTTTATCGTTGGGTATGAATCTTTCTCGCCATAGCGACAGCTCATGATTTAGGTCTGTTGCCGAGAGACAGTTGTTAGCAACGGCATTATGTATGTAGTTGCTGTGTGTTGGTGCGTGTTTGCTGCGCAATAAGCGTACATAATCGTACGCTCGAACGGCCTCTTCATGCTGGCCGACGATTTTAAGGCAGTCCGCAAGCTGAAAGGCGGCACGATCATGCTCTGGTTGATGGTCTAAGGTTCGCCGGAACATGTTTATCGCATATTCAAAGTTGCCGACCATTCGCTGCGCGAGTGCTAAGTTGTATAGCCATTGACCTTGCTCGCCAAATTGCTCGATTAACGATTTTAATAATCCGGCCGCGGCGGCTGGTTGCTTGGCTTCGAGTTGCAGGCAAGCTTGGTTATTTAATATAAATACTGATTCAGGGTTTAGTTGCGCTGCGCGGCCGCCCATTCTTCTTGCCTGTTCAAATTTTTCCGATTTAAACAAGCTGCTAAATTGGACAGCATGAGCGCCAGCATGGTCTTCTTGCCGAGTAATTATCTCTTGAGTAATCTCAACTGCTTCATCGTGCTTGCTGGCACGTAGAGCGAGAATGGACTTAGAGGTCAAGTTCTCTAAGGATACATCGTTATACTCGCTCACTTATTCACCTCGTCTGACGACACCCGAGAGTCATGGGCCGCTTGGATAGTTTGCTCGAGGCTTGTTTTAAGATCTGGGTTAAGGTCGCGTTCATGACACCAGTCCCGCCACTGCGACCGCAGGGTATTTCCGAACTCACGGCCAAACTGTTTGTCGTTCATTAGCGCCGATTCTTTCATTCGTTTTCGTAGGCCGAAACGTAACTCCTGTAGGGTTTCTTTTAGTTCAGAGAGCTCTTTAGCACGCTCTGCGAATTCGAACACGGTGTCGGTTGCCAAACCACTTAAATTAAGCCGGTACAAAATGCTCGCAGTCACACGGCTGGCGTGTGTCTGGCCCTTGAGCGAGATCACCGGTACGCCCATCCATAGTGCATCTAAGGTAGTCGTAGTGCCATTGTAGGGGCTGGTGTCTAAGGCGATATCGATATTGTTGTATTCATCTAAATGGTGCTCAATCTTGGTCATCGAACGATTAATTATAATCCGATCCTCTGAGACCCCGCGATCAGCGAGTTGCTGTATAAAGAAGCGGGATGCGTTTTTGTTGGTCAGCTGCTGGCGCTTAATGTAAAGCGTAGACTTTGGCACAGCGAGCAATGCGGCCGACCAACAATCTAGCGTAAGGCTAGATATCTTGGCTAAGTTGCTAAACGATCCAAAGCGTATATGGCTCTGGTCTCCGCTTGGGTTAATATCGGGCGCGTTCTCGAGAGGTCTATAGCACAAGAAACCGTTCGGCAGACGCAATAGTTTTTCGCTAAAAAACTGATCATGCAGCTCGCTCGGATCAGCAATGCGATCGGTGATCCGATAGCCAATACTCTTTAGGCCCGTGCTCGACGGGTAACCGAGCCAACTCAGTTGTATCGGCGCCATTTGTTTGGCGAATACGCCAAGACGATTGCCGCTGGTATGGCCGTTGAGATCAACCAGAATATCAATCTTATCGGCGCTGATCTGTTGCGCCAGTTGGGCATCGTTGATTTGCGAACTGTCGCGCCAAACATCAAATAGCTGGCGGATGCCGGCCGTCACCTGGTCAACTTTTTTATCGTCGCCATTCTTCGCATCACTATAGCCAGTTAAGTGAAACTCGTCTTTATTCAAGCCCGTTAGCAGCGGTTGAATAAAAAAGCGAATAGCGTGAGCGCAATAATCGGATGACACAAAGGCTAGTTTTAACTGCCTATTAGGATCAGCTGTGTTTCGCGTATTGTTGACGATTTGGTGTTTTGGAAATGCCTTGTTAAGCCAAAGCTGGGTTAGCTGATAATTGCTTTGCTGCGTGGTGCGCTCTGAGTAATTACTCCAGTAGAGCAGGCGTTGAGTATAGGCGACATTATTCGGCTCTAGCGTGGCGGCTCTTGAATAGCCACCATAGCCTGCTTCGGCACGACCTGTTCGACAATAGATAAGTGCTAGCTGGGCATGTGAGCTAGCGCTGTCGGGCTGTAACTCAATCGCGCGATTTAAGTGTAATTCAGCCTTGTCGAGCTGTGAATCGTTACTTAGCGCGAAGGCATATTCTCGATGAAGGGCGGCTACATTAGGGCTTTTTTTGCACAGCCTAGACATAATCTTACAGGCATCTTTAGCGCGATTCTGCTCCGCGTAGACTAGCGATATGTAACGCAACTGGTTATTGCGCTCCGAGGTAGTCATGGGGTAAGTCTCTGAGCGACCGGCAATTATCGAGCGAAGTTGATCGGCATAACTTGTTGCGTCTTTATGTCCCATCGCGCGCATACATCTGAGTTTGGTGGTATCACCCCAAGCAGACGATTCATTTTCGCTCAACCCGTTTAAGGCTTTTTGGTATTGGCCGCTATTAAAGTGGCGTTCTATTTTACTTCTTTCCACGTGGACTCTTTATTTTTATTGTTTTCCAATTTAATCACAACTCCTACAGCGCGTCGCTTCATGATCGCATTTGAATGTATGGTGTTCCGCCCAAAATACCCATATCAATAGTGTACACCATGCATGTAGTCAGATAAATGATGCTTGATGTTTGTCAATTAAATGGCCTGTATTTTGCCGGAGCGAGCTAAGCGATGTAGGCTATGCTAATTTACCAGTGTCGGCTTGTCGAACCAATAAATAAAAGCTGAATGAGCGACAAAAAGCGCTTTTGTTGCTGCCTCTCTGCCCGTAGACTCTAGGTCTGATTTTGTTCTGTTTTTGTTTTTCCTAGCCGTGCTTGCGAGGCCCTTTTGTTTCAACAATTAAACCCTCAACAACGATCTGCTGTGCAAGACTGCGAGCGGCCGATGCTCGTGCTGGCTGGCGCTGGTAGTGGTAAGACTCGAGTAATTACTTATAAAATAGCCTGGCTGCTGACCAAAAAGTTTATAAATCCGAAGCATATTTACGCGGTGACCTTTACTAATAAGGCCGCAAGAGAGATGAAGGCGCGGGTTACCGAGCTGCTCGATGCTGATACAACTCGTGGTTTGACGGTATCGACTTTTCACAGCTTGGGCATGGCAATTCTTCGCGAAGAGGTTGACGCTTCAGGTCGTAAGCCGGGCTTCTCCATTTTTGACCCAGCCGACTCACTCTTCGTGGTGCGTGAGCTTTTAAAAGCCGATCTTGATGACAATGGCTTAGTTGATCGTGTGCGCAATCAAATTTCCAGCTGGAAGAACGACCTAGTATCACCTGAAGATGCTAATCGGTTGGCCATGACCAACCCGGTAGAAGTCGCGGCGGCCAATGTCTACGGAGAATACGAGCGCTACTTGCAGGCGTGTAACGCGATTGATCTTGACGACATGTTGTATTTGCCCAACGAACTGATGCGCAAATTCGATAATGTTCGAATAAAGTGGCAAGAGCGTGTGCAATATATGCTGGTCGATGAATACCAAGATACCAACGCAGCGCAATATCGGCTAGTTAAAACCTTGGTGGCGGGCTCTGGCGGTAACGGTCTCACCGCGGTTGGTGACGATGACCAATCTATTTACGCTTGGCGTGGTGCGCAGCCCGAGAACTTGGTTCAGCTACAAACCGACTTCCCGACCCTGGAGCTGGTAAAGTTAGAGCAAAATTACCGTTCGATGGGGCGTATATTGGCGCTCGCCAATCATGTCATTCAAAACAACCCGCGACCATTTGAAAAGCATCTATGGAGCGACCTTGGCATCGGCGACCCAATCTTAATTATTAATGCTGAGAACGATGAGCGTGAGGCTGAGAAAGTAGTCGCTGGTATAATGCAGCACCGTTTTCAGAATCAAACTCCGTATAAAAACTATGCGATATTATATCGGGGCAATCATCAGGCTCGAATGCTTGAGCAAAAGTTGCGCGAAATGCATATTCCGTATTACTTGAGCGGCGGGCTGTCCTTTTTTGATCGATCTGAAATCAAAGATGTGATGGCCTACTTGCGCTTGATCAGCAATCCATCAGACGATAATGCTTTTGTGCGCGCGATTAACACGCCGCGTAGAGGTATAGGTGCGTCAACCTTAGAGGCCTTAGCCGAGGCTGCAAAAGCCGATTCTGAAGATTCAGGCAAAATTGGCTTAGAATCATGCAGCTTATATGGAGCTATCACTAGCCCGTTTGTGCATCAGTTTTTGCAGCCCAAACGCCAAGGCGCAATACGAGAGTTCCAGCATTGGCTAAGCGGCATGATGGAGCGGGCGTTAACCGATCCGCCGCTGCAGTTGATTGATGATATCTTGGATGACATTGGCTACGAAGAATGGGTGACCAGGCAAAGTGCCAGTCCTGAACAGGCTGAGATGCGGTGGCGAAATGTGACTGACTTGCTAAATTGGGTTAAGTCGATCGTTAAGAAAAATGAAGACAAAATGTTGGCCGACGTTGTCGCCACCGTTAGTTTAATGGGCATCCTAGAGAAGAATAGCGATGATGAAGATGCTAACGTTGTTTCTTTGATGACACTGCATGCTTCTAAAGGTCTGGAGTTTCCACATGTCACTATCGTTGGCATGGAAGAAGAGATCTTGCCTCATAAAGTCAGCATTGAAGAGGACATGGTAGAAGAAGAGCGGCGACTATTTTACGTTGGCATCACGCGTGCTCAGCGAGAATTAACTCTATCGTATGCTAATCAACGTAAGCGTTATGGTGAGGTTATTGATTGCTCTCCAAGTCGCTTCCTAGACGAATTAGATGAACAACATATTGTCTGGGAAGAAAAGTTATCACAAGACCCGCAGCGCAAAGAAGAAGTGGGTCAGGCGCATTTAGCTGCCATGCGAGCACTGCTTGGTTAGCGTTGAGGGGTATTCATAATTAAAATATCTGTAATTTTTAACCTTTCAAAAGAGCCAAAGGCTTGACACATCTGGTACAATCGCGCCCGACGAACCAATTGGTGTGTGTATTTAAAATAAGCTCATGAAACGCACCCTGCTTTGGCGAAGGCAACTCATTGAATGTAAATGAGTTTTTGATCCGGTGCTTTAAATACAGCGTATCGGCTCGCCATGAAAAAATTTAATTTAGCTAATATTCTAGGTCTAATTGATCTAGACAATCTTAGGAGCACCTATGGCTGACAATAACGTTAGCGACGTAAATGCCGATGGCATGAGCGTTGAAGATCGAAAGAGGCGTCGTTTCCTCACTGGTATGACCGCAGGCTTTGGCGCTATAGGCGCTGGCGTAGCCGTGGTGCCGTTTGTAATGAGCATGGCACCAAGTGAGAGCGCCAAGAATGCCGGTGCGCCGGTTCAATTTGACTTTTCTAAACTTCAAGAAGGTCAAATGGTTAAAGTTGAGTGGCGCGGCAAGCCAGTGGTTTTGCTTTCGCGAACTCAAGAAATGATGGACGGCCTAACTAAGATTCGGGGCGAATTAGCTGACCCCGACTCTAGCGCAAGTAGTCAGCCTATTTATGCCATAAACGAGCAGCGTGCCGATGAGCACAGTAAACAGTTGCTGGTTATGGAAGGTGTGTGTACGCATCTTGGCTGCTCTCCAGTAGAAAAATTAGCGATCGGACCAGATCCACAAATGGGTGATGACTCACAAGGTGGTTTCTTCTGCCCATGTCATGGTTCTAAGTTTGATTTGGCAGGCCGCGTATATAAAGATGTACCAGCGACCACTAATATGGCTGTGCCACCGTACATGTTTGACGGTACCGTCATCACTATTGGTGAAGACAACGGGAGGATTACATAATGGCTATTCATCGTCACGACAACCATAAGAGTGCCAACGCCGTAATGGAATGGGTCGATAAGCGCTTTCCTGCTACTAAAGTCTGGAATGAGCATATTGCCGAGTACATGGCGGCTAAGAATTTCAACTTTTGGTACTTCTTCGGTTCATTAGCTATTTTGATGTTGGTATTGCAGCTTGCTACCGGCATCTTTTTGACCATGCATTACAAGCCAGACGCTCAATTGGCGTTCGCTTCAGTGGAATACATCATGCGCGACGTGCCATTTGGTTGGCTAGTGCGTTATTTGCATTCAACTGGTGCGTCGATGTTCTTCGTAATCATATATTTACATATGTTTCGCGGAGTCATCTACGGCTCGCATCGTGAGCCGCGTGAATTAGTTTGGTTGATTGGTTGCGTAATTTTTGTAGCCCTGATGGCCGAAGCGTTTATGGGCTATTTGCTTCCATGGGGCAATATGTCCTATTGGGGTGCCCAAGTGATTTTGTCACTGTTTGACGTTATCCCCTATGTTGGCCCAGCGTTAACCGAGTGGATTCGCGGTGACTTTGTTATCTCCGATGCCACCTTGAATCGTTTCTTCGCGTTCCACGTTATTCTGCTACCACTAATCTTGGTTGCCTTGGTGTTTTTGCATCTTGTTGCACTTCACCAAGTTGGTTCAAATAACCCAGACGGTATCGATATTTATGACCACGTAGACGAAGACGGCAAGCCGTTAGACGGCATCGCATTCTTCCCGTACATCGTGATCAAAGACTTGATCGGTGTGGCTGGTTTCTTAATCATCTATCTAGGCATCGTATTCTTCTGGCCAGATGGTGGTGGTGTGTTATTGGAAAAAGATAATTTTGCACCCGCTAACTCGCTGCAAACCCCGCCAGATATCGTGCCGCTTTGGTATTTCACGCCGTTCTATTCAATTTTGCGTGCCAGCACAACGTCACTGCTATTCGCGCTTGAAATTATTACCGGCTTAATCGTTATTTGGTTGTGGATAAGAGCGAAGGTAAGTATTAAAGCTAAAATCGGCTTTACCCTGTTAGCTATTGGAGTTTTCGTCGGTTTGCAATTTGGTAGTGGTAAAGCATGGGGTGTTATTCTAATGGCGGCCGCAATTGTTTGTTTTTTCTTGCTTCCTTGGTTAGATCGCTCGCCTGTTTACTCAATCCGCTACCGTAGCTTACCGTTCAAAATTGCCTTGGTATTATTCTTGGTAGCTTTCGTGACCTTAGGTTATTTAGGTATGAATGCACCAACACCGGGTAAAACGTTGTTAGCGCAAATCTGCACTGTCGCTTACTTCGCGTTTTTCGCTTTGATGCCTTGGTTTACCAGTATTGGTAAAACTAAGCCTGAGCCCAGCCGTGTCGTTTACGAAGCGCATTAGGAGACATTAAAATGAAAAAATTATCTCTATTATTAGTTGCTCTATTCTTTACGGCTGTTATGGGCTCTAGCGCTTTTGCCGCTGGTGGTCATGGCGCTGCCGTTGATGAAGTGCACATCAATATGTCTGACAAAGCGTCGCTGCAAAGTGGTGCCAAGATATTCGTTAACTATTGTCTCTCTTGTCATAGTGCTCAGTACTCGCGTTATAATCGCGTTGCTAAAGACTTAGACATCCCTCTGTGGCAGCTCAAGGAAAACTTGATGTTCACTACTGAGAAAGAAGGTGACTTAATGACCACAACGATGCCCGAAGAAGACGCTAAGGCATGGTTCGGTGTTGCGCCTCCTGATCTTTCTTTAGTTGCTCGTGTACGCAGCCCAGATTGGATTTACACTTACCTACGCGCTTTTTACATTGACGAGAGCAGTCCAAGCGGCTGGAATAACTCGTTGTTTGAAAATGTCGCAATGCCGCATGCAATGTATGAATTGCAAGGCGTGCAAAAGGTTGTCGGTAAAGTTGAGGCTGATAGCCATGGCGCTATCGACGCACATGCCTCTAGTGATGCTGTAGGCGATCATAAAGTAGTTGGCGACACCATCTTTGAGCTATCGCACCCTGGTAAGTTAAGCCCAGCTGAGTTTGATAAATCAATGGCTGATTTGACTGCGTTTCTGAGCTATATGGCTGAGCCCGCTCAGTTGCAGCGTAAAACTATTGGCGTTTACACCCTCGCTTTCTTAATTATCTTGCTGCTTCTTTGCATACTTCTTAAGAAAGAGTACTGGCGTGACGTTCATTAGAGCGCGACTAAAATAGTTAAATAAGCCTGATAATTATTAGGCTAGCTAACAAACGTGGCTTGGGCTTGCCCTTGTCGCGTTTTGTTATTTTTAAAGAATGCTTAAAACGTTAGAATATTTATACGCTAATGTCGTTTTGCACTCTATATTCCAATCTTAAAAAAGGAAATTAGTATGAATACACTCGCAACCAGACGCTCGATAATGACGCTTTACTCTGGAACAGACTGCGTGTTGAGTCATGCCTGCCGGATCGTTCTACAAGAGAAAGACATTGAGTGTGAAGTGGTATATACCGACCCTTCAGACACATGCCAAGAACTTGCCGAGTTCAATCCATACTACGAGACACCAACCTTGGTTGACCGTGATTTGATCTTGTATGACCCATTCATCATTAATGAATATTTAGACGAGCGCCTACCTCATCCGCCATTAATGCCGGTTGACCCAGTGTCGCGTGCCAAGCAGCGTTTGATGATTATGCGACTCAATCGTGATTGGTTTGACTCATTAAAAGCATTGCAAGAAGACAAGAGAGACAAAGCGGCTCATAAGGTACTTCGCGATGGCCTAATTGCTATTTCACCCTTATTTGCTGAGCAAGACTATGCAATGGGCGACGACTATTCATTGGTCGATGTTATTTTAGCGCCGCTATTATGGCGTTTGCCAACCCTCAATATTATCTTGCCTAAGCAAGCTCAAGTTGTTGAAGAGTATTCTGAGCGTTTATTCGCTCGTCAAGCTTTCCAAGATAGCATGAGTGATACTGAGCGTGACTTACGCGGATTTTAATCCGTTTTTAACGCCCCATTTGGTGACCGATACAATGACCTCGACTAAACCGTATTTGATGCGCGCAATCTTTGAGTGGACTGAAGACAATAGCTTCACTGCTCAGGTACTGGTAGACGCCGAGGCCGATGGTGTCGAGGTGCCAAAAGCACATGTGGTTGACGGGCAGATAGTACTAAATATCAGCTCGTCAGCAGTGCAACTGCATATTATGGATAACGAATGTATTAGCTTTTCAGCTCGCTTCAGCGGTGTTGAGCAAGATATATTCTTGCCAATTGATTCCATTCTGGCAATATTTGCCCGTGAAAACTCACAAGGTATTTTCTTCGACGACATGGACGAAAACGGCACTGACCCAGAGCCAACTGGCCCAGCTCGTGTGCCAAGCGAGCCAACTGAGTTAAAGACTAAAACAAAGCCAAAGCGCGATACCTCGCATTTGAAAATTATTAAGTAGTTAGTTTTAGACTTCGAGATGCCCTCAAGCGGCATCCAGTCCATCGGTTCTGAGAGACCCTTCTTCTGCGCTTAGCAACCGCTGCTGCGTCGCTAAGCGCAGAAGAAGGGTCTTTCTACTAACAACCAAAATCAATCCTACCAACAACCAAAACCAATCTAATCCCCTCGCTGGTCAACTAAATTCCAATTTTTGACCTGTTGATAAATAACCGCTGTTTCAATATGCGCCACCTCTGGCCTTTCAGCGAACGAATCCAGCACGAAGTCTCTCAGTGTTTCGGCATCTTTAACGGCAATATGCACCATAAAGTCATTAGCGCCACTGAGATGGTAAACAGTCACCACTTCGTTCAGCCCGATCACGTAGTTTTGAAAGGCCTCTAGCCCGACTCTCGAATGTTGGTTCATTCGTATTGCCACCATTGCCTGTAAGCCTAAACCCAAGGCTGTTAAATCAACTTCAATATGCGCGTCTCTGATATAACCTCTGGCTCGTAAGTACCGCACCCGCTCTAAGCATGACGATGGTGCTAAGCCTATTTTTTCAGCCAGATCCTTGTTGGCGATCCGTGCATTGTTCCTTAGGGCGGCAATTATTTCGAAGTCGATTTGGTCTATCTCGTTCATTTCAGTATTTTTCCGAATTAAATTTGGTCATGTCTGGATATCGCAAATATTGTATATGATAAGCGATAATTTAACGAATTAACAAAAAGGCGGTTTGACAATGAGCACTAATAAGCAACAACAGATTTTCAATGCAGCTAAAAAGCTCTCTCCTCGACGAAACTCTACCGAAGCTTCCAGTGTCAAGGAATTAGCAGCCGAGCAACTTAGCCACTTTAATATTGAAGTCGATGGCGAACTCGGTCGAGCCTTGTTGAGCGCGGTCGAGCGCGTCTATGAGTGTCAGGGTAATGTTGAGCTCATGTGGCAAGAAACTCAGGCTAGCATGGCGTCGTTAGATACCAACGAAAAGGCCGCACTGTTCAATGCCAAAAAATTTCTATCATTTCAATTAGCCAAAGTTCTTGATACGTTGCAGAATCCGTTCAGGAGCACCTATCAAGCGCTAGGCTACAGCCAGTCGACCATGAGCGCCAAGTCGGCCTATCCGATTTTTGATAACGTTAACGCAATATTTTCAGCGACCCCAGCAATTACTCGTACGGCGACCTATATTTACGCGTGTGCCGAATGGATTAGCGATGCCTTCGAAGGTAAAGAGATGATGCTCGATATCTACTCTCGCCTGCTTAACCCAACCTCAATCTCACTTGCAAACCATATCGTTGATTTAGAAACTGGCCCCTATGCAGGCGAGTATTTAGCATGGAACTTCAATAGCGGAATGTCGGCGATTGATGCAACCCTATCGCACGTGCTCGGGCATGAAGATATATTGATCGCCAGTCAGAATATTTACGGCGGAGCACACCAGTTGATTCACGATTGGTTCGCCAAGCCCTCAAACCTAAACATCGCTGTGGCCCAGTTTTCAGGCGAAGACACAAGCGCATTTGTCGAGACCTTGGCCAAGGTTAAAACTCAATACGCAGCGCGCATAGCGGCCGGAAAACAGATTTACCTCTACATTGAATCACCGTGTAATCCGCATGGCTATGTGTTAGATGTGCCCGAATTGTGTCGCATAGCTCACCAGTCTGGAGTGCGGGTAATATTAGATGCCACGGTAGGCACGCCATTTTTAGTGCAACCATTGCAGCGAGAAAATACCGAAGAGCGCCCTGACTTCGTGATCCATAGTTACACCAAAGATCTTACTGGTTCAGGTTCAGTTATTGCCGGTTGTGTTATCGCTCGCAACGAAGATATGTTTATTCCGAAGGGAATGCCAGGTTGGGAAAATACTCTATTCTGGAATGTCTACTATATAAAAGGTGCGTTTTTAAATGCTGATACCGCGTTTGAGGTAATGGCTGGTATGCGAACCTTGGAAGTGCGCATGTTGAAAAAATGCATCACTACTAAGATATTTGCGACCTTTATGGATTCCCATCCGATGATTAAAGTAAATTGTAATGGGCTACCGGGTAACAAAAATTATCAACTCGCACAGGACAATCTATTTCTCGGATTCCCATCGGGATTGTTTACCGTCGATATGGGCTCAGAGATTCCCGATGCGGAGTTCCATCGCTTTTTTGATTGCCTAGAACCAGCCTTCTCTCATATGATAAGCCTAGGGCAAACCAATAGTATTGTTAGCTGTCCGGGGCTAACCACGCATTCAGAACTCAATGCCGAGCAGCAAGTCGAAGCGCAGATTTTCCCGACCACTATTCGCTTTGCTATGGGCATTGAAAACCCAATGGATTTGATTGAACATATTGTTGCCGCCAGCACTCTATCGATAGATCAAGCGATCCCCGATTTCTCATCACAGTTTATGCCGATCGAAGAAGCGCGTAAGATGGCAAAGGAAATTTATATCGACATGCAAACTAGCTATGTCGAGGCAATTATTTAACTCAGCTACGGCTGTCAGGTAACTAGGTTTTAGGCAATGACTGATTTTATTCAACATATACAGAGCAATATCGACGAGGTTAAAGAGGCCGGTCTTTACAAGGCTGAGCGATTGATTACCAGCGCCCAAGATGCGCGTGTCGAGGTCTCATCGGGTGATTCAGTGCTTAACTTCTGCGCTAATAATTATCTCGGTTTAGCCAATAGCCCTGAGCTGATCGAAGCGGCAAAAACCGGTTTAGACGAGCATGGTTTTGGCATGGCCTCGGTACGCTTTATTTGCGGCACCCAAGATATTCATAAAACGCTAGAATCAAAATTGAGCGACTTCCTTGGGATGCAAGATACGATTCTTTACTCGTCTTGCTTTGATGCCAACGCTGGCCTTTTTGAAACCATTCTCGGTGCTGAAGACGCAATCATTTCTGACGCACTGAACCATGCCAGTATTATCGACGGTGTTCGCCTTTGTAAGGCAAAGCGCTTTCGTTACGCTAACAACGACATGGCGGCACTAGAGGAGCAGCTAATTGCCGCTACCGAGGCCGAGGCGCGTTTCAAATTGATTGCCACCGATGGTGTGTTCTCGATGGACGGCGTTATCGCTAACCTAAAGGGTATTTGTGATCTAGCCGAAAAATACGGTGCGATGGTGATGGTTGATGATTCGCATGCGGTCGGCTTCGTCGGTGGTAAGGGTCGAGGTAGCCATGAGCATTGCGACGTGATGGGCCGAGTCGATATCATTACTGGCACCCTTGGTAAAGCCATGGGCGGCGCATCTGGCGGTTTTACCTCTGGTAAGCGTGAAGTCATCGAGTGGTTGCGCCAACGCTCGCGCCCCTATTTATTTTCTAATTCATTAGCGCCTGCAATCGTTTCAGCATCAATTCGGGTGCTCGACTTGCTTAAATCGGGCGATCATTTGCGCGATAGTTTAAGGCGCAATAGCGCCCATTTTCGTAAGCGAATGAGTGAGGCAGGTTTTACCTTAGCCGGTGCCGACCATGCGATTATTCCGGTCATGTTAGGCGACGCTAAGCTGGCGGCCGAAATGTCTGCACGGATGCTCAAAGAAGGTGTTTATGTAGTTGGGTTCTCCTTTCCGGTGGTGCCAAAAGGGCAGGCCAGAATACGAACTCAGATGTCGGCAGCACATAGTCTCGAGCAAGTAGATTTTACCGTTGATGCGTTTATAAAAGTGGCTAAAGAGATTGGAGTAATTAACTAATGACGGCTCAAATGAAAGCTCTCGCAAAATTACACCCTGAAAAGGGTATTTGGATGACCGAGGCCGATGTGCCAACCGTTGGGCCAAATGATCTGTTAATTAAGATCAAGAAAACCGCGATTTGCGGAACTGATATGCATATCTATGCCTGGGATGAGTGGTCGCAAAACACCATTCCAGTGCCGATGATTGTTGGCCATGAATACGTAGGTGAGGTGGTTGATAAGGGGCAAGAGGTGCGTGGCTTCGAGACTGGCAATAGAGTCTCAGGTGAGGGCCATATCACCTGCGGTCATTGCCGAAATTGTCGCGCAGGCCGGCGACATTTATGCCGTAATACCTTTGGTGTCGGGGTTGATCGCCAAGGCGCGTTTGCCGAGTACTTAGTGATACCAGCATTTAACGCATTCAAAATCCCCGATAATATCAGTGATGACCTGGCGGCCATTTTTGACCCTTTTGGTAACGCCGTACACACCGCATTGTCGTTCAATTTAACCGGCGAAGATGTTTTGATTACGGGCGCTGGCCCAATCGGTATTATGGCGGCTGCAGTGGCAAAGCACGTAGGCGCTCGTCACGTTGTGATTACTGATGTCAATGACTATCGATTAGAGCTTGCCAGTAAAATGGGCGCCAGCCGAGCGGTCAATGTGGCCGAGCAAAAAATTGAAGACGTAATGAAAGAGTTAGGTATGACTGAGGGCTTTGATGTCGGCATGGAAATGTCTGGCGTACCATCGGCCTTCACCTCGATGCTTAAAAATATGAATCATGGCGGTAAAATTGCGATGCTTGGCATTCCGTCATCTGATATGGCGATTGATTGGACTCAAGTAATCTTTAAGGGCCTAGAGATCAAAGGCATTTACGGTCGTGAAATGTTTGAAACTTGGTACAAAATGGCCAGTTTAATTCAATCTGGTTTAGACCTATCGCCGATGTTAACGCATCAATTTCCGATCGACGAATTTCAGGCAGGTTTCGAAATGATGGAGTCGGGGCAGTCGGGCAAAGTGATTTTGGACTGGGGCTAAGCTTGCCCTGAACGGAGTTACTATCTGTGACCTTGATAATTTGGTAGCTAAGTTATCAAGGTGACAAGACCCTATGCTCGCAAGCACAGGGTCTTTACTGGCGTTGATCCTAGTCCCTAGTTGCTCTTAACCACAGCACCACCTTTCATCACAAAGCTAACATTTTCGAGTAACTCAATATTCTCCAATGGATTGCCTTTGACTGCGACAATATCGCCGTATTTACCAACGCTCAACGAGCCTAGGTTGTCAGATTCACCGAGTAGGTCGGCGGCATTAACTGTCGCGGTTACTATTGCTTGCATCGGTGACATGCCGTTATCTACCATCAATTTAAACTCTTGAGCATTGTCGCCGTGGTTTGACACCCCGCTATCAGTTCCGAAGGCGATTTTCACACCCGCTTTAACCGCTTTGGCAAAGTTGGCTTTCAGTTGTGGCCCAATCGCAGCGGCTTTAGGGCGAACAATTTCCGGGAAGTAACCATCTATCTTAGCTTTTTCGGCGACAAACTCTCCAGCTAGAATTGTTGGCACTAGATAGGTGCCATACTTCTTCATTAGGCTGCGAGTTTCATCGTCCATCAGGGTGCCATGTTCAATGCTATTAATACCCGCTTTGATTGCTCGCTTCATGCCCTCGGCGCCGTGTGCATGAGCGGCTACTTTAAAGCCATAGTCTTTAGCTGCTGCCATGATGGCTTCGAGCTCGTCGTCCATAAATTGCGGGTTCTGACCGCTCTTAGCGGTGCTTAGCACGCCGCCTGTGGCGGTTATTTTAATCAGATCAGCTCCCTCTTTGTAGCGTTGGCGAACCGCCTTGCGTGCTTCAGCTGCACCATTTACTACCCCGTCTTTGGCGTGGGGATCACCCATTATGTCAGCTCGGTGACCGTTAGTTGGATCGGCATGGCCGCCGGTTGTCGCGAGCGATTTGCCAGCGGTAAAGATACGCGGGCCTTCTACCAAGCCTTGGGCGATCGCGTCACGCAGCGATTTAGTGATGGTGCCATCGTCACCAAGGTTGCGCACCGTGGTAAAGCCGGCGTCTAAGGTGACTTTCGCATATTTCACCGATTTAAAGGCATAGTCGGCGGTATTCAAGGTGAAACCCTCTATATACGAGCGTGGGCTACTTTGTGAGGTCAAGTGCACATGCATATCGATCAATCCTGGCAAGCATGTTGAGTCGCTTAGATCGATGGTCTCTTTTGCTGAGCTTGGCCCGTCGATCGCACTGACACGGCCATTGGTGATTTCGAAGCTGCGTGGCCCGGTCAGCGTCTGTTTTTGTACATCGATTGTTGCGCCACAATTAACCATAACATCGGCGGCCGTTGCATTGCTGCATAGCAAGCTAAAGGTAACAGCGATAAGTGATTTTTTCATAGTATTTTTAACCCTGTGTTTGTCGGTTTACTTACCCTAACACATGATAGGCTTACCTTTCGAGACCTCAGCATGACTCGACGAACGAATAAAAATGCCTGTAATGCCTCCACTTTTCGTTGAAAATACCCGAAGGGCACTTAGACTTGTCAATAGCTGGCTATTAACCGCGTTTTCCGCCTCAATTGGAGGCATTCCAACCTATTTTTATTTCGTCCCTGAGTTATGCTGAGGCCTCGTTTCGTTTACAGCCCAAGCTCGTCGCCTTATGAAAAACAATATAGGTCTAATTTACGCACTTGCGGCGTATACCTGCTGGGGCTTTATTCCGATATTTTGGAAGCAGCTCGCGCATATCGACAGTGTTGAGATTGTGATGCATCGAATGGTGTGGTCGTGCGCACTAGTAACGCTACTTATTATTTTCAGCCGCCAGTGGCGAGAATTTAAAATTCTGTTCTCGCAACCAAGGTTGTTATTTAAACTATTTATCGCCTCAGCATTGGTGTCGGTAAACTGGGCGGTATTTATCTGGGCGGTCAATGCTGGCCACTTAGTCGAAACGTCGCTGGGTTATTTTATGAATCCGCTGATCAGTGTTGCTTTAGGGGTGATTCTATTTGGCGAAGCATTGCGCCGAGGGCAGTTTTTAGCGCTGTCTATTGCCGCCCTAGGAGTCGTATACCTAATCGTGTCGTATGGCGTATTTCCTTGGATATCTTTGATCCTAGCAGTAAGCTTCGCGTTGTACGGCGCGGTTAAGAAATCAGTCAGTGTTCCGGCCACGCATGGCTTGGCCATTGAAACCATGTTTTTTCTGATACCCGCTGGAGTCTATTTGTTTTACCTAGAACTGCAGGGAAGTGGGCAGTTTTTTGAAGGGTCAAGCAATGGGTGGATGTTAGTGCTTGGAGGTTTGTTTACCCTTATTCCGCTACTGCTATTTGCCGCAGCGGCAAAACGCATAAGTATGACCGCGCTGGGTATGACTCAGTATATTGGGCCAAGCTTGCAATTAATGATTGGAGTGCTTGTTTATGCCGAACCTTTCAGCTCGCAAAAATTGATTGCCTTTAGCTTTATTTGGTTGGCTCTGGGTATTTATTCGATCGACCAGCTTCGCCATCAGAATGGTCTACGACGTGCACGTAAAGCTCAAAAACTAAAGCCCACCTAAATAGTGAATCTAGATGGGCCATAGTTGACTGGTATGAGTTGATTGGTATGAGCTGGCTGGTATCAGTTGACTGGTATCAGTATCAACGACCCATTTATCGGCTCAGATAACCCATGGCTTCTTCCATGCCTTTGAGTGTTAGCGGATACATGCGGTCTTCCATTAAGTCTTGAATAATCTTAGTCGAATGTGTGTGTTGCCAATACTCCTTTGGCGTCGGGTTTAGCCATACCATTTTGTCGTAGTTATCATTGAATCGCTTCAGCCAGTTGGCTCCCGGTTCACGATTCATAAAGTCTATGCTGCCGCCCGAATGAGTAATCTCATAAGTGGCCATTGCCGCATCGCCTACAAAGATGATTTTATAATCGCTGCCGTATTTACGCAAAATATCATGGGTCGCGGTAACTTCGTCGTAGCGCATCTCACTGTTTTGCCATAAGCCGTCGTAAATAAAATTATGAAAGTAGAAGTACTCCATATGCTTAAACTCAATGCGCGCAGCACTGAATAGTTCTTCGCAGGTTTTCACGTAGGGATCCATCGAACCACCAACGTCGAATAGCAACAACACTTTAACCGCGTTGCGGCGCTCTGGCACCATCTTGATATCAAGCAGGCCGCCGTTATGCGCGGTGGAGTGAATAGTGTCGGCTAGATCTAGCTCATCCTCAGCACCTGAGCGCGCGAACTTGCGTAAGCGGCGCAACGCCATTTTGATGTTTCTGGTGCCGAGTTCAATACTGTCGTCTAGGTCTTTAAAGTCTCGACGATCCCAAACTTTGACCGCCGAACCGTTGCCGCCTTCGCCACCAACTCGAATGCCTTCTGGATTAAAGCCACCGTTACCAAATGGCGAGGTGCCGCCAGTGCCAATCCATTTGCTGCCACCCTCGTGGCGTTCTTTTTGTTCTTCGAGGCGCTTCTTGAAGGTTTCAATCAGCTCTTCGAGCCCACCAAGACTCTCAATTTTAGCTTTCTCTTCGTCGGTCAGCGTTTTAAGAAACTCACTGCGTAGCCAATCTTCTGGAATCAATGCTTCAATGAAGTCATCAATTTTTTCAAGTTCGCTAAAGTGGGCTTTGAATGCACGATCGTACTTGTCGAAGTTCTTCTCATCTTTGACCATAATAGTGCGGGCAAGATAGTAGAACTGCTCCATGTCGGCGAAAACAATTCGATGTTCTAAGGCGGTGATCAAGTCAGACAGTTCACGAAACGTGACCGGCAGCTTTTGACGGCGCAGAGTCTGGAAAAAATTAAGCAGCATTATCGATTACAGGCTTATTGGTTGCGCGTTTCGCGACGATGCATAAACGCTAGGCGTTCAAGCAATTGAACATCTTGTTCGTTCTTCAGCAGCGCGCCGTAAAGAGGCGGAATAGCTTTATGATTATCACGATCTTTTAAGATTTCATCCGGAATGTCGTCGGCCATTAGTAATTTCAACCAATCGATTAACTCAGAGGTCGATGGCTTCTTCTTCATGCCTGGTACTGAACGCACCTCAAAAAACACGTCTAGTGCTTCTTTAACTAACGTCTTCTTAGCCTCAGGATGATGTACCGCAACAATCTGCTCCATAGTGTCGCGATTAGGGAAGTTAATGAAGTGGAAGAAGCAACGACGCAAGAACGCATCTGGTAATTCTTTTTCATTATTAGAAGTGATGATAATAATCGGGCGATGCTTGGCCTTAATGGTTTCGCCGGTTTCGTAAACAAAGAACTCCATTTTGTCGATTTCGACCAACAAATCGTTCGGGAACTCGATATCGGCTTTGTCAATCTCATCGATTAGTAGAACCACTTGCTCGTCACTTTCGAACGCCTCCCACATTTTGCCCTTATCGATATAGTTGCTAATGTTATTTACGTCAGCGTCGCCCAATTGCGAGTCACGCAGGCGTGATACCGCGTCGTACTCGTATAGGCCTTGCTGAGCTTTGGTGGTCGATTTGATGTGCCATTGAATTAAGCGCTTACCCAACGAGGCGGCAACTTCTTCTGCCAACATTGTTTTACCAGTGCCCGGCTCACCCTTAATTAAAAGAGGGCGTTGTAGAATGATTGACGAGTTTACCGCCAGGCTTAGGTCGTCGGTCGATATATAGCTGTCGCTGCCATTAAATTGCATTTTTCACCTGAACAGATTTCAAAGTTGGTATATTTATAAAGACATCAGCATAAATTCAGAGCAAAACCAGAATGTTAAACATTTTGTCTTGTGCTGCGGTATCTTCTAATTAGCGAAACATTATAAAGCAACTACCTCAACAACTTGTATGCCTAACCATCAATATCAGTCATCAATGTTCGAAAGCGAGACGCATGTCTTGAAACTTTTTGAGGCCGACCTCGAGTATTTGCCTGAGTTTCACCCAAGTGATCGAAGTTGGGCCTTGTTTCAGGACATTCTGGAACAAACGCAGTGGCGCCAAGATCGGCTCACGGTCTATGGCAAAGAACATTTAGCGCCAAGGTTGTCCTGTTGGTACGGTGAGCCTTGGATGGATTTCTCCTATTCGAACCAAACCATGAGCGCAACAGCTTTTACGCCATTGCTGCTAGAGATTAAAGCCGATATCGAAGCGCGCACAGGTGGTAGCTTTAACAGTGTGTTGGTTAACTACTATCGCGATGGTCAAGATTCTGTTGGCTGGCACAGCGATGACGAACCCGAGCTAGGCCGCAACCCGGTGATCGCATCGCTTAGTCTCGGCGCGCCGCGAGACTTTCACTTGAAGCACAAGGTCGAAAAAGCTCACACCAAGAAAATGGTGCTCGAACATGGCAGTTTGCTGATGATGCGCGGCTTAACTCAGTCTCGCTGGCAGCACCAGATTCCTAAACGAGCCAATGCGCAAGGTCGTATAAACCTAACCTTCAGAACCATGTTTGATTATAAAGGCAGAAATGCCCGTTAAGCCTTTAGCTTGCTTTTAGTGCCTAGCTACGCTTTTAACACTAATAAGCTACGCTTTTAACGCTAATAAGCCCCAAGACCTGAGTTTTCGGTCTTAGAGATTTGGAAATCGCTCGAATATCGGTAAAATACGCGCCCCAAATACTTTTAAGCGAACGTATTCCCAATCGTGGGTATTTTGCAGAGTTGAGTATCGTCATGACTGAATCATCTATTTCTAAAATCAGAGTTGAAAACGTTTCGGCGCCAAAAGTGCCGTCCGAGTCAGCTGCGCTTGTCGGCGAAAAGGCCGTTACAAGCTCAAGAGCCAAGGCAATCTTGCCTGAAGGCGTTAGCCCGAAAAAAGTCTTTATTAAGACCTTTGGCTGTCAGATGAATGAATACGATTCCAATCGTATGCTCGATTCGCTAAACCATTCTCATGGTGTTGAAGCAACTAAAGTTGAAGCCGAAGCCGACATTCTTTTGCTCAATACGTGTTCAGTGCGCGAGAAAGCCCAAGAAAAAGTATTTCACCAATTAGGTCGCTGGAAGCATTTAAAGGCTAAGAAGCCTGATCTTGTGATCGGTGTTGGCGGCTGTGTTGCGTCTCAAGAAGGCGATGCAATAATCAAACGTGCGCCTATCGTCGACATCGTGTTTGGCCCACAGACATTGCACAAACTGCCACAAATGTATGATGACGTGAGCAAGAATCACAGCTCACCAGTCGATATTTCATTTCCAGAGATGGAAAAGTTTGATAACTTACCCGCGCCAAAAGTCGACGGCGTAACCGCCTTCGTATCAATTATGGAAGGCTGCAGTAAATACTGTTCGTTCTGTGTGGTGCCCTATACGCGCGGCGAAGAGTTCTCGCGCCCATTCGACGATGTGCTCGCTGAGGTTTATGCATTGGCCGAGCAGGGTATTCGCGAGGTCACTTTATTGGGTCAGAACGTGAATGCTTACTGGGGCAAAATGCACGATGGCTCAGTGGCTGATTTCGCCTTGCTGATTCGTTATGTGGCCGAAATTGAAGGCATAGAACGAATTCGTTACACCACCTCGCATCCATTAGAGTTCACCGACAGCTTAATTAACGTCTACGCGGATGTGCCCAAGTTAGTAAACCATTTGCACCTGCCAGTGCAATCCGGTTCAGACTCAATTCTAGCGGCCATGAAGCGCCGTTATAAGGCCGCCGACTACGTAAAAATAATCGAAAAGATTCGTAAGATCAGGCCGAACATGAGTATGTCGTCAGATTTTATTATTGGTTTCCCAGGTGAGACAGATCAAGATTTTGAAGAAACCATGGCTCTAATTGAGCAGATTGGCTACGACCTCTCGTTTAGCTTTATCTACAGTGCACGGCCTGGAACGCCAGCCTCCGACTTAGCCGACGACGTACCGATGGAGGTCAAAAAGGCACGCCTTGCTCGCTTGCAAAAACGCATTACCGAAATGGCTTTCGCCATTAGTGAGAGCATGGTCGGTACTAAGCAAACGCTGTTAGTCGATCGACCTGCACGCAAAGATCCAACTCAAATCTCAGGCCGAACTGAGAATAATAGAGTGGTTAATTTTGATGGCTCGCACGATCTTATTGGCCAGTTAGTTGAGGTAACTATTACCGAGGCGCTGCCGAATTCACTGCGAGGCGTAATGGTTTAAAGTTGGTTTAACTCTGGTTTAGCTCTGGCTGGGCTGTAATCTCTGGTCTCAGCCCTCGACTCGACACTCGATATTCCAGCTAAAATAAATTCCTCTAAACCTCTGACGAGTGTAAAATTGGCTGCCAGACTTAATTTGCAGCCTTGTTAGCACTAACACCATGTCAGATAAAAACCTAAACAAACACAGCGCCACCATTACTCAACCAAAATCGCAAGGCGCAGGCCAAGCGATGTTGTACGGCACCGGTTTAACGCGAGCCGATATGAGTAAGGCACAAGTCGGCATCGCCAGTGTCTGGTGGGAAGGCAATACCTGCAACATGCATTTGAACGACCTGGCAGCGCATGTGAAAAAAGGCGTTGTTGATAGCGGTTTAGTTGGCATGCGTTTTAATACCATTGGTGTCAGCGACGGCACCACTAATGGTACTTCGGGTATGGCTTATTCGCTGCAATCGCGCGACATTATCGCTGATTCGATTGAAACCGTTATGGCTGCGCAGTTTTATGACGGCCTAATTGCGATTCCCGGCTGCGACAAAAACATGCCGGGCTGCTTGATCGCCATGGCGCGTTTAAACCGACCGGCCATCATGGTTTACGGTGGTTCAATTAAACCGGGCGTTCATAACGGCCAAAATCTAGACATAATTTCAGCCTTTCAAGCCTACGGTCAATTTTTGGTTGAAACGATTACCGATGAAGATCGTCAGCAAATTGTCGAGAAATCTTGCCCTGGCGCGGGTGCTTGTGGTGGCATGTACACGGCTAATACCATGGCCAGCGCTATCGAGGCGCTCGGCATGAGCTTGCCATACAGCGCTTCATCACCCGCCATTGATCAAGAAAAAGTAGACGAATGTTTGGCCGCCGGTGCCGCCCTGAAGAACATATTAGAGCTTGATCTGAAGCCGCGCGACATTATGACGCGAGAGGCGTTCGAGAACGCCATGGTTGTGATCGTCGCCTTAGGTGGTTCTACCAACGCGGTGTTGCATTTAATCGCCATGGCCCGCGCACTCGATATCGATTTGACGATCGACGATTTTCAAAGCGTAAGTGATCGAATTCCATTTTTGGCTGATCTAAAGCCAAGTGGCCAATACGTGATGAACGACCTGCACAATATCGGTGGCACCCCAGCGGTAATGAAGTTCTTGCTAGAAGAAGGTTTGATGAACGGTGACTGTATTACCGTAACCGGCAAAACCCTCGCTGAAAACCTAGCTGATTTGCCAGGTTTAAAAGTAGGCCAAGATATCATCAAGCCAATCAATCAGCCGATCAAGCGCACTGGCCATATCCAAATTCTGAAAGGCAACTTAGCGACCGGTGGTTCGGTGGCAAAGGTGACCGGCAAAGAAGGTGAAAAATTTGTTGGTCCGGCGGCGGTTTTCAATGGCGAGCAAGCGATGATTGCCGCGCTTGAAGAAGGTAAGATTAATAAAGGCGACGTGATCGTGATTCGCTATGAAGGACCCAAAGGCGGCCCAGGTATGCCCGAAATGTTAAAGCCAACTTCAGCGATTATGGGAGCCGGTTTAGGTGAACATGTTGCGATGATCACCGACGGCCGTTTTTCTGGCGGCTCGCATGGTTTTCTTGTTGGGCATGTAGTGCCGGAAGCGCAAGAAGGTGGTGGCATAGCGCTGGTAGAAAACGGCGATATAGTGACCTTAGACGCGGTCAATAACCTGATAGAGATGAATGTCTCTGATGAGGAGCTAGCCAAGCGTCGCCAAGCTTGGGTCGCGCCTGAGCTAAAGGCAACTCGTGGTACACTCGGCAAGTACATTCGTTGCGTTAAAAATGCCTCGATGGGTTGTGTCACTGACGAGTAAAGTAAGCCATTCGCGGTAGCCTAGCCTTTGCTCAGGTGTCAGATATCTTGAGTTTTAACAGCAGAATATACCCAGCGGCTAATTAGGGTTGCTTAGTAAGCTAATGAAACAGGTTACATAATTGTGTCTAACGAAAGCATCACATCGAAGCCAGAGCCGACCTCGGACCCGGCGTCAGACCCGACCTCGGAACTGACGTCAGACAATGGGCCGGAGCAGCCGCTTGTGGATATCGAGCAAGGTGGAACCTCGACCTTGCGTTGCCCGAAGTGCAGTGCGAGCAGAATCGCCTACTCAAGGCTGCAGCAATTTGATGCTTTAAAGATGCGTTTTATTGCCACGCGGCCACACCGTTGTTTGCATTGTTATAACCGCTTCTGGGTGAGCGAAAGTATTGCAGCCAACAGTAAGCGGGTTTGGACTTTGTCAATCGTTGCATTGTTGCTTGTGGTCTTGCTGATTAGAGTCTTCGCCACATTCAGTGCGCCTGAGCAGGGAGCTCAAGTTAGTGTCATTGCGCCTGAGCTTAAGGCGCCTGAGCCAGATGATGTTTCAAAGCCCCAAAGCGAGACGGCTCCGAGTTTAGCCAGCCTGATAAATATGCCTCAAAGTGATGAGCAAACGGAGGCTTCGACAGGTGTTCGAGTGGTATCCAATTCGAACCGAGAATTTACCCAAGTGCCAGAAGAATCACTCACCGAAGAGCAACGAGCTGGGCGCTTATTATTAGCCAAACAACAAGCCGAAGCAGCGGCTCAAATCAGTCAAGCAAGGGTCAAGCAACTTGAGCAGGTTTTGTTGCCAGCTAAAGATGAGCTTGAGTCGCTGGCGAAAGTGGAAGTCAGTTACATGGTTGAGCGCTGGCGAGAGGCTTGGACAAATGGCGACCTAGATGGGTATTTATCGAGATATAGTGCAAATTTCAAGCCCGCAAATGATCTGTCTTTTGAGCAATGGCAAGCCAAGCGAATCTCTCGAGTTAGCCCTGAGAAAAACATTGATATTAAGCTGAATGCTTTTGACGTTGTCTTGCTAGAGCAACTGAGCTCCGCGGTTGTCGAGTTTAGTCAACACTATCAAGCCGGTAGTTATGTGGAAAACTCACGTAAACGTCTGACGCTAGCGAAAGAGCAAGGTGCCTGGAAGATCATCGCTGAAGTTGAGTTACCGTAAGTTGAGCTGGTTTAAATTGAATTCCCTAATTTTGAATATACAGAACAGCCGCAGGCTTTTAACCGCAACTCACCCTGATATGACGAGATACACCGATTAACGCCGCTGAAAATTATAGGCCATTGGCCGATCGTTTGCGTCCGCGACGTTTAGACGAAGTTGCCGGACAGCATCAACTGCTAGCCGCGAATAAGCCTTTGCGTACTGCGATCGAGAGCGGAAAGCTGCACTCGATGGTGTTTTGGGGGCCTCCGGGCACCGGTAAAACCACGCTGGCTAAGTTGTTGGCAGCAAAAAGTGAGGCTGAATTTGTCTCGCTATCGGCGGTGTTGTCTGGGGTCAAAGATATTCGCCAAGCGGTGCAAACCGCGCATGACCGCCAACAAGCCGGGTTTGGTAACACGGTATTATTCGTCGATGAAGTGCATCGCTTTAATAAGGCTCAGCAAGACGCTTTTTTACCGCACATTGAAAACGGCACCATTCTGTTTGTCGGCGCCACCACCGAGAACCCATCGTTCGAGCTGAACAACGCATTACTCTCGCGAGTCCGAGTCTATGTGCTGCAATCGCTTGCGCCGCTAGACATCGTGGGTCTGATTAATCGGGCCTTAGAGGATCACGAGTTAGGCTTAGGCGCACTGCAGCTGAGCATGGCCGAAGAAGATAAACTGCATTTGGCGGAACTGGTCGATGGCGATGCTCGCCGCGCGCTAACCATGTTAGAGATCGCCGCTGATCTGGCCGAAGATGGGGTGATTACCAGTGCCTTAATCAACGATATATTAGCCGGCGGCAGCACTCGTCGTTTCGACAAAGGCGGCGACGCTTTTTATGATCAAATTTCGGCCTTGCACAAATCGGTACGAGGCTCAGACCCCGACGCCGCACTGTACTGGCTTTGCCGAATGATTGATGGCGGCTGTGACCCAAAGTACATTGCCAGACGAGTACTACGCATGGCAACTGAAGACATCGGCAATGCCGACCCCAGAGCGTTACGAATATGCCTTGATGCGTGGGAGTCCCAAGAGCGATTAGGCAGCCCTGAAGGCGAATTAGCCTTGGCCCAAGCGGTTACTTATCTTGCGATTGCGGCTAAGAGTAATGCGGTATACACCGCGTATAAACAGGCTATGTCGGTGGTCAAGAAAACCGGTTCGCTAGAAGTGCCAATGCATATTCGCAATGCGCCAACCTCATTGATGAAAGAATTAGATTACGGCAAAGGCTATCGATACGCTCACGACGAGGCAGAAGGCTATGCCGCTGGTGAAGTGTATTTACCTGATGAACTAGCGGGGCAGCAATTTTACCATCCGGTAGAGCGCGGCTTAGAGATCAAAATTAAGCAAAAACTTGATCACCTGCGCCAGCTGGATAAGAAGCGTTGAATAGTTGTGTTTAAGCTCGCTGACTGAAAGAATATTTTCAATATTCAAAAAACATTTCTATGGCCTTTGAAAAATCATTTTTAGGACATTAAATCAATGCTGGAATCTAATTTCTAACATTCTTATTTTGACTTTTTTGGTATTTGAAGCTTTGGGTTTTTTTGCATCTGCTCCGGAATTCAATGATCAGCAGTTTATTTTTTGTACTTCGAAAGTAAGCGCCGATTGCGTGGAAAATAGATTGGCAGATAAAATAGGTTCTTATGAGACTTTATCAAAAAGGGTTATTTTTTATTTTTTTGAACGTGCTTTTATGGTCTGTTGCTGTAGTTCTATTTCTGATATTTATTGATTGGTTTGATGTGGCAAGGTTACTCATCTTTGTGTGTTTGGTTGTGCCCCTAGGCTGGGTATTTGCATCAAGGTTTGTAAGTTTCAATCGCAGGTGCCCCAACTGCTCCGAAGATCTACTTTTCCTAAAACTAACCGAAATAAAAGCAGATTCTAAGTGGATAAAATTCGGCGATAAGAAAGTCTTAAGAGTAGATAGTCTTATTTTTCCGTTTTGTTTGAACTGTCCATATTGCGGTATTGAGCTTTGAGGAATTTGGAGGGATAAGGTGGTATCGGATTTAAGGGCGACAATAAGCTGGACACCCACAACTAGCTTTCAGCCATTCGCTTGGTGGCGAATTAGCAACAACCGCGGCCTATGCTGCAGTCGGGGGCAGCGCTACAGTATTTAATTCAGCAGGTGTTCATAGTAATATTTTAAGAGCTTATAGTTCATCTGGAGTCTCAATAACATCTTATGTATCTGCTGTAGACCCACTACAATTACTGAACTTAATAACTCCTGCAAGTATACGTGGGCAACATATCTAACTAGGCTTTGGTGGTGGTTTTTACCCTATTGCGAGCTTGTGTAGGGTGACTCGTACAAATTGTAACTAGGGCAAGCTAATAATGAAATTTATACAGTGCAAACTAAGTATATTGATAATATTTCTTTTTGTATTATCAAACAATGAGAGTACAGCAATGGGTTCAAAGCAGTCAGCTGAGAATGCAAAAAAACTCTCGGTATTTATGCCTTTTGATTTGATGTTTGAAAATAAACCAGAATTAAAGGCGCTTGCGAAAGCCGCAGGAAAAGGTCAGATCGAAAGGATTGACAACTTAGTAAATGCAGGTCAAAGCGTAAATGAACTCGGAACCGGAAGTACTTCCGCGTTGTTTTGGGCGATGAGGCGAAGTAATCTGCAAGGTTACCAGCGTTTGTTGCAGCTTGGAGCTGATCCGAATGTAGTCTTTAGTGATGGAGGGACGGTGATGCACTGGGCTGTCATACAGAAAACCAGTGATCAATTTTTGGTTTTGGCACTAAAATACGGTGGTAACCCCAATTTAGTGTCGGGCGGATACCAAAAAGACACACCATTGTTTAGCACTCTAGTTGAAGGTTTTGAAGATAGGTTTGAAATTCTAATAGAAGCTGGAGCTGATATTGATTTTCAAGACGGGTTTAATCAAAGGACACCTGTGCTTGCGGCGTTACTCACTCAAGGAGAGTTAGCTTATAAATTACTCGAACTAGGTGCGGACTACACATTAAAAGACGGCAACGGCTACGATGTAGCGGCGTCAGTCGCCAGCGGAAAAATTGGTACTAATAAAAACCATGAGCATTATCGCTGGTTGTTAAAAATAGAAAGGTGGCTGGCAGATAAAGGGGTCGAATTGCCATCTGTCGACCAACGCGGCAGGCTAATTGATAATCCAGACTTAGAGAAATAAGCTGGACACCCAAAACTATATTTCATATAAATCAAAGTGTTAGTGCGTTTTTTTGGTTGGTTTCTCGGTAAAGGCCAGCACCCTAAATGATGGCTCTTGAGAGGGAGGTGTATTAAATTATATTGCGCTGGTGACTTGAATTCGGGTGCTGGAGCCGATAGTGCCGCGTACTGGGTTGAATATGGCGCAGAAAATCATGAATCAACGGAATTAGAGTAATGTTTAAATTTTTTTTATTGATAGTGTGCGTAATAGGTTTAATATTTTTCTCCATAGCCGGGAGCCTATTTTACTCAAACGATAGCATGTGTAAACGAGTTGATAATTTGACCCAGTCAGACGAAATGAAACTACATATTGAAGACTGGGTGAATGTAAGTCTTCAATATTTTAGAGACTACAACGAAGGTAAGTATTTTGGGCAAGTACTGTTCTTTGAAGAGCACGAAAACTTGCCTAAATTGGATTTGAATCAGCTGGGGTTACATGACTACCGTGCATCGGTAAGCCTAGAATTACCAGAGAATAGTGATAGGGATGTGATAGTTCTGAGACTTGGCGAAGGTAGACGCTACTACGCAATTCTAAGTTTAAAAAAGTTCGAGGATTCGAAAGGCTCTACTTTTAAAGTTATTGATACAGATGTGATCTGTGGAGTGGTTGAAGGACAATGAAATTAGTCAAAGCGATACGGAAAGTAATCTGATCAAGTCTTTTCTCTTTCCTTTCTGGCAAGCGCCTCAGTATTCGATAGATTCCCAAAAAAGGATGTAAGAAATAGTCGTTATACTTGGTAAAAGGAATAATAAATAGATTCAGAAGTTACTCACTTATCGTCAAAAATAATAACGTGCGCTGAAGTCCCAGACTGAATTCTTTGCCAATGAAAGTTAGTCAAAGGGTCCTCTGGAATTTGCTCTACTAAAGATCTAAATAGGCTTTCCACATCAACGCTACCCTGAGTTAAATCATCAATAGCCTGTGAATACTGTTTTAAGTATTCTCGGCTATAGCGATCGCTGTCGACTAATTCGTAGGCATCAACCGCTTGAACCTTTCCTTTCAATAGCAGTTGACCAATGGGTCTAAAGGTGAACGACGGACAGCGAGAGACGGTTTCTCCAGAGATGCACATATCGGTTCCTAAATACTTATTAGCGCTCTCTAGCCGTGCAGTTGTATTAACGGTATCCCCGTAAGCGGTATAATTGAAGAAGGTGTCACCACCAAAGTTGCCGACGATGGCAGTGCCGGTATGAACGCCAATGCGAGTAGCACCAAAGTTAAAGCGTTTTGCCTCAGCTGACAGCGAGAATTCCTGAGACCACTTTTGCATGGCTGACGCGCATCTTACGGCCGCCTCAGGGTGATCATCTCTGGCTAGGGGAGCGTTAAAAAACACGTAAACCGCATCACCAATAATTTTATCGATGGTGCCGTCATGCTCCATAGCGATATTGCACAAAGCTCCCAAGTAGTGATTCAATACTGGCATTATTTCAGATGGTTCAGCGCCTTCAATGGACGAGGTAAAGCCAGCCAAATCGGTAAACACACAACTCAATTCGACACGTTCTCCACCGAGTCTTAGTTTTTCTGGCTCCTCTAATAATTGATTAACCACCGCTGGTGAGACAAAACGTGAGAACGCTTGTTTGATGAAACGCCGCTGATTGCGTTCGTCATCTGACCATTGCTTATTACGCAACCCTGAGTTGATTCTGGCTTTTAGTAAAACCGGGTTAAACGGTTTTTGTAGGTAGTCAATCGCACCCGCTTCGATGCAACGAATCACACTATCCGCCTCTTCGAGTGCCGAAATCATAATCACAGGAATATTACGCTGCTGCTTATCCGCGCGGATTTTAATCAATACTTCGTAGCCATTAATTTCTGGCATCATTAGGTCAAGTAGTACTAGGTCAAATTCACTCTTGGCAAGCTGTTCTAGCGCCTCAAATCCACCGGCAGCGCAGATCACCGTATGCCCATCTTTGCGCAGCCTTCTGGCTAGTAAGTCACGATTACTCTCAATATCATCGACTACTAATATATGCCCTGTAATATTGGTTTCGACCGATCCTGAAGAGCACTGATCGCCTTCGCCCTCTATTGCTTGAATGCTCTTCACCAAGTCGCTCGACAGCTCAGCACTTATGGCATCACTTTCAACATCAAAGGCATCGACTGTTGAAAACTTTACATAGGTATTAATGTCGCCGAGCAATTGATTGGCAATGCCAAGCAATTTTTCAAAATCAGGCAACAGCGACTCCGCCCCAAAATCTGCAAGATCTTCAACCAACATCTCGCCATAGCCTTTGATCGCGTTTATCGGCGTACGAAGCTCATGGCGAATTATTTGCTGAGCATCGACCTCCATTGCGGTATGTTTAGTTTTTTCCACCCCTACGGCACTATCGCCAAGCAACTCGTCGACAACGCGCGTCATTTGATGAGCGGCGGTGGATATGCGAGAGAGATCGTCGATCATCTCTAGGGCGCCAAGTTGGCTTGCTTGCTCGTGTAAAATATCGCTGTACTCAACTAACGCTTGGACAGGCGCATGCAATTGTTGACGAATATTTGCGGCCTGTGTTCGTTTGATGCGGCTATCTAACATATTAGTATTTTGAAATAGCGGCGTTTAGGAAGAGTGAGGCGACGCTAAGGTCGACCTGATCTGTTCACTCACTGAGCCCAATATTTGGATCAATGGCGCTTCAGATTTTTCATATATTTTTTCGACTCGGCCTTGAAGGCGAGCGTAGTCTTCGTTGGTCAGAGTTTTAGCCGTCAAGACGATCACCGGAATGTCTTTCCACTCTGGAGTTCGCTTAACCCGATCAAGAAATTCAAAGCCATCGACCTCAGGCATCATTAAGTCTAGTAAAATAATATCCGGTATCAATTGCTCAATTTGTTCCCAACCAGCTTGCCCATTAATCGCTTCGGATACAGTGCACTCAAGTTTCTCGAAAGTATGTCGTACCACTGAGCGCGTTGCCTCATCATCGTCAATTACCAATATTTGAAATTGGCCTAAAGAGTCCGGAATATGCTTTGCTACAACTTCTCTGAGAGTGCGTTGCTGTACAGGTTTGGATATGTAATCAGCTGCACCTAAGGTGTAACCCATTTTTTTCTCATCAACAATACTGACCATGATCACAGGGATATGCGAGATAGTCTCATCATTTTTAACTTTGCTTAGCACCGTCCAGCCGTCAACATTAGCCATCAGGACATCTAAGGTAATAATATCTGGCTGCCATTGCCTAGCCAAATCCACCACTTCGGCTCCATCAGAAACCGTCTTAACATTATAGCCATCTTTCTCAAGGTGACGCCTCAACAGGTCTCTAGCAACGGGATCATCGTCAACTACCATGATTTTACGCGCATTGTTGTCTACCTCTATGCGCGGTGAATCATCAATCTCTGACGGCACCGCAGCGATAACCTCATTTTGTTTGTAGTAGACTGGCAAGCGCATGATAAATGAGGTTCCCTCACCAACCTTGCTCTCAACCTCGATCTCACCACCTAGTAGGTGACAAAATTGTTGAGTGATGCTCAAACCTAAGCCAGTGCCGCCGTACTTTCTAGTGGTAGATACATCGGCCTGACTGAATGGTTCAAATACTTTCTCTTGCTGTTCGGGTGTCATTCCAATGCCCGTGTCACTGATCGTGAAGACCATAGACTCATCGCCGTTCAGTGTTCCCTTATCAACCGATAGAACGATCTTACCTTGCTCTGTGAATTTTGCCGAATTACTTAAGAAATTGAATATAGATTGGCGAATTTTCAGTAAATCCGAATGCATTGTCCCTATGTTTTGGTCACAACGTATTTCAAGCGTATTGTTATTTTTGTTTACCAACGGCTCAACCGTGGCCGGAATTTCTCCGATCATTTTATACACGTCGAAGGATTCACAATACGTTTCCATTTTGCCAGATTCGATTTTCGAGATATCCAGAACGCCATTAATCAGGTCAAGAAGGTGCCGGCCAGCGCCGTGAATTTTTTCTAAATCAGGAACAAAAATATCGCTCACTTCAGGCAGGTCGCGAGCCTCGTCTTGTAGTAATTCGCTGTAACCAATTACCGCGTTTAGCGGCGTGCGTAACTCGTGGCTCATATTGGCTAAAAAGGTACTCTTAGCGTTACTTGCTTCCTCGGCCTTTTCTCGCGCTTCGGTAATCTCCGCTTCAGCTTGTTTCTGTTGGCTAATATCTCGGCAATAAACATTGACTATATCTTCGCCGACCACTGGCGCAAGCATGATTGCGTAGGTGCGCCCGGCATGCTCATATTCAAATTCAGCATGTTCATTGGTCTTTAATACATAGATGAAAAGTTTCTGAAGATCCTTCGGGCCCTTTTCTCCGAGTTGACAATTAATACTTGCTCGAAGCACTTCGCTCGCTTGATTGGCATACTCCATGGTGCCATCACGGGTGAACCTAAGCACCGGGTTTGGATTTTCCTCAGGCATTCGCGCGAGTTGTCTTATGCGTGTTTCAGCCCGCCTAATCTCAGTTATATCGTTAAGTGTGCATAAGACACCACCGGACGAGATCGGCTCGTAACGGAACACGATATGGGTATTGTCGGCAAACTTGTGTTCGACCTCGTGTTGTTCCAATTTAGCAATCTGGTTGACACGTTTGGCTATCAAGGTTTCAACATCATCATTTTCAGAATCGAAATCTCCACGTTCAGCACGAAAACGAAATAGCTCTTCAAGATAGACTCCTGGCTTGCAAAGTAGCCGGTCAAGCCCTTGAGCTTCGGCAAAACGCTTGTTCGACGCGACTAGCCGCAAATCCTTGTCAAACACAGCAAAACCAAATTGCATTAATTCTAAACCCGACAACAATAACTGTAGAGATTCAGTTAGAGATTCAAGTCCGTGCTTTCCAATGGTTGCGGTAGATTCAATCATTATATTTCCTGGTAATTAAATCGATCAGCTATGCGAGTTTTTCTCTAACAATTGAGCGATTTTTTCCAACAATCGAGGAAGCTCGACAGGCTTGGTATCGTAATCGTCGCAGCCAGCTTTTAGCGCCTTTTCTTTATCGGCTGGCATCGCGTGAGCAGTAAGCGCAATAACCGGAATGTGCTGTACAGACTCATCAGCTTTGATAAGCCTAGTAGCCTCCCATCCATCTATTTCTGGCAAACTCATGTCCATCAATATTAAGGCCGGTTGTTCACTTAGTGCCAAAGCGACTCCTTGAGCGCCATCAATTGCAATTACAACCTCAAACCCTTTGCGAACCAATCGTCGGGATAACATATCCCGGTTCATTTCATTATCTTCGACCAATAAAATTTTAGTCATAATTCTTATTATTCTCCTTAAGGAGCCTCTGATTAAGTCTAAATGACCTCTGGCCTTCAAGCGGATTCACAATCAAGGCATTGTTTTGTAGGCATGACTGGTCACGTCAAAAAACAATAACGCCGAGTGTGGATCCGCTTGAAAGCCCCGTAGGGTAAGGCTTTAAGCGCACATCTACGTTGTTCCCGCTCTCACTAAGGACTACGGCCATTATCCTCGAGCGGCGCCTAGTAGCTGCTCGCTTCAAGTCTTACAGAGGCCGTTTATACTTAATCAGAGGCTCCTTAAGCAGCGAGCTTCTGATTTTCGGTAGTCAGACTAAGTGCAGTCGCAACGAAGCGTGCTTGATACATAACCCCCGTTTACATAGTTAGTCATGATAATAATTCTAACATAATGAATTAAATTGAGTTCCCTCGTTGTGCGCGGGAGCTTAGATTGAATACGGTTTTTGATCGTAAAAAAACATTGCTCCAAAGAGCAACCAAATTGATACTGATGCATATCTGTCTTGCGAGGTATTACAGGCTATTACAGTGAAGGGAGTAAAGCAAACCGCTTGGCTAGAAGTGCTCATTCACCTTCGCAATGCGCCAACCTCATTAATGAAAGAATTAGATTACGGTAGAGGTATCGATACGCTCACGACGAGGCCGAGGGTTATGCTGCCGGCGAAGTGTATTTACCTGATTGACTCGCCGGTCAGCAATTTTATCATCCGCTAGAACGCGGCTTAGAAATCAAAATTAAGCAAAAACTTGATCACCTGCGCCAGCTGGATAAGAAGCGTTGAATTATACGGCCTCGGTTTGCCAGGGTGTATATGCAGTGCTAACTTGGGGATTACGGGCAAGATAACCGGCGGCCGTTTTTCTACCGGTTTTAAAGATCGCGTTCCGAGCGTTTAACGGTCTTATAACCTATCTGGAGGAGTGATCAGCAAGGCAGGCAATTGGTTGGATCAAAAAGGGCGTTGATTTCCCTCATCCCGAGTTGGTTCTCACTTTAATGCCTATTCATCATCTAACAATAGATACAACGTACCGTTAATATTACCTAAGCGGTCACGGGGTATTAGAGACTCTAAGCGGTTATTGAACCAATAATTAGCGATAGCAAGATATCCGTTGTTGTTGGGATGAAGTCCATCTGAATCTCTTAACGTAGCCCAATTTGGTAGCAAATGGATGTAATGGTCGACCAAATACACTTCATTGCCTTTGTTTTGGCTCCTCGCTACCGCGTTGCGTATCTGCGGGTTCACCAACGGTGCGGAATCGGTGGGTGGTATGGTTCCAACGATGGGAATAAAACCTTGAGCAATCGATCGATCAATCATTAGTTCAATATTCATCCCAGTTGTGGATGCTGGAATATCGTAATCCATGTCGTTAGTGCCGTAGAGAATGAGAATATATTGTCTTTGCGACGGGCCGTGGAGTTCTTTAGCCGTTGAAAGATCAGACGTAATACGCTGTAAGCCGTTTCCAACACCAATGCTTTCATTGAAAGTTGGGCCGGAAGGCGAGCCACCATAGCCAAAATTAGCCACCAAGCTTTTGCGATTATTGTCCCTCAGTATTTCATCTAAATACTGAGATGGAACACCGAATTGCAGGGCTCCATCACCAGACCTGTTGTCTTGCGAAAAAATAGAAGCTTGGTTAAACCCCAGAGAAATGCTGTCGCCAAACAATACGACTAAGTTTGGGTCTTGTTTTGCATGCGCGACATTAGAGAGACTCAGTAACACGCTTGTTGAGGCTATTACAACAAGTCGTGTAATTGTTTGGAATATGAAATTCATGTTTGTTGAAATAATTCGACAATAAGAGAGGGGAGTCTTATTGCTCAGTTGTGGGTTTAAATTTTGCTGATACGGTGCGCGATTGTATCATTAAGTTGTTGGGAAAGTGGATGGTCGATGCGCCGATCTTGGGCGCGAATTCTGGAGTAGGCACACTTTCTGGTAAAAGCGTATCGGCCGCTAACCGCTGCTGTTTAAAGGCGACGCGGTTGTTTGTCGAAATTGTCTTGGAATGCATGACGTAATCATTTTTATCAACGTTATAAGCAGACCAAGACACAGTAACATCGCCATTTTTGTTTAACGATGCGTTTGGTGCTATATCAGGTACTTGGTTTATCTCATTGACTTGAACTGGGTGACTCCAGCCCATGCCAGGCTCACGATGAATGGCGACAATGTCACTTTGGCCTGTGCTACTTTCAGCCCAAACGACCCAGGCACGATTCTGCAAATCAAACAATACAGTCGCACCGATGTTCTCGGTACCATAATTACTCAATAGAGCGGCGTCGCTCCAAACCCCGCTACTTGCTTGATACGACTTTTGCATCAAAACCGAGGTGTTCTTATGCAGCTCGGTCCAGACTAAGAGCTGATTGCCACGCTGGTCACTGCCAATAGTGACCGACCAAATAGGTTGATCCGTTCTATATATCTCGATTGGCTGCCCCCAGCTCTCACCGTTAAAAGACGCAAGCGAAATAGTCCTTGAGTCTCCTTGTGCTTGGTGCCAAACAAACTGGGCAATGGGCTCAACTCTAGTTGGCTCAGCTTTAGTGGACACAACTTTAGAATGTACGCCGCTAGTAAACAAGTAGAGGGTTAGTATCGAGATAGTGAATTTTATGTTCATTGTGACTATGTGTACCGCTGATCTTAAAGCCGTTAAATTGCTGAATGTAAACCTTTAGCTGCTTAGTATAAAACGTATAATGTTGTTGAGGCAGTTTTGTCTTGTCTGCAAAAACTAATTCTCTATGTTTTGGTTTACACGAGTTGGTCTAGGCCTTAGAAAGCCATGCTCAGTAAAGCTGCGAGCAGCGATATCTTACGACAAAAAAGCTTCTTGATTAGAATTAGGCCATGATGCCAAGTACTATTATCGCACTAAAGAGCGCGATTTTTGCTAGGTTACCGGCCTGACTTAAACGCGGCAGTTTTTACAAATGCCATGCACTTCAATCACCGGTTGGTGGCTGACAAACCCGAGTTCGCTAGCCCCTGCAACAAGCGCCTCTGATACTGCCGCATTATTCACTTCAGCAACGTGACCGCATTCACTGCAGATATAGAATTGGCATTGATGATTGGCGTTCGGCGATGGGCAGCCAATATAGGCATTTAACGACTCCACTCTATGAATTAGCTTGGCTGATACTAAAAATTCGAGTGCTCTATAAGCCGTCGGTGGTGCGGGCTTATGGCCTGCCTCTTGTAATTTTTGCAGCACATCATAAGCGCCAATCGGGTTGTGTTGAGCCCAAATTAGTTCTAATACTTGCTGCCTTATTTTGGTTAGTCGTAAACCTTGTTTGGCGCACTTGGCAATCGCCGATTCAAGCGCTTGTGTCTCGCAGTGGCTATGGTCGTGTTCACCAAGAAATGGCGATATAACGTTTT
>Ga0075467_10000158_pt1 | contig 48561 bp, 41 predicted proteins | sample DEB08_DNA_9_FD_75067 | JGI IMG/M metagenome (GOLD analysis project Ga0075467, IMG submission 75067) | Aqueous microbial communities from the Delaware River and Bay under freshwater to marine salinity gradient to study organic matter... | ecosystem: Environmental > Aquatic > Marine > Coastal ... | reverse complement strand
TACGTAATGCTGGAATGGTTCCTTGCGTAGTATACGGAGGAGATAAACCTGTTCACTTTTCAGCACCAGAATTATCTTTTAAAAATTTAATCTACACCCCGGATGTTCACACAGTTGTGATCGCCTTGGAAGATGGCAGTAAAGTAAATGCTATTCTTCAAGACATTCAATTTCACCCGGTAACCGACCGTATCCTTCATATGGATTTCTATCAAATATATGACGATAAAGAAGTGATGATGGAAATACCTGTGCGTGTTACAGGTAATTCTCGTGGTGTTAGAAATGGTGGTGTTTTAAGAATTGTAACTCGTAAGTTACGTGTAAAAGCACTTCCTGCTAATCTTCCAGATTTTATCGAAGCTGATATCACAGAAATGAAAATTGGAGAGAAAATGTACATCACGGATGTGAATTCTGACAACTTCATTATACAACACACAGATAACACCGTTATTTGTCAAGTTAGAACGTCTCGTGTTGCTGTTGAGGACGAAGAAGAGGAAGAAGGTGAAGGTGAAGGTGACGCAACTGCAGAAGGCGCAGAAGCTCCTGCCGAAGCTTAATACTCCTATTGAGAATATAATTCAAAAGCATTCCGTTAATTCGGGATGCTTTTTTTATTTTTACTGAAAACATTCGTAGCTTATGTTCAACTATTTCCGAAAGTTTTTCGGTTTTGCAAAAAATAGTGATTCTGAAAATGCTCAGGAACATATTAAAAGTTCTCCCGATCAAATCGAGGAAGTAGACATGAAGAAATTTCTTATTGTTGGATTGGGCAATATCGGCCCAAAATATCATAACACCAGACATAATATTGGGTTTAAAACGCTGGATTATCTCGTCAACAAAGAAGATCTCACATGGGAAACCGCCAAACTCGGAGATATCGCACTTCATAAAGTTAAGGGAAGATCATTTTTATTACTTAAACCTAGCACCTACATGAATTTAAGTGGGAAGGCTGTTAAATATTGGCTCGATAAAGAAAAAATTCCAATAGAAAATCTATTGGTGGTTACGGATGACCTCAACCTACCCTTTGGAAGTATTCGTGTTAAAATGAAAGGAAGCGACGGAGGGCATAACGGACTCAAAGACATCCAAAACGTTTTACAAACAACAAAATATAACCGCTTCCGATTCGGAATTAGTGACGAATTTTCTAAAGGCCGTCAAATTGACTATGTCCTTGGAGATTGGACTTCCGAAGAAGAGAAGAAGCTCCCCGAACGATTAGAAATTAGTAAAAAAATTATTGAATCCTTCGGACTAGCAGGAATTAATATTACAATGAACAGCTATAACGGTAAGTAACGTGAACATATATTCTTCAGCTTCAAAATATAATAATCCTCGTGCAAGCGTTGTAACAATTGGAACATTCGATGGGGTTCATATTGGGCATAAGGCAATATTAAATCGTCTTATAACAACCGCCAAGAAGGAAGGTTTGGACTCTGTCGTTCTCACATTCTTTCCGCACCCACGAATGATATTACAAACCGATTCTTCCATTAAGCTCATTAACACGATTGATGAACGTAAAGATTTAATGAATAAAACAGGGTTGGATCATTTAATAATTCATCCCTTTACCAAAGCATTTTCACGGCTCACGGCACTCGAATTTGTTAGAGATATTTTAGTTCATAAATTAAATATTAAAAAAATTGTTATTGGCTACGACCATCGATTCGGCAGAAATAGAAATGCAGACATCGAAGATCTTAAAGAGTTTGGATCTACATATGGTTTCGAAGTAGAGGAAATTAGTGCACAAGAACTAGACGATGTCGCTGTAAGTTCAACAAAAATAAGAAATGCTCTTAAAGCAGGTGATATTCAAACTGCTAATACATATTTAGGGTACCCTTTTATGTTGTCCGGGACTGTGGTTAAGGGCAAGGAAATTGGGCGAACCATCAAATATCCCACTGCGAATCTTGAGCTTTCTGAGGATTATAAATTAATTCCCAAAGAAGGTGTTTATGTGGTGAAGGCAATTATAAACGCAAAAACAGTCTACGGTTTAACCAGTATCGGGACGAATCCCACTGTAGGTGGAACCCTAAAGACTATTGAAACTTATTTCTTAAATTTTAGCGGCGATTTATACGAAAAGAAATTAGAAATAGAATTTCTCACTCACATACGCGATGGAGAAACTTTCAAGTCGATGGACGCATTAAAAAAAGCCATTCGAAGTGATGAAAATTTTGCAAGAAATTTTCTAAAAAACCATGAATAAACTGCTCTTCAAACAAATTGACAATATAGGACTCGTATTATTTCGAGTTGTATTTGGGCTGTTAATTAGTATTGAAGCTTTTGGAGCAATTGCTACAGGATGGGTGCGAAGAACCCTTGTCGAACCTGATTTTACATTTAATTTTATCGGATTCGAATTTTTACAGCCACTCGTTGGGAGTACCATGTATTTCTATTTTGCACTTATGGGCGTCTTCGGACTCATGGTAATGTTGGGCTATAAATACCGCATTAGTATGGTAGCATATGCTCTTATGTGGTCGGCCGTCTATCTCTTGCAAAAAAGTGCATATAACAATCATTACTATTTAATGATGCTATTATGTTGGATTATGGCATTTCTGCCAGCGCATAGACAGCTGTCATTAGATGTGAAACTTAACCCATCGAAAAAATCTAGCGCAATGCCTCGTTGGTGTTTGCTAGTGCTAATTATACAAGTCTGGCTAGTCTACACCTTTGCTTCGATTGCAAAACTGTATCCAGATTGGTTAGACGGTACTACAATTGCATTGTTTATGAACAGTAAAAAGGAGTATTGGCTCATTGGACCAACGCTTCAATTGGATTGGGTGCATCATACTATTATTTATGTTGGAATATTTTTCGATTTATTAATCGTTCCTCTCCTGCTATGGAAGCGCACCCGTATGATCGGATTTGCAATCTCGGTGTTTTTTCACCTCTTTAATTCGGTAGTTTTTCAAATTGGGATATTTCCTTATATGTCAATTGCGTTTGCGCTGTTTTTCTTTTCGTCGGAAACTCTTAAGAAGCGGTTCATACCCCGAAATTACCAGTCGGCAGTTAGCACATTTAATTCTTGCAGTCATCCAGTAAAACACAATAATATACTGATCGGTATATTATGTATCTACTTTATCATTCAACTAGGACTTCCATTGCGTCACTGGTTCATAAAGGACGATGTTTTATGGACCGAAGAGGGCCATCGTCTTAGCTGGCGCATGATGCTTCGTTCCAAAAGTGGCAGTGTTGCGATTTGGGTTGTAAATAAAGAATCTGGAGAAAGATATCGTTACAACTACAATGAATTATTAAAAAATAAACAAAAGCACTCCTTCAAGACAAAACCTGATTTAATATGGCAACTTGCTCAGCGAATAAAAAAAGTTGAAGCCGAGAAAGGTATTGACGCAGCAGTTTATGTCGATGCTAAGGTTCGAATTAATGGTGGTGTCTTTCATCAATTTACCGATTCTGAAGTGGATCTAGCCGCTGTGAAGTGGCAACATTTTAAACATCATGAATGGATTTTACCGTCCCCTGCAGATTATCACAAAAAGGATGATATAAAATAAGTCTAATTCCGTAAATTTGCTGGCTTAAACGCCCATTACCATGTTACAAGTAACCGAAATAAGAGAACATAAAGAAGAGATGATTGCAGCACTTGCCAAAAGAGGCTTAGATGCAACACAGGTTCTTGAAGACGTTATTAAAACTGATGAACTTCGCCGAAATACGCAAGCCAAGCTTGATGAAACACTAGCGCAGTCCAATACGTTCTCAAAGGAAATAGGCCTGTTGTTTAAAAAGGGCGAAACACAGAAAGCAGGGCTTTTAAAAGAAAAAACAATTCAATTAAAAGAAGCTTCTAAAACATTAAGCGAACAACTTACTGAAGCCTCAGAAAAGCTTCAACAGTTGCTCTTTACAATTCCCAATATTCCTAACGAACTTGTCCCATCTGGAACAGATGAAAATGACAACGAAGAAGTTTTTCTCGAAGGTGAGATACCAGTTTTAGCTGAAGGTTCTATGCCACATTGGGAACTGGCTAAGAAGTACGACATAATTAATTTCGAATTGGGCGTAAAAATTACCGGTGCAGGTTTTCCCGTGTATAAGGGAAAAGGTGCTCGCCTGCAACGCGCGTTAATAGCCTATTTCTTAGACAAAAACACCGAAGCCGGTTATACAGAATATCAAGTTCCGCATTTAGTAAATGAAGCCTCCGGATTTGGCACAGGGCAATTACCCGACAAAGAAGGTCAAATGTACCATGCAGCTGTGGACGATTTATATTTAATTCCAACTGCTGAAGTCCCAGTTACTAATATGTTCAGAGGGGATTTAGTAAACCAAAAAGATTTACCCATCCTTTGCACTGGATATACACCTTGTTTTCGAAGAGAGGCAGGTAGTTATGGAGCTCATGTACGTGGCTTGAATAGATTACATCAATTCGACAAGGTCGAAATCGTTCGAATTGAACATCCCCACAAAAGTGCTGAAGCATTAAATGGCATGGTCGAGCACGTTAAGAATATTTTACGAGAATTAAAATTACCCTACAGAATCCTCCGTTTATGCGGTGGCGACTTGGGTTTTACAGCAACTTTAACCTATGATTTTGAAGTATTTTCAACAGCTCAAGATCGTTGGTTAGAAATTTCTTCAGTATCGAATTTTGAAACATTTCAGGCTAACAGATTAAAATTGCGTTATAAAGATACCGACGGGAAGAACAAACTTGTACATACACTAAACGGCAGTTCATTGGCATTACCGAGGGTTTTAGCTGGTATTTTGGAGAACTATCAAACTCCTGAAGGAATAAAAATCCCCGATGTTCTAGTTCCTTATTGTGGTTTTGATATTATCAAGGAATAGACTTCAATAATAAGGTCCTAGACGGATACTCATACGATATTGATTTCCTGCCTTCCCTGAAATAAGGCTAATTAGTGACACTAATATAAATGAACTCTCGTTCTTTTATATATTTAACGTTTTATACCTAAAATAGGTGCTATTTTTGATGTACTGTTTCAGGAATCAAAACCTTATATTTACCGAATGCGAAGCATCATTATTTTATTATTTCTATTTCTAAGCGCTTCTGTCATGGCCCAAAGTTCGATATTGGCCAAAAACTACTTTGATCAAGGGGAATATGAAAAAGCAATCACTCTATACGAGAAATTGGTCTCCAAAAATCCTGGACGATTAGATTTTCTGAAATCATTAGTAGAGTCTAATCAGCAATTGCAAAATTTTGAGGTCGCTGAAAATTTATTATTAAATAAACTCAATTCTGGGAAGACCATTCCGCAGTTGTATGTAGAATTAGGTTACAATTATTCCCTTCAAGAAAATGATTCTCTGGCGCTTCAAAATTATCAAATGGCTGTGGATTTCGTAGAGCGTTCTCCCAATTACATATTCAATGTAGGCAAAGCTCTTGAAAAATACAATTTATTAGATTATGCAGTTATGGCCTACGAAAAGGTTATGATAGTAAATCCAAGATTGGACTTTAACATGCAACTTGCCCGCATTTATGGAGAACAAGGCAATCACGAAAAGATGTTTGTAAAATATGTGGATTTGATTGAAAAAAATCCTAGTAACAAAAATATAGCGCAGCGTAATTTTAGCCTCTATATTACTGAAGATCCCGGTAATGAAGGCAATGTTATCCTGCGTAAAATATTAATTAAAAAAATACAGAACGACCCAAACATCCTTTTTAATGAGTTATTGAGTTGGTTATTTATTCAGCAAAAAGACTTTAAAAAAGCATTTATACAAGAGAAAGCGATTTACAAACGTGTTGGATCTGACCTCAGAGATATTGGGAATTTAGCGGTTATAGCTATTAACGCTAAAGATTTTAAAAATGCCCAAGAAATTGTCGAGTTCATTATCGAAAATTCAGATACCCCTGAAGCCAAATTACAAGGACATCAATATTTAATGTCGATTGCCTTAAAAACTACGTCTGAAAATAATTATGATAAGATTGAAAGGCAATTTGAAACCTTATTTGAAACTTTTGGTCGTTCTGCAAGAACCTATTTGCTTCAGATAGATTACAATCATTTTTTAGCCTTCAGAATGAATAAGAAAGATGAGGCAATTGCAAATCTAAAAACCCTCTCAACGGTAAAGCTTACAACTTATCAAGAGGCCCGAGTAAAAATGGAATTAGCGGATATTTTGGTGTACGATGAAAAATTTAATCAGGCGCTTATATATTATTCTCAAATTCAGAAAAAAGTACAGTCTAACATTTTGGCGCAGCAAGCCCGTTTTAAAGTAGCACAGACAAGTTATTTTAAGGGCGATTTTGAATGGGCACAGGTACAACTGGACGTTTTGCGGAAATCGGCATCACAGCTCATCGCAAATGATGCAATGCAATTAAGTTTAATGATTCGAGACAATTCTCTGGAAGATTCAACTCAAACAGCACTTAATAAATATGCGAAAGCGGATTTAATGGCATTTCAGTTAAAAAACAAAGAAGCGATTGTAGCTTTTGAAGAAATAAGTCTGAATCATAAAGGAGAAAAAATAGAAGATGAAGTTCTACTAAAATTAGGCGAGCTTTATGAAAAAACAGAACAGTATATAAAAGCTGAGGCAAGTTATTTAAAAATCATCGAGTTTTATAACGATGATATTTTAGCCGATGACGCTCATTTTCGATTGGCAAAACTCTACGAAAAACACCTTGAGCAACCTGATAAAGCGAAAGAGTTATATGAGCAAATTATTTTCAATTTTGCTGACAGTATATTCTTCGTGGAAGCGCGAAAAAAATACCGTGCACTTCGCGGCGATGAATTAAATTAAGAATCAAAATAATGTATATCTACAACGTCACAATAAATATCGAAACGAGCATCCACGACACTTGGTTAGAATGGATGAAATCGGAGCATATTCCTGCAATGCTCGCCACTAAAAAATTCAGTAAAGCGCTCATGACGAAAGTCTTATTCGAGCAAGAGATGGATGGAGTTACGTATTCCGTTCAATATACAACAGATAGTAAAGAGACTCTCAATAGCTATTACGCCGAGGACTCGGAAAGACTTAGAAAATTGAGCCAACCTTTTACAGGTAAGTTTGTAGCCTTTAGAACCGAGTTAGAAGTAATCGATGAGCAATAAAGAAAATAAAGGTCCAAGAAGGTTTATCCCTAATGACAAAGGAGTTCGGGCAAAGAAACATTTAGGCCAGCATTTTCTTAAAGACGAAGTTGTTGCTAAAAAAATTGCAGACACTTTGAATCTTAATGGATATAATAAGGTGCTCGAGATTGGACCTGGAACAGGAGTTCTCACAAAATACCTATTAGAAAAAGATATCGAATTAGTGGCAATGGACCTTGACCGTGACTCTATATCTTTTCTTGAAGCCAACTACCTCAATAAAAATTTACAACTGCTAGAAGCAGATTTTTTAAAGTACGATCTTTCCGATGTTTTTGGCGAGAACGAGTTTGCAGTCACGGGCAATTTTCCATATAATATTTCGACTCAAATTGTGTTTAAAACCCTTGAAAACAAAGAGAAAATTCCTGAATTTACTGGCATGTTTCAAAAGGAAGTTGCACTGCGTATTTGTGCTAAAGAAGGAAGTAAGACCTACGGAATTCTCTCCGTTTTAGCACAGGCGTTTTACGAAGCAGAATACCTTTTCACTGTGCCGCCAACTGTTTTTAATCCCCCACCAAAAGTAGAAAGTGGCGTGCTTAGGTTAGTTAGGAAAGCCGACTTTTCCCTGGCCTGTGATGAGAAGATGCTGTATAAAGTGGTAAAGACTGCATTTCAGCAACGTAGAAAAACTATGCGAAATAGTTTAAAATCCTTCAATCTTTCCGATAAAATAAAAGAAGATACTATCTTTGGCCAACGCCCTGAACAACTTTCAGTGGCGCAATTTGTCGCACTCACACTTAAATTGGAGGAAGATGCAATTTCAACTCACAAGTGATTTTATAAAAAGTATTGAGCAACTAGTAGCCAAGAAGGATGGCAATAAGTTGCGTGAGCTACTTCATGAATTGCACTTTGCCGATATAGCTGAACTGCTGGAAGAACTCTCTAGTGATGAGGCAACTTACCTTATAAAACTTCTTGAATCTGAACTCACATCGGAAGCCTTAATGGAGCTGGACGATGATGTTCGTGAAAAAATTCTTAATAGGCTTTCCCCGAAAGAAATTGCTGAGGAACTGGCGGAAATGGATACCGATGATGCTGCCGATATTATTGCAGAATTAGATGAGGATATTCAAGAAAAAGTAATCAACAAACTAGATGACGAGGAGCATGCAGCAGATATTATCGAACTCCTTAAATACGACGAAGATACCGCTGGGGGACTGATGGCAAAGGAATTGGTAAAGGTTAAGGAAACCTGGACCGTAGCTGGTTGCGTCAGAGAAATGAGGCGTCAAGCTGAAAATGTTACTCGTGTGCATTCAATCTATGTAACCGACAAAGAAGGAAAACTAAAGGGCCGTCTGTCTTTAAAAGACCTCTTAACAGCTTCAGAAAAAACCAAAATCAGCGAAATTTATATTCCTAAAGTAGATTATGTTACCGTAAACACGGAAGGCGAAGAAGTTGCTAGAATTATGCAGAAATATGACTTGGAGGCAATTCCTGTTATTGATGAAAATGGCCTTTTAGTAGGGCGTATTACGATTGACGATATAGTAGATTTTATCAAGGAAGAAGCTGAGAAAGATTATCAAATGGCTGCTGGTATTTCTAGTGATGTTGAAGCAGATGATAGTGTTTGGGAACTTACAAGAGCCCGATTACCTTGGCTTATTTTAGGACTTTTTGGAGGTTTAGGGAGTGTATATATTATGCAATTTTTTGAAGAAGCAATAACGAATTATCCTATACTGTTTTTCTTCACACCCCTAATAGCTGCCATGGCAGGGAATGTAGGAGTTCAATCTAGTGCAATTATTGTACAAGGTTTAGCCAACGATAATGTAAAAGGAAGTTTAATTAATCGATTGTTAAAAGAGGTCGGCCTTGCTCTTATCAATGGAACTGCTCTAGCATCACTAGTCATGCTTTACGGATTCATCGTTGGCCAAGATGTATTGGTTAGTATCACTATATCCGTTTCAATGCTATCAGTTATTATTGTCGCTGCTTTAATAGGGACTTTTGTACCTATTATTCTCGATAGAAGAGGTATAGATCCTGCCATAGCAACAGGGCCGTTTATTACTACGAGCAATGATATCTTTGGAATTTTTCTATTCTTCTATCTTTCAAAAATCATCTTAGGATTTTGATTACTGATATATTTACGCAGCGGATAACAGTTCCTGCTTCGTCTATAGATGAGCGCGGTCATGTGAACAACCTTGCCTATTTGCAATGGTGTATCGATGCCGCTGAAGCACATTGGGTTTCAAGAACACCCAAATCACTTCGCGAAGGTTATGTGTGGTATGTAATCAACCATAATATTACATACCGAGCTTCTGCTTTTGAAGGAGAAGAACTAGAACTTCAAACTTGGGTCGAAACCAATAAAGGTGTGAGAAGCGAACGACATTATAAACTTATTCGTTTATTAGACCAAAAAACGCTTGTAGAAGGTCAAACCGTTTGGTGCCTACTCAATGTTAAAACGCTGCGGCCAACTAAAATTCCCCACGAAATTAGTACCTTGTTCGTCTAATTCGACTAGATTGAAAACAATTAACGTTAAGGAGAAGTTTACAACTTTCAGTAAGCATTGGCATCCACATCAAATTGCGATAGTGGACGATATGCAAGTTCTTTTAGCTAAGATTAAAGGAGACTTTATATGGCATAAGCACGAAGACGAAGATGAACTTTTTTTCGTGCAGAAAGGCTCTTTAGAAATGCATTTTCGTGACCGAATGGAGCTAGTTAATGAAGGAGAAGTTATTGTTATCCCAAAGGGGGTAGAACATTGTCCGAAAACAAAAAATGGGGAAGAAGTACATGTCCTACTCTTTGAAAAATTGACTACCGCACATACTGGGAATGTCGTTAATGAAAGAACTCAAACACAATATCCAAAAATATAAATCGTGAAAATCCTGCACCTTGACAAGAATCACCCCATACTAATCAAGCAACTTGAATCTGCTGGGGCCATTAATCACGAAGATTATAGCTCCCCCAAGGAGACTATTGAGAAAATAATTAATCACTATGACGGGATTGTAATTCGCAGTAGGTTTAAAATAGATTCTCAATTTATCGACGCCGCGACCAATTTAAAATTCATTGCACGTGTTGGTGCAGGCCTCGAAAGCATCGATATTCCATATGCCGAAAATAGAGGCGTTACGCTTATTTCTGCCCCAGAAGGGAATAAGAATGCCGTTGGGGAACACACCTTAGGAATGTTACTTTCTTTGTTTAATAATTTAAACAAGGCAGATCGTGAACTTCGAATTGGCGCATGGAACCGCGAAGCCAACCGAGGAACCGAATTAGACGGTAAAACTGTTGGATTAATTGGATATGGTAATATGGGCCGGGCCTTCGCTAAAAAATTGAAAGGATTCAATTGCACTGTGCTATGTTACGATATAAAAGATAACGTAGGAAACAAAAATGCTACTCAAGTTTCTCTCAAAACGCTTCAGGAGCTGGCAGATGTCTTGAGTTTGCATGTCCCTTGGACACCACTTACCAATAAGATGATAAATACCGATTTCATTAATAGTTTTCAGAAACCATTTTGGTTATTTAATACTGCGAGAGGCAAATGTGTCGTTACTTCCGATTTAGTCACGGCGATGAAAAATGGTAAAATATTGGGCGCTGGTTTGGATGTGTTGGAGTATGAAAACCTTTCTTTTGAATCACTCTTTACAGACAAGGTACTTCCGAAGGCTTTGGAAGAATTATTGCAATTAGATAATGTACTAGTAAGCCCTCACATTGCTGGTTGGACGGTAGAAAGTAAAATTAAGCTAGCCGAAATTACTGTTGAAAAAATTATAAACTTGAACTTATGAAAAATAGAGTAACAGGATTGGGTGGATTCTTCTTTAAAGCAAAAGATCCTGACGGCATAAAAGACTGGTACAAAAATCATCTTGGGCTAAATACAGATGCTTATGGATGCACTTTTTGGTGGAAAGATGAAAAAGGGAATAAATGCTCTACACAATGGAGTCCTTTTAAAGAAGATACATCCTATTTTAAACCTAGTGAGCGTCAATTTATGATGAACTTTAGGGTTGAAAACCTGAAAGAATTACTCGAAGTTTTAAAAGACGAAGGAGTTACAGTGGTTGGAGAAATTGAAGAATATGACTATGGTAAATTTGGCTGGATCCTTGATCCAGAAGGAAATAAAATAGAATTATGGGAACCTATTGACAAAGCATTCTTATAATTTTTGTAATTTTATATAATAAACGTCAAATACCAACCAAAATGAGCGAAAAAAACAACGAAGATATATTCGATGATTTCGAGGACAAATCTAAAAGCGCGGCTGCGAAAGCTAAAGAAAAAGCTTCCCAAATGAAAGAAGAGGCCAAAGAAGCTTTTGAAGGTGCAAAAGAAAAAGCATCCGATATGGCGGGAGAAGCAAAAGAGGCAGCTAAAGAATTCACTGAAGAAGCTAAGGAAACAGCAAACGATATCAAGGAAAGCTGGAATGAGGCAACCAACCATGGCGAAAACAAAAAACTAATTGCTGGAATCTTAGCTATTTTAATTGGATCATTAGGCGTTCATAAATTCGTGTTAGGATATACAAAAGAAGGAATAATCCAAATCATACTTACGTTTGTTACCTGTGGGTTTGGGTCAATAATTAGCTTTATTGAAGGAATCATATATTTAACAAAAACTGACGAAGAGTTTTACCAAACCTATCAAGTAGGCAAGAGAGGTTGGTTCTAAAAAACAAAAGCTTCTGTAAAAACAAATACAAAAGCTTTTTTTATTCAATTTATCATCGTAATATTGCAATATAACAATTATACTATTTCATGGGAATTTCTAAAAGACATATTCACTCAGTTAGTGTAAATCAACTGGCAGATCTGGCGAAGGTTCTATCACATCCTGCTCGTATTTCGATTCTTAATTTTATTGGAGATTGCGATGGCTGCTTGTGCAAAGACATCTCAGAAAAAATCAAATTATCACAACCAACGACATCTCAGCATCTTCAAATAATTAAAAAATCTGGCTTACTAACAAGTCATTTTGCAGGAAAGAGTCAATACTATAAGGTCAATCCTGAAAGACTTGCTGCTTTAAAATCCTTATTCCATGACTTTTTTGACACTGCCGAAAAGAAATGCTGTTAGCATATATACAAAAGATGATAAAACAATAATGATATTTAAATTAACTTAATAAGATATCGGGTTCGGCCCGAGAAACTATGAAAACACAAGAATTTTTACAAACACTAGAATCAAATCGCAACAGTTCACTCCTATTCGAATATACTCCCGGACAGCTCGTTGGCGCCAACTATCATATCACAGAAGTGAAACATATTTCGGTGGACTCTGTTGATTGCGGTGCCCAAACAGATGCCTGGAAAGAAACGGTTATTCAGCTATGGGAAAGTCCTTCAGAATTAGGGAAAACTGAATATATGACTAGCCATAAAGCGCTTGAAATTCTTAATAAAGTAGGGGAAATGAAACCTTACGACCTCCATTCAGAAGTCAAGATTGAATATAGCAATTCATTATTTCATACGGCACAATTGTTTGTTTCAGACTTTGAACTAGCAAATGGCAAGCTACTTTTTAAACTTGCGATCGAAAAAACAAATTGCAAAGCCAACGAAATTTGCGGGGTCAATGAAACAGTCGATCTTGTCACGGAAGAGACAAATTGTGCTCCTGGTAGTGGTTGCTGTTAGGATAAAAATTGCATTGTTAAAAAAGGAATGTATTTCAATTACTAAAAGACACACATAAAATTTAGTAAATTGTTTTACAAGGGCTTAAATGGATTCCCTAAACCAGACAAGACTATTTTATTCTATTTTTTATAGTATTAGCATTCATTTTTCTGAAGTCATAAATGATCGTATAAGTCCTTATATTGCATATATTTAACAAAACAATTTTAAGAATATTATTTTTTTATGAAATACGCTGTATTCACCTTAGTCCTACTTTTCATTTTTTCATGTAAGCCAGAGAAGACAAACACCGATTACCTCGGTGTTGTAAATATTACCATAAGCGGTGACGAAGAAGCAATCCCTCACTTTGAAAAAGGCCTATTATTACTTCACTCCTTTGAATATGAAGATGCTCGTGAAGAATTTTTAAAAGCGCAAGAGGAAGACCAACTTATGCCAATGGCCTATTGGGGTGAAGCGATGACGTACAACCATAGTTTATGGGGAGAACAAGAATATGAAAACGGCATTGCTGCTTTGAAACATCTTGACGATATTGAGCTTGACAAGTCTGCAACAGACTTAGAGAGAGACTTTATTAAAGCTATTCAAATTCTTTATCAGCCGAAAACAGACAAGAATGAAAGAGATGTTGCTTATTCAAAATTTATGGAAGGTCTATCCAAAAAATACCCGGCTAATCATGAAGTTGCGGCATTCTATGCCTTGTCATTACTAGGTTCGGTTCCTGAAGGTAGAGATGATGTGATTTATGGTAAAGGAGCAAAAATTGCTGAAGGTATTCTTAAAGAAAACCCGAAACATCCTGGGGCACTTCATTACCTTATACATTCGTATGATGACCCTAATCATGCCAACTTAGGTTTAGAAGCGGCAAATGCGTATTCAAAAGTAGCACCCGATGCAAGTCACGCACTTCATATGCCTTCCCATATCTATGTCGCAATGGGAATGTGGAATGAGGTAATCGCTTCAAATATCGATTCATATCAAGCAAGTCTGAATAGAATGGAACGGAAAAATCTTGGCAATGATGCAAGAGGATATCACGCTTACCATTGGTTAGAATATGGCTATTTACAAAAAGGAAATTCTGAAGAAGCCAAGAAAATGGTGATGAATATAAGTCAATATTCCAAAGAAAGCCCTTCTAAAAGAGCGAGAGTTCATACGGTATTTTTAAAAGGGACCTATCTTGTTGGGACAAATGATTGGACGGGAGATATTTCAGATATAGAAGTAGACATAGCTGATTTAAATATTTCAGTTCGCTCGCAATATAATTTTTTAGATGGAATGAAATATTATAAAAATGGAAACAAAAAAGGTCTTGATAGTATCATTTCAAAAATAGGAGATGATTCCAATAGAGCAACTTTTATTGTATCGAATAGCAACGCAAAACTCTGCGCTGGTGTATCTCGTGATGAAGCCAACGAAACAGATATTACTGAAGCAAAAATTAGGCAAATTCAATTAAAGGCTCTCGCTGCTAATCTGAACAACAACCTGTTATTGGCTGAAAACTATTTTTTAGAGTCAATAGCACTCGAAGAAAGCATAAGCTATAGTTATGGACCACCAGCGATACAAAAACCTACACATGAGTTATATGCCGATTGGTTACTCACTCAAAACAGAAAAGAAGAAGCCATCGAGCACTACGAGATTGGCCTAAAAGCAGCACCAAAAAGATTACTAGCCCTAGAAGGTATCAATCAGGCTAACAAAATTTAAATGTGATTAATATCCTATTGCAAGAGGGCGCCTTTTAGAGTTTGGATGAGTAATGGCAAACTAATAATAAAACGGATCGAAAACCCTTCCCCAACCCTAATGGGTGGGTTTTCTGAACGAGATATAATAAATGAAAGATGGTGTGCAGGCAACCTTTAGGGATAGGGCGAGCGGAGGCAGATAAACCTATTTTAAAACGATCCGAAAACCTTTCCCCAACCCTAAAGGGTATGTTTTCTAAATTACGAATATGAACAATGACCCTTCAAAAATATCAGGAATGCACGATGGCGCAACATCTAATATATTTAAGAATGCAGTAAAACTTCGGCAGAATATGACCGAATCTGAATTAATGCTATGGGAATATTTAAAAACAAAACCGCTACAATTTAAATTTAGAAGACAACATCCTATTTCAAGATACGTTTTGGATTTTTATTGTCATAAGCTTCGTCTCTCTATCGAAATTGATGGAGGTTACCATCTTAATTCTGAACAAAAAATGAAAGATTCAGAGCGAACAGGGTATTTGAATAGTGTTGGTATTATTGAAATCAGGTTTAAAAATGATGAAATCCTTAATCACTTTGAGAATTCAATCGATAAAATAAACATCCTATTGCGAGCGAGTGTCCTTTAGGGTTTGGGCGAGCGATGGCAAACTAATAATGAAACAATCCGAAAACCCTTTCCCAACCCTAAAGGGTGGGTTTTATGAACAAGACATAATAAATGAAAGATGGTGTGCAGGCGCCCTTTAGGGTATGGGCGAGCGCAGGCAGACAAACCTATATTAAAACTCACAGAAAACCCTTTCCCAACCCTAAAGGGTGGGTTTTCTGAATTACGAATATGGACAATGATCCCTTCGGTTATTCGCAAGGGTTAACTAACAAACTTATGATTATATTCTTCTGGAAAAATCCTATTACGATACTAAAGTCAACAACTTTTCTAACTATTCTAATGACTTTACTAGTATCCTGTCAGCCCAAAAACACGCTCCCAGATCCTTTGGAAGCAGGCTGGAACAATCAATCCGTATGTGAAGTACTTAAAGAAAATGATGCGGTTAGAGTTTTAAAATGCACCTTCCCTCCAGGTGTAGGTCATGAAAAACATTATCATAAAAAACACTTCGGTTATACTTTGGCGGGAAGTACTTTTAGAATAACAGACACTACCGGAACTAGAGAAGTAACTATACCAGATGGTTTTGATTTTTACAACGAAGGAATTGAATGGCACGAAGTACTAAATATCGGTGATAGTACAGCGATTTTCTTAATAATGGAACCCAAATAATAAGCGTTCTATAGTTCTAGAATTTCTTACCTTGTGATTCAATGAGCACATTTGATATTGTTACCGTCATTGCTATAATTCTTTTCGCGAGATTAGGAATTCGTTTGTACGGATTGCATAAAAAATACAAGGATGAGAAAAATAATCAAGATAAAGATCCTACATCTTCAAACCAACTTTAAAAAATAGTGCTATGAAATTGGAAATACTATTTTTAACCTGTCTAGTGCTAATTGGTTGTAAGCAGAATAGTTCTACTGAAATTGAAACGTCTCATATTGCTACTTTTGTTTCTGAAACTTCTTTAATTGTGCTAGGCACGGTCCAAGATGCTGGGTCGCCTCATATAGCCTGTAAAAAAGAATGTTGTACTGATTTGTTTAAAAAACCCGATCCGCTGCGGAAAGTTGTTTCGTTGGGAATAATTGACCCGAAAAACAACAAATCCTTCCTTTTTGAAGCTACTCCCGACATCACTTCACAAATTAAAAATTTGAAGCAATTTTCGAATTCTGAAGATGAACTCCCCAGTGGAATTTTTCTCACTCATGCTCATATTGGGCATTATACAGGCTTAATGTACTTGGGAAAAGAAGCTACTAATGCAAGTCAAGTATTCGTTTATGCCATGCCGAGAATGAAGGGGTTTCTGGAAAACAATGGCCCTTGGAGTCAGTTAGTAAGCACTAATAATATCGTCATTCAGGAGCTTGAAAATCAAAAAGCCATCGAGCTCACTTCTAACATTAAAGTGACACCTTTCACAGTTCCACATCGAGATGAATTTTCAGAAACTGTCGGTTATAAAATTATCGGTCCGAAAAAGTCAGTATTATTTATACCAGATATTGATAAATGGGAAAAGTGGGAAACGAATATTTCCGAAGCAATATCAGAAGTGGACTATGCATTTGTAGACGCTACATTTTTTGATGGTGAAGAAATTAACACTCGAGATATTTCAGGAATACCTCATCCTTTTATCGTTGAAAGCATGGAACTCTTTAAAAACCTCCCTTCAGAAGAGAAACAAAAAATTTATTTTATCCATTTCAATCATACTAATCCCGTATTGAATTCTGAAAGTGAAGCGTATAAAACCGTAATTAATAACGGATTCAACATTGCTCAAATAGATATGATTATTAGTTTATGATTGGCTTTCACAGCTATGATTAATTAGTTTTGGGTTGAACTATTTAATATAGATTCTTCTATCTTTGAGAAACTACACAATTCAATGGTAGTATCTCAAACACTCTAGTATGTATAAACTAACTATCGCATTTCTTCTTTTATTTATTACATCATTTGTTTCTGGTCAAAATAGAAGTATCCCAATAGATACAATGATCGTTACTAAACATTCAACTACTATTAATGGAAGTAAAGTTGGATATACAGCTACTGCAGGTATGCAACCCGTGTGGGATGAACTTGGTAAGCCCATTGCTACTTTACAGTATACTTATTACAAGCGAAATGACCTTGGAAATACTGCAAAGCGCCCGTTATTAATATCATTCAATGGGGGTCCCGGTTCTGCTTCCGTCTGGATGCATGTTGCATATACTGGTCCTCAGATTTTAAATATTGATGATGAAGGATATCCAGTGCAACCCTACGGTGTAAGTGAGAACCCATATTCGGTACTTGATGTAGCTGATATTGTTTTTATAAACCCTGCAAATACTGGATATTCTCGTACCATTCCAGAAAGTGGAAAGGAGGTAGATCGTGATAATTTCTTCGGAATAAATGCTGATATAAAATACTTGGCCGGATGGCTTAATACTTTCGTTACACGTCATAATCGATGGCCTTCTGCCAAATACATCATTGGCGAAAGTTATGGAGGTACACGAGTTGCAGGTTTAGCTCTTGAACTACAAGAGTCTCAATGGATGTACCTCAACGGTGTTATTATGGTTTCTCCTGCAGATTATCAAGTATTCAACAGTGATGCAGCAATATCATCTGCTTTAAACTTACCTTATTTCACTGCGGCCGCCTGGTATCATAAGATGTTACCTTCTGCTTTGCAACAAAAGGATTTACTAGAAATTTTACCTGAGTCTGAAGATTATGCAATTAACAACCTTATGCCTGCTTTAGCAAAAGGCGGATTTCTATCTCAAACTGAAAAAAATGAAGTCGCAGAGAAAATTTCTTACTACTCTGGACTGTCAAAGAAATCTATTTTACAAAATAACTTAGACGTGCCATCAAGATTTTTTTGGAAAGAATTGATGCGCGATAAAACAGGGATGACCATTGGACGTCTAGATTCACGCTATTTAGGCCTTGACAAAACTGAGGCTGGTACCAGTCCGGATTACAGTGCCGAATTAACTTCTTGGTTGCATTCGTTTACACCTGCGATTAACTTCTACCTTAGCCAATCCCTAAACTTTAAAACGGATACAAAATATAATATGTTTGGAGATGTCCGCCCCTGGGATAATAAAAATAACAATGTTCGAGACAATCTTCGTAAAGCAATGGCAGAAAACCCATATTTAAATGTGATGTTTCAATGTGGCTATTATGATGGTGCAACTACTTATTTCAATTCAAAATATACCATGTGGCAAATAGACCCAAGTGGAAAATTGAAAGACCGAATGCGTTTTCATGGGTATCGAAGCGGTCATATGATGTACTTGAGACGAGAAGATTTGAAAGCCGCCAACGATCATTTACGCGACTTTATTCAAAATACAGCTGCAAAAGGAAAATCGGCGAAGTATTAAGTCCTAACGCAATTTTTAAGAATATCAGCACTCCAACTAGGAACGTCTTATGAAAAAATTTGCTCGAACAGCATTCCTAGTGTATCTTTTAACTTGGTTAGGTGTGTCCATTTTTATTGTGATCGCACTTTTAGTCAACGAACGTACGTTGTTGGAAAGTCTCACCATTTTTAGTGAGCTAGTTCCCAATGCTTCTTTTTTAAAAGGCATCCATGTTCTCTTCATTATTGCTTTGGGATCATTTTTATTGATTAAATATTTGGTGAGATCCTTACAGAATAAAGGATTCAAAATTTTTCTAAAACGACTGACTCTATCCCTGATATTGCCATTGACTTTAATAATTTCAAGCTATAAAACACTTGTTCATGTAAATTCTCAAGAGAACTATGCGCATCAGTGGGATACTTCCGTAGAAAACCAGACTGGAATCTCCAAAAACCGTTATGATATTGATGGGCTTCATAGAGGAATGAGTGTTTTTGGATGGAATCGCTCTAATGCTGGAGCAATTTCAGAATTAGTCAAAAACAACGTAGAATGGGTGGCTGTAATTCCATTTTTTGATCAGAAAGATGAGCAAACGGCGATGGTGAGAACTCGAGATACTTATGAAATATGGTCACGACGTGACTCCACACATATTGAGGGTATTCACAGCTTACACGAAAAGGGGATCCGGGTGCATCTTAAGCCTCATTTATGGATGAATAGTGGTTGGCGTTCGAATATAAATCTCTCTTCAAAGATTCAATGGGATGATTGGTTCGATTCCTATCGGGTCAATATGCTGCACTACGCAAAAATGGCTCAAGAAAACCAAGTGGAGCTCTTCTGCATAGGAACAGAATTAAAAACTTCCATCGTCCAACAACCTGAAAAATGGAGCCAACTCATTAGAGATATAAAGATAATTTACCAAGGCCAACTCACCTATGCCGCAAATTGGAATGACGACCTGGAGACCATAACTTTTTGGGATCAATTGGATTATATTGGCATTCAGGCGTATTTCCCATTAACTACAACCAAAACTCCAGATTTGGAGACCATCAAGAAAGGTTGGGATGAACATATAATCAAACTAGAACAGCTATCTCAAAAACATAAAAAGCCAATTCTTTTTACAGAAGTGGGTTACAAAAGTGAGGCTTCAAGTACTATAAAGCCTTGGGAATGGGGCTCACAGCTAAGCATTTTACACAAGCAAAAGTCGGATGAAACTCAAGCCTTGGCCTATGAAGCCTTGTTTCAAAAGTTATGGTCAAGGAGTTGGTTCGCAGGTTTATATATTTGGCAATGGGATACTCGAAGCAAAGAAGAGCTAGCAGCTAAAAATCTAAATTTTTCTCCGCGCTTCAAATCTGCTGAAAATGTAATTGCCAAGTGGTTTGGAAAATAGATTTCAAATAGCCGAGGCTTAATCTCTTCATCTAATTCATATTCCTGACTTCTTTTTCAGTAGCTTCGTGAATAAAGAAATACACGTTCAAATACGATCACTTTTCAAATACATTGTTGACAAAATAACATAGGAGCGATTTGAAAAGAATTCGCTTTCTATACCCAAACAGCACTATGAAAAGCAAGTTAATAAGGCGAAAGTTGAATTTTCTCATTTACCTAAAAAGAGCGGACTTATTTTATCGAGCGTTATTTGCGTGACAATTGGTTTAAAAGGATTCTTACTTTTAAAGACGGAGGGACTAAAGAGATTTCCCTTATTCTTGCCGAAACAACTGACTTTTCACTTTCTATATTTCTAATAATAGTTAACGTCCCCTTTATTGAATTAAGGTGAATTCTATTCTTCTTCTTGTTTAATACCGTCGGCATATTTTTTCTCAAGCTCAGCTTGAAACTCTTCCATAACTGGCTTTACAGTACTCTCAGGAAGGTCGGCAATACGAATATACATTAAGCCATCAACGGCATTGTTAAAAAGCGGGTCGACATTGAATGCAATTACCTTGGCATTCTGTTTAATGTATTTTTTAATTAATACTGGGAGCCGTAGACTTCCCGGTTCAACCTCATCAATAATTTTATCAAATTTATTTAAATCGGCTTCACTTGCATCAAAAATAAAGTCTTTATCAGCATCCTTAAGTGTCACCTTAAATTCTTTCTTCGGATTAATGTATTGTGCCACGTAAGGGTCGTAGTAATTAGATTTCATGAACTCGATCATCAAAGATTTCGAAAATTCAGAAAACTTATTACTTATACTTACTCCGCCAATTAAATAACGATGTTCTGGATAACGAAGGGTGCAATGCACTATACCTTTCCATAGTAAAAAAAGCGGCATTGGACGCTGCTGGTATTCTTTAATTACGAATGCCCTGCCCATTTCAATAGACTCACTCATCATAGGGTATAACTCGGGTTCAAATCGAAACAAATCCTGTAAATAAAACCCGTCAATTCCGAACCTAGGGAAAATCATAGATCCTAATCCCATCCGATAAGCCCCTGCCATTTTACGAGCCTCTGTATCCCATAAAAACATATGATGATAATAAGAATCGAATTTATCTAAGTCGGTTGAATTATTAGTTCCTTCCCCTATTTCTCGAAACGTCTTTTCTCGTAGGCGTCCAATTTCCTGTAACATATTTGGGATAAGATCGGCTTGTGCGAGGAATACCTCATAATTCTTGCTGGTTAAAAGTCTCTTGTCATTTAAACGCAATGACTCTATTTCCTTTTCTAACTCATCAACTGAAACAGCACCAGCAATCTTTTTAGGAGCTTTTGGTATTTTTAAGGATTTAGGAATACCATCTAGCAATTTTTTCCTTTCAAAAGCATTGGAGAGCATATAGGTTTTCTTACGAAGAAACTCGGTGAAAGCAGGTAATGAAGCATGCTCGTTTTGACTGGCTACTGAGATAGGGTTCCCAATACGCACTTTTATAATTCGATCTTTCTGCGTTAGCAGCTCAGAAGGTAATTTAGCAGTTCTGAAGGTATCACTCATTTTTGCGAGTCGATAAAACAACTTGCTATTTTTACCGTGAAAATATATTGGAACTACTGGGACATTTGCCTTTTTTACTATTTTCATAGCACTTTCTTCCCAAGGACGATCTACGAGTAACTTCCCATCGCGATAGGTCGAAACTTCACCGCCTGGAAAAATCCCTAATGGATGTCCTTCTCTTATATGAGTTAACGCAGCTTTAATACCTTGCACACTAGATTTTGCATCTTTGTGATTCTCAAAAGGATTTACAGGCAATACAAATGGCTTCAACGGTTCTACGCGATGCAATAAAAAGTTAGCTACAATTTTAAAATCTGGTCGGTGAGCCAATAATACTTTGAGCAAAAGAATTCCATCAATACCTCCAAGAGGGTGATTTGATATCGTTACAAAACCTCCTGTTTTTGGAATCCTCTTAAGGTCCTCTTCAGGAATTTCAAATTTCACTTCAAATTCATCCAAAAGCGCATTAATGAAATTTAAATCCTTTAAATGTTTATGCTTGTCGTAAATCTTATTTATGGTAGAAATATTCAAGACCTTCATCAACGCCCATCCTAAAGAAGTTCCAATAAAGCCAAATTTATCGACCTTTATTGCTTTCGCAACCTCTTTTGCATTGACTAATCCCATGTAATTTTTTTGGTTAATTGGAAACGCAAATATAGCGAAACAATAACTATTCTTTTATAACTAGTTGCACGGTATCTCTACTTTCTTGTTTTACCATAACAACTTTTCCTTTAGTTATTGCCTGAATCTCTATTGGTTTGGAATGCCTTATGGTATACAGTGTCACTCCTTCATTCCATTTTACTTTAAATGTTTCACGCAACTTTGCGAGCAAAGCGTCTAAATTATTGAACTTATTGTCAACGCATACGGAAAAACTTATTGCGGAATTTTGTATTAACTCAACCCTCATTTTATATTTGTGAAGGAGTTTAAAAACTGCACTAATATTATCCTCCATCATAAACGAAAAATCTAACGATGATAGCGAAATTAACACCTGATTTCTTTTTAGAATGAAACAGGAAACTTGTGGGTCAAGTGTAACACCTTTACCAACACAAGTACCTTGGTCAAGGGGACTAATAAACGATTTAACGAAAAGTGGAATTTCCTTTCGTTGCAATGGCTGTAACGTCTTTGGATGAATAACTGATGCTCCATAAAAAGCCAACTCGATAGCTTCTCTATAAGAAATATGATTTAGCAGTTGAGTTTTGGAGAAATATCTTGGATCGGCATTTAGTACTCCTGGCACATCCTTCCATATTGTCACGCTTTTTGCATTTAAACAGTAGCCGAAAATCGCCGCTGTATAATCACTTCCCTCTCGGCCAAGTGTAGTCGTGAAATTATTCGTTCCTTCTGCGCCTAAAAAACCTTGGGTAATTGTAATCTCGTGTGGGTTAACTAAACTTCTAATGTTCTTTTGTGTCAGTTCCCAATCGACATTTGCATCTCGATAATTGTCATCAGTTTTTATACAAGTTCGGACATCAAGAAATGTATTTTTTATTTTTTTTTCAGATAGGTAGGCCGAAATTATTGTAGTTGAGACCAATTCTCCGCAACCAACAACTTGATCGTAGACAAAAGCGTGATTTTTTGATTTTGAATGCTTCAGAAAATAGTTCAAATCTTTAAAAAGTTTTTGAACCTCACTAAAAACGGGATGCGACTTATTATTAAAAATTTCAGAAATGATTTTGTAATGGAAGTTGTAAATTTCACTTACAGAAGCATCTAATTCTTGTCTATTTGAAAAGTAGTTTGAGACAACAACTTCTAGACTATTAGTCATCTTCCCCATGGCAGAAACGATTATTACTATCTTTTTCTCACCTGTAGTTTCAATAACCGAAGCTAGGTTTCGAATTCCATCCGCATCCTTAACTGATGCCCCTCCAAATTTGAATATTTTTATCACCTATTTAAAGAATTGTCTTGTTATCCATAACTCGATATTAGACAACCAACTTAGTTAGTTTACATCTAAATTCAAATTAATCTAGTCTTTTAATATAATTTTTAATTCCTTCTTCGTCCATTTGTACAACACTCCAGTCGGGTAGGACTTTTGCACCACTATTCTTATAAAATTTTATAGCACCCTCATTCCAATCAATAACATTCCACTCAATACGCTTCACTCCTTGTTCATGGCCATAACGCATAACTGCCGCATATAACTTTTCGCCTACTCCCTTCCTCCGCATTGATTCTTGAACGATTAAATCTTCTAAATGCACCGTAGGTCCAACCCAGGTAGAAAACCTAAAATACAGTAATGCGGCTCCCACAATTTTCGAAGCTACTTCCGCGACAAAACATTGAAACATTGGAGTATTTCTATAGCCATAGTTTTGCAAGTCTTGGGCAGAAATCTTCACAGCATCCGGTTCCTTCTCAAAAACTGCTAGCTCTTTAATAAGCTCCAATACCTCGGACATATCGGTTGCGGTTGCTTTTCTGATATTAATTTCCATAGATAGCGTTTTGCCCAACAAATATCGGCTCATTTTCTTAAAAATAGCGATATTTGTGTAAAATTCATAACAAATATAAAATGGCAATTCGAAATCAATCGCTTGGTGAGTTCATTATTGAAAATCAGAGTGAATTTCAATATTCTTCTGGAGAACTTTCCAGACTAATAAATTCTATCCGTCTTGCTGCGAAAGTTGTTAATCACGAAGTAAACAAAGCAGGATTGGTTGATATTTTAGGAGCGGCTGGAGACACAAACATACAAGGTGAAGATCAACAAAAATTGGATGTCTATGCCAACGAAGTATTTATTAAAACTCTAATTAATCGAGAGATTGTCTGCGGAATTGCCAGTGAAGAAGAAGATGATTTTATTTCAATAAAAGGTAGAAATGAGAAAAATGACAATAAATATGTTGTCTTAATGGACCCCTTAGATGGGTCCTCAAACATTGATGTGAATGTTTCTGTTGGTACAATTTTTTCTATCTATCGCAGAGTTACTCCTTCTGGTACACCCGTAACAATAGAAGATTTTCTACAGCCTGGAAATCTACAAGTCGCTGCAGGCTATATCGTATATGGAACATCTACGATGATTGTATATAGTACCGGTCATGGTGTTAATGGATTTACATTAAATCCGGCAATTGGGACCTATTATTTATCACACCCAAACATGAAATTTCCTGAAAAAGGTTCCATCTACTCAGTTAATGAAGGAAACTATGTCCATTTTCCTCTTGGGGTAAAGAACTATATTAAGTACTGTCAAGAAGAAGAAGAAGATCGACCTTATACTTCAAGGTATATTGGGTCGTTGGTATCAGATTTTCATAGAAATCTAATCAAAGGAGGTATATACATTTACCCGAATACTGCTAAAGATCCAAACGGAAAACTTCGCTTATTGTATGAATGCAACCCAATGGCTTATATTGCAAAGCAAGCTGGAGGCAGATCAAGCAATGGTTTTATGAATATTCTCGATATTAAACCAACCGAATTGCATCAGCGAGTCCCATTTATTTGCGGAAATAAATCGATGGTTGATAAAGCTGAAGAGTTTATGCAAAATGCATAAAATGATTTCAATTTAGAATATTACATGATATCTCAAACAGGATTGTAATAGTTTGGCTTACTTTATTATAGATTAGTTTTTTTTGGGAAAGCAACAAAGTTCAAAGAAACCGAACTACATATAAAAAATCACAACATTTGCCGTACTTACAAGGGAAGTTAAAAGGCCAGATAGATAGGTGAAATTCTTGGCCAAGTCATTTTGTATAAAGGGCAATTTAAAAAGTGACACCCTCGCAATAGAGTAGCTATCTTATTTTCTATCCAATAAATACTTGTAATCTTCAAAGTCAAGACCACCACTGTATATTTTAATCGAGCGCTCAATTAACTTGTTCGCTAATTCTTCAGTATACCCCAAACCAATTGCATATTTTTCGATAAGGTGCAATTCATCTTCATCAATTTCGTTGTCTGCAAAAATCATTTCAAACAAATCGTGCATCAGCTCTAAGCGCCTATCAGCCGAATATGGCGGATTTAAGTGGTATTTTCCTGGATTCTTTAACACCTCAACTTGCTCTTCATCCGTAACATCAAGTTTTCGAGCAAAACGGTTTAATAACCTCTCTTCTTCTTCATTAAGCATGCCGTCAACGGAAGCAATTCTAACAATTGAAGCAAAATGTGCCAGGTTTCTATTATGTTCCCCGCTTTCAAATAAATCTGTAAATGACATAGTTCGATTTTAAAGTACAAATATAAAATTTGTATTTCATTTTATAACACTTATTCCCTCGGAAAAAAACAAATATCAAAGTTATCCTTACCTCTTAAAATATTAAATCTAATAGAATAACATTAATTCATACTCGAATATTAAAAAAATATTTTCAGTCTGACTGAAGGTATAACATATCTATACGTTGAGACGATATCAGCACAGATGCGATCAGTTAAAAAAAGTGGAGGCAAATTGAATCAGGTGGTAAAAATTCTCCCAGTGTTTGAAAAAAAAAGGGTTTTCAAAAAAGACGCCAGTTTTCGAGGACATATTTTAGGAATTTACTTCCCAAATGATGTTTCTATGAAGCTTGTAAAAGAGAACATTTTAAATAAAAACATCTTTGTGTCCTATTGTGGTCATGCTATTCGTATTGCTCCCAATATATTTAATACAAAAGAAGATATAGAAAAACTCGTTTCTTGTTTTATATAAAAAAGACCTGGCTTATATTTGTCAATTCATGAGTAAAGCCCTTGTTAGTTCGCTTTTCGCAAAGTCTTCGCAAACTCGAAAACTTGGGGAATCTATTGTCAGTTTTGAACGAAATATTCTCGTTTCTGGCTTAGTAGGATCTTCTGTATCCCTAGTTGTTGCCGATGTTTTCAAGACCACTAACTTGCCTTATTTGGTGATTTTCAACAACAAAGAAGAGGCTGCCTATCACCTCAATGACCTTGAAAATTTACTGGGTGACCAAAATGTACTTTTTTACCCCGGGAGTTATCGTCGTCCTTATCAAATTGAAGAAACAGACAATGCCAATGTTTTGTTACGATCTGAAGTTTTAAATAGACTCAATTCACGTAAAAAACCTTCGCTAATTATATCCTACCCTGAAGCTTTATTCGAAAAAGTAATTACACGGAAAGAGTTAGAAAAAAACACCCTGAAAATTTCAGTTAGCGATAGTCTTTCTATAGACTTTGTAAACGAAGTATTATTTGAATATCATTTCAAACGGACGGATTTTGTAACTGAGCCCGGAGAATTTTCAGTGCGTGGTGGTATTTTAGATGTTTTCTCCTTTAGTAATGATGAACCTTACAGGATTGAATTTTTCGGTGATGAAGTAGACAGCATTCGAACCTTCGATGTGGAAACTCAATTATCACTGGAATTGCTAAAAAAAATCTCAATCATTCCCAACGTAGATGCCTCCGCAACCGTTGTGACGCGCCTCAGTTTTCTAGATTATATTTCATCAAAAACTGTTGTGCTTATAAAGAATCCTGAGATCCTGCTTGCCGGAATTGACAAACTATTTAAAAAAGCGACTGCCATATATCTACAAGGAGAAGGAGAAATAAAGATGACTGAACCTTCCGAGTTATTTTGTTCTTCAGATATACTTAAGAAGCAACTTAATGAATTTACATCGGTTATTTTTGGAGCTACATCTGAAGCGCCTTCTCTTCAGTTTAAAACGCAACCTCAGCCTTCTTTCAATAAGCAGTTCAATTTATTAATAGAGAACCTCAACACCAACGTAGACGATGGTTACAAGAACTACATTTTTTGTAGTAGCGAGCAACAAGCGAAACGTTTTCACGATATTTTTGATGATGCGGAACAAAAAGTAAAACAATATGAAACCATTGTCTTTCCGCTATCTCAGGGTTTTATAGATTACGACAATCGAAATGTTTGCTATACCGACCATCAAATTTTTGAGCGGTACCATAAATTTCAGCTTAAGAACGGGTATGCTAAAAAACAGGCAATTACACTTAAAGAACTAACAAATCTCGAGGTAGGTGATTATGTAACACATATTGATCACGGGATTGGGAAATTTGGTGGCTTGCAAAAAATTGATGTTGAGGGCAAAAAACAGGAAGCAATTAAACTAATTTATGGAGACCGAGACATTTTGTACTTGAGCATTCACTCGCTGCATAAAATTTCAAAATTTAATGGAAAAGATGGCACTCCTCCTAAAATCTATAAACTTGGAAGCGCTGCTTGGAAGAACCTAAAACAAAAAACAAAAGCAAGAGTAAAACAAATTGCATTCAATCTCATTGAATTATATGCTAAAAGACGATTGCAAAAAGGATTCGCTTTTGACCCTGATTCTTATCTACAACATGAACTTGAATCTTCTTTTATATATGAAGATACGCCCGATCAAACAACCTCTACGGAAGACGTAAAGCGCGACATGGAAAGCGAATTGCCAATGGACAGGTTGGTTTGTGGTGACGTCGGTTTCGGAAAAACGGAGGTTGCCATTCGCGCGGCTTTTAAAGCTGTCGATAATGGCAAGCAAGTAGCAGTGTTGGTGCCGACCACAATTTTAGCATTTCAACATTTTAAAACCTTTACGGAAAGACTTTCCGAAATGCCGGTGAATGTAGATTATCTCAATCGCTTCCGAAGCACAAAAGAACGTAAAAAAGTTTTGGAAGATCTCAAAGAAGGTAAACTCGACATTGTAATTGGAACACATCAATTGGTCAATAAGGTCGTTGAATTTAAAGACCTAGGATTGTTAATCATTGATGAAGAACAAAAATTTGGAGTTGCCGTTAAAGACAAACTAAAAACCATCAAAGAAAATATTGATACTTTAACCCTTACAGCTACTCCAATTCCAAGAACACTTCAGTTTAGTTTAATGGCAGCAAGAGATCTTTCTGTAATTAAAACGGCACCTCCAAATCGATATCCAATTGAAACCAATGTGGTTCGATTTTCCGAAGAGACAATAAGAGATGCAGTGCGCTATGAGATTTCTCGCGGTGGACAAGTGTTTTTTGTTCATAACCGAATTGAAAATATTAAAGAAGTAGCCGGATTAATTCAAAGGCTTGTCCCCGACGCTAAAATCGGGATTGGTCACGGGCAAATGGACGGTAAAAAACTGGAAGCTTTAATGCTCGCTTTTATGAATAATGAATTTGATGTACTCGTCTCAACAACTATCATAGAAAGTGGATTGGATGTGCCAAACGCAAATACTATCTTTATAAATAACGCTAACAATTTTGGTCTTTCTGATCTGCATCAAATGCGCGGCCGTGTTGGGAGAAGTAATAAAAAGGCATTCTGTTATTTTATCACACCACCCTTTTCGGCGATGACCGATGACGCTCGAAAACGTATTACGGCACTTGAACAGTTCAGTGAATTGGGAAGTGGGCTAAATATTGCGATGAAAGATCTTGAAATTCGTGGTGCGGGTGATTTATTAGGTGGTGAGCAAAGTGGCTTTATAAATGAAATTGGTTTCGACACCTATCAAAAAATATTATCTGAAGCTATAGAAGAGCTCAAAGAGAAAGAATTTAAAGGTCTATATCCCGAAACCCAACACGAGAAAAAGAAGTTTGTAAAAGAAACGAGTATCGATACAGATTTCGAACTTCTTTTTCCAGATGATTACGTTAATAATATCACAGAACGTCTCAATCTTTATAACAAATTAGGAGCCTTAGAAAATGAGGAACAACTTCAGCAATTTGAGAAAGATTTAGTGGACCGATTTGGAGAAACACCAATACAAGTAATTGATTTATTAAATAGTGTTCGTATTAAATGGATTGCAATCTCGATGGGACTCGAACGGATTCTTATGAAAAAAGGCAAGCTCGTTGGTTATTTTATTGCCGATCAGCAGAGTGGTTTTTATCAGAGCCCAGCGTTCACGAAAGTACTAAATTATGCTCAAAGTCATTCAAATATTGCTTCGATGAAAGAAAAGCAGACCCGCAACGGACTTCGATTAATAATAACTTTTGATCATATAACCTCTGTTGAACGCGCTCTAAATGCTATAACCCGTTTTACGGTCTAATTCTTGAAATAAGATATAAAGTCTTTATATACACTTGTTATGATGAAAAAAATATTTTTACTAGCTTTCCTTTTACCCCTAGTGGCATTGGCTCAACACACTATTAAGGGAAATTTTTCACCCGCAGAAAACTACGAATGGGCTGTGTTATACAAAGTGTCGCCCACCAATTTGTTGTATAAAACAGACACCAAAGTGGATGAACAAGGTAACTTTACACTTGAATTAGATGCAAGTATAACAAAAGGAATGTATCGCTTAGTGTACGCTGTTCCTCAAGATATTTTCAATTTTGATATTATTTATAATGGAGAGGAAGATATAGCTTTAAATTTTGATAGGGAGAAGGGTGTCGAATTCCTTATTTCAAAAGAGAATTTGTTACTTGCTTCTTATGAAAAGGAAATGAGAGCAGTTCAAACTCAAATTGCAAAGCGATATCGAGATGGCTATGAGTCTGTAGTTTCGATGTTTGAAACCCTTAAAGAATTACAAGAAGGCTTCGAAAAAGAAGCTGAAGGAACTATTGCTCTAGATTTCATCAAAGCGAATAAGCCTTATATTCCCGAAGATTCTTTAGACATAGCTACTTATATAAAGAATAACAAGAAAAATTATTTTGAAAACATTGATGTAAACAACACAACGCTGCAAGAATCAAGTTTTATTACTGATTATGCCTATAATTATATCTTAGGGTTTGCGGGTAAAGGAGATGCTACCGCTGCGATTGAAGATAACATTGATACTTTTCATGGACAGCTCAAAGATAGTGATCCAGCTTTTCAGAAAGCGCAATGGATTAAACTCTGGCAAAAATTTGTAAACGCAGATCGATCGCAGACCGCAAATTATATTTCTGAAAATTATTTAATCCCCTTAGCTAAATCCTTGAATGATGAGGTCTTAATCGAAGACCTGACTATATTTAAAAATATGACTCTTGGCAATAAAGCGGCAAATTTCTCTTGGGAGGAAGTCGTCGACAATAAAACTATTCTAAAAAACCTTCATGAAATTGATGTGGCGGATAATTATATTATCGTGTTTTGGAGCAGTGGTTGTTCTCATTGTTTAAAAGAGGTTCCAAAATTACATTCAAAAATTTCTTCAATGGAAAAAGGAGCGTATAAGGTTATCGCAGTTGGTCTTGAAGATGATCCCTACGCTTGGAGAAATAAAATTAAAGACTTTCCAGAGTTTATTAATGTTTTAGGCTTAGGAAAATGGCAGAATGAAATTGGCAAAAACTATGGTGTTAATGCAACTCCGACCTATATTATTTTGGATAAAGACAAAAAAATTACTGCCAGACCCCAGGAATTGGAAGAGGTACTTAAAGTACTCTCTAAAGAAACGACCAACTAATCTTATAATGGCTAAGCTCGATGTTTAGATTTTATTTTTGACCTTCGCAGCAAATCATTATAAACTTTTAAAAAGAAGATCTAGATATAAAAGTAAAAATGATAAAATTTATTCTCTTCTATCTCTTTATAAACCTTTTTGACATATCTTTTCCTTCAGAAGAAACTTGAACAAAATACACTCATGAATCTAAGAATTCAACATCAAGTGTTTTTGAAATAATCGTATTCTCGGAATATTCTTCAGAAGAGTATACTACCTGCCCCATCAAGTTATAAATTGAAACATTATAATCGGCAGCTTGTTTCAAGCTTAAAGACAGCTCTAAAACTCCATCACTCGGATTAAATTTATCTTCATTAAGTTCAAAACTATCGTTTCCCAGATCCCAATCTGAAATAAACAAAACGTGCGATCGGCATTATTGTAGCGAGAATAATCAAAAATGATAAAAAGCATTTTCAAAATGTTCTACTTTTTCAATATGCTTATTTTTAATAATAGAAATAATATCAAAGCGTACCTCGTGGCTAATATCATTGGTTAAAACATATTCGTTTGCCGCTTTGACTAATAGTTTAATTTTTGCTTTCGTTACAAAATCTTGAGGATCACCAAAAAAATTACTGTTTCTAGTTTTTACCTCTACAACAATGACTCTTTTTTCTTTCTGAGCTATGATATCGACTTCAGCCTTATCATAAATAAAGTTGCGCTCTAATATGGCGTAGCCATTTCGTGATAAATAGTCAACAGCTAATTGTTCCCCCAATTTTCCTAGATCATTATGATAAGCCATTGAAGTTTTATCAGATATCGAGGAGTTACTTTTGGTTAAACCTTAAAGTTACTTTATTTTTTTCTATTTTCAATTGTATTTCTCGCCCTAATATTAATGCTCTATTATCCTTTATATGTCCCGCGGGAAAATCAAAACAAACCGGGTAATTATATTCTAAAACCGCTTCGAATACAATTTCTTCAGCCGTTTTACCAAACGGTATCGTATTATCTTTCATATCATTCATACCTCCTACAATGAGCCCTTTAATATTTTCTAGCGCACCACTTCTTTTTAGACTTTGCATCATACGATCAATATGATAGCGCATTTCGTCCAAATCTTCAATAAACAGAATCTTCCCTTTTGTTATTAATTCTGAAGAACTCCCAATAAGCGAATATAAAATTGACAAGTTCCCCCCAATTAGCTGACCGTTTCCATCACCGCTTCTATTTAATGAACTTTCTGAAACTAAGGTTATTTTATAATCTTTTCCGAAGAGAACCTTTTTAATAGAACTTCTGGTGTCTTCAGTTTTAGTATTGATATCTATAGCCATATTAGCATGTAGCGTTTCTATTCCGAAACCATCAATGTGAGCATGTAAAACAGTTACATCACTATAGCCTATTATCCACTTAGGGTTCTTAATAAATGTAGAAAAATCAAGTCGATCAATAATTCTTACAGTGCCATAACCCCCTCTTGCGCACCAAATGGCCTTTACTTCTGGATTATCGAGCATTGTTTGAAAATCCAATACTCGTGTTTCATCATCCCCTGCATATTGGTTAGATTCAGTATCAATTGTCGCTCCTAAAACATATGTTAACCCCCAGCTTTCAATCAAGGAAATTAAAGGTTGTAACTCTAAAGATGTAATCTTCCTAGCCGTCGAAACTATGCCAATTGTATCTCCAATGTTAAGAAAATAAGGTGTAACCATGTGTTAATTTTAATTTTCCAATGAAATAAAGTTTTAACTTTGATGTTAAAAATAAGTCAAACTTTCTCAAGTGACTATCATTCTGAGAAAATTCTATGTCAAAAAATAAGTATGGAAACTAACAACACCCCTTCTTGCAATGACGCTGAGCTTATTCCATATACTCCTACTTCTCAAAACCCTTGGGACACTGCTAAAGCAAAACATATATATCGCCGTTTAGGATTTGGGGCAAAGCAATCGGATGTTGATGCTGCTCTATCTCTTAATCCAGGTGGTTTCATTGATACTCTTGTCGATACTGCAGCTGGACAACCTCCAACGCCAGCACCTAGTTGGGGATATTGGTCGTTTAGCGATTATACCGATTATATCCCTGAAGGAGCACAACAGGCTATAGACTGGCGTGTTCAAACGGTTAATGATTTTATGAGCGAAGACTTACGCGGAAGGCTGACTTTATTCTGGATGAATCATTTCGTAACTGAATATGGGTCCTATGAACACGCTCCCTATTTGTTCCAATATTACAATACGATACAAATACATGCTCTCGGAAATTTCAAAGAATTTTTGAGGGCGATAGGAATTAATTCCACGATGTTGATATACCTCAATGGTTTTGAAAACACCAACGTCAATCCAAATGAAAACTATGCCCGCGAGTTTTACGAGTTATTTACACTTGGGGAAGCCAATGGATATACTCAAAATGACATATTAGAAACGGCACGAGCATTAACAGGCTATAATCATTGGGATGACTATAGAGCTGAAATTTATTTTGATAACAGCACCTTCGACGACGGTGAAAAAACTATTTTCGGTCAGACTGGCCTCTGGGGCTATGATGATGTTATTGACATCCTTTTTCAGGAAAAAGAAAACGAATTGGCATTTTATATCTGTGAAAAATTATATCGATATTTTGTAAGTCCGTCGGTTGATGAATTTATTGAACAAAACATTATTCAGCCGTTATCTGATGTATTTATTGCTAATAATTTTGAGATAGTTCCAGTGCTCAAGCTTCTCTTTAAAAGTGAACATTTTTTCAATGAACGTGCGCTTGGTGTCATTATAAAAAGTCCCTATGATGTTATTTTAGGTTTCATTAAAGAAACAGAATTTTTTTATGATGACGAATTAGCCGATGGCCTTGTGTACTATACCGAACTTGTGGGGCAGGAACTCTATGACCCCCCAGATGTTTCAGGGTGGCAAGGTGATGAATCTTGGATAAATTCATCGACACTAATTGGGCGTTGGCAACTGTTAGAGCTTTATCTAGCATATCTTTATGATAATGACTCAGGCACAAGCTTTATTGACCTTGCACGAAATCTATCAAGTGATAGTAATGATCCCTATTATATAACAGAAGTAGTAATCGACCATTTTATGTCTAAAAAACTATTTACTATTGAAGACTATGAAGTAGCAACCGATATTTTTAAGTGGGACATTCCCCAAAATTATTACGATGAGGGTTTGTGGAATCTCAGCTGGGCCCAAGCCCCAATTCAAGTGTTTTTACTTTTAAGACATATTGCAACTATTCCCGAATTTCAACTTAAATAAAAAATCATGCGTAACAGTCATCGTAACATTCCAAAGAAGAAACAGTCAAAGACTGAAAAGCATATACATGATCAAGAACACACCAAGTGGAATCGTCGCTCATTTATTCAAGCATTAGGGCTTGCTGGTGCGGGAAGTATGACATTGGGTCAATCTGCCATATCAGCCACCAAACCTTCCCCCTTATCTGCCGCATTATCTGAAGCAGAAAATGATAAGATTCTAGTTATAGTTAGGTTAAAAGGAGGTAACGACGGACTCAATACTATTGTCCCTATTTATGATTATGCAACCTATGCTAATTTACGCCCTACAATTCGTCATAACCAAAATGATCTGCTGAATTTAAATGCCGATTTTGCCATTCCAAATTATATGAGTGGTTTAGAATCTCTTTGGGGTGATGGTCAAATGAAAGTAGTTCATGGGGTTGGCTACCCTGAACAAAATCTATCGCATTTTCGTTCTTCAGATATTTGGGCCTCAACAGATGAAGTAAATTCGGAACCAACAGGCTGGTGGGGTCGTTATTTTGAAGATTTATATCCCGATTATTTAAGTAATCCACCCGAGGACCCCCCTGCTATACAAATTGGTAGTATTGGCAATCTAGTCTTCGATGGAAACAATAGCAATTATTCCTTTTCAGTTGCGAATCCCGCTCAATTGGCTACAGTCGCAGAAAATGGCACTGTCCACGATGTTATGAATTTACCAGATTGTGTTTATGGCGACAAGCTTCTCTTTATGCGGGCAACGGCTAACACAACCTTCATTTATTCTCAAGTCATAAATGATGCGTACTTGTCATCTACCAATAATGCTCCTTACGAGGATGAAGATCTTTCTAAGCAAATGGCCATTGTTGCGAGAATGATAAAAGGGGGTCTAAGTACAAAAATTTATATGGTAACTCTTAATGGATTTGACACTCATGCAAATCAATTAGACTACCAAAGAACCTTGTTAGAAGATCTCTCAGATTCTATTAAAAACTTCTATACAGATCTCGAAACTGCCGGCATGAGTGATAAAGTGCTCACTATGACGATTTCAGAATTTGGAAGAAGACCTTATGAAAATGGCTCGAATGGTACCGATCACGGAGCAGCATCACCCGTTCTCCTCTTTGGGGATGGACTTCAAGGAAGTGGCTTTGTTGGAAACCATCCTAATCTTACCGAATGGGATGTTAATGATAATCTTATTCCAACTTCCGATTTTAGAGATGTATATTCAACTGTTTTAACAGATTGGTTTTGTTTGGATCCTTCTGTTGTGAATACAATATTGCTAAATCAGAACTATCAAAGTTTAGATTTAGGTTTCAATTGTGAGGTGCTTTCTACTACAGATTTCAATAACACAACACGTTTGCAGCATACGGCTACCTATAGAAACAACACAACCTATGTAGAACTAAATATGCCCGCAGCAGCTCAAGTTGATATGAGATTATATGATATTATGGGAAGGGAAATTGGGTCTTTGGCTAACGAAATACTGTCTGCTGGAAAACACCAAATTAATGTAAAAGAAACTATTAAGAAACGTCTTTCCTACGGACAATATATATACCGAATCGCAACAGGAGGACAGTTTTACAGTAAGTCTATTTTAATTAAATAATAGCATCAGAATTTATAAAAAGGCATCATTTCGTAAGAGCTTTTTCTTTTTGTGATAAATCCTTAGTTGAAGATTCAACGAGCAATGTTTTCCGAAGATAAAATTCCTATTTTTGCGTTTTCAGAAGTACTATGAGTCAAGATCCAAAAAGATATACGATTACCGCAGCTTTACCTTACACCAATGGACCAGTTCATATAGGCCATTTAGCTGGTGTTTATATTCCAGCTGACATTTATGCGAGATTTCAGCGCATGCAAGGAAGAGATGTTGCTTTTGTTTGCGGAAGTGATGAACATGGAGTTCCAATTACGTTAAAGGCAAAAAAAGAAGGTATTAGCCCTCAACAAGTAGTGGATAAATACCATGCAATAATTAAAAAATCGTTTGAAGACTTCGGAATTACCTTCGATAACTACTCTCGAACTTCAGCGAAAATTCATCATGATACGGCTTCAGAATTCTTTAAAAAACTATATGCCGACGGAAAATTCATTGAAGAAGTTACGGAGCAACTTTATGATGCTGAAGCAAATCAGTTTTTAGCAGATCGTTTTGTAGTGGGTACCTGCCCAAAATGTGGAAATGAAGAAAGTTATGGTGATCAATGTGAAAATTGTGGTACATCTCATAATGCTACCGATCTAATAAATCCCAAGAGCGCTATTACTGGAGCGGTTCCATCATTAAAGGAAACAAGGCATTGGTTTTTACCTCTTGATCAATATGAACCTTGGCTTAAAGAATGGATTGTTGAAGGACATAAAAAAGACTGGAAAACAAATGTATACGGTCAATGTAAATCATGGATCGATGATGGATTGCGCCCTAGAGCTGTAACCCGTGATTTAGACTGGGGAATCCCAGTACCTGTTGAAGGAGCCGATGGAAAAGTATTATATGTTTGGTTTGATGCTCCAATTGGTTATATATCCGCAACAAAAGAATGGGCTGCACGAGAAGGAAAAGATTGGGAGCCATATTGGAAAGATAAAGAAAGTAAACTTTTACATTTTATTGGGAAAGACAATATTGTATTTCATTGTATTATTTTTCCGTCAATGCTGAAAGCAGAAGGAAGTTATATCCTTCCTAACAATGTACCTGCCAATGAATTTCTAAACTTAGAAGGAAATAAAATTTCTACCAGCAAAAACTGGGCTGTTTGGTTGCACGAATATTTAGAGGAGTTCCCAAATCAGCAGGATGTATTGCGCTATACATTAACCGCTAATGCCCCCGAAACAAAGGACAACGATTTTACCTGGAGTGATTTTCAGGCTAGAAACAATAATGAATTGGTCGCCATCTTCGGAAACTTTATCAACCGAGTGGTAGTTTTAACTAATAAATACTACGTTGGTGTCGTGCCGGAAGCATCTGAATATATAGAAATTGATGAAACTATCCTAAAAGAATTAAAGGCATATCCCGCTGTTATTGAAAGTTCAATAGAGCGGTATCGATTTCGAGAAGCCCAAATGGAATTGATGAATGTTGCCCGCCTAGGAAACAAATACCTAGCCGATGAGGAACCTTGGAAAACCATTAAAACGGACGAAGTAAGAACCAGAACAGTTATGTATGTTGCTTTGCAAATAGCGTCCGCCTTGGCAGTTTTAAGTGAGCCCTTTATACCGTTTACTTCAGAAAAACTCAAAAAAATGCTCAATGCCAGTTCGAGTGATGGGACGGAGGAGCATGGTATAGAGAACAGCTGGAAAGACGTTGAGACTAAGACTGACGTTCTCCTAACTGCGGGTCATAGGATTGGTAAAGGTGAATTGCTTTTTAGTAAAATAGAAGACGAACAAATACAAGCGCAATTAGACAAATTAGAAGCGAGTAAAAAAATAAACGATTCAATGAATTCAATTCAAGATATAGCTCCACAAAAAGACACCATTCAATTTGATGATTTTACCAAACTTGATATGCGAGTTGGGACAATCATTGAAGCGGAAAAGATGGCTAAAACAAAAAAGCTATTAGTCCTAAAAGTTGATACTGGAATCGATATTCGCACTATTGTATCTGGTATTGCTGAAAGTTTTACACCAGAAGAGATCATCGGCAAGAAAGTAACCGTGTTAGTTAATTTGGCACCACGAGCATTGCGAGGTATCGAGAGTCAAGGAATGATCTTAATGACTGAAGAAACGTCAGGAAAGCTCGTGTTTGTGAACCCCGATCTAGATGGGGTTGCAAATGGAAGCACAATTAACTAAATCCTCTCTAACTATTTCATCACCACAATAAAACGTCTTGGCACGAAATCGTTTTCGCGCCTAAAATGATGGAATATATTTCTAAAATATATTTTATAGATGCTGAATGACTAATTTCCCGCCTGCGAAATAAGCGCACTTAGCATGAAAAATAAAGCATTATTTTGGTCAATTACTGTAGCAGTATCAGGTTTTTTATTCGGTTTTGACACCGTTGTGATTTCTGGCGCAAATGAGCCTATCAAGCAATTATGGAATACTTCTCCATTGTTTCATGGAACTTTTATTATGTCAATGGCACTATGGGGAACCGTCGTTGGAGCATTATTAGGAGGAATACCCGCTGACAAATTTGGCAGGCGCAAAACTTTATTTTGGATTGGTGTTTTATTCTTAGTTTCGGCCCTTGGATCGTCTTTCGCTCCAGATGAATATACGTTCTCATTCTTCAGGTTCATTGGAGGCCTTGGGGTAGGTGCATCGTCAGTTGTAGCTCCAATGTATATCTCAGAAATATCGACAGCTCATAATAGAGGCAAGCTAGTTGCTTTGTATCAATTTAATATTGTCTTCGGAATTTTTATCGCATACTTTTCAAACTTGGCCCTACAAGGAGTTGGCGGTGACAATGATTGGCGTTGGATGCTAGGAGTTGAGGCCATACCAGCCTTGATCTTTTGTCTTATGATACTTGGAGTACCTAGGAGTCCGCGCTGGCTTATGCTTAAAAAAGGAAATGAGGCGGAAGCATTAAAAGTTTTAGATTCCGTATACTCTATTGAAGTAGCAAAAACAAAACTTGAAGAGATAAAAAACGAGATTGTTGGATCTGTTAAAAAAACATCGAACGTTTTTTCTAGAATCTATAGCTTTCCTTTAATGCTTGCTTTTTTGGTCGCATTCTTCAATCAGTTATCTGGTATTAATTTTTTATTGTACTATGCTCCAGAAATTTTCGGAAGAGCCGGTATCGAAAACCCATTTCTAGCTTCAGTATATGTTGGTTTAGCGAATTTGGTATTTACAATTATTGGTATGAGTCTTATTGATAAATTTGGAAGAAGACAACTCTTAATCATCGGATCTGTTGGTTATATTATTAGTTTATCGGTGGTTGCTTGGGCATTTAAAACAGATGCAAGTGCGACTATTTTACTTACGTTTATTATAATCTTCGTTGCGTCGCACGCAATTGGGCAAGGTGCCATTATTTGGGTGTTTATTTCTGAAATATTTCCGAATAAAGTTCGTGCAATGGGAAATTCATTTGGTTGTGGAACGCATTGGGTATTCGCAGCACTGATTACACTATTGACGCCAGTTTTTTTAGATGAAAAAGCGGGCATTTTAAAAGATGACCCCTGGATTATTTTTGCATTTTTTGCTGGTATGATGTGCCTTCAGTTGCTTTTCGCAATTTTTATTATGCCAGAAACAAAAGGCCTGTCCTTGGAAGAATTAAGTAAAAAATTAATAAAAAATGATTCGCAGTAACATTTTATTCAAAAAAAGCCTCGTCTATCTTATAATGAGTACAACCATTATGGGATGTATTAATGCTCCAAAAAAAGATCAAAACAATATTTCAACAATGAGCTATTCCGAAGAAGAACTATACCGCCCGAATTTTCATTTCACACCAGAAAAAAATTGGATGAACGATCCAAATGGGATGTTTTATCTAAATGGGATCTACCATCTATATTTTCAATACTATCCAGACGATAGTGTTTGGGGACCGATGCATTGGGGGCATGCCGTTAGCGAAGATTTAATTCAATGGAAAGAAAAACCTATCGCAATTTACCCAGACAGTCTAGGGTATATATTTTCAGGCAGTGCTGTAGTTGATCACCAAAACAGAAGTGGGTTTGGAAAAGATGGTGTTGCTCCTGTGATAGCAATATTTACGTATCACGATATCGAAAAAGAAAAAAAAGGGGATATTGATTTCCAAAGTCAGGCAATTGCCTATTCCAATGATGAAGGTGAGACTTGGACAAAATATTCAGGAAATCCAGTAATTCCTAATACTGGGATTAAGGATTTTCGTGATCCAAAAGTTGTTTGGGATGAAGATCGAGGTCGTTGGGTAATGGTTCTTGCCACTTACGAAAAAACACTTTTTTACGCATCTAGCAACCTTAAAGAATGGGAGTACTTATCGAGCTTTGGTGAAGGGGTTGGAGCGCACGATGGAGTTTGGGAATGTCCAGATCTTTTTCCTATGAACGTTCATAACTCCGACGAAGTAAAATGGGTATTACTTCAAAGTTTGAATCCGGGTCATATTAACGGAGGGTCAGGTACGCAGTATTTCATTGGCGATTTTGATGGCACCAATTTCATATTGGATGAAAAATTCGCACAAGACGTGAAAATAGATGATGCCATTTGGTTGGATTATGGCCGTGATAATTACGCCGGTGTCACTTGGTCAAATATTCCTGAAAAAGATGGAAGAACACTGTTCATAGGATGGATGTCAAATTGGGAATACGCAATGGTAGTCCCAACTAATACTTGGAGAAGTTCTATGACCTTGGCGCGCGAGCTGCGCCTAACCAAAACAAATGGGAGTTATCGATTAGCATCAATTCCTGTCAAAGAACTTAATAAGTATAAGCAAACCATAATCGATACTGCGAATATTGAGTTTAAGGGTGAATATTTGATTTATGAAGGATCAAAAGAAGATTTAAGTAAATCGGTAATTGAGATCAAGCTAAAAAACCAAAATACAGAAAAATACAATTTTAAATTGTCTAATGAGAATGGTGACGAACTTGATTTTGGAATTGACAATGTAAATTCTAACTTCTATATAGATCGTACTAATTCTGGGCTGAAAGACTTTTCTGAAAAATTCACGAATACAATTTCAAAGGCTTTGTTCAAATCACCTCAAGATGAAATAACGATAGAGCTTATTCTTGACAAAACATCAATAGAGATTTTTTACAATGATGGCGAAACCGTTATGACAGAGATATTTTTTCCTAATTCACCTTTTCGAACTTTAAAGCTTGGTACAACTAATGATTCGGATGTTTTTTTACATAATTTAAAAATTAGCCGTTTAGATTTTAACAACTAGAATTTATGGGTTATTTTATATGTTTTGGAGAGGTGCTTTGGGATGTTTTTCCAAATGAAATAAAAATTGGAGGTGCTCCGTTAAATGTTGCATTTCGATTAAAAACTTTCAACAATAATGTAGCAATTATTAGTGCTGTAGGCAAAGATGTCCTTGGCGAAAAATTAATCCAGTACTTAAATGATAATTTAATAAATACAGAGTTTATTCAAAAACTCGATGATTTCCAGACAGGCCAGGTTAATGTTTGTTTAGATAAGGATGGATCGGCCACCTACGAAATTCAACATCCAGTGGCCTGGGATCATATTCAAATGAATAAAGAGGTATTGGCGCAAGTAGAGCGAAGCAGGGTATTTGTTTTTGGAAGTCTAGCTTGTAGAAATTCTGTATCAAAAAGTACTTTATTTGAATTATTGAAGGTTGCCAATTTTAAAGTTTTTGATGTGAACTTGCGCCCACCTTATTTCTCTCAGGAAATACTAAGTGAATTAATGAGTAGAGCTACTTTTATAAAATTCAATGAGGAAGAACTTGAACTTATTGCAAAAGATCTAGGTTCTAAATTTACGCTAGTTGAAGATAACATGACCTTTATTTCAAATTCTTACGACGCCAAATATATTTGCGTAACCAGAGGAGGTGACGGTGCTATTTTATTAATTGAAGAGGATTTTTACTATAATTCGGGTTATAAAATCATTGTCAAAGATACTGTTGGTGCTGGAGATTCATTCTTAGCAACTCTCATCAACAACTTATTGTCTGACATGGAACCTCAAACCGCATTGGACCACGCCTGTGCTTTTGGAACCCTTGTTGCTGGAAGCGATGGAGCGAACCCAGTTATACTTGAAAGCGATATAATCGATCTAATGAAATAATTAGAGAATATCGTTTTATCTAGTTGAATCCCTAATTACAATATTAGTTGGAATTTCAACGGTGACAAATTCGGTAGGAACCTTGTTCTTGTTATTACATATTTCTTCGAAGAGCAACTTAAATGCCTCAGAACCCATTTCAAATCCAGGCTGATTTACAGTTGATAAACTAGGTGTCGTGATTTTAGACAAAAACCAATTACTAAATCCCATAATAGAAACTTCCTCTGGAACTTTAATTCCGGCTTCCTTAAACTTAACTAGAAGCCCAGTCGCGAGCAAATCTGTAAATGCAAAAATACCGTCAATATGTTGATTAGAGTCCATAATTTCTTGCGCCACTTGCCTTCCATCTTCATAAGACAAATGTTCTGCTTCAAATACTAAAGCCTTGTCGTATATAAGACCGTGTGCTTCTATTGCATCTTTATATCCAAGAAATCTATGAATGGTAGTTTGGGGTTTTAATGGACCTCGCACGTGAGCGATACTTTTACAACCTGAATCGATTAAATACTTGGTTGCTTCGAATGCAGCTTTTCTATCGTCTATAACTACTTGGTTACATTTAATCAACCTCGAAATCTTGTCAAACAATACAACCGGAATCCCTTCATCTATGATAGCATTAATATGCTTAAAATTGACGGTATCCTCTGCAAGAGATATTAAAATCCCATCAACGTTTTTATCTAATAATAATTCAATTTGTTTTTTTTCATTTTCATAAGACTCATCAGATTGAAGTGTGATGACTAAATAACCCTTCATTTCAGCGGCTTTTGTAACACCAAGAATAATGTTGGCAAAAAAATGATGAACAATTTCTGGAATGATTAAACCTATTATTTTTGATTCTTGATTTCGCAAGCTTTGTGCAAACGAATTTGGTTTATATTTGAGCTCTGCGGCGAGGTCCCTAACCTCCTTTTTTGTCTTAGCACTTATATCAGGATAATCCTTTAAAGCCTTTGATGCGGTTGCTACCGAAATCCCTAAGGTTTCGGCAATTAATCTTAATGTTATTTTTGCCATTTCGAGGGGTTAATTATCTAAAGAAATATATTCAAGAATAATTCTTTGAATATAGAAACTAATTTTATACTTTTCCAACTTGTAATTAAGAATCTGTCAAAATTACGCAATTTCGAAAACGTTTTCGGTGTCCATAATGGATAATTACGAAGGAAATCTGATTAAATGATCGAAAAATGCATTAAACTTGGCGGAAATTCTTACTTATATGTATTAATTTGCATTAACAATTCATTACTTTAGCGAATTCAAATTTATTAATTAACAAAGATCAACTATGAAATTTAAATTACTCAAGAAACTGGTGTTTTCGACCATTTTTATGTTCGGAAGCATTGCATTTGCTCAAACGGTGAGTGGTGTAGTAACCGAAGCATCAGGCCCCTTAGGTGGCGTGAATATTTTGGAGAAAGGAACTTCCAATGGAGTTTTAACCGATTTTGATGGAAATTATTCTATCAACACCACTACTAAAGACCCTGTCTTAGTCTTCAGTTATATTGGATATTTAAGCCAAGAACTAACTGTTACAGGACAAACAAATCTTAATGTCGAATTGGCTGAAGATGCTGCTGTTTTAGATGAAGTTATTGTAATCGGTTATGGTACAACGACTGTTAGAGATGCTACTGGTTCGGTTGCATCGGTAAAATCGGAAGATTTTAACGGCGGAATTATTTCAACCCCGGAACAATTAATTCAGGGAAAAACCGCAGGTGTTCAAATAAGTTCATCTAGTGGTGAACCTGGAGCAGGAGTTGCTATACGTATTAGAGGTACTTCTTCTGTAAGTTCTAATAACAACCCACTTTTTGTTGTAGACGGTGTCCCATTATCTGACGGAGGTTCTCCAGGAGGTACTGACTTAGGTTTTGGAGCGGGAGCTGCTAAGAATCCACTTAGCTTTTTAAATCCTAGCGATATAGAGAGTATTTCAATTCTAAAAGATGCATCTGCGACTGCCATATATGGTTCGAGAGGTGCAAACGGTGTTGTTATAATAACGACTAAAACAGGAAGAGCTGGAGCTGGTGGTGTATTTGAATTTAATACCAACTTAAGTACTTCATCAACGTCAAAGAGATTTGATTTACTTGACGGACCAACGTTTCTTGCTGCGATAGATCAGTATGGAGGAAATTCTTCCGCACAGAACTTTGGAAGAAACACAGACTGGCAAGATGTAATTTTCAGAAATTCAACATCTACAGACAATGCGCTTTCTTACTCTAATAATTACGGTAGTGGTAATGTAAGAGCTTCCTTTAATTATGGTAAACAATTTGGTGTTGTTGAAAATTCAGATCAGGAGAGAATCACTGGTCGTCTAAATGCATCACATCGCTTTTTTGACAATAAATTAAAGTTAAACGCTAATGTAAGTTTTTCTAGAATTAATGATCAAGGAGCAGCAACTTCTAACAATGCTGGATCTTTAGGAAATTTATTAGGATCAGCTTATTTCGCAAATCCAACTTGGCCAAATTTGCCTAGCTTTGATACCGGAAGTGCAATTAACCCTGCTCAACTTCTCAAATATTTTCAAGACAAAACGAAAACGAACCGTGTACTTTTAAACGGATCTGCTGAATATGCTATATTGAGCAATTTGAGCGCTAAAGTAAATCTTGGTTATGATGACACAAGCGCGGAAAGAACACAAGTAATAAGCGGACAAGTAAGTAGTGGATTCAACAACGGTACTATTGGAAATGGTCGCGGATCTTATCAAGATCTTAACGTGAAGAATACGTTAATGGAACTTACCTTAAACTATAACAAAGATTTCGAAAATTCCAAACTAGACATTTTAGTTGGGTACTCGTACCAACAATTCCAAAATTATGGAAGAACAATAAATGGTTTTGGTTTCGGAACTGGAAACTTAGATGTTATGGGTCAGGATTTAGAAAATTCGGCTAATACCATTGAGCAGAGCATTAGCTCTTCTTACCAACAGTTTGGTTATAGCAATGCCGGTTTACTTGTAAATCAAATTGTTCCTGAAATTAATTCAGGAGTTATGGTTACAGCACCAAACAGATTAGCAGTGCAATCCGTTACTGGAGATTATTATGACAATACCGATGAGTTACAGTCTTTCTTTGGAAGAGCAAACTACACAATTGCGGATAAATATTTATTTACTGCAACAATTAGAGGTGATGGATCATCACGATTTGGACCTAATAATCAATACGGAATTTTCCCTTCAGGAGCTTTTGCTTGGCAAATCCATAAAGAAAATTTCATGCCTGAATCTATTTCAACATTAAAACTTCGTGTAGGATATGGTATCACAGGTAACCAAGATGGTCTTGGATATGGTAACTTTACATTCAGACAGCGTTTTGGCGCTCCAGGTATTGCAAATGATGGTACAGTTAACCTAGGTGGGGTTACAGCTGTTGCATTCCAAAATGATGACTTAAAATGGGAAACAACTGCACAAACTGGTTTTGGATTCGACTTTGGATTCTCAAATGACCGTTTAAGTGGTTCACTTGACTTTTATCACAAAAAGACTCAGGATTTAATTCTTCAACAAGAAGCAGCTCAACCTGCAGTTCAACCTTTCGTATTTTCTAATATAGATGCCGACGTTATTAACAAAGGTGTCGAGTTTGCTTTAAATTATGACATTATACAGAAAGAGGATATCACTTGGAATTTAGGATTTAACGTTTCTTATAACGAAAATGAAGTACAGAATTTTGACGGTTTAATTCAAACAGGAGAAATTAACGGTAATGGATTAACTGGAGCATACGCTCAATTATTAGCAGAAGGTCAACCTTTGTTCTCATATTACTTAAGAGAATTTGGAGGGTTTGATGCAAACGGTATTTCTATCTATCCTAATGGAGATGTTCAAGAATTCGTAGGAAAAAGTGCTTTGCCAGATTACGTTGTAGGTATCTCAACTAACTTCTCTTATAAGAGATTCAGTTTAGCTGCTTACTTTAATGGGCAGTATGGACAATACATATACAACAATACTGCTAATGCATATCAAACTGCAGGTATTATTACAAGTGCTCAAAACGTGACGACAAATGTACTTACTAACGGTGAATCATCAGCAAATGCTCCAGATGTTTCAACTCGATTCTTAGAGAAAGGTGATTTCTTAAGATTAGCAAACCTTTCTGTAGGTTATGACCTAAAAATGAAACAAGACGGTGCTCTAAAATCCTTACGTTTTTCACTTACCGGTTCAAATCTATTTGTAATCACTCCTTATTCTGGATTAGATCCTGAAGTAGATACACCAAAGTCACTTAACAATATTCCTTCTGCTGGTATTGATTATCTTAGTTATCCAAGAGCAAAAAGTTATACGCTTGGAATAAACGCAACCTTTTAAAAAAAAAATTATGAAAAGAACAGAAATATACAAAGTACTTCTCTGCGCATTTTTAGTAAGCGCATATAGTTGTACGAATCTTGAAATTGAACAGACAGATTCAAATTTTGAAAATTTGACAGGGGAATTCACAGGAATTGATCCTGCTGCAGGACTTGATGGTCTTTATAATGACTGGAGAGGGCAAATAGAGAATCAAGGTGATTTATATGCCTTGCAAGAAGTTTCATCAGATGAGCAATTAGTTCCTACACGTGGAACTGATTGGGGAGATAATGGTGTTTGGCGTAACCTTCACGATCATAACTGGGATCCTAACCATTCTATGGTGAAAGCTACTTGGAATAATCTAAACCAAAATGTTTTTAGAGCCACAGCGATTATTGATGCACGAAGTGGAGGAACTGCGCAGCAGGTTGCGGAAGCAAAATTTCTTCGAGCCTTAGCTACTTATCACCTTGTGGATATGTATGGCAAAGCTCCCTTTAGAACACCAGATGAAGGGCAGGAAGTAAATCCTATTGTCAATACTAGAGAAAAAGCCTTCGATTTTGCGGTTGCAGATTTAAATGAAGCGTTACCTGCTTTACCAGCTGTTGGTCCTGGAGGTGGATTAGACAAAGCTACTAAAGCTTCTGCACAATTTCTTTTAGCCAAATTGTACTTGAACAAACACATTTATTTGGGTAGTGGATCACCAGCTAGTGCAGATATGAATAAGGTTGTTGAAATGGTTGACGCTTTAAGTGCTGCCGGTTTTGCACTTGAATCTGGATATTTTGATATCTTTAAAGAAGACTCGGACAACGAGACTATTTTCTTTGTAGGAGCAAGTACTGGAAACAGAATATGGAATACGCTCCATTACAAACAAGGTGCACCTGGAAATGAAGGTGGTGGATGGAATGGATTTACTTCTCTAGCTGAGTTTTATGACCTATTTGAAGGAAATGCCACTACGAATGTACCTGGATCAGGACAAGAAGAGCGAAGAGGTTATGTACCAACAAACGGTGATAATGGTGGAATTGGATATGGATTTTTAATTGGACAACAGTTTGATGAAAACGGTGTTGCAAGAACTGACCGTCCAGGTAATCCAATGATATTCACTAAAGAACTTCCTGGTTTGTTAGGTAATAATGAAAACACAGGTATTCGTACCATCAAATATCATCCTGAGAACGGTGCATTTACTGGTCACAATGTTGTGTTTAGATATGCTGATGCACATCTAATGAAAGCTGAAGCTATTTTGAATGGCGCATCAGGAGGAAATGCTTTAGCATTGGTAAATGAGTTACGCGCTTTAAGAGGTGCATCTCCAATGGCAGCATTAACTGCACAATCAATGTTAGATGAGCGTGGAAGAGAATTATATATTGAAGGATGGAGACGTAGTGACCAAATTCGTTTGGGAGCTTGGAGTCAGCCTTGGGCTTATAAAACTAATACAGAGGCCTTCAGAACTGTATATCCAATTCCAGCAACAGCACTGATTTCTAATCCAAATCTTACACAGAACGAGGGTTATTAATCTTCTTAAGTTAATTGATATTAAAAGAGAGTATATGTAATTTATACTCTCTTTTATTTTACTTTATTTTTTAGGTGGTATGTTAAGACTTATCTGTCTTTTATTCATAATACTTGCTTCTTCTTGTCAGCAAGACCCCAATCTTTTTAATAAAATATCTTCTGACGATTCTAATATAACGTTTCAGAATAAAATTTCTAATTCTTCTCGATTACATAGCCTTCATTACTTATATTTCTATAATGGTGCCGGTGTCGCAGCT
>Ga0075467_10000155_pt1 | contig 48836 bp, 46 predicted proteins | sample DEB08_DNA_9_FD_75067 | JGI IMG/M metagenome (GOLD analysis project Ga0075467, IMG submission 75067) | Aqueous microbial communities from the Delaware River and Bay under freshwater to marine salinity gradient to study organic matter... | ecosystem: Environmental > Aquatic > Marine > Coastal ... | reverse complement strand
GATGGTCGCTGATTATTTGCATGCTGGCCTGAGTCAATCCGTTACCGGGTATGGCTGTTGTGAGATTTACATAGATGAGCGCTAAGACTGCTGACTACTGACTACTGAACCTTAACTTGGGCATCAACAACTTGAGCATCGACTGCCGGTGTATCGACTGTCGATGTACCAACAGCCCCCTGAGCCGCACCATAACCATTGGGCAGCGGATACTCCGTAGCATCGAGAAAATATAACTTGTGCAAGACGGGATTGGCATACATGTGTAAAGCCATGTTGCGATCGACCGGATCAATAGCCTCCATGCGTGCGACAAAAGTGGCTTGAGTAGTCGCATCAACGCCGGGGATAACATGATGCCGCTCACTGGCTTCAAGCACCGCTTGAGCCTTAGCCCAGGCATGCTCGCCATAAAGATTGAGGTAGGCGATAACATTGGTGGGCTGCAGCTGGTAGTTACGCACAATCTGTTCATCAAGCTGACGAGCAATCTCTTCGGCATTGTTGGTTGTAACGACCAGAGGCTTGCCAAAAACAAGATTAACGTGACCATTAAAGCCCTGAATACCCAAGCCAATACTAGCAAGATCTTCATGCTCCGATTTTGCATAAGCCTGCTTCTCACTGAGCATACGAATTTCTTTGGCTTTGATGGCGTCGCAAGGATCAAATTCATAAGAAATGCTCACCGGAACAATACTTAAATCATTAATGTAATCACTGAGGCTAACGGCTTTGGGCTTTGCAATGGCCAACATTTTAATAATGGCCGGCTCGGTGCGATCCATACCGTCTTTAGCACGACCTTCGCGGTGAGCCAGCCAAATATTCTCTTTATCGCTATGAAGTGAGTGCCAAATATAACCCGATAGCTTTTTCAGTGCGCGCAGTAGCTCGCGCGGCTTACTAATAGAGCGCTGCACAACAAAGCTCTTGTTCAGCCGCATCAAATCAGCAGCGTACGGCTTGCTCAGCAGGTTATCGCCGATGGCAATGCGCAGTGTAGCGCCGCCTTTATGGTAAAGCGCATAATTAGTGAATGCTGGGTCGAGCGTGATGTCTCGGTGATTACTCATAAACACATGAGGCTGAGACAGATCCACCGCGTCGAGCCCGCTCACGGTAAAACCACTGGTGGTTTGTTCGATCATACGAGCCATGTACTGCTCGACAATACCCTGTAGATCCTGAACCGAATGGATACGCGCACTGCGATGTTGAAAAAAACGGCGGACTATTGGCCGCATCATCCAGCGAAAGTTTGTATACCATCGGGAAAACCGCAGCTGCCCAGCTAAATCAATAAACTCGTCATCTGCAATAACACGCTGCAGTACTTGCCGCACCTCATCATCGTGATAAGGACGGATATCATCGTAATCGGACATACACTTCAATGTTCCTGAATTAAACACAGCTGAGGTAAGGCGCAAAAGGCCTAATTCCTATGACAAACTCACGCCCCCAACCCGCATTTGCCCACATTACCGAGGGCTAAAATACCGAGCGGGGATTCTATCGAATTTAGAGGCGGAACTACTAAGCCTTTTTAATGTGGCGATGTTTGGCAAAATCGCTCACACATACTGCTTACCACTCTCTAGGAAGAAAACATGGCTAATTGTCACTGCGGCGCCAATGTAAGTTACGAACAATGCTGCGAACCCATCATTACCGGTAAGCAAATAGCGGCAACCGCCGAGCAGCTAATGCGAGCACGATACAGTGCCTACGCCAGTGCTGAAATTGATTTTTTACACGACTCGCTGCACCCCGATGGCCGTGCCGAATTCGACTTTGAGTCAACTAAAAACTGGGCCGAGGGTTCGACATGGCAAGGGCTTCGTATTTTGACTAGCAAAGCCGGAACAATTGATGACAAAGTGGGCAGTGTGGAATTTAGCGCCCAATATGTTGATGGCGATGGTAAAACCCATAACCACAGCGAACGCTCTCAATTCAAAAAAGTAGACGACCAGTGGTACTTTTGCGATGGCCAGAGCATCAACCTGAATAAAGTGGGCCGCAATGACCCATGCGGCTGCGGAAGCGGTAAAAAGTACAAGAAGTGCTGCAGCGCTTGACGAGTGCGGCCGTTCTCCTTACTATGCGCGCCCTTACCGGCAATCCAGAGCCGATAAAGCGCGCTAGCGAAAGCCAGTGCAAAACAGTATTGATGCGGGGTGGAGCAGTCTGGTAGCTCGTCGGGCTCATAACCCGAAGGTCGTTGGTTCGAATCCAGCCCCCGCTACCAAATTAAAAAAGGCTCACCATAAGGTGGGCCTTTTTTATTTTCGCATTAGTGGCTTGATGAGAAACAACCGGTCTGGCATCACGGTGGTAACAGCCGAAAGCCGCCCCCACTCACCCAGCGCTCAAAACCGTAAAATAAAGGACGACATCCCTCAGCCCACTTGTTCCGTCCTATCCTGTCTAACGTCATGCACAACACGCCTTACTAGTCCGCTGCTGATAATAGAGCGAAGCGCGGCACTTGCTCGCCCTCCACATCAACCGTTTCACAAAACATCTCGAGCGGCCTAACCCATAAGCCTCGCTCACCGTAAAGCGCTCGGTACAATACAAGAGCCTCCTCGGTTTCAGTATGTGTCGCCTCGCCTACCACCTCATAGCGACCACCTTTATAATGCTGATACAACCCCGGCGTTACGCTCATACACTGGTTTCCTATATGTTTTTGTAAATGACCTGCTTCAATAAACCTTTTCTATGTGCCGCACAATAAATTGAACGGTTTCTCGGCCGCGGTAAGCATTAACGTCGAGCAGATAGCCTATTTTAATACTTTTTATCGCGGAATCAGGCCAGTCCGCAGGGTCAATGTTAAAGGCTATAGCATCAAAATTTTCTGCCGTACTTTTATTGTTGCCTGCCACATTCTCTTCGGGCAACAACTGACTGAGCACCAGTTTTAAATGACGCTCACCCACAATACGCTGGTTAACAACAAAAAATTCACCGTCAAATAGTGGCTCCGGTAACTTTTGACCCCACGGTAATGCCGAGCGAAGTAAATGCGCGTTGGGCAGCGTTATTTCGCTGGCTTGCAGCATGCCATCTGTAAGCACAACCGCTTGCAAATCCTGCTCTTCTAAATGCTCGCATGCCTGACGATTAAATTCAGCGGCAAATGCTTTAAAATCAGCACGCTCCAAGCTCAGCCCTGCCGCCATGGCATGACCACCAAATTTTTCAATCAAACCTGGGTTAGCCGTGGCAATGGCATCTAGCGCATCGCGAATATGAAAGCCGGGGATCGAACGCGCCGACCCCTTGAGCATGCCACAGTCAGGATCATCATTGGCTAATGCAAAGCACACTACGGGCCGATGATATTGCTCTTTAATGCGCGAGGCCAAAATACCCACCACGCCTTGATGCCACTCATCATCCTGCAAACAAATACCTACAGGGAAATCGTTGTCGGCACTATTTTTGTCCTGCTGTGCATCAAAATCTAGCTGAATGCGCGCGAGCTGCTGGGTTGCGAGTACCTGCATCGACTTTTCAATTTGTTGGCGATCTCGATTCAAACCATCAAGTTCGCTGGCCATTTCGCGCGCCAAATTAGCATCATCGGTGAGTAAACAGCCAATGCCAATAGAAATATCATCGAGTCGGCCCGCAGCATTAAGCCGCGGCCCAACCGCAAAACCCAAATCAGACGCCGTCAAACCGGCACGACTTCGTCCTGCACATTCAATAATGGCCAAAATGCCCGCGCAAGCTTGACCGCGGCGAATTCGGCGCAGGCCCTGCTCTACCAAAATACGATTATTGCGATCCAAGGGTACGACATCGGCCACGGTTCCCAGCGCGACCAAATCAAGAAATTCTGCCATGTTGGGTTTTGGCCGAGCGTCACTAAACCAACCCAACTCATCAAGACGCGCGCGCAAGGCCAGCATCACATAAAAAATCACGCCCACCCCTGCCAGCATTTTGCTGGGGAATTTACAGCCATGCTGGTTAGGATTGACGATTGCATTAGCCGCCGGCAATTCGCGCCCTGGCAAGTGGTGATCGGTAATGAGCACATCGATACCTAAATCGCGCGCGGCTTGCACACCCTCGATACTGGAAATACCGTTATCGACCGTCACAATAAGCGCGGGCTTTTGATGCTTAGCCAGTTCGACAATTTCGGGTGATAGTCCGTAGCCGTATTCAAAGCGATTAGGCACCAAAAAACTAACATCACTGTGGCCAAATCGCGCCATCGCACGCAGGGCCAACGCACTGCTAGTAGCGCCGTCGGCATCATAATCGCCGACCACCAATATACGGGCTTGCTGCTGGATAGCCCCCACTAACAACTCGGTAGCAGCCTCCATGCCCGCTAGTTGCGCCGGAGGCAGCAGTCCAGACATCGATAAATCGACATCGGCCGATGAATGCAAACCGCGCGCGTGAAAAATACGTCGCAGCAAATCAGGCATATCGCTGGGTAATTCATCAACATTCACTGCGGACGCTGAGTTGGGTAATATTCTGCGCTTGATTACCGCGGCCAAATGAATCGAACTCCTGCGCTAATTATAAGGCTGTCATTGACCAAGCTAAGTGCGTTGTGCAGCTAGCTGCTCTACCATGAATTGATTGACGGTAGATTTATTATTATCGAGCACCGTAAAGCGCTCTTCACTGGTAAAAATATGTTCCATGTGCGGCGGCACAGAGGGCGATACACCCACATCTGCCTCGGCAATGGCATCGGGAAATTTCGCAGGGTGCGCTGTGGCCAAAGTCACAATAGTTTGTTCAGCGCTGGTGCGACATTGCACACTAGCGCCGACGCCAGTGGCTGAGTGCGGATCGAGTAGATAGCCCGTGCGCGCAAAGGTATTGGCAATGACCTCGCAGGTAGTCGCATCATCAACTGCTGCACTACTAAACAGGCTGCGGGCAGACTCCATCGCCTCACTGCTTATTGTGATTGGCTGGTCTTCAAACTGCGCCATTAATGCAGCAATTTTGCTCCCATCGCGCTGATACATATCAAACATAAGGCGCTCAAAATTACTGGAGATACTAATATCCATACTCGGCGAGAGCGTGTGATGTAAATTGGTTCGATCATAAATACCGCTAGACATAATACGATGCAGCACATCATTTTTATTGGTGGCAATAATTAATTGCTCAACCGGTAAGCCCATTTTAACTGCAAGATAACCGGCAAAAATATCACCGAAGTTACCCGTGGGCACCGAATAAGTAATGGGCTTTTGCGGCCCACCAATTGCCAGTGCCGAATAAAAGTAATAGACAATCTGCGCCATAATTCTAGCCCAGTTGATCGAGTTCACCGCCACTAGCTTGCACCCATCGGGCAAGAAAGATTGATCGCGAAAACTAGCCTTAACAATATTTTGACAATCATCAAAATTGCCTTCTATGGCAATATTCCAAACATTATCTTCTAACACTGTTGTCATTTGGCGACGCTGAACATCAGATACGCGCTGATGCGGGTGCAAAATAAAAATATCAACAAACTTACAATGCCGGCAACCTTCTATAGCAGCTGAGCCGGTGTCGCCAGAAGTGGCGCCCATGATCACAACACGCTCGTTGCGTCGCTCTAAAATGTAATCGAGCACGCGCCCAAGCATCTGCAGGGCAAAATCTTTAAAGGCTAGTGTTGGGCCATGAAACAACTCTAATATCCATTCGTTTTTATCGATTTGCACCAATGGTGCTATGGCAGGATGGCGAAACGTCGCATACGTTTCGCCTAGTATCTTACGCAAATCTTCATCAGGAATAGCACCTGCAACGAAGGGCGAAATAATTTTGAATGCCAGCTCATCGTAACGCAAGCCCGCCCACTGCTGAATTTCTTCCTGCGAAAATTCGGGCAACTTTTCAGGAACATACAAGCCACCATCACTAGCCAATCCCGCTAGCACTACTTCTTCAAAGTTTAATGCCGGAGCCTGACCCCGGGTGCTGATATATTTCAAAGCTTATCTCTTCTCTCTAACGGTTTATTTTTTGGGCTAATCAACCGACTCAATACGTATAATCGACACAGGCTGTAATACCGTATCGAGCATTTCTATTTGCGCAACCGCTGCTCGAAAATTCGACTCTAGCGTGACGTTCGTGGTCAAAACAATTGGCACCGGCTCATTAGTGTGAGTATGCGCGCCCACCGTGTGCTCATGCTGACGAACCCCTTCGACACTAATATCTGCATCGCTGAGCACCTGGGTAATTTGCGACAGCACGCCTGGACGATTGGCCGCAGCAATACGCAAATAATATGCACAATGGATATCGGTGATAGGAACAACTCGGTGCAAGGCGGCCTGTACACTTGCTTGCGGTTCTGAGGGAGCCGCGCTGACGTCAGAGCTTACCTTAGAACCACAGGCCATTTTACGACTAATATCGACAATATCGGCAATCACGGCCGAAGCTGTCGGCTCTGCTCCAGCACCAGCACCACAAAACAATGTGGGACCAACCGCATCGCCATGAATAGCCACTGCATTTAAAACGCCATTGACGTTAGCGATCAAGCGGCTTTTAGGTATAAGCGCCGGATGCACACGCATCTCAAGACCTTGCTTGGTGGCACGCGCTATTCCAAGATGTTTAATGCAATAGCCTAACTCATTGGCATAAGTCATATCTGCAACTGACACCGCTGAAATGCCTTCGGTGTAACAGCGGCTCGCGTCTAACGGCGTACCAAAGGCTAGCGCTGCCAAAATAGTCAGTTTTTGTGCCGCATCTATGCCTTCAACGTCATAAGTAGGATCTGCCTCTGCATAGCCCAGGCGCTGCGCGTCGGCTAATGCGTCTTCAAAAGATCGATTCTTCTCGCGCATTTCGGTGAGAATATAATTGCCAGTTCCATTAATAATACCAACGATCGATTCAATAGCGTTGCCGCTCAATCCTTCTGTTAGCGCTTTAATAACGGGAATCCCGCCGGCCACAGCCGCCTCGAAACGAACTTCAACATCGGCCAATGCTGCAGCAGCCAGAATCTCATCACCATGCTCGGCAATTAACGCTTTGTTAGCGGTTACAACATGTTTACCCGCCGCAATGGCCTCCATCACCAATTGGCGTGCAGGCTCTATACCACCGATAAGCTCGACCACCACATCGACTGATGGATCGTTAACCACAGCAAAAATATCACGACTGACCGTATAAGCATGGGTATCACATGCAGGATTATCTCGCCGCGCACCAATATGCGTAATAACGCTATTTTGCCCAGCACGGCTGGTGAGTAACGATTGATTACGCTGCCATACGTTGATCACGCCACAGGCGACAGTGCCTAAACCACAAATACCAATATTCATTCTTTGCACTAAAACTTCTCACTTTGATTAAACAACAACACCATCACGCAGTCAGTATTGCCAATTCGCGCCCCTGACACTTGGCCAGACAACAAAAACGTTAAGTAATACAACAACGCACAAGCGCAGCATTGTGCTGCGCTTGTTAGAGCTTGGTGCGCCCAAGACCATAACGCTCAAGCTGAAAAATATAGCTTAGCCAAACCCTACAAGCCTAAACGCTTAGCTAACTTATCCGCAGGCAAGTAACCCGGTATCAACTCACCCTCGGCCGTAATTAACGCCGGAGTCCCGGTCACACCTAAGCGACCACCTAACTTATATTGATCAGTGATCGGATTACCATCACAAACATTATCTGGAATGTCTTTACCCAGCTTCAAGCGTGTTAACGCATCCTGAGCATCATCCGCACACCAGGCCGAGGCCATTTTGCGAAAGGCCGGTGAACCAACACCTGCTCGCGGATAGGCCAAATAGCGCACCTCAACGCCTAGGTCTTTTAGCGCAGGCACCTCTTTGTGCAGCTTTTGACAGTAATAGCAATCCACATCGGTAAAGACGTAAACATAGGCCTTAGTTTCGCTTGGACTAAAGACAATCATATCGTCAGTTTTGAGCGCTTCAATGGCCGCTTTACGATCGCCTTCTAACTCTTGCTCCGCTATATTAGTAATGCCGTTTTCGCCCACAGCAAAAACATCACCGGTAAAAAAATGCTTGCCATCTTCGCTGATATAAATCGTTGGACCACCCACAACCGTCGTACGGTACATACCGTTTACAGGCGTTTTTTGCAGCGATTCAAAGCGAAAATCAGGCCGCGCCTGCTTCAGCGGCTCGAGGATTTTGTCGCTAACCTCTTCAGCTTGAACAGCGATGGCTCCAAACAAATAAGTGGTGACTAAGGCGATAACTGAAAGATGTATACAACGGGTTAGTTTCATAAAAACCTCAATAATAATTCTAAAATAGCCGCCAAAAAATCAGCCTACATTGGCATTTGAACAGGGCTCAATTTTGAATAAACCTCTTCAGAGCTTAGCCGTTTTTAGCTGCCAGCAAAACATAGATACCACAGCGACTAGCCTGGATCAGAAGCACCAATACCCAACACCCTAACCTGGCCGATGCGAAGTGTATCGCACTCTACACAGACACCCAAATTAAGAGCATGGTTATTGTGCTTAGTTCCAGCAGGAATGTAGGTTCTTAAAATGGCTACCGCGACGTTCTCAGCAAAAATCACGAACGAGGATGGTGTTTGGCATGCAATTCTTGGAGCCGCTGACTCGCCACATGCGTGTAAATCTGCGTGGTAGACAAGTCACTGTGCCCTAGCAGAAGCTGAACAACACGTAAATTGGCGCCATGATTGAGTAGATGCGTAGCAAACGCATGGCGCAAAACGTGGGGGGAAATAGCACTCTGTACGCCGGCTCGATTGGCATAGAATTTAACGCGGTACCAAAAAGCCTGACGACTCAAGGCTTTGCCTGCACGCCCCGGAAACAGCACATCGCTTTGCGCTGCTGTAGCCTCGCTATCGCCTAGCAGCGCCTGCCTGCCCTTACTCAAATACATTTGCAAGTAATGCAACGCCTCCTCACCAACAGGCACCACGCGCTCCTTACTGCCCTTACCCATAACCCGCACTGCCCCTTGCCGTAAATTGAGCTGAGGCATGCTCAAATTGACTAACTCTGATACGCGCAAGCCCGAGGCATACATTAATTCAAGCATTGCTTTGTCGCGCAATTCCAAGGGGCTTGTGCCAGGCTCTGCCAATAGTTGTTCGACTTGTGCCTCGCTGAGTACTTTTGGCAGCACGCGGCCTAAGGTTGGCGGTGAAAGTTGCGCCGATGGATCGACCACTAGAAGATTTTCACGAACACAATAGCGATAAAAACCTTTGATGCTGGAAACCAAGCGTGCCTGCGAGCGAGGACTCACACGAGCCAGTGCCAAAGCGCCCAAACGATCAACCAAATCAGCATAGCTGGCAGTTAACAGCCCACTATTGTGCGCTGTGAGATAGACCGCTAAAGCCCTGAGGTCGCGCCGATAGGCTTCAAGAGTATTTTTACTCAAACCTCGCTCAAGCCAAAGTGTATCGATATAACTATCAATACGCTTTTCAGCACCTGGGTCTATCGGTTGTTTATTCGTCGTATTGCTCATCTGACAGCGTCATTCCGTGCAGTATGCTCGGGCAATGCTCCAACTCACTTTAGCTAAAGCTCCATTCAAGCCAAGCAAGCATAGCAAAATATTTCAGACAAAAAAAAAGCGAACGCCAAAGCGTCGCTTTTTTTACCATGGCCGGACCAGCTTGCCACAAAACCTATGCAATTACCGGCTCACGAACTACAAGCTGAATAATTTTATGCGCCATAGGGCTGACCTACGCGCAAAAAATGTACTAGCCCAACTTTTCTTTGATACGCGCTGCGCGACCTGATAGCTCGCGAAGATAATAAAGCTTAGCTCGACGCACATCGCCGCGGCGCTTCACTGTGATCTCAGCTATCAACGAGCTAAACGTTTGAAAAGTTCGCTCTACGCCCACGCCATGCGAGATTTTTCGCACAGTAAACGCCGAATTAATCGCACGATTACGCTTAGCAATCACAACGCCTTCAAAAGCTTGCAAACGCTCACGCTCGCCATCTTTTACGCGCACTTGCACAACTACAGTATCGCCAGGTGAAAAATCAGGAATCGTTTTTGATTCCATCTGCTCACTTTCGATTTGCTGGATAATTTTATTGCTGCTCATTGCCTAGCTCCGGTTAAATCCTAATTGTTACAGCCCTCAACACTAGGTGGTGTTAAAACACTGCGAATAACTTTACGGTTGAAAATACAGCACACCACACGTGGCGCACATCTCTAAATCACGGGTCTTACTCTTTTACTTATGCACGTTCTGTCTGCCGACTTATCACTAATTTTTTAAGCTGCGCACCATAATTCAGTCATTTAAATCGGCTTGCAATCTCGCAACTATCTCAATTTCCTGCTTGCTGAGCTCAACGCCACTATTTTTTAACACTTGCGGCTCAAGCAAATCAGGCCGCTTCAATAAAGTTTTTTTTAGTGCTTGCTCAAGTCGCCAACTAGCTATCGCTGCATGGTCTCCACTCAACAATACCGCGGGGACATCTTGCCCGTCTATCGTCTCTGGTCGAGTAAAATGCGGATAGTCAAGCCAGCCACGCCCAGAAAAAGAATCTTGCCCTGCTGAGTTTTCATCACCCAGCGCGCCCGGTTGCAACCGGATAATGGCATCAAGCAACACCATCGCTGCAAGCTCACCACCACTAATAACATAATCGCCTAACGATACTTCTAAGTCGACATCAGACTCAACGACTCTCTCATCGATTCCTTCGTAACGCCCACAAAGCAGTACTAAAGACTCTTCTTTGGCCAAACTTTCAACCAACGGCTGCTTTAGCGGCTGGCCTTGGGGCGTCAAATAAACCACCTTTGGCTTTTTCTCTTGTGCCTTGCCTGAGCCCTCTACCGCTAAACGAGCCACTTGCAAAGCACTGCGCAATGGCGCCACTGACATCACCATGCCAGGACCACCCCCATAAGGTTTATCATCAACACTGCCGTGCTTATTCCCTGCGTAATCGCGGGGGTTAACCAGTGCCAAACTCAGCAAATGCCTCTCAACTGCCCGGCGTGTAATGCCACTGTCGGTTAAGGCTGTAAACATCTCGGGGAAAAGTGTTACTACCGACACGTGCATCGCTGCTTCAGCCTTAATCGTAATACCAGTCAACAATGATCTGACCAGAGGCAATATCCACCGTCTTGACCACTTCATCCGGACGATACGGAATCAATATCTCACGAATCTCGCGAGACTCCGTATTTTCAGCACTCAACTCGGTATCAGTGGCTCTCACCACCAATACATCATTAGCACCCGTCTCTAACATGTGATCAACACAACCCAGCAAGTAGGCATCTTGGCCGTCTCTGGCTGCCTGATAAACCTGCAACCCCTCAAGCTGGTGCCAATAATAATCACCTTCGGGCGGCGGCGGTATATCGCTGCGCGGCACTTGAATAAAGTGCCTGCTTAATTGTTGAGCCTCGTCGCGATCACTTAGTCCCTTTAAATGAACCAAAATATCTTTATCGCGAATCTTCACATCATCAAAGCTAACCGGTAGACCAACGCTACTGCTTATCGCGCTGGCCGACCGCTCTTCGGCCAGTAAATGCCAGCCACTATAAGTCAAAATATTTTCAGGCGGCTGGGTAAACGACTCAACCTTGAGCCAACCGTGCACGCCATGAACTGTCTTGATTCGCCCGACCGTTATCCAATCGGAGCTATTGTCGGCCTGCTCACGCACAACCGGACTCAAATCAGGCAGCTGCACCACCTGCTACTGCTGCTTTACCCGCTTGCTTGACCAACGCTTGCACGCGCTCCGATACTTGCGCACCTAGGCCGGTCCAATGCTCAACACGATCTAGCTGAATGCGTAAGCCTTCTTCTTGACCGCGGGCAATAGGGTTAAAAAAACCGATTTGTTCGATAAAGCGGCCATCTCTGCGCATGCGGCTATCGGCAACAACGACACGATAGAACGGCCGCTTCTTAGAACCGCCTCTAGATAAACGAATTGTGACCATGTAAACACCTTGCCAAAGTTAACTTTCAATGAATTCCGCCCCCAGCTTGAGTATTTAGCCATTAAGACCTAAACCTTAGCCAAGGGGTTGGCTGGTAAAGATAGCTTCTAAACCCTTTACCAGACCCGAAAAAAGGCGCGCATTGTACGTTATTGCAGAACGAATGAAAACAACGCAAGCACTTTAATACCTAGCAAAATACGGAAGATTTGAGGTATTTCGACCAGAACTGGGCCTTACGGTGATTTTTGAGCTCAATCGACATGACCACCATCATTTTCGTGGCTCTCTACCACCGCCTCTTACGGCCTTAACCTTGCCGCAACAAAATGGCGCCGCAATACCGGTGAAACGGCTCGAGACGGCTACTTAAATCCTGGGGGAAGACCACCCATACCCGCAGGGCCACCCTGCCCGGACATGCCGCCGAGGCCGCGCATCATATTGGCCATGCCGCCTTTTTTCATTTTTTTCATCATTTTTTGCATTTGCTTATGCTGCTTCATAAGGCGATTGAGGTCTTGCAACTGCGTGCCCGAACCCGCAGTGATACGTCGTTTTCGCGAGCCGTTAAGCGAATCGGGGTGTTTACGCTCTTGGGGAGTCATTGAATTGATAATTGCCTCCATTTGCCCAAATTGCTTTTGCGCAACTTGCTGCTCGGCCATTTCAGCCATACCGGACATGCCCGGCATTTTTTCCAGCATGCTCCCCAAACCACCCATATTTTTCATCTGCTGTAACTGATCGCGAAAATCTTCTAAGTCAAAGCTCTTGCCACGCTTCATTTTGCGCGCAAGCCGCTCGGCCTTACGCTTATCAATGTTTTGCTCGGCCTCTTCAATCAGCGACATCATGTCGCCCATTCCTAAAATTCGCGACGCAATACGATCAGGATGGAAGGGCTCTAATGCAGCAACTTTTTCTCCAACACCCATAAACTTAATGGGCTTACCCGTTACCTGCCGCACCGAGAGCGCCGCACCACCACGAGTATCGGCATCAATTTTAGTTAACACTACGCCGGTTAAGGGCAAGACCTCGCCAAACGCTTTGGCTGTGTTAGCCGCGTCTTGCCCAGTCATAGCATCGACCACAAACAAAGTCTCTGCAGGGTCTAACGCTTTGTGCAAGTCGCCAATTTCCCCCATCATTGCGTCATCGATGGCCAGGCGCCCGGCAGTATCCACAATTAAGACATCATGCATGCTTGCAGCAGCGGTTTTTAGGGCTGCCTGAACAATAGCCAATGGCTTTTGACTGATATCGCTAGGCTGAAAACTCACACCCACTTCAGCAGCCAGTGTTTCAAGCTGTTTAATTGCCGCGGGGCGATAGATATCGGCACTGACAACAAGCACTGATTTTTTTTCACGTTCTTTAAGGTACTTGGCTAACTTAGCCACGGTGGTCGTCTTACCTGCACCTTGCAAACCTGCCATCAAAATAATGGCAGGTGGCTTAACAGCTAAATTCAGCGCAGAATTCTGATCGCCTAAAGCTGCCTGAAGCTCAGCCTGAACCACTTTAAGAAAAGCTTGACCCGGAGACAACGCTGCCGAGACCTCTTGCCCCATAGCGCGCTGCCTAACCGCGTCGGTAAACTCCTTAACTACCGGCAGAGCAACATCTGCCTCGAGCAATGCCATACGCACGTCGCGCAACGCCGCCTTAATATTGTCTTCACTTAGATGCGCCTTACCGCCCACTTGTCGCAAGGTTTGGGAAAGACGATCACTGAGGTTTTCAAACATAAAGAAGTACCGTGATTAAATAATGGCTCTAGTATATCGCAGGCGTTTTGCCTCACTCCAGTATTTAAACGGTAACTTTGGTTAAACTATGCCGGTATTTAACGCCTGACGTTTATATTAAAAGCCAACAGACCTGCACAAAGCCGATTTATGTACCAAAGAGGACTTCACCCGCACCGGCGCTTGTGACACACTCTGCAGCTGACCGGCCAACAACCGCTCGTCGGTCGCAATAAGCGCCGAAAAGCGGCCAAAGGATTCAAGACACTCGATCACATGCCACAATTTACCTCTGCCATAATTGTTCTCGCCCTAGCTTCGGCCGCAACCTATAGCCTCGCCACGCTTTGGCTGATCAACAGCCTCGCCAAACAAGCGCCACCGAGCAACGCACCCATTGCCATCGGCTGTGGGGCCATGCTGCTGCATTTTTGTGCGCTTTTCATCACAGGGCTGGACTCGGGCGGGCTCAGCAGCAGTTTTTTTGATGCCGTATCGCTAACGGCTCTTATTGTGGTTGCTGCGACCATTGCTTCGCAGGCTTCACAGCGATGGCTGACGCTGCTGATTCCAGTCTATTTATTTGCAGGCCTATGCGTAATATTCGCCGCGCTCTTCGGGCACCACTCGCCCATCAATGCGGGCTCAGCAGGCCTACTCTTACACATCATCAGCTCGATCGTGGCCTACAGCATCTTATGCTTAGCCGCGCTGTATGCCTTGGTGTTATTTGCCGCCGATAAAAGCCTGCGTTCTGGCACATCGGGCATCTGGCTCCAAGCGCTACCTCCGCTCCAGTCTTTAGAAAGCCACCTCTTTCACCTGATTACCCTTTCGTGGGCGATCATGAGCCTGGCGATTATTTCTGGGGGCTTATCTATCGACAACGTATTTGAACAGCATCTCGCACATAAGACCGTATTCACACTTATATCGTGGGGCTTGTTATCGGCGCTATTGTTAGGTCGGCGCCTGCATGGCTGGCGCGGTCGCACGGCCGCCCGCTGGACTGTTGGAGCGTTTGCCGCACTAGTGCTCGCTTATTTTGGCTCTAAATTCATGCTTGATATTGTATTGCAGCGACTCTAACCCAACATACTTTGACGACTAATTTGTGCTTGCCAAATCGCTTGGCGTGGCTCAATATCTTGTTTCAAATTACACACTAAAGGTCCGACCTCTCCTTGGATGACATACCGTTAAGCTGGCTGTTCACAGTTCTTGCTCTCCTGATACTGTGTTCAGCATTTTTCTCCAGCTCAGAAACCAGCATGATGGCGCTCAATCGCTATCGTTTAAAACACCTCAAGGCTATTGGGCATCGCGGCGCTCGCAAGGCCTCACGCCTGCTGAGTCGCACCGATCGTTTAATTGGCTTAATCCTAATCGGCAATAATTTAGTCAACATTGCAGCTGCGTCGCTGGCCACTGCCATATGCGTCCGACTCTATGGCGATGCCGGTTATTTTATTGCTACTGGTGCATTAACTATTATTATTCTGGTGTTCGCTGAAGTTACACCTAAAACATATGCAGCGCTGCATCCTGAAAAAATAGCCTTCCCTGCATCTTATGTATTACAGCCATTGGGCGTTCTATTTTTTCCGCTCGTGTGGATCACCAACCACATTTCTAACGGAATTATAAAGTGGCTAGGCGGCAACCCTCATGCACAGCTAGAAAAGCCGCTATCGTTTGACGAATTAAAACTGTTGGTGCAAGAATCCGGCAGTATTTTTCAAGCCAAGCGCCGCACCATGCTCATGAACATTCTTGATCTAGAGAATGTTGAGGTAGATGACATTATGATTCCGCGTAATGAAATTTATGCAATCGACATCAATGCTAGTCAGCAAACTATCTATGAGCAATTACGCGCCAGCGAATACACGCGCGTACTACTCTATCGTGATGAACTTGACGACATGGTCGGCCTGCTACATTTACGCAACACATCTCGCTTTATCACTCAACGTGCCGATGACTCCCAAGGCAATACTCCACACATTGATAAACGGGCAATGATTGAGGCCACTTCAGAGCCTTACTTCGTGCCTGAAGGTACGCCCCTACATACGCAGCTGTTTAATTTTCAGCATGAAAAGCGTCGCATAGGTTTGGTGGTCGACGAGTATGGCGTGGTACTTGGCTTGATTACTATTGATGATATTCTCGAAGAAATTGTAGGTAACTACACCACCAATTTTGCCGAGCAATTCGCCGATGTCACCGACGCAGGGGACGGTACTTTTGTTATTAACGGTTCGGCAACCGTGCGCGACATTAATCGACAACTCGGCTGGACACTGCCCACCGAAGGCCCGAAAACACTCAACGGGCTTCTGCTAGAAGAGCTAGAGTCATTCCCAGATGCTAGTGGCGTAAGCTTATCGGTGGCCGACTACCATTTTGAAGTGCTCAACCTAAGTGACAATCGCATTAGCATGGTGAAGGCATTTCCCGCCAATATCGACACCAACGTAGCAAGCAATAAGCGCACGCTCGGTACCTAAAAAAAAGAGCCCTAATGAAACGCGCTACAGCATTTTTCCGCTGGCGCGAGCTCGATGCCAGCTCAATGTCACAACCTCAACTTGCTGCTCATGCGTCAGCCTAACCCACGCCGTAATTTCATCGGCCGTGCGGTAGCAACCCTCACAAACATTTTCTATGTTCAACGCACAAACACCTATGCAAGGTGATTTGATTGGCCGCATAGCCCCCTGCCGAGTCGCGCCTTTATTTATGGCAAGGTTAGAATCATCTGACATCGTGGTTCACCTGCAATCGAAAAAAACGACCAACCCTTTTTTAAAGCGTTGTATCAAGTTCATTGCTCTAGCGGTTCTAAACCGAGCAAATAGCGCTGCGCATTTTCAACATAATGTTCGGCCCCGAGCGCCAAGGCCTGCTGGTATTCTTCGGACAAATGCTTAACCACCTTACCTGGGCAGCCCATAACGACCGAACCGTCGGGTATTTCGGTATTTTCAGTCACTAGAGCGCCTGCACCTATTAGGCAGTTTTTACCCACTTTAGCGCCATTGAGCACAACCGCGTTGATGCCAATCAAACTACCATCGCCAATACTGCAACCATGCAGCATCACCTTGTGGCCTACAGTCACTGCCGCGCCAATCTGCAGCGGGAGTCCAGCGTCCGCATGCAAAACAGAACCGTCTTGTATATTGCTACGCGGGCCGATCTCAATGCGCTCAGCATCACCACGAATAACCACACCAAACCAAACGCTGGCATGAGTTTGCAAGGTTACATCGCCAATAACACTCGCATTAGGGGCGATAAAATGGCCTTCACCAATAAGTTTTGGCGCAGTGCCATCGAGTGCATACAACATAAGTTAAATTCTTTTAGTTGGTGAGTGATTTAAAAAGCGCCGCGCACTCAAGCGCGACCGAATAATACAGCAATTTTTGATGTCGAAGCAGTAAGGGCACAGCAGATAGGAGCGATTAATTCGACGCCATACCCCAAGTAATACCCCATAAAATACAGGCTCTGCGCACCCATAGCCATAATAGGAAGGCAAGCTATCGGCAAGAAAAGACACATTAAAAATACATAAGCCTATGATTTAAATATAAAAAAACTGACCAACGCCCAAGCCGAAAATAATGGTTAGTTAATGCACAACCCGAGCATATTTGCTAACATGCTAGTCGTTTATGCGTTCACCAGACTCCTAACACAAATAATGGGTCGGAATAAATCAGCAACGACGACACATCGCCCTAACGATGCGCAAGAAAAAAGATGTTTTTACCTCCGGTCACTGCACAACAGCCCTCTCGATACTCGATGGCCGGCAAGCTTTTTGATATTGCGAACACACGTTGTTGATCAACCTTGATGAAGCAGGAAGAAAACTCATGCCAAGCGACAACTTCAATGAACAAGGCCAAATAAATAATAAAACCCCGCTGAAAAGCATGGAGGGCAAAGTCCAGCTACCTGATTTTGACACCTTACGCAGAATGTCTAAGCACGACCCTGCCGGACTTGAGCATCTGCGCCAAACTCTATGCCAACAGGTTATTGACGGCGCGCCGCAACGCGCTCAGCGACGATTGAGCGGCTTGATGTTTCAGATTGATGCGAAGCGAAGCCTCGCAAAAGACAACCTCCAGGCGTGCGAGAGTATCTCTCATATGATGAATGAGTCGCTTACACGGATGCAATTATTACTTAAAGATTTACGTACGATGCAATCTACGTGCATGGCATTATCGGAAACTTCATTGCCTAGCACCCCTGACGCGACCACTTGCGGCGCCCATAAAACATCGGCGAAAATCATCCCTTTTACGCGTAACACGGAGGCGCTAAGCCAGCGATAGGTTAAGTCAGTGGTGGATTAACCAACCAGTATTGATAAGCGGGCTCTTCGTAAGGATGGGCTTTGACTAACGCAGCAATGACCTCGGTAATAACCGCGTCGCCACAAACCATTTCGACTTTATATTCAGGCACATGCGCCAACACATCCTGCTCGCCTAACACGGGGTTACTTTGCCCCAACGGCCTAAACTGGCCGTCTCCTGCCACCTGCCAAGCACAACTATCATAATTGCCGAACTCGCCTGCCCCTGCTGCAAACATAGCTTGCTTGACTCGCTCTAGCGATGATTCCGGAATATAGACGCAAACCTTAAACATAGATTCAACCCTCTTGTCGCCGCTTAGATTGGCGGGGTAGCTGGCCATTGGCAGGACAATGTGGCACACCAAAAATGAATGTTTTCCTCAATATGGGCGCATCTATGAGCTACTCACTCTGGGCTGGTGGGCGCGCTCGCAAACGATAAAACTCATCAACAAACGATGTCAACGAGCCGTTTTCAATGGCCGCCCGCAAACCTGCCATCAAGTTCTGATAGTAACGTAAATTATGAATCGTATTTAATTGTGCGCCGAGCATTTCGCGGCATTTGTCGAGGTGATGTAAGTAGGCTCGACTAAAATTAGTACAGGTATAACAATCACAGCTTTCATCCAGCGGCTGCTCGGCATGCCGATGCACGGCATTGCGAATCTTAATGACTCCACGCGAAGTAAACAGGTGGCCATTGCGCGCGTTGCGAGTAGGCATGACGCAATCAAACATATCAATGCCACGCAAAACGGCTTCGACTAAATCTTCTGGCGTACCCACGCCCATTAAATAACGCGGTGCTTGCGCGGGCATAGCTTCGGCTAATGTGTCGAGAACCATGAGCATTTCCTGCTTACTCTCGCCAACCGACAAACCACCCAAGGCATAACCATCAAAGCCTATTTCTTGTAAACCTTGCAGCGACTCCAAACGCAAATCGTTGTACATGCCGCCCTGTACAATACCAAATAATGCGGCACTGTTATCGGCATGCGCTTGCTTACTGCGCGCAGCCCAGCGCAGTGAGAGCTGCATAGATACATCGGCTTGTTCACGGGTAGCCGGATAAGGCGTGCACTCATCAAAGCACATGACAATATCAGCACCTAGTGCACGCTGAACTAACATGCTTTTTTCAGGGTCTAGATACACTTCGCTGCCATCGACCGGCGAGCGGAAACGCACCCCCTCTTCAGTTATTTTGCGAAGCTTGCCTAAACTCCAAACCTGAAAACCACCTGAGTCAGTCAGGATGGGTTTATCCCAGCCAATAAACTTGTGCAGGCCACCGTGCTCACCGACTACTTCAACACCAGGCCGAAGCATTAAGTGAAATGTATTACCTAAAATAATTTCGGCGCCAATTTCAACGATGTCGCGGGGCAACATACCCTTGACCGTTCCGTAGGTACCCACCGGCATGAAGGCTGGCGTTTGCACAGTGCCACGATCGAATGCCAGCTCACCGCGACGCGCGGCGCCATCGGATGAATGAACAGAAAACTTCAAACCGGAATCCTCAACATTGGGTGGTTAGCTGCTGGTACGCTTAGTCAAACAAAAGCGCCTAGCTGATGAACGTAGCATCGCCATACGAGTAAAATCGATATTGCTCGGCAATAGCGGCGCTATATGCTGCTTTAGTATTGTCAACACCCGCAAACGCACTCACCAACATCAATAAGGTTGACTCAGGCAAGTGAAAGTTTGTCAGCATGGCATCAACATTTTTAAAGCGATACCCTGGCGTTATAAATAACTCAGTGTCGCCGTAGTAGGGTTCTATCCAGCCCGGGGCAGGACTTGCCGTCTCAAGACACCGAACAGCCGTAGTGCCGATCGCGATAACACGCCCACCGCGCGCCTTTGTTTCACGAACTTGATTACAAACCTGTGAGCTGACCTCAGCGTACTCTGAATGCATGACATGCTCGGCTAAATCATCAACGCGCACAGGCTGAAAAGTGCCCGCCCCCACATGCAATGTTACAAAAGCAAATTGCGCGCCCTTGTCCGCCAACTTCTCGAGTAAAACCTCATCGAAATGTAGGCCTGCTGTCGGTGCTGCGACCGCCCCTTCGCGCTTAGAATAAACCGTTTGATAACGCTCGCGATCTTCTTGTTCATCACCGCGCTCAATATAAGGAGGCAGTGGTATGTGGCCCACAGCCTGCAGAATCATGGGTAATGACATCTCACCCACGCTTTCGATCAAATACATATCATCAATACGATCAATCACTTTTAATGCCAAGCCCTCAGGCAAACGGATTTCGGCACCTGCTTTTGGCGCTTTACTGGCACGGATTTGTGCAATACCGCGAGTGCCTCCGGTGAGACGCTCAATCAGTACTTCGACTTTGCCGCCAGTGTCTTTTTCGCCGAACAGCCTTGCCGGAATAACTCGGGTATCATTAAAAACCAGTAAATCGTTGCTCTCAACAAGCTCGAGTAGATCGGTAAATTGCCGATGTGATATTTCCCCACTCACTCGGCCAAGCTGCAGCAGCCTAGACGAGCTGCGCTGCTGCGCAGGATGCTGGGCAATTAATTCAGCGGGAAGCTGGTAATCAAAGTCCTGACGGTTCATTGTAAATTCTACGAAAAAGAAAATTCGGATGGCCGCAGCTCAAAGGAAATAGTCAGTGCGGAACAAGCAGCTAAAAAGCAGTGCGGTCGAAATTATCGCGATAGTGGCCGAAATTAGCATTGCCGACAACATCAATGCCCTAATCAATGCCTCGACTGCTTTTAACTGCGATCATTATATAACTAAAGCAAATCTAAAGGGCTCTCAAAAAAAAAAATATCGATGATTAACCACGATTAGGTAAGCGAAAATTTTTCTGGCTCAATAATCAACTTATACTTGCGCAAGCGCTTCGCATTGTTATAATCGCGCCCGCTTAACAGTTGTAGTACTTGTTGAGCAGCCAACCTCTGCCGGGATGGCGAAATTGGTAGACGCGCCGGATTCAAAATCCGGTTCTGGCAACAGAGTGGGGGTTCAAGTCCCCCTCCCGGCACCATCTTTAAACATTTTGCGGTTAACAGCTTGTGCGCAAGCGATTTCTGTAAAATTTAAATGCCTGCACTCTGCACGGCATAATTCCAATCGATTAGTCTGTCGGCCTGCATTATGCCGCACGCTTTTATCGTCGGAATTTCGCCAATGCTATCATCCACCCTTGCTCAAGACGGCCAATCCGGCTGGCGGTAGTCATTCGCCCTTTAACCAAGCCTGCACCCTGCCATCAGGCCCAAATATCTTTCTAAACTCCGGCATCACTCTTACCATCCGCACGCCAGTGAATTGCTGCAGGATGGCTCTTTGGCACATTACTGGGAACAACTCACACAGGGTTATAGCAGGCGGAAAATAATTGCGATAAACACCGATAAAGCAGATTAAATACACAACGTCATCGCCTTCATTCTCGCCAATAATATTGTCGCAAGTCTCAGCAGTATTCGCCCCATCACAAGCAATAAACACTCAACCAATATAAGCAAGCTTGGCACCCATGGCTTGCACCGAGATACTGAGGCTGCCAGTAGCTATCGCGTCGATTGTGGTGATCTTTTTGCACTGCAGGAGGATAGCAACCGCACCCGCATAACAAAATACCAAAGCAATGAAATACCCAACATTCGTACTAAACTATAAGCTCGACGGGGTCCAACAGTCGCGGGCTTGAATTTATCAAGCGCAAGATTATCGAATGTCTCTTTTTACCGTGCCCGATGCGTGACAACACAGGCATATTGTCAGTAGATGGCCTCATTAAAAGCCACTGTTAACCTATTAATCAATTCGCAGGCATAGTATGTTTCGATCGTTTTTTCTCAACCGACAATGGTTTGCGTGGTCGGTTCTCGGCTCACTCGTTATCCTATTAGCCACTTGGTACAAAGTGCAGCTAGATGTTCAAATCAACGAATGGTTTGGCGACTTTTATAATACAGTGCAAGAAGCTCTAGCCACTCCCAACTCGGTAGAGCTTGAATCCTTTCTCGCCAAATGTATGACCTTTGCCAAAATTGCTGGCATTTACATTTTGGTGGCAGTCATCCTCGAATTTTTTGTTCGACACTATATTTTTCGCTGGCGTACAGCGATGAATGACTTTTACACGTCACACTGGCCTAAGCTACGCCACATTGAAGGTGCTGCCCAGCGCGTGCAAGAAGATACTATGCGCTTTGCACGTATAGTCGAAGCCCTTGGCGTAGCTTTTTTGCGTTCAATTATGACCCTCATCGCCTTTCTACCTATCCTATGGACCTTAAGTGAACAAGTCACCGAACTACCTTGGATTGGCCCAGTCGATCATGCACTGGTATACATGGCGATTATTTCCGCCACATTTGGCACTGTGCTGCTCGCTATTGTTGGCATTAAGCTTCCAGGCTTAGAATTTAAAAATCAACGGGTAGAAGCCGCGTACCGCAAAGAGTTAGTATTTGGTGAAGACCAAGCCGAGCGCGCCGAACCGCCGACGCTGCGCGAGCTATTCGTCAACATCCGTAAAAATTATTTTAATTTGTACAAACACTATTTGTACTTCGATATTGCTAAGTGGTCGTACCTGCAGTTCACGGTGATCATTCCCTACATTATGCTCGGCCCCACCATTGTGGCAGGTGCAATTACATTGGGCGTACTGCAGCAAATTTTAAGAGCATTTGGAAAAGTTGAAGAGTCATTCCAGTTTTTGGTCAACTCATGGGGCACCATCGTTGAATTATTATCGATTTATAAACGACTCAAAGCATTTGAGCTAACCATAAAAGGCGAGCCCATTGTCGAACACTATCCCGCAGATACGTAGTGGCAATAGCGCGCTCTAAACAGCTAGGCTTGCTCACCTAGAAACAAAAAACCCCCGTTAAAGATTTTAACAGGGTTTTTTGTTTGGAAAAGAGTGACGCGTTCTAATTTTATTTGTCTGCAGCTGAGTCCAGTCTCACTCGAGTACCTTGTACAATACTCATGGCCATCTCGGAAGCGGATAGACCATCATCAAAATAGCACCCCGAAATTTTGGCGTCAGCAAAACTACTACCCTCAAGTTTTGCCTTTCTGAAATCAATGCCTCTTAAATCAGCATTACGAAAATAGCTATCGCTAAAATCTAGCCCATCGGCGTTGAGATTACGCAAATCAATGCCTCTGTAATCTTTAGCCGCTAAACCTCCAAGATCTAAGGTGTCTTTTTGCTCATTAAATAAGTCGATTCTCTCTTGACGAAGTAATTGATAAGCTGGGTCATCATCTACAATTGGCGCGGTCATCGGATCTTCCTGATAGTGGGATTATAAAAAACATGACTTACCTTAAGTATAGCTTCGTAACAAAATACTGCTAATTGAGCACTATTTAATCGCTCGAGCCTCGCCATTGCTGAACAATATGTATCCGGTGCCAGATGTCACTGCGAACCTAGGATTCCCAACACACGCTCTCATCAAAACCCCCTACCATACCCCCCTTGGCCGATTGAGCTATCTTGGCTTTGCTGAACGCAATCTAAGCAACAAAGTAGCGCAACATAACCAAACGCCCAGCGCCATAAAAAACAGTGGTTTTTCCGTTGGGCAGCCCACCTGTGTGCAAGCCAAATCGGTATAGGGAAACAAGCCCAATGGCGTAAATAAATGAAAGAAAATGGCACCCGAAATAACGCCCAAGCCTAGCAGTGCCCCAAACCATCGAGTAGGCGAATACAAAATCATCGCGCCGGCTAAAAGCTCGGCAAGCCCAATGACTATCCCACCATATTGACTGAACAGTACCCCTATTTGACCTAAGCCACTATCGGTCATCCAACGACCTATGGTTTGAAAAATATAGACCGTAATATCAGCTGGGCTACCAAATAACTCGGCAAATTTAAAGAATAGCGATTGAAAAAAAACAAACGCTACGAAAAGAGCTAACAGTGTATTGATGTGTCTGGACATATTTAAAGGCCTCATAGGATTAGTGTAATACCGTTATTCTAATCATGATTGCTGAGCCATACTCAGGTATTTATTGGCGAGTGTACCTAAGTATTTAAGGCGGTCATTTTAGCCTACTGCAAGACAAACCCAACCGCGCTCATTTAAACCACCGCTTGCGCCTAAATCGAATGATTCCCAGGGCCAGTAGTATTAATGTGTAGGTCAGTGCTTCGGTGTAATCACTGCGAGTTTGCCACCACACATGCGTCAATGCCAGTACTGTAGCCAAGTACACCAGGCGATGTAATCTCGGCCATTGTCGGCCTAACTTTCTTTGCCATTTTTTGGTGGAAGTAATTGCCAGCGGTACCAATAAAAGTAGTGCTGCCATGCCGGCAGCGATATAAGGACGCTGCGCAAACTCATAAAAAAAATCTGCCCATTGCAGGCGCAATATAAATACCCAGTAAACCGCAAGATGCAAGCAAGCATAAAAGAATGCCAACAGTCCCAGCATCCGTCGATAGCGCAGCCACTCAACTTTGCCGGTAATAATGCGTAACGGTGTGATAGCCAAGCATGCGCAGAGGAGGCGCAAGGCCCACTCACCTGTTTGATCAGCCAGCGCTTCAGCTGGATCTGGACCTAGCGCTTGACCAATGGCGGCTTCAATCATTAACGCCAGAGGCGTCAGTGCCAATAACAACAGGGCTGTTTTTATTAGCTTGCGTTGCTTGCTTAACACTATAAAAACTCTCGCTATTATTTTGAGTATTGCTTCCCAACGTACCCACTAAAAATATCTTCTTAAATCCATGCCCGTATACAAATTCGCTACTTGCTCGGCATAACCGTTAAACGGCAGTGTCGCAATACGTTTTGAATCAAATAAGCTAGTGGGTAAACGTCGCTCACTTGCCTGACTCCAGCGCGGGTGATCGACTTTGGGGTTAACATTAGCGAAAAATCCGTATTCTCGCGGTGCGCTGACATTCCACGATGTGCTGGGACGAGCATTGACAAATTTTATTTTCACTATCGACTTAATGCTCTTAAAGCCATATTTCCAGGGCACAACTAAACGCAAGGGCGCGCCGTTTTGCACCGGCAGTGATTTACCGTACAGCCCTGTCGCAATCATGGTTAGCGGATGCATAGCCTCTGCCATCGTCAGCCCTTCTACATACGGCCACTCAAGCGTATTGAAACGACTTCGCTGACCTCGCATTTGCTCCGGCCGATACAATGTTTCGAAAACCACATAACGCGCGCTGGAATTAGGTTGGGCTCGTCTGATGAGACTAGATAGTGAAAAGCCCACCCACGGAATCACCATCGACCAGGCCTCTACACAGCGCAAACGATAAATACGCTCTTCTAATGGCTGATTCTTCAATAAGTCTTCTAAAAAAAATGTCCCCGTATTATCTGCTTCGCCCTCAATAACAACACTCCAGGGGTCCGTTTGTAATTCTCCTGCGTAGCGTTTGGGATCTCTTTTATCAGTACCAAACTCATAAAAATTATTGTGTGATGTCACCGCCTCGTAGGGAGTTAGTTTTTCACTCGTTGAAAAACCATTGTTATCACTGACTGGCTGCGCTGCTACAAAATCGAGTGGCCGGCTAGGCAATTCTGCGATTTGTCTCGATGATGCTGGAGACTCTGCATCGGCACATGAAGAAAGCACGGAGCCTCCGGCTGCAACAGCCGCAGCACCGGCAAAAGCCTGCATGAACTTGCGACGACTCAAGTAATGAGATTCAGACGTGATTTCAGAACTAGGTATATCGGAGGGGCGTTTAATTAACATAACAATCCAGCATAGAGGAGTCGAACAGCACTCACGTAAAAATAGCACCGTTTGGTTACAGACCCTAACTCAGCGCGAAAATTCCGCTCGCTCGATTGATGCACCGATTTTATTCAATAAAAACGCTGACAAAAAAATCCACTCAACGCATCGCCGCGCGCAGCGATTTAAAGCCGGCTATTAACGGCCCCGATAGCGCGTAGGTCACAGCAATAAGAAATAAGGTGATTGGCGGGTAGGCTGCAATCAATACCAGCAGCAACAAAAAGAACAGCAGTGCAATAACCGGTACTCGAGACGTTAAGTCAATGCCCTTGAAGCTGCTATAACGAACATTGATCACCATCAAAAATCCTACTAACGCCGTTTGTATTGCCATAAGCGTCACTAACCAAGCCGGCAGTGTAGCCGCGGTATAGCCATACTCATAGCCCAACCATACTGTACTGGCAATAAGCGTGGCCGCGGGCGGACTAGCCAAGCCAATAAAATAGCGGCTATCGGCAGTATCAGCTTGAGCATTAAAGCGCGCCAGCCGCACGGCCGCACTCGCCACATAGATAAATGCCACTGCCCAGCCCAGTTTACCAATGTCGGATAGACACCACATGAACATAATGATCGCTGGCGCCAAGCCAAACGTCACCATATCTGAGAGCGAATCAAATTCTTGGCCAAACTTACTCTGCGTGTTAGTGAGCCGAGCTACTCGGCCATCGACCCCGTCGAGCAACTGTCCAAAGAATATCGCGAATCCAGCCGCTGCAAAATCGCCGCGAATTGCCGCAATGATTGCGTAAAAACCGGCAAACAAGGCAGCCGAGGTAAACAAATTGGGTAACAAAAAAATACCTTTATGGCGCTCTTTTTTACCGCCCACCGATACTTCTTCGACATGCTCGTCAATGGGTAAATAATCTTCCAGACCCGACACCGACTTTTCTTGCGCGGCCACTTCGTCGGTCGGCAAAGAGCCAGTCTTATTCGCATCTAACGGTGTCACTTTGTCATTCTTCTTCATGAGATGTCTCGGCGTTTACGCCCGGTTTGCAGCTATAGTGCTGCTCAATTAATTTTTCGGTGTGCCTATGCTCAGCCACCAGACCATTTAAAAGCCTTTACAGCTTAACAAGCAATAGCCATGCTTGCCTTTATTTAATTACGGTTTGACCAGGCTGGAGCGAGCAAAGCACTGATAGAGTTACCTTCAGATTCTTGCCGGCAACCGACTAAGCATCCAACTAAGCATCCAACTAAGCATCCAACTGAACATCATTCCAAACGGCCTGCATCAGCGGCTCACTAAGCCTTTGTTGCAGAGCACACAGCCCGATTTCAAATTCAGCATAAGCACTAAACGAATCGGTAAAGCTGCTGGGAATGATTTGTATGCTATCAAAAACGGGGCTGCTTGTAAGAACCAACTCCGGCACTAAACCCACACCACAGCCCAATGCCACCATACTCACGATGGCTTCGTGTCCAGAAACCTGAGCATAAATTGACGGTTTAATTTTCTGCTGGCGAAACCAGCGATCCAAACGCTGCCTACTTTCACCTCGATCAGCCACTATCCAGGGTAACGCCGCCCAATCAAAGGCGCTTTCCTGCCAATGCGATAGCGTCTCGCTAACCGCGCAGGGGCGGCGTGGCGCGATGAAAAGCAATCGGGAGGTCGTGAGTGAGCGAAATGCAATCTGTCGATCGAGCAAGTCTGGCTTGACCGCAATGGCAAAATCATCACCGCCCTCTTTCACACGATTTATCGACAGTGCTTGGTCACCCGTATGTAACTTAATCTCTATGCTCGGCTGTCGTTCACGCAAATCCGACAAAATCCCACTCAGCAGGCTGTGACTGGCGGTAACCGAACAATATAAGCTGACTAAACCTTGTAGCTTGTCACTGCCAATACCCATGTCATCTTGGAAAGCCTGCCATGCACTAAGGCTCTGGCGTGCATATTGTCGATAGCGCTCGCCGGCCTTAGTTAAACTGACACTCCGATTATTGCGCTGCAAAAGTGACACGCCTGCTTGTAGCTCGAGGCGCTGGACCACCCGCGAAAGCGTCGATGGGCTCATGTAGTGCTTTTCGGCAGTGCGGCCAAAATGCAAGCTATTTGCCAAATCAATAAAAACACTTAGGTCTCTGATATTCATATGAAATTTTGTTTCTTTTCACGTGCTTTCTAAGGTGGAAGAAGCAGCTAAACCAACGGGGATATAAGGGCTGGCGCCCAGACGACAACTCAATTATTTCATTTAATGGGACACATTATTTCATATATATCATTTTACGCAACATAAAGTAGCGCGTACACTCGCAGACTTTATCACCTTGAACCCACAGGAATCACCATGGCCAACTACTTCAATACTCTCCCTCTTCGCCTGCAACTCAAACAGCTGGGTAAATGTCGCTTCATGGGTCGCGATGAATTTGCACACGGCTGTGAGCTCCTCAAGGGTAAGAAAGTCGTTATTGTAGGCTGTGGCGCGCAAGGCTTAAACCAAGGTTTAAATATGCGCGACAGTGGCTTAAACATCGCTTACGCATTACGTGATTCGGCTATCGCCGAACAACGCGCCTCTTGGAAAAATGCCACTGATAACGGCTTCACTGTGGGCAGCTATGCCGAGTTGATTCCAGAAGCCGACTTGGTGTGTAACCTAACCCCTGATAAGCAGCACACCGATGTGGTGGGAAGCATCATGCCATTAATGAAAAAAGGCGCCACGCTTTCGTACTCACACGGTTTTAATATTGTTGAAGAAGGCATGCAGGTTCGTGATGATTTAACGGTTGTGATGGTTGCCCCCAAATGCCCTGGAACCGAAGTGCGTGAAGAATACAAACGTGGGTTTGGCGTGCCTACATTGATTGCGGTACATACTGAAAATGACCCACAAGGTAACGGCCTTGATATTGCAAAGGCTTATGCCTCAGCGACTGGCGGTGATCGAGCTGGCTGCCTTGAATCATCATTTATTGCTGAAGTGAAATCGGATTTGATGGGCGAGCAAACGATTCTTTGCGGCATGCTACAAACCGGTTCAATTTTGTGCTTTGATAAAATGATCGAAAAAGGATTGGATGCCGGCTATGCGTCAAAATTAATTCAGTACGGCTGGGAAGTAGTGACCGAAGGGCTCAAGTTGGGCGGCATTACTAACATGATGGATCGCCTGTCTAATCCGGCAAAAATCGAGGCCTTTGAATTAGCGCAAGAACTTAAAGACATTATGCGTTCACTGTATGAAAAGCATCAAGACGACATCATGACCGGTCACTTTTCTAAAACCATGATGGAAGACTGGAATAATGACGATGCTAACTTGCTCAAATGGCGCGCGGCCACTGGCGAAACTGCTTTCGAGACATCAGCCAACGGCTCAATGGAGATTAGCGAGCAAGAATTTTACGATCATGGCATCTTGATGGTCGCGATGGTCAAAGCTGGAGTGGAACTGGCTTTCGAAACCATGGTGGCCGCAGGTATCATTGACGAATCAGCTTACTATGAGTCGCTGCATGAAACGCCACTCATCGCCAATACCATTGCACGCAAAAAGCTTTACGAGATGAACTGTGTTATTTCGGACACTGCCGAATATGGCTGCTACTTATTCGATCACGCCTGCAAGCCGTTATTGGCCGAATTTATGAAAAACATCGACACCGATGTGATTGGCAAAGGGCTTAACATTACTGACTATGGCGTAGATAACCAGCAACTCGTGGCGGTCAATGAACAGATTCGCAACCATCCGGTAGAAGTTGTCGGGCATCGTTTGCGTTCGTACATGACGGATATGAAAAAAATCGTCTGATTGATCCTCTAAATTGTTCAGACATAAAAAAACCGGCTAATGCCGGTTTTTTTATGTCTATTAGTATTCTACAAAGACAAGATTTTTTCGCCGCGCGCAATACCAGAAACACCACTGCGAACCACTTCCAAAATATTCGCATCTTTAACTGCTTCAATAAAGGCATCAAGCTTTTGCTGAGTACCTATTAATTGAATAGTGTAAAGCGTACTGTTCACATCAACAATCTGCCCACGAAAAATATCCGTCGTACGCTTAATCTCTTCACGCATAGCGCCCGTGGCACGCACTTTGATCAACATAGACTCGCGCTCAATATGCGAACCCTCGGTCAAATCCACCAACTTAATCACGTCGATGAGCTTATTAAGCTGCTTAGTGATTTGCTCGATTTTACGCTCATCACCAATGGTCGTAAGGGTTAAACGCGACAACGACTTATCATTGGTAGGCGCTACGTTCAACGTTTCGATATTATAGCCACGCTGTGAAAAAAGACCTACTACACGAGACAAAGCGCCCGCTTCGTTTTCCATTAAAAGCGATAAAATTCTACGACTACTTTCCATTTTCAGTGCGCTCCCCTTTGCTCAACCACATATCATTCATCGCACCGTTGGGGGCAATGTGCATTGGGTAAACGTGTTCGTGTGGATCAACATAAACATCCATAAATACCAGCTGAGTTTTACTTTGCTCTAGGGCTTCTTGCATTTTCTCTCGAAGCGTAGACTTGTCGGTAACTTTCATGCCGACATGACCATAAGCTTCGGCCAGCTTAATAAAATCGGGCAACGAATCTTGATAGGTCGATTGCGCATAACGGCCTTCGTACTGCATGTCTTGCCACTGCTTAACCATTCCCAAATAACCATTATTCAAATTGAGAATGAGCACTGGAATTTTATATTGCGTACAGGTAGATAGCTCCTGTATGCACATTTGAATACTGCCTTCGCCCGTCACACAAACCACCGTACTATCAGGATGCGCTAATTTCACACCCATCGCAGAGGGCAAACCAAAGCCCATAGTGCCAAGCCCGCCTGAATTAATCCACTGATGGGGCTCATCAAATACATAGTACTGAGCGGCAAACATTTGATGCTGACCCACATCGGAGGTCACAAACGCCTTACCCTGGGTCAGCTCATGCAACAACTGAATAACCTCTTGGGGCTTAATTGCATCGGTGGTGTCATCAAAGCGGTTGCTCGTATAGATACCTTGCTCTGCACGCCACGCGTCAATTTGTTTCCACCACAATGCGAGTGCTGCTTGATCCACCTTATTGGCAATTCCATCGCGCGCCTCAATAGCCTGAATCTGCTCCAACATCTCTTCGAGCGTCTCGCGCGCTGGACCAACAATTGGCAAGTGCGAAGGCACTGTTTTTGAAATACTGGTTGGATCAACGTCGATATGAATAATCGTCGCATCAGGGCAAAACTTGGCCACAGTGTTAGTAACCCTATCGTCAAAACGTGCACCTACTGCCAAGATCAGATCACTGCCATGCATCGTGTTATTAGCTTCATAGGTGCCGTGCATACCCAACATGCCTAAAAACTGCCGATCGCTGCCTGGGTAAGCACCCAGGCCCATCAAAGTACTGGTGACGGGGAAATTCAAATGTTTAGCCAGCGCACGCAAAGCTTCGCTGGCCCTGCCTTGAATAACGCCACCACCGCTATAAATAATGGGCCGCTTGGCGCGCAACAATTCTTCCACAGCACGCTTAATCTGGCCGCTATGCCCTTTAATGCTCGGCGTATAAGAGCGCATCTTGACTGTTTTAGGGTAATGGAAGGGCCGCTTTTCCCAAGGTGCTGAAAGATCTTTAGGAATATCGACCACGACCGGCCCAGGCCGGCCACTGTTAGCCAGATAAAAGGCCTTTTTTAAGATCCCCGGAATATCTTCAACGCGCTGCACCAAATAACTGTGCTTCACCACTGGGCGCGAAATGCCAATCATGTCGGTTTCTTGAAAAGCATCCTCGCCAATGAGGTGGCTTTGCACCTGCCCCGATATTACCACCATGGGTATTGAATCCATATAAGCCGTGGCAATGCCCGTTATAGCATTCGTCGCACCTGGTCCTGACGTCACTAACGCCACACCCGTTTTGCCAGTAGAGCGGCTATAGCCGTCTGCAGCGTGCGTGGCAGCCTGCTCATGTCGGACCAGAATATGCGGTATCTTGCTGTGCTTATGCAGCGCGTCATAGATGTGCAGCACCGCACCGCCGGGATAACCAAAAATAAATTCGACACCCTCTTCCTCTAAGGCGCGCACTAACATTTCGCCACCTGAGAGCATTTCGGCTTCAGGGGTCACCTCAGCAAGACCCTTGCTTGGGGCAGCCTGGTCTGGTTTTTCGCTATCTTTGTCTAGCATGACTACTTTCTCTGCTTTTTTACGGTTTCAAGGGCGAACTGAGCGCACTAACTATTAACCGTGGTTTCATGAATCGTTCATTTTTTCGGTGTTCTGCACCGCCGTTACGCTCATTGAGTAGGTCATTATTGCTGCCCACCTCACGTATCGACTCAATAAAAAAACACAAGCCGTCAATTCTTCGTTTTCAGCTCGCCGGTGTCAATAGTATGACTGCCAATGTGACATAATCTTTTAACTTTAGGCGCAAATATCGCTTAATATGGTCTTCAATGACTAAAAATCTCCTGGGCGGGTCGTGTAACCTACCCCTCTGGAGATAACAGCTATCGCCAACACTAGAGAATCTGCAAATATGCTGAAAATGTTGATTTCTACGTCAAGCACTATCAAAGTCACCTCAATAGCCCGTTACCTCGCGCGTAGCACCTTACTATTACTGCTGCTCGTCAGCACTACGGGCCAGGCCGAAACGTATTACAAATGGCAAAATGAACGCGGTACTTGGGAGTATGGGACCCATCCACCTGCCAACACACAAGCCATTGAAATTAAAACCAGCGCCAATAAAGCACGCCCGAAAAGCTTAAGCGCCGCGCCATCCAACGATCAAGTACCGCTCCCTACACCAGGCTTGCTGGAAGCAGAATTTGAGCAAAAACAAAAACTGTCGAAGCAGAAAAGTGACGGCTACTGCACAACGGCAAAGGCCAACTTGGAGTCGCTCAACAGTAAAGCGCTCATCCGCCGTCGCGATGCCAACAATGAGGTGACCATTCTATCGGAAGAAGAGCGCCAAGCTGAGATAAACAGGGCGGAAGTTGCTATCGAACGGTATTGCCGCTAATTAACGAACGATCCTCTGTTCAACGGCGCTCATCAACCTCTTTCTAGCAAGGCATCCTCTAGCAAGGCGTCTTCTAGAATGGCAGCGTGCTCATAAACGCACTGCGCCAAAAAAAGACTATACGGTTGATACGGAGCTAGCTGACTGTTAGCTCAGCGGCCCACGGTAAGTTCGCGCAAACGTTGGATAGCCTCGTCCCGCTGTTCAAGCTCACCTTCTAATTTGCGGTTTTCCACGACCACCCTATCCTTATCAGCATCGGCCTCTATCATGATCTTGGCTGCAAACCACAGTAAACGAGCCTCTGCAGCGGTTTCACTATTGATCGCGTCTCCGGCTCGCTGATCGAGAACATAGGCCACTGTTTGCGCCGCGTCACGACTGTAATCGGGATTGTCACGATCCAACCGCAAAGCCACCATACCCCACAGTGCGTAGGCATCGGTCAACAAGCTAGCATGCTCAGCAAGCACCGCTTCATAGGCATCAAAGGCTGCTTGATAACGACCTTCACCATGCCATTCATTGCCTAAAGAAAGCTTGCGCACAGCTGCTTCCGAAGCCAAATCAATTTCGGGTTCACACGCAAGAGCTGCTTGTTGCAACGTAGTAACAAGCGGAGCCTGAACCTCGCATTGCTGCTGGGTTGCTGGGCTGGTTGACGCGCAGGCTCCTGCTTGCAGCAGTGCAATGCATAATAAAAGGCGCAACAACTGATTGGGGCGCCCTAGTCGCATAGCGTTGCTTTGTATCAATGGTGGCTGGTGGCGTACTTTTTTTGACGCTAAAGGCAGACGCCGAACGTGCTCCCAGACCTGCTCAATACAGTCGATAACAATTAGGGTATGGGCCACAATCTTGATGGTTTTGAACTTCCTATTAAAATGATTCACGCGTTAGTATCGACTCGCCTGCGTATCGGACTTGCTGCTTACCTTTGCACGCAATTCGCGTGACAGTGACAGCATCGACCCAATGATACAATCTTTTTTTTCACCTGCCAATGTACGCGGCAAAAGATCAAGCACTTTACAAATTTTTAAATGGCAGCCGGCGCAAATCATCCGCCTCATAAATCGAGCAAGCTCGCCGCCACTAAACTGCTACTTAATTACTTCGAATAGGCCGCATCGCTGGAAATAAAAGCACATCGCGAATAGAAGGAGAATCGGTCAGCAGCATCACTAAACGATCGATACCAATGCCCTCTCCTGCGGTTGGTGGCATACCGTATTCCAGAGCTTCAATATAATCCGCATCAAAATGCATCGCTTCAAGATCCCCAGCATCTTTATCGGCGACCTGCTGCTTAAAGCGCTCTGCCTGGTCCTCTGCATCATTTAATTCTGAAAAACCGTTAGCAATTTCACGACCTGCAACAAAAAACTCAAAGCGATCAGTTACAAACGGATTACTGTCACTGCGCCGCGCTAATGGCGAAACCTCGGTAGGATATTCGGTGATAAATGTCGGCGCAAAAAGGCGATCTTCAACCGTCTTTTCAAAGATCTCGATTTGAATCTTACCCAAGCCATAGCTATCTTTTATCGGGATCGCTAAACGCTGCGCCACTTCAGCTGCTGCTTCACGCGTTTCTAGATCCGCCGCAGTCAAGTCGGGGTTGTGCGCAAGTATCGACTCGAATACGGTAAGGCGCGCAAATGGCGCTGTAAAATCTATAGTCGCCCCTTGGTAATCAACGCTCGAGCTACCATGCACATCGGCCACAACTTCACTGAGCATAGCCTCGGTCAAATCCATTAAGTCACGATAGTCAGCGTAGGCCTGATAAAACTCTAGCATGGTGAATTCAGGGTTATGCCGGGTGGACAAGCCTTCGTTGCGAAAATTGCGGTTGATTTCAAACACACGCTCGAATCCACCGACAACCAATCTCTTTAAATACAGCTCGGGGGCAATGCGCAAAAACATTTCCATATCGAGTGCGTTGTGATGCGTGACAAATGGGCGCGCAGTTGCGCCACCCGGAATAGCTTGCAGCATCGGGGTTTCCACTTCGATAAAAGAGCGCTCAACCAAAAACTGTCGAATTTTTTCTACAATACGCGAACGCAGCAAAAAAACATCGCGCACGTCGGCATTCATAATGAGGTCTATATAACGCTGCCGGTAACGTAATTCAGTATCGGCTAAACCATGAAATTTGTCTGGCAGTGGGCGCAGCGATTTTGTCAGTAACACAGCCTCCTTAATATAGACATATAAATCGCCTTTACCCGATTTATGCACTGGCCCATGGACACCCACAATATCGCCAATATCCCACGATTTAATCGCGCTAGCATGCTCTTCAGATAACGACTTTTTATCCACATACAACTGTATGCGAGCCGACATGTCCTGTAATACTAAAAATGGCCCGCGCTTAGCCATCACTCGACCCGCTACTGAGGCGTGACGGTCAAGCACTTCCAGTGCTTGCTTGTCATGCTCACCCAACTCTCTTTGCAAATCGGCCGCTAGTGCATCACGACGAAAGTCGTTCGGAAAAGCCATCTTTAGCTTGCGCAACTCATCGAGCTTGGAGCGCCTTTCAGCCACCAACTTGTGATCAACCTGTATATCACCGGCCGGCTCATGTAAATCTGTGGGTGTTTGCTTACTCATCGTTAGCGATCTCTTGATCAAAATATAATTTAAAATTTAGTAGCTTTAAAAATCATTGCACACGACTAATACCGCTTGCAATGGTCGCACTACGCCAATACTTCTACAACAACTCTTTACCGCCCTGCGCTGTGGTCAAACACAGCTACTCAAAGCTACCAACAAGGCTTACAAACCTTGCTTCAGCGAGGCTTCAATGAACTTGTCGATATCACCATCAAGCACACTTTGACAGTTACTCGTTTGCTCACCAGTGCGCAAATCTTTAATGCGCTGATCATCAAGTACATAAGAGCGAATTTGGCTGCCCCAACCAATATCAGACTTATTATCTTCAACCGACTGCTTTGCCTCATTGAGCTTTTGCATTTCAAGCTCATACAATCGAGCCTTAAGAATCTTCCAGGCTTTATCACGATTTTGATGCTGCGAACGCTCGCTCTGGCATTGCGCCACGACCCCCGTAGGCTCATGAGTGAGCCGCACGGCCGAATCGGTTTTATTAACATGCTGGCCACCCGCCCCCGACGCTCGATAGGTATCGGTGCGCACGTCAGAAGGATTGATTTCAACCTCAATATTGTCGTCTACTTCGGGGGACACAAAAACCGAGGCAAAAGAAGTATGCCGCCGACTGCCGGAATCAAATGGCGATTTTCGCACCAGCCGATGCACGCCTGTTTCAGTGCGCAGCCAGCCAAAAGCATATTCACCCTGAAAATGTATCGTAGCGCTTTTTATTCCAGCCACGTCCCCCGCCGACACCTCAATTAAATCGGTCGCAAAGCCTCGAGCCTCACCCCAGCGCAAATACATGCGCAGTAGCATTTCCGCCCAATCTTGAGCCTCAGTGCCACCGGAGCCGGCTTGAATATCAAGAAAGGCATGATTAGGGTCCATGGGGCCGGCAAACATTCGCCTAAATTCAAGCTGCGCTAAAACCTCGGACAGGCTAGCTATTTCACTTTCGACTTCTTGCAAAGTGTCAGCATCATTTTCTTCAACAACCATCTCTAGCAGTTCAAGGGTGTCAGTAATTCCTCGCTCAAGATCATCAATACACAACACGACGCCTTCTAAGCTCGCCCGCTGACGGCCTAACTGCTGTGCTATTTCAGGCTTGTCCCATACCGAGGGCTCTGCCAACTCGAGCTCGACCTCAGCTAATTGCTCTTTTTTAAGATCGTAGTCAAAGATACCCCCGGAGCACATCCACACGGCTGCGTAAATCTTTGAGGGAGGTGAGCTGCTGGTTTGTTTCAAGCATTGCCGAATTCACTGTTACAATTTTTTGCGAGAGAGACTGCACAGCATCCGTCGTTTGGCCATCATGGTGCCGCGATAAATACTGGTCTGGCTTAAGGCGCGGCAGTATAACCAAAACCTCACCTAGCTGCGAGCAAAGCCCGCCGCCCGCCGCACTAGTACGGCACAAATCACTTGACACCGAGGGCTCGATATCCAGAATAGGTAGGCGTTTAAAGAACTTTTTAAGGGTGTCCCTAGCTGCAGAAAACAACCTCCCGCGAGCTATAAAATGCAGCGTTCAGCGGCCAACCTGCCACCGGACCTGCTAAAGTTAGGATATCTGGTGGCGTTGCAAGAGCCACCACAACTGAAAGAAAAAAAGTTAGTGGCTTTTAAAGACGATCAGCCATAAACCCTGACCACCTAAATTACTTTGACACGCCACCACTCATTTTATTAAAGGAATTTATCAACATGCGCGCTTTTTTAAAAAATCCGGGCTCTGTCACCGAGTTTTCCGCCGACTTATTAATCGTACCGATTTTTGCCGATAAAAAGCTCAGCAAAGCCTCGCGGGACACCGATCGAGCCCTCAAAAAACAAATCAGCCGATTGCTGGATGCCGGAGATTTCAACGGTAAAAAAGGCGAAACGCTGCTTTTACCTGGCGTGCAAAACTTAGGTACTAAGCATGTAATGCTGTGGGGTTGCGGCGACAAAGGCTCACTGCAACGCCAGCATTGGGTTAATGCATGCCACCAATTGAGTCGCGCGTTGAGCGCTACCAAAGCAAAACATATCGCCATCGCTGCCGATTTTAAAACACCTAAAACAGTGCCCAACAGCTGGGCATTACAACAAATATCTACCCAACTCACACGCGGCAACTATCGCTACACAACAACAAAAAAATCGGCCGCAAAAGGCCTCTGCCCTATTGAAAAAATTAGCTTTTTGGGCGCCAGCGACACCGCCAATAGCAAGCATGCCATCGCACAAGGTATCGCCATTGGCGACGGTATTAATATTGCCCGCGACCTCGGCGACTTGCCTGGCAATATCTGCACACCAAAATATTTGTCAAGCGAAGCGCGCAAGCTAGGACGTAAATTTGAACGCATCAGCACGCAAGTGCTGGGCGAAAAGCAAATGGGCGAACTGGGCATGGGCTCACTGCTGTCGGTAGGTCACGGCAGCAAAGAAGAGTCTCAATTTATTATCATGCAATATAAAGGTGGTAAAAAATCTGCGCAGCCTCATGTATTAGTAGGCAAAGGCATTACCTTTGATACTGGCGGCATCAGCCTGAAACCTGGCGCAAAAATGGATGAAATGAAGTTTGATATGTGTGGCGCAGCCAGCGTGCTAGGCACGATGCATGCGCTGGCAACCATGAACTTACCCGTCAACGTAATCGGTGTTATCGCTGCCGCAGAAAACATGCCGGCAGGTAATGCGACCAAACCCGGCGATGTGGTCACGAGTATGGCCGGTAAAACTATTGAAGTACTCAATACAGATGCCGAAGGCCGGCTTGTGTTGTGCGACGCACTCCATTACGTCAAACGTTTTAAACCTGCCAGCGTAGTCGATATGGCAACTTTAACCGGCGCCTGCATTGTTGCCTTAGGCCATCACGCTAGCGGCCTGTTAAGCAATGATGATTCACTGGCTGATGAGTTACTGGCGGCCGGTATCGCCAGCGGCGACCGCGCCTGGCGCCTACCCATCTGGGACGAATATCAAGAGCAGATTAAAACACCCTATGCGGACCTCGCTAACATTGGCGCAGGTGGCGCAGGAACCATTACCGCAGCCTGCTTTTTATCGCAGTTCGCCGAAGACTACCGCTGGGCACATCTCGACATTGCCGGCACCGCATGGAACCAGCCTGGCCCCAAAGGCGCCAGCGGACGACCGGTTGCCCTGCTTTGCCAATATTTGCAAACCATTGGCAGCTAGCCGCGCAACGGCTAACAGGATAGAATTGTTAGCCTGAATGGCCGATAGATCCTGTCGGCCAGCGCAGTTCATTCACAGACCCCGATTGCACAAGCACCATGACCAAAGTGGATTTTTATATCGCTCCTGGCAGCGAATTTTCCGAGTGTTTAACTATCGCTTGCCGCTTAGTGGAAAAGGCGTGGCGCAAAAAACACCATGTTTATGTGCACACGGCCGACCCGCAAGCCATGCATACGCTCGACGAGCTCCTGTGGTCATTTAGGCCCAACAGCTTCATTCCACATCGGCATGAAAACAGTGACCATAGCGCGCCGGATAACGCCCCCGATGTGATGGTCGCTTGCAGCGGCGAGCCGGGCGAGCACCACGATGTTTTAATCAATCTTACTGAAAATACACCCGAGTTTTTTGGCCGCTTTGCCCGCATTGCCGAAGTAGTGCGTGGTGATGAACCCTCTAAAGCCCGTTCAAGAGAGCGCTATAAATACTATCGAAAAAGAGGCTATCCATTGAACGTGCACTCGCTTTAGCAGCAACATCGGTTACCATTAAATTCCACCAAGCAGCGCAACATTTTTAGTAGGTAAGAGATATGCAAAACGATGTTCAAAAAAAATTGATCGATGATCTGGCGCATCTTTGTGATGAACTCGCTACAATGCCAAGCATCGCTAAAAGGCACCAGCCTGACTCGGTGCCAGCAAGTCATCAAGCTTCTTGTACAAAAGCATCTAACGCTATCCAGCCTGCTGCAGCCGCCACACCACCTCTTACTGAGTCCGACCAATGCTTACTGCCACTGACTTAACGAGTCAATCTGACCGGTACCAATCGCCTTAAATCAATGGCAAGACATCGAATCAGCAACCCATCTCAACACCCTTCTCAATCACGCATAGAACGATAATTACCATGGAAAAAACTTTTCAACCGCAAGCGGTCGAGCAGCGCTGGTACCAATACTGGGAAACTCGGGGTTATTTCAAACCCAACGCAGAATCCGGCCCCGCCGAAGACGCCTTTAGCATTATGATCCCGCCGCCTAATGTCACCGGCAGCCTCCACATGGGCCATGCGTTTCAGCACACTATCATGGATGCTCTGGTTCGCTACAAGCGTATGCGCGGCAAAAACACACTGTGGCAAATAGGCACCGACCATGCGGGCATCGCCACGCAAATGGTGGTAGAGCGAAAACTGGCAGCCGAACAACTACCCGACCGCCATACATTAGGGCGCGAAGCGTTTATTGAAAAAATATGGGATTGGAAGCACGAATCGGGCGGCACTATTACTGCACAAATGCGCCGATTAGGTAATTCCGTCGACTGGGATAGCGAACGCTTCACGATGGACGAAGGCTTTAATGCAGCCGTTCAGGAAGTCTTCGTGCGCCTGCATGAGCAAGGGCTTATTTATCGCGGCAAACGCCTGGTTAACTGGGACCCAAAATTACAAACTGCCATCTCGGACTTAGAAGTTGAGAATCGCGAGAGCAAAGGCCATATGTGGCATCTTCGCTATCCTCTGGCCGATGGCGTAACTACACGCGATGGCAAGCCGTATTTAGTAGTTGCCACCACGCGACCAGAAACCATGCTGGGCGATACGGGTATTGCTGTTAATCCGCGCGACGAGCGCTTTAACAATTTAATCGGCAAGATGATCGAGCTTCCGCTGACTCATCGACGCATTCCTATTGTTGGTGATGACCATGCCGATATAGAAAAAGGCTCGGGCTGCGTGAAGATAACGCCCGCCCACGACTTCAACGATTACGCCGTTGGCAAACGCAATGCGCTAGCCATGATCAACATTTTCAACGGCAATGGTTTTATTCGCAGCATAGCCGAAGTGTTTGATGCCGATGGCAAACCGTCTACTGCTTATGCGCCAGAAATGCCTAGCGAATTTGCAGGTCTGGAGCGCTTTGCCGCGCGCAAAGCCGTTGTCGCTGCGCTCGATGAACAAGGGTTACTAGAGCGCGTTGAAGATCACACATTAGCCGTGCCTTATGGCGATCGCGGCGGTGTAGTTATTGAGCCTATGCTCACCGATCAATGGTATGTCGACGCCAAAACGCTAGCCAAGCCTGCCATCGAAGCTGTTGAGAACGGCGATGTTAACTTTGTTCCTAAACAATACGAAAACATGTACTTTGCCTGGATGCGCGACGTACAAGACTGGTGTATTTCACGCCAACTGTGGTGGGGACATCGTATTCCTGCATGGTATGACAGTGATGGGCAAGTCTATGTAGGCCTAAATGAAGCGGCCGTACGTGAGCAGCATCAACTCAGCGCAGACATTATATTAACGCAAGATGAAGATGTCCTCGATACCTGGTTTAGTTCAGCACTGTGGACCTTCGCCACTCAAGGCTGGCCCGAAAAAACCGAACGACTCGACACCTTCCACCCTAGTAGCGTACTAGTTACCGGCTTTGACATTATCTTTTTTTGGGTTGCCAGAATGATGATGATGACTCTGCACTTAATGAAAGATGATGACGGCAAGCCGCAAGTGCCGTTCAACACAGTCTATGTAACGGGGCTCATTCGTGATGAGAACGGGCACAAAATGTCTAAGTCTAAAGGCAATGTACTCGATCCATTAGATATGATCGACGGTATTTCCCTCGAAGACCTTTTGGCTAAACGCACCGGTAATATGATGCAGCCACAGCTGCGAGAAAAAATTGCAAAACAAACAAAAAAAGAATTCCCCGACGGCATTAATGCTCACGGCACTGATGCACTGCGATTCACGCTGGCGGCTTTAGCCTCAACCGGACGAGATATCAACTGGGACATGCATCGGCTTGAGGGCTATCGCAACTTTTGCAATAAACTCTGGAACGCGGCTCGCTACGTGTTGATAAATATTGAAGGTGAGGATTGCGGACAAAACGATGAAGAAGTGCAGCTATCCATTGCCGACAAATGGATAATTAGCCGACTCCAGCAACTCGAGGCTGATCTAGACAAGCATTTTGAGAACTACCGATTTGATTTGGCCAGCCAGGCTTTATATGAATTCATTTGGAACGAATACTGCGATTGGTATTTAGAGCTGTCTAAGCCCGCACTGGCCGATGCCGACGCATCGTTAGAGGGTAAGCGCGGCACGCGCCAAACTTTAGTTAGAGTGTTAGAGGCTACCCTAAGACTCGCGCATCCAATCATGCCCTATATCACTGAAGAAATATGGCAATCAGTAAAAGATTTAGCCGGTCTACCGGCAAGTGCCGATACGATCATGCTACAGCCCTACCCTCAAGCTGACGTGAACTTGATTGATCAAGATGCGCTAGCTGCTATCGATTGGCTCAAAGCTGTAGTAGTTGCTCTGCGCACTATTCGCGGCGAAATGAATATAGCGCCAGGCAAACCGTTACCCATTATCTTCAAGAACGCCTCAATACGCGATCGCACCCTGTTCGACACCAACCAAGTGCTGATTGAAGCACTTGCTAAAACTCAGAGTGTGACATGGTTAGACTCCGCACAGGACGCCCCACCGGCTGCCACGCAGCTACTCGGTGAGATGGAAATCATGGTGCCTTTAGCGGGATTGATTGATAAAAATGCTGAGATCGCGCGACTAGAAAAAGAACTGGCTAAACTACAAAAAGAGACAGGACGCCTACAGAGCAAGCTCAGTAACGAAAAATTTATGGGCAATGCGCCGCCAGAGGTGGTGGAAAAAGAACGCCAAAAACTAGCTCAATATCAACAGGCCAGTAAAAAGTTGGAGGCGCAGCGCGCGCAATTAGCCGTTTTATAACAACCAACCTCTGAGCCCGAGCATCCTACTTAACACGGGCGGGTTTTAAGAGCGAGTGCTCTGGCTGAGGCTATGAAGTGCCTGCAGCAGTTGCTCACGTTGTTGCGGAGTTTCGCGCGTTTTTTTACTCAAGTGGCTAGGGTGTTGTTCCCGATCCAGCCAAAACTTACCCGATACTTTAGCCGCCTCGGTAGCCGATGCCAACCACGTAATTGTGTCGGCTCCTTGCTCAGGCGTACGCAAAACAGAGCGTGTAACGCGATAAAATTCTGGTAATGCGCTGACCACGCCCGGCGTATTCACCCAGCCCGGATGCATGGCATTGACGATAATTCCCGCATCACTCCAGCCCCGTGCCCACTCCTGGGTTAGGATCATCAAGCCACGTTTGGCTCGCGCATAGGCCACCGAACCTGAGTAGACTCCCCGGCTGGTTTGTAAATCATTAACCTTAATTTTTTGCGTATACATGCCGCCAGAAAGCACATTAACCACTCGCGCCAGACTAGATTTAGCCAACAGCGGCTGCACGCCCTCGGTGAGAATATAGGGCCCTAACAGCAGCAGTGCAAAGCTCTTCTCCAGGCCTTCGGCCGTCTCTTCTCGAGGATTAAACAAAGCCCCAGCATTATTAATGAGTATATCAATGGGGTCTCCCGCCTCAATAAAGCGCGCAACCAAGGCATGCACATCCGCCATGATGCTCATGTCTGCAGTGACGACATTAATAGATGCATTGCCGGTTTCTTCACTCAGCAACTGAGCCACTTGTTCGGCTTTTTCAGCGTTGCGCGCAACAAGAGTCAGGCGTGCTCCCCTGCCAGCCAGTTGCTTAGCCGCAGCCAGCCCGATACCCGATGTGGCTCCTGTAATGACCGCATGACGTCCAGCTAAGTAAGCCGATTGCGGATTCCAACGCTTGCGCGCGGCACCGTATCCAAGCCGCGTAAAGCGCCAAACACCCGGTAACACCAACTTGTCCGCTAAAGCCAAATACTTAGATGCCTGCGGCGCTGCCACATCATCTTCTAATGCGCGCTGCAAACCTCGCACAGAGACTTTGCCTACTCGCTGCAATACCGCGGGAAACAATCGATTAAACATTGCCAGAGGCACTGCAAATTTAAAAGTCGCAATGTAGCGTAATGTTGTGCCTGCAGAACTTTCAGCAAACTGCATTTCTTCCACTGCGCTAAACATACGCGAGTCAACACTCATCAGGAGTCGTTTGTTAGACTCAAATTCAGTCACTGTGTAGTGAAGAGATGCCCCTCCTTTCATATCAACCTGATATTCACTGCCTCGCGACGGAGCCCCCAGCGTTAATTTTCGCGCCGCTTTGACGGCTGGATCCCACTCTTGAATGCGAGAAAACTCTGCCACATAATCGAAGACCTCTTGCAAGGGCCGATCTATTTGAATGGTTTCATCAAGCGTAATACTTTGGCTCACCGGCTAGCTCCTTAAATGGTACACCCGTGTTGTTACGGCCACAAACCAGTTATAGCTCACTCACCTTGAACCGGGGCGATCGGGGCGACATGCGGTAATTGCCACGCCTCGGGCTGTGCTTTGAGTTGCTGGCTGTGGGTAGCATTAAACGTTTTGATCAACGCTTGTATCACTTCACGCAAATCAGCTTCGAGCCAATAACCGGCATCGAGCTGCGCGTGCAGATAGCCCTCCAAGCGAAACCTGCGCCCAGGAGCGACGCCTCCATTGGAGCCCAAATCATCAAAATAAAGCTGTAGCCGTTGCCGACTGGTTAAATGCTTTCCGTTACATAATTGCGACATAATTTAAATCGACCCATAAAACGTTCGCCGGAACAGTTGTAGCGACCAGCTGCCTAACGGACATGCGGATAGTTAAAAAAATGGCGTATAATAGAAAGCCATCTTACGTAGCAATAATCGCACTTTTTTTGAGCAATCACGTCTTCCATATTATCAACGCCTGCAGGATCCCTAATGTCTGAAACTGAAAAAACCATTTATTACACACTAACCGATGAAGCACCTTCACTGGCCACTTGCTCTCTACTGCCGGTAATCAGAACATTTACCTCGGCTGCTGATATCGATGTGAAAGTCACCGATATATCTTTGGCTAGTCGAGTGCTATCCCAATTCCCAGAATACCTGAAAGACGACCAGAAAGTTGAAGACGGATTGGCTTTTTTAGGTCAGTTGACTCAAGACCCCAACGCTAACTTTATCAAACTGCCCAATATTAGCGCATCAATCCCTCAACTCAAGATGTGTATTAAAGAGTTACAAACCCAAGGCTATGCGGTACCTGAACTGCCTGAAAATCCGCAAAGCGATGAAGATCAAGCTATTAGCGCCCGTTACGGCAAAACCTTGGGGAGCGCAGTCAATCCTGTCTTGCGCGAGGGCAACTCTGATCGCCGAGCGCCCAAAGCCGTGAAAAACTTTGTTCGTAAATTTCCGCACTCGATGGGTGCTTGGAGCAAAGCATCGCGCACCCATGCCGACTATATGCACGGCGGCGATTTTTTCTGCAGCGAAAAATCATTTACAGCCGAGAAAGCCATGACCGTGCGTCTGGAATTTGTCACTAAAGAAGGCCAGGCTGAGCTCAAAAAAGAATTGCCGCTTGAAGCCGGCGAAGTACTAGACGGTATGTTTATGGGCTGCGAGCGGCTGCGTGATTTTTTTGAAAAGTCGCTCGAAGATGCAAAAAATACTGGGGTCATGTGGTCACTCCATGTAAAAGCCACCATGATGAAGGTCTCTCATCCCATTGTTTTTGGTCACGCCGTTACTGTTTTTTACAAAGATCTTTGGGAAAAGCACGGTACATTATTTGAAGAGCTTGGCGTAGAACCGAACAATGGCTTAGGCAGTGTCTATGAAAAAATAGCCAACCTTCCTCGCTCTTTGCACGATGAAATCATTGAAGATATTCAGGCTTGTTATGCCACACGCCCTGAATTAGCAATGGTCGACTCAGTCAAGGGCATCTCTAACCTGCACGTACCCAGTGACATCATTGTCGATGCATCAATGCCGGCCATGATTCGCAACTCAGGAAAGATGTGGGGCCCTGATGGACGCGCAAAAGATACCAAAGCAGTAATGCCCGAAAGCACCTATGCACGCATCTATCAAGAAGTTATTAATTTTTGTAAAACCAACGGCGCATTCGACCCCACGACTATGGGCTCAGTATCTAACGTAGGATTAATGGCGCGTAAAGCTGAAGAATATGGCTCGCACGACAAAACTTTTGAAATCACCGAACCAGGCACCATGCGGGTGCTAGACGAAGCCGGTAATGTACTCATCGAACATGAAGTCGACTGCGGCGATATCTGGCGAGCATGCCAAACAAAAGATAATGCCGTGCGAGACTGGGTCAAGTTAGCTGTAAACCGAGCGCGCAACTCGGGAACGCCTGCAATATTTTGGCTAGACGAGGAGCGGGAGCACGATATGAATCTCGCCAAAAAAGTTCGCCACTACCTAAAAGAGCATGACACTGAGGGGCTTGATATACGCGTTATGAATTATCTCAAAGCCATCCGCGAATCAATGGAGCGTCAGATTAGAGGGCTGGACACGATTTCGGTAACAGGCAATGTATTGCGCGACTACCTCACCGATTTATTCCCGATTATGGAGCTGGGCACGTCGGCCAAAATGCTTTCTATTGTGCCAATGCTCAATGGCGGCGGCATGTACGAAACGGGGGCCGGTGGCTCAGCACCCAAGCATGTACAACAGGTCATTGAAGAAAATCATTTGCGCTGGGATTCGCTCGGTGAGTTTTTGGCCTTAGCGGTATCGCTTGAAGACTACGGCAATAAACAAAACAACGGGCGCGCCAAAATATTGGCGCAAACGCTCGATGATGCGACAGAAGAAATGCTGGGGAATAATAAATCACCCTCACGAAAAACGGGTGAACTCGACAATCGCGGCAGCCATTTTTATCTCAGTATGTACTGGGCAAAAAAACTGGCCGAGCAAACAACCGACTCTGAATTAGCCGCACAGTTTGCGCCACTGGCTAAAGCATTAGCGGAAAATGAAACGCAAATTATCGATGAGTTCAAAAAGGTACAGGGGCAACCGACCGATATTGGTGGTTACTACCACCCCGATCTTGAAAAACTTGCCAAAATTATGTGCCCCAGCGAAACGTTCAACCAGCTGCTAGCCTCAGCCAACGCCTAATTTCAGCAGGCAACAACGGCACTCGCTGATTAGGATTGCTTCATAACGCCGATAAACGGGGAGCCTATGTTCCCCGTTTATTTTTCGGCAACCGCATTTTTTTCGCAGGCCCGATGCACAATCAAGGGCAATGCATGCAGCCCTACTCCCGGCTAGGCCTCTGCATACCAAGCTCACGCCAATCAGTGCAGGTATGCGCAACGGGCTAGAGGAACACATTATTGATGGCTTGGCCGAAAATGAAAAAATAGTTGTTTGTCCTGACACCAAGCTACTCGACAATATGCGCGTGCGCACACGCTAACTCAACCTTTCACCATTTAATAATCAAAATCTTCTCGTGCAATTAAATGGTTGGCAGGGTCGACTTCTTTAGAATTTTTTACCAAGCTTGGACCAGCAAAAATTTGCACTACATTGCGGATGGGCGGCTCGCGAGCAATTAACGGATGCGAGTCCGGCAACGCATCACCACGCAAAAGCGTGCGGTAAGCGCAACTATCGGGAAGCCAATCAAATTCTTCCACTAAGTCCGGTGTGAGCTGCACGCAACCCTCTTTAATACTGGTTCGTGTACTAAAACTTGAGCACTGAGCCTTACTGCAGTCGTAGTGTTTACAAATGACGTTAGTGTCATAAATTTCATCGGTATCGTCATCTTGTATGCGGACCAAACAACACAGTCCGCAGCCGTCGCATAGCTGCTCCCACTCATCGGCGTTCATTTGCGTCAGCGTTTTAGCTTGCCAAAAAGGCCGCTCGCTATCGCTCATGATTGCGACAAAGGATCAATGACCGTAACAGGGGCGAGCTGATCAGCATCCGTGTGCGGAGTATCAATATTAAGCGCGTCAATTTTACCCAGTGAGCGATCGATTTGCAGATTGCGAAAATCGAACAAATCGCCATCGGCTAATTGAGAGGGCGCTACATTACTAATAGCGGAAAATATATTTTCCACTCTTCCCGGAAAGCGCTTACCCCAATCGCTGAGCATGCCTTTAATGGCCTGACGCTGCAGGTTTTCTTGGGCACCGCAAAGGTTACAAGGGATGATTGGAAATGCTTTGTAATCTGCATAGGCTTGTAAGTCTCGCTCTTTACAATAAGCTAAAGGGCGAATTACCACATTGCGCTTGTCGTCGCTGAGTAGCTTTGGCGGCATGGCTTTGAGCTTGCCGCCATAAAACATATTCAAAAATAGCGTTTCAATAATATCTTCACGATGATGGCCCAGTGCGATTTTAGTGGCGCCAATTTCTTCGGCAAAGCCATACAAACTACCCCGACGCAATCGAGAGCACAAACCACAAGTAGTTTTCCCCTCGGGAATCACCGACTTAACAATCGCGTAGGTGTCTTTTTCTAAAATATGAAACGCCACACCCTGCTGTTCTAAATACTCTGGCAATATATGCTCGGGAAAACCTGGCTGCTTTTGATCAAGGTTGACCGCAATGAGCTCAAAATTAACGGGGGCGCTTTTTTGCAGGTTGCGTAAAACATCGAGCATGGCATAAGAGTCTTTGCCGCCAGATAAGCACACCATGATTTTATCGCCCTCTTCAATCATCGTGTAATCTTCAATGGCGCTCCCCACATTACGGCGCAATCTCTTTTGCAGCTTATTAAATTCTATGCGCTGCTTCTTCGACAGGCCAGCTAGGCGCTCTGACCCAGCATCTTTTGAGGGGGTAAGCATTCCAACAGCCTCACCAACCCATTCATTGGCGGCTGTGGCGTCGGTTTTGTGCGTGTGCGTGAATGACATAGCGTGCTCAATACCTTTTAGCTAACTGTTTGGCATACCTATAACTGTTGCCTGGCCTGCCCTATGGCCGCATCTTGATTACACAACATAACCATAAAAACGGGTGGGCTAGTTTAAGGCAGATCAGGCTAATAAATAAGCCGGTTTTTCACCAGAACCCGTGTTTTTCTGGTTTTTATTGGCTCGCGCACTTACAATACAGCCCGATTTTTTGACCTCGGCGCATTAATTTTTGCGCATCT